>Ga0310690_10004103_pt1 | contig 21108 bp, 15 predicted proteins | sample AusTroGonzalo_MG_2_FD_207661 | JGI IMG/M metagenome (GOLD analysis project Ga0310690, IMG submission 207661) | Bovine rumen microbial communities from tropical cattle in Woodstock, Queensland, Australia - Gonzalo_04 (v2) (version 2) | ecosystem: Host-associated > Mammals > Digestive system >... | reverse complement strand
TAGAATCTCAACGCGGCCAGCTGTTCCTGTACCGGGCGGTCATCGTCCTCTATCACCTGCGCCTGGAAAGCACGTGGGAGATAGATGTTCTGGAAGACAGACAAATCAAGGTCGCTCAGACGGGCAGGACTGCAAGGCATTTCCTCGAAGCGTTTGCCGAACCGCAACCGTTTCTCTTCGAGTATATGGATATCTTCCTCCGACGCCAACGCCTTTCTTGGTCCAAAGCGTACCCAAATCTGCCCCTGATACCGGATGGGCGGATACGCGGACGGGAACACTTCGATCACCACGACATCCCCGCCCTCGAAATGAAAAGGCTCTATCGACATGGCCGGTGGAGGGAGCAAGTTGCCTTCCGTCTTCAAGCCGCCAAGGGCAGTCAGATGCTGGTCGTCGATTCTCTTCCCGGACAAGGTTCCGTCATTGTTAACCCCAAGCAGGAGATAGCCGGGTTTGTTCCGGCCAGAGAGATCATTGGCAAAAGCACAAATCGCCTGTCCCATTTTGTCCACCTTGTCAAAGGCACGGGTACGTTCCACCGTCTCCGATTCCAAATCGGTCATCAGGTGAATCAGCTCGTCTTTTGTCAGCATCTTGGAATTCCTTTTAAGTTCAAATCTCTCTTGGCTGGTATCCTGTACAGACGCCAACCAACAGCGTTAGTTCATAATATACCCCATACTCGCCTGATTTTCAAGTTCGGTCATATGGAAAAGTGAATCTGTATTCTCTGCCATCGGTTTGTGCAGAAACTCCCCACTTGATAGGAGAATGGGGCAACTTCTTGGCGGCAAAACTGTGTGTAGGAAACATCCCCACTCACGTGGGGAAAAAATCATGAATACCTGCTGGAACTTCCATGCCCGGAGAAACACCCCACGAGTGTGGGGAAAGCCTTTCCGTTACTTCTCGTGCTGTCATTTGCGGAGAAACACCCCCACGGATGAGGGGAAGAATATACCTGAATGGCTCCGCCTGACAAAAGATGTGAAACACCCCCACGGATGTGGGGAAGAGTACATTCGCTCGCCGACGTACCCGATGGGCGGGGAAACACCCCCACTAACGTGGGGAAGGCTACAACTGGATAGCTCTGCCAGACAAGCGATGGGAAACACCCCCACGGATGTGGGGAAGATGTTTGCTCAGCAAGGTCGATGTCCCGCTGTGTAGAAACACCCCCACAAACGTGGGGAAGACAGTTCGATGCCCCCTCATTGTCCGACGAAGATGGAAACACCCCCACGAGAGTGGGGAAGAGTTGGTGTTGGCGTTCGACAGCCCGTTGTTCACAGAAACACCCCCACGGATGTGGGGAAGATCTGTCGATTGTTTCAAAGACTGTCTGAATGTAGGCCCCCCCCACGAGAGTGGGGAAGACACCATGCGTTCCTGCGACATCCACAAACTCAAAGAAACACCCCCACAGATGTGGGGAAGGCACATACTTCCAGACAAAAAACTCGAACTGTGCAGAAACACCCCCACGGGTGTGGGGATTAGACTCCTGCTTCGATAAGGTCACGCGCAGCGCCAGAAACACCCCCACAGATGTGGGGAAGAAATGTCGTGTTTTTTGAGGACGGACGCACCGCCAGAAACACCCCCACAAGCGTGGGGAAGTAAGATTCCGCAGGATTCCGATCACGGCTTCGTTGGAAACATCCCCACGAGTGTGGGGAAAAATGCTCCCGCCTCCACTGCCTCTACGAAATAGCCGGAAACACCCCCACAGAAGTGGGGAAACTTCATTGAAGCAGTACTGTCTGGCGTACCCCCTGTGGGCAACGAAGAAACACCCCCACGGGCGTGGGGAATGTCCGAACTTGTTGAGCTCAGGTTCGTAACCGATAGAAACACCCCCACAAGTGTGGGGAATGTCCGAACTTGTTGAGCTCAGGCTCGTAACCAACAGAAACACCCCCACGGGCGTGGGGAAAACGATTGTTCTACACCGCCTCAATTTAACTTTTTCGTTTATCAAGGAGCAGCTGATTCAACTATGACTATTGAGAACCAGAGTTTAGTGTTAGCACAAGGGAGTCATTGATTCCTGAACTGCCGTCCAGTCGCGCCTGACGACCCAGCGATCACGGTATAGGCGATGCTGCCCGAAACGAACGGGGATGTCATTTACGAGGAAGGAGTCCTCCTCCTGCGGTCGTGCATCGGTGTAGACGAAGCGCGGAACGAGCTTCTTTTCTGTAATAAGCTTTTGAAGCGCATCGAACACATCGGAGTCCGAACGAAAGATCCCGCGGAAGATGAAGTCCGTTGGCGCACAACATTTACGCCCCAGGTACAGATCGAAGACGGGCGACTGGAGGGCAGATGCGAATTTGTCCGCAAGCGCGTCAGGAAGCCCCAGGACGGCAGCAAAACAGCGATCCTGGAGATATTCCCGGTAGGTCACACGGGCACCCCCGTTTACCGCGATTGCTTTTGCCGGGGTAAGCGGGATATTGAGCCGTTCCCATTTGTCGCTTGGGTCATAACCATTGCCGACCATGTGGAAATCGGTGAGTCTGGGCGTGAAGCCGTCGAAAACAACGACTGAGAGCGGTGCATCGGCCATTTGAGCCAGAAGATCCTCCTGAGGACCGGAATCTCCCGACGCAGCAAGCAACAATCCGAAAATTCCGGACTTGGTCGGAGCATCCATGGTCTTCCTGAAATCAAAGCGGGAATCGGCTCCCCAGCTCTGCAACGGTGCCTCCAGCCATAAAAGCAGATATTTCATGGCAAGACGTCTCCTTTTCAGATGGCGGCAATATCGCTCTTCAGGGCGGCTATCACATCATCAATGGATTTACCGTCCTTTTCCGGTGCGATTTCGATCTTGTCTTTGAGACCGAAGAGCGAACCGTACATGTGTTCGATTGCCTCGAACTGAGCTTTCATGGATTCAATGGAGGCGGCAACAATGTCGGCATGCGTCTTGACCGGATCGTTGAAAGAAAGCTGTATGCGCTGGCCTTTTCGGACGGTGATAATCGCGTAATTCCAAGGAGAAGCGGCAGACATAGTGGACTGACGCGCTGCGGGGAAGGCCAGGAAGAGAGCCTTCGTGAAGACTTCAACGGCTGACCAGATATCATCGGTTCGGAGTGTATCTGCGAGTTGCCCGAGGTCAAGGGAAATGTAACGATAATATGTGGCAGAATTGAACTCAAGCGAATTCATATGTCCTGCTCCACCGGATTCTTCACGTTTTTTACAGTCGTCGAGAGCTGTAAAGAAGTCGATTTCGGAATTGACACGGTGCGTTGAAATGGCATGGGCGAAAGAAGCGGCAGCCTCAACGATCAGATCCCTGGCATTCGCAACCATGCGGCCAAAGAGTGCGATGTCCAATCCGTCCTGAGCAGAGAGTCTGGTTTCCTTGCAAACTTTCTTCAGAGTGTCCGCCGGAAGCTTTTCGAATTTGTTCTCTTTGAACTTTTCAGCTATGGCAACAGCTTCGGCATCGGAAATGAAGAAAAGCGCACTTGACGGTGTAGATTCAGTTGTTTCGGCGCTTTCCTTTTCAGCATCGTCGGAACCTTTTGCACCTTTCTTTTTTGCTTTTTGAGCGTCCGGCTCTTTCTTCTCCAAGATGGACGCGAAGCAGTTGCCGCAGGAAATCGCCTGTTCCTCAGAGGCTCCGAGCTCAAGGCATTTCTCCTTGATGATGGAGGAAACGAGAAGTGTTCTTTTCGCAGTCGTGGCACCAAGCTCGTGCATCTGCATGCGGACGGCACGTTTCCAGCACTGGCTGCTGACACGGGCTCGAGGCACACCACCGATGAGAGCTGATTTCGGCGACCCCATATCGTCTCTGTTAAGGCAGGAGACGGGGAAGGACTGGAGAATGTGGAACTCGATGCGGGTACCGGTAAATTTGTTGGACATGATGATAATTCCTTATGTATCAGGTTAGTTTTGAGAAACGAAATAAACGGGGGAGAGTTGAAGAAGACCGAATCCGAACGCCTTGCCATGTCCGAGTCCGGCAGAAAACGACTGGCGGAAAAGGTCTGAATCAGTGACATGGAGCCTGCCACTGAAATCGACGCGGTGGAACGTCGCGACTGATCCGTTTTTTGAGAAAGTTCTGGTAGGACGGGTGAAGACTTCAAGATAATCCCTGTTAACTTCAAAACCCCACTTCAGAGCATGGGTGCAAAACCATTCATCCAGCCGATCTCGCACGGGAAGACGTTTCCCAGAATTCGAGTCTTTCCTGACAGGGTTCAGGAAAACCTGAAATCTGTAGTCAGCAAATGAAAGGAAATGGTCGGATACGATTTGTGTACAAGAGTGGATATGCTCCGCAGGCTTCGGCTCTTCATCGGAAAGAACCAGAATCGTGCGTCCGCCTGGAACGGGTCCCAAGTCCGCATACAGGATGCGGCGGGAGGTGTTCCTGACCGGGAAGAGAGAATAGACGAAGCGGTGAACGGAATAATCATCGCGTATCTGCTCTTTCCGCATATCAAAAAGGTTGAGATGGATTTTTGAAAGAAACATCATGGCTGCGTAGTTTCCTCTTCCTTGTCAGATTGCTTGTAGAAGAAGTCCTGCGTCCATCTGATTCTGGTACGTTCATTCCAGTAACAGAGGTCATTCAGGAGCCTGCTATAGGAAAGGGCAGAAGCGGCGTTCTCCTGGATATAGTGCATCATGGGGCGGAGTACGCCGATCAGTTCGTCTGTGGTGTCGCAGGAAAGAAGACGGCGGAGACGTCTGCTTTCACGGTCTACATCGTCATCATTTTTGCATATGCTCCTGAGTGCACGTCCGACACTGGCAGAACCATCTGTATCGGGAGCTTCTGATGCGATGGCTGCGCCCACGAGTGCAAATGCGCGGCGGATGCGTTCGACCGAGATATCGCAATAAGAGATCAGATACTCCCAAACGGTGCTTTCCATAGCAGGGTTAGAGCCTCTGCGCATGGCCGCGCGGAATGCTGTGTCAGATTTGTTTTTAACTCTCCGGATCACATAGTCAACAAACCCGGAGGCGTTGAAGGTGTTTGGATTGTTCCTGTCCATTATTTTTTCTCCTTTCGGGATTTCGTAGTTGTGAAACGCGGACTGCATTCGACCCAAGCTTCCAGTTGGCGCGGAGTGTCGTGCGGACAGGCAGCACTGTAAAGATCCAAAACAAGCCGATGCCACATCTTTTTTCGTTCCGCCAAGTCTGCGTTGTACTGTTCATCCGAAGCGCCGGAGAAAGTGAAGTCGATGGCATCCTGCGCGTGTCCAGACATTTCGTCCCAGAACCGCGTTGTCGCAGCCCCAGCAAATTTGCCAGCAGGATCAGGATCTATGTTCATTCTTTTGAAGTACCCCTGAACGGAAGTGTAGAGATTTTTCGATTCTTCATCCAAGTCTTGCATATAGTTTTTGAACCGAAGATAGTTTTTTCCCTGCATGTATTCAGAGGAAAACGAAAATTCAGATTCGACGTAGCCGTCTTTGCCAGAAACATACTGTTCTCCAGCATTGGAACTGACGGACAATCCGCCGACCCAAACCGTGACCTCTTTTCCTGCTGCTTCCCGAATCTTGGTCAAACCAGAACAGAGGAAAAACGGAGAAAGAACAGACCCCGCATCCGCCTCGAGGAAAGCAAGCAGGGCGGGAAGTTCACGCCAAGGATGTTTGTCGGTATTTGCCCAAACTGCTTTGTCTTTTACGATTCTGACCGCCGGATCGACAAGTCCCTCTTTATGTCCAGGATAAACAATCCCATCCGTCATGACAATCTGATTCCCGTGAAGCAGCAGGAATTTGTCAATCGGAAACAATTGGCCAAGGTAGCTTTTCTTGTAGGATTCTGCCCGGGAATCAATCTCGCCTTTCGGCATGTTCTCCCAGAAGGGGATGCCTTTTCCCATTGGAAAGACATTGATTTCTTTGATATCGTCGTCCGTCAGGAGATTGAAGCGAAGGGAATCCAGAAGCGTGTCCGCGAACAAATAGCTGTGCAGATACCCGGCAAAACCAAGCAGAGTTCCATTCTTCCCGGCTCTTTTCTTGGTGTGCGACGGAGAAAGAAGAACCGTATTGTCGTATTTCTTTCCCCCGCAGGCGTAACACGCTGAACGAAGAAGCAAAACGGCAAGTTGAGGAAGATCCAGGTCATGTTGGAGATTCCAGTCAGTAAGCACGACTTTATTGCCTGTCGAAATCTCAACTTGCAGACTCCCCAGAGAGGAAACAGCACCTTTTCCATCCAACTGGGGAAACTGGAGAAAGGGCTTTTCCCCAAAGAGGTCGAAGCGGTCGTGCCATTTATCGAGGTAGGCGAGCGCGTTCGCGGCCATGGTCTCCGTAGTGAGGTCGAGCCAAGCATCGAGGTCCGGGAGATCGTTTGATGCCTGTACGATGCTGAGCAGGAACCGAAAGACGACGATCTTGTCTACAGGATTTCCAGAGAGTTTTTGTACAGACGAGTTGGAAAAGACCTCACGGAGACTTATCCGTTCCTGAGAAGCCGCTACAGGAATCCATTTTTCGTCAACGAGGTTGAATGAACTCGCTGGACCCCCATTCTCATCGGATGATCGCACGACATCCGGTGGTTTTGATTTTTTCGCCTGAGCCATGAGCATTATTCCTTTCTGGCGGTGTAGCCTGTTTCAAAATGATATTCGAGTTTTCTTGAAGATGCGTTAATGGGTGTTCCATCGCATGAAAGAAGACGATGATCGTCCCCGACGTAGGCGATACGGACCGGGTGGTCATTCTGGTCTCCAGTCCAAATAACAGAACTGAGTTTGTCGGAGGGGAAGGAATCATAAGACGGAGCCATGGGCTCGCGTACACGGACCATAACTTGATTGAGGGCAATCGCAGCGCGTGTTTTTTCTCTGACGGATGCCGATGCTGGCGGTATGTCGATGTCGCGCCCAAAAATGGTGCAAACTTTGTTTTCGAGCTGGAATCCATCGTTGCCCTTCCGCAAAAGGAGAACTTGAACTTCGTCGGTCTCGGAATATCGTGTGCCAAGGTCGTCTCCTACATCCGGCGGAGTCAACGCTCCAATGGAATCGTCGCTACCGCTCCCCATTATTCCTTCGGCAAGAAGTGCCATCCGTTCATACTTCGCTTTTCTTTCTATCTGGTTCCTCTTCAGTACAGCCACTGCACCGGTTTCCTCTCGGTCCAAGTAGACTTCCTCCAAGATTGGACGGATATCCGCAGGGAGGCAGACAGATGTCTTGTCCTTCCAAACCTCAAATGAACGGAACATACAGTAGGCATCATAGGGAAGGACGATCGGATTTTTGATGAGCTTGCTCGGGTCACGATAGTCTTCGGGATAAAGAATGACAGCCTGACACTCGGCCGTCTTCGGGCGGACAGAATTCAGAACTGGATGCCGCCATAGCCGTCCGATTCGCTGGAAGACCATGTCGGCAGGAGCAAGTTGCGTCACGAGGAAATCAGCATCAACATCGACAGACTGCTCCAATATTTGTGTCGCAACAAGGATTCGTCCCTTGCGGGAGCGTTCCTTTGCCCCGTTTTTGCCCAACAGGTCCACCCAATGCCGTTCGGTCTCTTCCCGATGGAATTCGGGAAAACGCGAGTGAATCAGCCCCAGTTCAATACCAGAGGCATATGCCGCGAAAGCCTTATATCGGTCTTGCGCGCCCTGGACTGTATTCTCAATCCAAAGGACTTGTTCACCATTTTGAGCCCGCTCCAATGCTTCCCCCACGATTTCCCTGTCGTTGGATACCGTGCGTATCTTCACTTGTTTTGATTCCACAGAAGGAACCGGGTATTCACGGACGGAAGTGCTATCCTGCACAGTAACCAATGGATATGCGAGGGACCGTGTCTGCTCAAAATCAGGATTAATCAGCAGTTCGCGGAGAGATTGTTTCGTCAATGTTGCACTCAGGATCAGGACGGTCGCGCCATGGTTGTGCAGATCACGGATCAGGGACTGGATGAGGGTCGTGGTGTATGCGTCGTAGGAATGCACCTCGTCCAGGATTACGACCTTCCCCGCCAGTGCAAACGAACGGAGCGTTCTATGACGACGATTCACCACGGAAAGCAGGGCCTGATCGACAGTACCCGCCCCGAACGGAGCCAGCAGTGCGCGTTTCTTGGATTGGAACCAGCTGTCCGGATTAGAATTTGTGCTGCCGGAATCGTCGGGCGTCTTTTTCAGATTCCATTCAAGCCACGAATTTCCATGAATCAAGATTGCCTCCTGTCCTTTGCCATCCACAGACGGGAATATCTTTTTGAGGAATTGATCGTTCAGTCGATCAAAGATTTTCCGTGAAGTCAAACAGGTCGGCATTGCGAAATAGATTCCGTTTGCCCCTTTCTCCTCAAGGACTTTTAGCGCTCCGTACAGTGCAGCCTCAGTCTTTCCACTCCCCATGCCGGATTCAATCACTGCAATGCAGCCTGGTGTAATCGCTGAAAATGCTGTTTTCTGAAGTTCATTTGGTTGAAATGGAAAAATGTCCGTGAATCCGAAGTGACGCGACAGCTGAAACGGTGTGAACCCAGCTTTCACGACCGCATCTCGAATTGCCACCTCGTCCGGCAGCGTGCCACCGAACGGCAAATCCATCCCGGAGCTGATCCAGTCGGCCAAAATCACCGCGCCAACAATCACGTTAATCTTCTCCCGTGGGATGTTCTTGAAGTCGCAATCAGGAAGATCCAATGTCTGTTTCAATTCCTGAATCAGTGTTTCTCTCAGAGGAACCCATTCCGGACCACCAAGCGCTTCGTTTTCTTCTGTATCTCCCAGACCGAGCTTCTGAGCAGCACCGTGGTGACATCCTGCCATTCCAGCAAAGATGCGTCCGAATTCTTTTTTCAACAGAATCTGTGAATATTTTGCGTGGTTTGCATCGTCAGGTGTTCCCGCGTTCGGGGATTCCTCCCATGGACTTGGTCCGATTGCCCGATATATCTTGTCTTGAAAAGCCGCTGTGACTTTCCCGATGTCATGCAACGCGGCCAGCCAATCCGCGATTGCTGGCATTTCCTCTTCGCGAGGATAGCCTGACCATAACTTGCGAATTACCCTCAACACCATACAGGTACAATAAAGGTGCGTGAAGACATCGCAACCCTTGTCCGAACCACTGGTCTTTGCCAGGATTTCTTTCAACGGGAGCGGTCGGTATATTCTTTTCTGTGGAACAGGTATTCTCATTGTCAAAAAAGTGAAAGTGGATACCGATCAACGGAAGTGCTGTCACATCAAATTGTGCCTTGTTTTGTGTCCGCCTATATCTTGCCAGTGCTGAAATCCAACATCAATTTATCCCCATGCCGCGAGAAAGTCAAGCCGGAACGAGGAATCTTCCGACTTTTTTCTACATTTCACGCGTGAGTGCTCGCGCGCTGACTTGAGATGGAGGCAGCGAGGTTGGTGTCGGCACGGTAGCATCTGGTTTGCAAGTCTGGCTCTGTTATTTGAACAATTCTATCATGTCATGATGAAGGCTTGCAAAGAACGTAATTCTGAAACAAGTATCAGAATCGTCTATTAGGATTTATACGCCAATTGCGACACATTCTTTTTTATACCTTAAGTATAAAATAGTTATCATTTCTAATAGCATTCGGAAAAGTTCGGAAAGAAAATCACTCAAAATGACAACTCACGAGGATTAATAATAATGCCTTTGATTGAAAATAGAACAGGGCTTTCTTGCCTGGATAGATGGCGAGCATCCACCTGAAAAAACAATCGTGTTGTTCAAACCGTTCCGTTGCTGGCAAAATGCCGGACCTCATCTGCATCGAAACGAACCTTCCTTGAAGAGATATTGATCTGGTTCAACCGCCCCTGTTTCACATAGGCCCGGAGTGTCGGCCTTGTTACGCCGAGAATCGCCATCGCTTCTCTGGCATTGATCAAATGGCGGGGAGCGTTTGTCCGTTTACAGCAACGGAGGATGCTTTTCGCCTGTTCCTCGGTTACGCTGGTGTCGGTCTTCAAGATGGCACGGATTCTGGCAATGGTCTCGGATGTCATGTTTCTCTTCCTTACAGACGCTGGTGGGTTGTTCTCTGAATGCATTCTGAAGATACTATAGCGTCCGATAAAAAGCGGAAAGAAACGGAAAGCCCCCATCGGTCAACACATCATGATCATAACGAACGCGCAGGGGTACGCCATCCGTTATCACGATACGGGTATCGCACCAGTTAGGCATATGAATGTCTACCTCCTTTCTGAGATGATGACACGAAGTGTCATTTTTGCCTGGCGTCCTCGTAAGAACACATTAAATTCGCTTACCGAGGATCGTTGATGACTTGGCAGCTTTGAAGCCTGTTACACTGGCTCCTTCACTGATGTAGACATGGCCGCCGGTCTGTCACGCCATGGGCGATGGAACCATGAAATATCACATGGCATCCATTGCTCTGTAATCGATAAACTTCAGCCTGCGGACTCCTTGCAGAGCCAACGGGCCGAGTGGTGTTTGAGTTTTGAGTTGGCTGCTTACGCCAGGCTGGCGACATTCATCCATCCAGACTTGTCGTCCCGTTCCGCGAGGGCAGACGCGGAGGCGTCGGCGAGGACATCCGCATCGTACTGGCCGAAGCTCATGGCATCTTGCGTACCGGAGAGGCCGGAGGAAGCAAGCTCCGTCTCCGGCATGGCAAGCGAACCGGCTTCCTGTGCGGAGAGAAGAGCGGAGTTCTGGCCGGACACGCTGACGACGTCCACGTTGTAGTAGGTCTCGCTGCCCTTGCCCGCGTTCGTCGAGGTGACGCCGATGAAGAAGTCGCCGTCGTTCTTGAACTTGTACGTGACTTCCTTCGAGAAACCGTTCTTCGCCGTGAGCTTGGTCGTCGAAAGGGCTTTCAGCTTGCCTTTCTGCAGGCTGTAGATCACGAAGCTGGCGGCATCCGTGGCTTCGACCTTGAAGGTCGCGGTCATATTGGCATTGGCCTGGATCCGCAGGACGTCGCTGGCGTCGCCGAATCCGACGAAGTTGGTGTACTGTTTTCCGTTTCTCGTTTCATTGATTTCGGCATCGCCTTCCAGCGCACCGTCGATCCGGATCCGGGCGCCGGTGTTCAGCGCCACGGGATCGGCGTTCAGGACCAGGGCGCTGACCGTCTTGGCCTTGCTGTTGTAGTCGTTGTTGTTGAGATCGCTGTCAGCAAAGACCTTGCAGTCCGCGGTCACGCTGTAGTAGGCGCTGCCGCCGGACTTGGCGTTCGTGCTTTGGACCGAGACGTAATATCCGGTCACGCCAGCAGCGTCTTCCTCGGGGATGGTGAGCCGGTCGAGGTAGATGGTCTTCTTCGACGATGCCGTACCCGTATCCTGTCCCTTCTTCACCGTAAGGGACGTCGTCTGGAGGGCTTTCTGGACCCACTGCCCCTTGGCGTTCAGCGTCAGGCTGTAGACCACGAGCTTCACTTTGTCCGTAGCGTTGACCGTGAAGGACACGGCAGCGGGCGCGCTCGGCGTGAGCTTTGCGAAGTCGTATTCATCGCCGAATCCGACGAAGTTGCTGAAGTCTTCATTCCCTGTCGGAGCTGCGTTGTCGAGCAGGATCGCAGTGGCACCGGTAGCAGTGATCGCATTCGGCATGAAATCGCCGACGAACTCGTTGTTCAGCCCCTGCTTCTTGTCGTACAGGTAGTTGTTCCAGCTGTCGTCGCCGTCGGCAAAGATCACACTGTCTTCGTTCAGCTTGACATTGTAGAACGTCTCGTTCGACTTCTTGTTCTTGCTTTCGACGCCGATGTAGTATTCGCCGGACTCCAGCAGGACCGCCTTCGAGCTGGTCGTTCCGGCCTTGGAGAGCGAAACGGAGCTCAGGGATTTCATGGAAGCGCCCTTCTTGCCCTCGGTGATGCGATAGAGCGTCAGCTTGGCCTTGTCGGTCGCATCGATCGTGAAGCTCAGCTTCGCGGCTTTGTTCAGCGTGATCTTCGCAAAGTCGACGGGGTCGTCCTTACTGACGAAGTTGTGATATATTACACCGTCGTTGGCGATATAGTCCACGGAAGTATCCAGCAGAACGACCTCGTTTTCGTCTTTTATAATGGTTCCCTCAGAATCAATGATTTCCTTATTGAGTCCGCCTCTTCCATCAACTGGGGAATCATTTGTATGGTCATCAGGACCATTTTTCACGATATTGCCGACTTTATATTTGACAATCTCAGACTCATTTCCCGCAGCATCCATAGCACGGAAGGAAACCGTACCATTTGTCTTCATTAGTATGCAGTCTATGTAATCCTTCCAAGTCTTTCCATTCAGACTATATTGCCTCAGAACGGAATCCTCACTGAACACGGCTGTCACAGTTACATCCTGATCAGTGATTTCAATAATGTCAGCTGAGACAACTGGATTCTCCGGGGGAATCGTATCAATGTTTGCGAACATTATTTCCGCCGTACCAACATTCCCTGCCGCATCTGTTGCCTTGAAATAGTATGTCGCATTCTCGGCAACCGCGATTTCGCCTTCGTACTCCATCCATGACTCGCTATCCGTGGAGTAGAAGATCTCACTGCCGTCATCCACTTTCGCCGTGAGCGTACTGGACTGAAGCGGCGTTCGATTGTCACCCACAACCATAATCACAGGAGCAGTCGTATCGATATTGTTAAATATGATTTCCGCCGTACCAACATTCCCTGCTGCGTCGATTGCCTTGAAATAATACGTATCGTTCGTGGTGACTGTGATCTGGCCTTCATACTTTGTCCATATTTCTTGATCCAATGAATAAAAGATATCTTCGCCTTCTTCTGTGCTGGCTGTCAATATGCTAGCTTGTAACGGCGTCTCGTTGTCACCAGCGAGTGTGATGACTGGCGGGACTTTATCAATGTTCGTTACCTCGTAGCTTGCCATTTCAGAGATGAGGCCTTGCTGGTCCCTGCCCAGGAAATAAACAACGCCATTCTCCTCGAAACTTACGGGCTCAGTGTATTCAAACCAGGTCTCGGTATCAAATGAATACTCCCGTGTCACAGCGGTCTCGCTGAACTCGGCGGTCACCATTACGTCTTGGCTGGTAGGCACAGTGATATCTGCTGTGACCGGGATGACCGGAAGATCCTTTCCTCCGCTTACATTCACGGACAGCGTATTATCTGTGAGTGTAAGCCTGTATTTCATTCCATTCACATTGACAGACTCGTCTACTGTCAGAAGCCCCAGTGTTTCGCCGGAGAGGTTATTCAGCGCAATCTGCTTGTTGAATTCGACTGTTCCTTTGGCCAAAAGATACACGCCATTCCACTGTGTGTCGGATACTGTCAGCGAGAATGCGGGAGCCTTGATTAAGGACAAATCATTCACTCGTGGACTCATCCCCGGAGCCAATCGTGAAATATCGAAATCCAAAACAGATTCAATCATTGTGGCCTTACCACCATTTTCAACGGTAATCTTCCCCGAGAGCTTCCCCTCATATATGGACAATTCTCCGTCGGAGTTGATTCTGACATCCACAGCAAGGCCGGAGGAAATCCACATACTCCCCCCAAAATTGAGCGTCGTATTGTCTGCTATGCCTCCTTTGGAAACAAGTATTCTGCCTCCGGAATTAACTGTGGTACTGTTTGCCGTGGTTCCGGAATGGATCGTAGCGGATGATTCTGAAAGAACCAGCCCGCTGAAACTATTCTTGGCAAAAGACGCTATCGCCCCATCTTCGATATACACGTAGCCACCATTTTCGATGACATCAATTGCCGTACCTCCACTGGAAATGATGAGCTTGCCTTTGGAATTGACAGTGGTGTTGTTAGCTGTACAATCCGAGGAAACGTAAAGATTCCCGCTATCAACAACATAGGGAGAGATTGTCCTATCCTTCACTACAAAAGCATTGCCTCCGTACGTTCCCTGGACATAGGTGCTTGGAGCTACAACAAGATCAAGATATGCCCCACGTGATGCGAGAAGGTCCATAGTCGAACCACCACTGGAGACGATCATGCTGCCGCCGGAGTTAACAATGACCGCATCGGCTGTACCACCGCTGAGGATATCAAGGAAACCCGCGGTGTTGATAGTAGTGCTGTTCGCCGTGCCACCGCTATAAACCGCCAAACCGCCATAAGAATTGATTGTTGTACTATCTGCAATTCCGCCGCTAAAGACATCGAGGCGTCCATGATAACTGAGGATGAAGCGGCTTGCTATCGTTCCGGAATGGACTGTTGCTGATTTTGTTGTTTCCAGCACTAGACCATTGATTGTATTCGAAAGGAAGCTGACGACCGCACCGTCCGCGACCTCAATATAATCCCCATTTTCCAGAATACCTGTCGCTGTTCCGCCACTGTAGACACGGAGACCACCGATGGGGTTGATTGCGGTACCTCCGTTGTAGACATTAGCACCAGTGGGGTTGATAGCCGTACCTCCACTATAAATATGGAGAGAGCCTTTAGTGTTGATTGCGGTACCTCCGCTATAAACGCATATGCGACCTAAATGCCAAGAGAGCGTGGCACTATTAGCCACCCCTCCATTCATAATATTGAGGATCCCTTGATTCACGGTTATATAATCAGCCGTTCCACCGGACATAACATACATGGACTCATTGCTTCCAAGCGTTACCGATGAGATAACCTGACTTTTGGAAAGACGTGTACCTTTTTCTCCTTCCCAATAATAAATTCCGGAATAACTACTGGCGAAGGTGACATGTACTTCATCATCTATCGACAAAAGACCTGCGCCTGGTGTCCTGTCTATATTGAGAGCTGTGCCACCGCTGGAGACACAGAGATAGCCGCCAGAATTGATGATGATGTTGTTTGCTGTGCCGCCACTGGAGATATAGAGAACACCGCCAGAGTTGATAGTGATGCTATTCGTTATTCCTTCAACGTAGAATACGCCTCCGGAATTGACTGTGGTGCTGGTGGCTGTACCGTCGATAGAAACGCTAAACCTGCCACCAGAGTTGACAGTCGTGTTCTCAGCCGTGCCACTAGCAGAAACACGCATCCAGCCATAATAGAGGGAATCACTGCCATTGATGATGGCATTACTAACTGAACCACCGCTTGAGACAATGGCACTACCCATACCATTGATGGTTACGGTGTCAGCGATGCCACCTTCAAAGAGGTACATACCTTGAATGGTGGCACTGTTTGCCTTACCGCCACTGTAGACATAAAGGGTTCCGGTGGTATTAATTGCTGTCCCCCCGCTGTAAATGTACGTGTCAGCATGCGTATTGTTTGCCGTTCCACCACTGTAAATGTACATATAGGAGGCGTTAGTATTGTTTGCCACACCGCCACTAAGGATATACATCTTACTCGCACGAGTATTATTTGCCATTCCACCACAAACGCTGACTACACCTTCACCAACGACTGCGATCTCTTCGTCTGCATTCGTATTGTTCGCCACTCCTCCACTGAAAATGGTCAAGTCACCATAAAGCGTGGTGTGATTTATCTCGCCGTCAGACATAACATACATCGCATAGCCATTGGAAACAATTTTCGATTCCATTATGGGGGCCTGAGATAAAAGCAGATTTGAGGAACCATAATAAACACCGGAATAACTGTTGGCAAATGTCGTATAAGCATCGCCTTCTACAATGATTCTTCCTTCGAAAGGTGTCCACACAATATCCGTAGCTGTGCCGCCGCTGGAAACGTAGAGATAACCTCCTGAGCTGACAATGACTGCATTTGCAATACCCCCGCTGGAGATGGTCATGATTCCCCAGTTTTTAATCGTGGTATTGTTTGCCGTACCCCCGCCGGAGATTGTCATATTTCCAAACCAATCGACTGTAGTATTGTTCACTTTGCCCCCATTAGAGACATACATGCTGCCCCCATTGACAGAGGTATCGTTTGCTGTGCCATCAGACATGACATACATTGATGCACCGACAATCTCTTGTGAATCAATTGTGTCAGCGTGAGAGAGAAGTTGATTGTCGGAACCATAGTAAACGCCTGAATACTGGCTAACATAAGAAGCATATCCTCCATCCGAAACAAAGATATGGCCTTCACATGGTGTCCACTCAATATTGAGGGCCGTACCTCCGCTGGAAACAAAAAGATAGCCCCCGGAGCTAATTATGACAGTATTTGCCGTGCCACCGCTGGAGACGTACAGATATCCATTCTTCTTGATTGTGGTTTTGTTTGCTGTGGCACCGCTTCCGAGGGAAAGATAACCACCACAATTAATTGTGGTACTGCCTGCTATCCCGCCATTAGAGACGGTAAGACGTCCGTCCGAATCAATTATTGTGTCATTTGCTATGCCGCCGCTTGAAATAGACATTCTCCCCATGATTCTAGAACCGTTTGCCACGCCGCCGAAAATCCTGGCACTATTTGCCACGCCACCACTTTGGATATCGATCCCGCAACCGGAATTGATCACAGTATTGTTTGCCACCCCGCCATCGTAGACACTAATTCCACCGCGACTGAGGGCAAAATCGGAAAGAGAGGCATCTTTAATCTCAAACGCATTGCCGCCGGATGTTCCCTGAATATAGGTATTGGGTGCCACAGCAAGTGAAAGATACGCTCCACTTGATGCAAGGATATTCGTGGCTGTTCCGCCGCTGAAAACAATGAGCCCTCCGTCTGAGTTGACTGAAATCGCATTTGCCGTGCCACCGTCAGAGACATAGAGGAAACCTCTAGATTTGACGGTAATTTTGTTTGCTGTTCCGCCACCGGAGATGGTCATGCTGCAAAAATTAATTGAGACGTCGTCAACAAGAGCACCATCATAAACATTTACATACCAATAGTCAATTATGGACGAGGAAAGATATCCATCCTTGATTTTGAAAGGACTTCCACCGGACGTGCCGTGGATATAAGTATTGGAGGCTACACATAGTCCTAAAGATGCGCCCTTCGCAGCATTGATATTTGTTACCACCGCACCGCTTTGAACCAACAATCTACCACCAGTATTAACTATGGTGCTGTCTGCCAAACCGCTGCTCCAAATATACATTCCGCCGGAATTGATAGTGGTGCTGTTGGCCGTGCCTCCACTTCCGACATAAAGATATCCTCCGGCATTGATTGTGGTGCTATTTGCTATGCCTCCGCTGGAAACATGCATATTGTCTGTGAGGATAATCCCCTCGCTGGTAATGCCGCTGGAAATATTGTATGCCATGTGCTGTTTCCCCTATACAGAATAGTTAGCCGTTGACAAACTTACAAAAAACTCGTGGATTCCTCGAAGAGTCATTCCGTGATGGCATCGAACCGAAGAAAAACACCCATACCGAAGAGCCTGGCGAACTGAGCTGGCTGCGGAGCCGGAATTCACAGACAATTTATACCCGTTTCGAAGAAAAATCAAGCCCTAAACGCTTAATTTCAGGCATTTTCTCGGCAGAATATGATGAACTGGGAGACACGGTCTGTTTCCCGCACAATCAACCTCAAAACAGGAGAAAAACAATGAAAACTCACCTCAAAGTGCTGGGCCGGACGATTATCTTCGTCGGACTCGGCGTCGCCCTCATCCTCGGCATCTGCGGACTCTCGTCCCTGAAGCCCAGGAGCAGACAAACAGCCGCTATTACGTCCATGAGCGAACTGGACCAGCGAGCAAAACCATTCTTCGAGGAGGCCGAACGAAACATCCCCAAGGTTGTCTCGGAACTCACCGGTACGCAGACGTTCCTGAACTTGTGCTATCTGGCCGTCAGGGACAAGATTACCGGCTCGGACAAGGTGGAACGGAAACTTGCGGCTATGATAGACGCCCCGATCCTCGCTTCCTGCCGGAAAGGTGCCGCCGTCTATGGATGCGGCATCAATCCGGGACTGGCACACGACAGTCTCTCGGACATCCAGCAGGACGCAATGACATCCGCGCTCTATGCTACCGGTGGCTTGGCTCTGGAAGCCGTGTTCCTGAAGCCGACGATGGCCGCACTGCAACGTGTCATCGGTCCTCTCATTGGAAAAATCGCTGCGAAGCTCGGAGTTGGCGCGACGTGCGCCGCTGCTGACGGCCCGCTCCCCATCGGCGACACAATCGGTGTCATTCTGGCGGTCGGCGGAACTGCTTGGTCGGTTCACGACCTTCTCGCTCTTCGTCATGATCTGCCAGATGCAATCGCGGCTACCCTTCATGAAGCAATTCAGGAATACTGGAAGCAGTGCAGACTGGAGGCGATCCGATGAAACGAATCCTGATTCTGTTCCTTGCTCTGATAACCGCCGTTTCCACAGCCGCCGTCCCGTACCATCCCATGAAGCATCTTCCGAAACGGACGAGACCCGTTCGTGTCATCCCGTGGAAAACAATTCTGGCCGGAGGAGCAGCAGCCGGTACGGTTATCGCCGCATACAAGATCAGCGACGGCGTGGAAGACGGCATGAAGATCGCAGCAAAGGAGAAACCCGAAGCCTTCACGGATTCGCTGTCCGTGCTGACCTGGCCAATACGCTGGGCGGCGATGATCCTCTTTCTCGTTTCCGGCTGCTGGATCGCGAAGAAATGGCTCGAACACAAAACGACCTCAACATCGAAAGGATAACACCACATGCAAATCTCCATCAACAAAACTGAACTGGCCGGAGCTCTCGCAGCTCTGGGGAAACTGGTCTCCCGGACGTCCATCGTTAAGACGTACCAGGCGATCCAAATCGAGGGAAAGGCTAACACGCTCTACTTCCGCACCCGCAATGTTGTCGAAGAAATCGAATTTAAGATGACAGCCGATCTCGAAGACGACTTCCCTGCGGTTCTCGTCGAATTCGAGCAGTTCCGCCTTGCCGTCCGCAACTGCAAGAAGAAAACGCTGGACCTGTCAGTCGAAAACGGCGAGGTCTTCTTTGAAGACGCCAAGCTCGCTCCCGTGAACGGATGCATCCCTGTGTCGGACAACATCCCGGATCAGGATGTCAACGTCACGGAGCTGCCTGCCGACACGTTGTCCGCTCTGTCGATGCTCGCACCACTGGCAGACAAAGGGCAGGACGTCCGCAAGGTTCTCGGCGGAATCAACCTCAGTCGTGACGGGTTCACGGCGACCAACGGCAAGGAACTGGCGAACATCCCGCTGCCTCTCGATATGGGGAGCGTCACGATTCCATTCCCGCTCGCGCTGCTTGCCACGAAAGCCTTCGGCGAATCCGGCAAGCTCACGACCTGGCAGAAGGACGACGACACGCGCTTCGAGCTGACGCTCGGCAACTGGACCTGGCGGGCGAAGGCGTTCAAAGAGAACTACCCGAACTGGAAACTCGTCGTGCCGGAACGTAAGGCTACGACGCATTACGTCAGCTTCCAGCCGGACAGAGCCGAACGGCTTCAGCGTTACCTGAGAGGTGTCCCCGACGATCCGCAGAACAACAACGGCATCAAGCTGAGCCGTCTGCCAGAAGTCCCGGACAATCTGCACCTCGAAAGTTCGAATGGAATGCTGTTCAGCATCCTTGCCGAGTTCGATGAGAACTGGGGCGACCTGAGTTTCACCATCAGGAAGGAGTTCCTTGCTCATCTGTTGGCCGAAGGGCACACCCGGATTGAGCTGAACGATGCTTATGGTCCGATTGTCGGCGTCGGAGGCACAGGGCAGTACATCGCCATGCCCATCCGTCCCATGAAGACGCAGACCGCTGCATCTGAGCAGAAGCAGGAGAAGACTGCGCCCGAAACCACAGAACAAACCACTACCATCAATACCACCACAACAAAGGAAACCACCACCATGATCGACACCAACACCATCACCCACGTCGTGTCTGCCCCCGGGCAGACGTTCACCCCGAATCAGGAATCCGCAAAGGAGCTGAATCCGCTGGACGAGCTGACCGCGAACATCGAAGCGTTGAAGGCCAAGCTCAAAGCCATGTACGACGAATCTGCCGTCATGAGCCGCAAGGTCCGCGAGGTCGCCATCGCTCAGCGGCAGAAAGAACGCGAATACGTCCAGACGAAGAAGACCATCGAGAAAATCCGCGTGGCCAGCGGCTTCTGATTACCCACCTCACATCAACCTCAACACCTCGCCCTCGGCAGCTCGTCGTTGCCGGGGGCAAAACTTTTTTGAAAAGGAAAACCACCATGCTCAAACTCAATGCATCCTACTCCAAGAAGGTCCCAGCTGACACCGAATACAGCAGCCAGTCCTATCACGCGTCCGTCGAAGTCGAACTCCCGGATGGCCTCACGCCCGAACAGCTGAACACCCGCATCCATGAAACGTTCGCGATGGTCCGCGACAGCGTCGAAGCCGAACTGCATGGCGAAGGCGGCAACGCTAGACAGACGGTCGATGTGCCGCAGCTCCCCATCCAGCCCTCGCAGCAGAACAAGCCCGCCTACGGAAAGAAGCCTGCGACCGATTCTCCCGCGTCCCCGAAGCAGATCAAGTTCCTGCTCGACCTTGCCCGTCAGAACGGCTACACCATCGAACAGCTGAAGTCCCGGTTCAACGTGTCCGCACTCGAAGACCTCAGCCGGACGCAGTGCAGCCGCGCAATCGACATCCTCAACGGAAAGGCGGCCTGACATGGAGCGTACCATCGAAACTGTCCGCGAGACGCCGCACTGGTCGTACTCGGCCTTCCAGACCTACCTGTCGTGTCCGATGCGCTATTACTTCCGGTACATCGAACACGCCGAGGTGGAGCGCACCTCGATCAGCATTCCGTTCGGTCGAGCGTTCCATGCCGTGCTGTCTGAACGTGCCCGCAAAGGGACGAACTACACAGTCGAGGATGCCAAAGAAGAATTCGACTTTTTCTTCCGAGGGGAAACCGAGGTCTGCGAGAACCTGTCGTACAAACCGGATGAGGACTACTGGTTCTGGGAGAAGCGCGGCTGCGCCATGCTGGACGTGGCCTTGGCCGAATGGCCGGACGATTACACCGTCAAGAGTGTCGCCGAGGCATTCAGCGTGGACGTGCCCGGCTTGTCGAAGCCGCTTGTCGGCGAGTTCGACCTTGTCGTGACGGACGGCGGGGACGAAGCCATCGTGGATTGGAAGACGGCCTCAATGAAGTGGCCGAATGGCAAGGCCGACCGCGATCTTCAGGCGACGACGTTCTGCTATGCATACAGCCAGCTTTACAGCAGAAAGCCCATGTTCCGCTTCGA
>Ga0310690_10004102_pt1 | contig 21109 bp, 18 predicted proteins | sample AusTroGonzalo_MG_2_FD_207661 | JGI IMG/M metagenome (GOLD analysis project Ga0310690, IMG submission 207661) | Bovine rumen microbial communities from tropical cattle in Woodstock, Queensland, Australia - Gonzalo_04 (v2) (version 2) | ecosystem: Host-associated > Mammals > Digestive system >... | reverse complement strand
TTGAAGGCGTCCAGGATCTTCTCGCCACCACGCACATAACATGCGGTACCCATACATACGGATACAGGGTATTTGCCCTTCGGCGTCATGGTGAAGAATGCGTAGAAGGAAACCACACCGTAAACCTTGGCGGTCGGCATGTGCAGTCTCTCCGCAATCAACTCCTGAACCTCTGCCGGCAGATAACCGAGGAAGTCCTGCGTTTGATGTAAGACATTGATAAGTTCGCCAGGGTTGTTGCCGAAGTTATTGCAGATCTCAATAACTTTTTCCCTGACTTCGGGTTTCATCTTGATTATGATCTTCTTATTATCCATGTTTATGCTTTTTTCAGATTAATTATTTGTTTAAATCCACTTCCACGGTGGTCTGTCTGTCGAAATAGTGCGTGTGCAGCAATTCGTGAGACTTGTGACCGCAAGGTTCACCCAGATACTCTTTGTAGATAGCTTGGATGGACGGGTTTTCGTGGGATTTACGGATCGGCATCTCTCTATCGGCACGGTAGATAGCCTCCCAACGAGCCTTGATGATGTCGGCATTACCGTGGTGCAGCGGCTGGCCTGCGCCGTCGATACAACCACCAGGACATGCCATAATCTCAATAGCATGGAAGTTGCTCTTGCCGGCCTTGATGTCTTCCAACAGCTTACGGGCGTTCTTCAGACCGTGAGCGATACCGATGTTCAGCTTGAGACCGTCCACATCGATGGTAGCGGAACGGACACCTTCCAAACCACGGAGCTCTTCGAAGTCGATCTTCGGAAGCGGTTTCTTGGTGATAACCTCGTAAGCGGTACGGACAGCAGCCTCGATCACACCGCCAGTGGTACCGAAGATCACAGCAGCACCGGTGGATTCACCGAGCGGGCTGTCAAATTCAGCATCCGGCAGGGATTTGAAGTCGATGTTGGCCATCTTGATGAGACGGGCCAGCTCGCGGGTGGAGATGGAGTAATCTACATCAGGATTGCCGTTCACCTTGAACTCGTCACGGCCAACTTCGTATTTCTTGGCCAAGCAAGGCATCACAGACACGCTGATCATGTCTTCGCGCTTGCAGTTAATCTTTTCAGCAAAATAGGATTTTGCGATAGCACCGAACATCTGTTGAGGAGATTTTGCCGTGGAAGGAAGATCTCTCATATCCGGGAACTGATGTTCGAAGAAGTTCACCCATGCAGGACAGCAGGAGGTGAGGATTGGAAGCGGAACGCTCTTGTCGCCAGCCAAGAATTTGGTCAGACGGCCGATAAGCTCGGTGCCTTCTTCCATGATCGTCAAGTCGGCGGACCAGTCGGTATCGAATACATAGTCGAAGCCGAGGGCCTTCAAAGCGGCGGTCAGCTTGCCAGTAGCGATGGTGCCGGGTTCCATGCCGAACTCTTCGCCGATAGCCACACGCACGGCGGGAGCCACTTGGACGACGGTTTTCTTGTTCGGGTCCACGATAGCGCGGAGAACAGCGCCGGTGTGGTCAACCTCGGTAAGAGCGCCCACAGGACAAACAGCGACGCACTGGCCGCAGAAGGTACACGGTGAGTGATCCAGATGCTGGTTGAAAGCGGTGGAAACCACTGCCGGGAAACCACGCTCGATGGCGGACAGAGCGCCCACCGTCTGCATCTCATTACACATCGTCTCGCAACGACGGCACATGACGCACTTGTTCATGTCGCGGATGATGGACGGGGAAACCTCGATTTGATAGGAGGATTGCTCGTGCTCTGGTCCGATGAACGGGTTTTTACGAATGCCGAAGCGGACAGCGAGGTCTTGCAACTCGCAGTTGCCGTTCTTGGCACATTGCAGACAGTCTGCCGGGTGATCGGAGAGGATCAGCTCGAGGACTGTGCGGCGGGCGTTGATCACGCGCATGGAGTTGGTTCTCACCACCATGTCGGGCATACATTCGGTGACACAGGCGGGAGCCAGGTTACGACGACCGGCCACTTCCACCACACAAATACGGCATCCGCCGGGTTTGTTGTGCACGCCCAGGTTGTTCAGCTCGAAATGGCAAAGGGTAGGAATATCGATACCCATGCCTTGAGCGGCTTTAAGAATAGTGGTACCTTTTGGTACTTCAACTTCTCTATTGTCTATTGTTAATTTTATCATATCCATATTAATACCCTTTAACTATTTAATACTAATTGCGTTAAACTTACATTTTTCAATACAGGTACCGCACTTGATACAGAGTTCTTGGTTGATTTCATGCGGCATCTTCACCGTTCCGCTGATAGCGCCGACCGGACAGTTGCGTGCGCAAGCGGTACAGCCTTTACACTTCTCAGGATCGATGATGTATTGTTTCAGGGCCTTGCACTGACCGGCGGGACATTTCTTGTCAACCACGTGGGCCACGTACTCATCCCAGAAGTTGTCGATGGTGGACAACACCGGGTTCGGGGAGGTCTGGCCGAGACCGCAAAGGGCCGTGTCTTTGATGACGTGTGCCAGGTTGCGGAGCTTGTCAAGGTCTTCCATGGTGCCTTGGCCCTTGGTGATCTTGTCAAGGATTTCGCACAGACGTTTGTTACCGATACGGCAGGGAGAACACTTGCCGCAGGACTCTTCCACGGTGAAGTCGAGGTAGAACTTAGCCACGGAGACCATACAGGAGGTCTCGTCCATGACGATCATACCGCCGGAGCCCATCATGGAGCCAGCAGCCACGAGGTTATCATAGTCGATCGGGGTGTCGAGGAACTTCTCGGTCAAGCAGCCGCCGGAAGGACCACCGGTTTGCACGGCTTTGAACTTCTTGCCGCCCTTGATACCGCCACCGATTTCGTAGATGACCTCACGCAAGGTGATACCCATCGGGACTTCGATCAAACCGACATTGTTGATTTGGCCAGCCAATGCGAACACTTTCGTACCTTTGGATTTCTCTGTTCCGATGGAGGAGAACCATTCCCAACCCTTGTTGATGATAACCGGGATGTTGGCGTAGGTTTCGACGTTGTTCACGTTGGACGGTTTCTTCAGGTAACCTTCAACTGCTGGGAATGGCGGTTTGAAGGTAGGCTCGCCACGGAGACCTTCCATGGAGTGGATCAAAGCGGTTTCCTCACCGCAGACGAATGCACCAGCACCGTAGCGGAGGATGATGTCGAAATCGAAATCGGTACCGAAGATGTTCTTGCCGAGCAGACCATATTCGCGGGCTTGGTTGATAGCCACCTGCAGACGGTGGATAGCCAGCGGGTATTCAGCACGGATATAGACCAAACCGATGGTGGCTCCGATACAGAAACCGCCGATGGCCATAGCCTCGATGATGGAGTGCGGGTCGCCTTCCAAGATGGAACGATCCATGAATGCACCCGGGTCGCCTTCGTCGGCGTTGCAGATGATGTATTTCTGATCAGCAGCGTTCTTAGCGCAGAGTTCCCATTTCAAACCGGTGGGGAAACCAGCACCGCCACGGCCGCGGAGACCGGATTTCTTGATGACGTCGATGGTGGCTTTTGGGTCGTTCTGTTCCAGAACGGTAGCCAATGCCTTGTAACCGTCGCGTGCGATGTATTCGTCGATGTTTTCAGGATCGATGAAACCGCAGTTACGCAAAGCGATACGCATCTGTTTCTTGTAGAAACCCATGTGCTTGGAGTCGGAAATGTGTTTCTGATCCTCAGGGTTTTCGTACAACAGGCGCTGAACTTTTCTACCCTTGATGATGTGCTCGTCGATGATTTCGCGGCAATCTTCGGGTTTTACCTGTGTGTAGAATGTGTTGTCGGGCAGAATCTTGACGATGGGGCCCTTTTCACAGAAACCGAAACAGCCGGTGGCAACCACCTGCACGTCGTCGGAAAGGTTCTTTTCAGCCAGCAGCTGGATGAAATTTTCTTTAATTTTCGGGCTTTCAGAAGCGGTACATCCGGTACCACCGCAAAGCAAAATGTGATATTTGTAATTTGCCATTGGAGACCTCCTTGTTATTTGTTATCGATTTTTTCGTAGTTGACGGGGATGACGCCTTCGAGGATTTCGCCATTCATGATGTATTTCGTCACCAATTCTTGACCCTTCTTGGTGTCAACGTGACCGAATACGATGGGATCCTCGCCGGGTTTCTTCACTTCCACGGTCGGCTCAGCATAGCAGTAGCCCATACAGCCGGTCTGGGAAACGACAGCCTTGACGTTCTGCTTCTTGCACTCGTCAATGATGGCTTCCATTGTCTGCTTGGCACCGGATGCGATACCGCAGGTGGCCATAGCAACCTTGATTTGAACCAGGTTCTCTACGTTGTCGCCTTCTTCGCGCAACTCGATTTTGGATTGCAGCTCCTCTCTTTTTTTCTTGAGATCAGCCAATGATTTAATTTTTTCCATACAATTAGTATTTTTGGTAAGTTGTTGAATTATATGATTTTAAATTTACTTTTTAAAATTTTGGGCATAAAAAATGCCACCGTTTTAAAGCGGTGGCAAATGTAATAATATTTCTAATACAAAGCGTCTGTATATCCCCTAAAAAAGTGAGGGATTTGAAAACTTCTTTTCAAGCTTCACTTCCTTGTAAATTTGCGTGATGATTTCTTTGGTGTAAAGCGGAAAATCGGCCTTCATCATCCAATCGTAATAGGCTGGTTCTTTGATAAATACGGTAGAAACAGGCACGCCTTTGTGCTTGCCGAAGTTGAAGACCGCATTCTGGTTCTTGTCCAGCACGATATGACCGGCCAAATCAACTGTGTTGTGTTCTCGCGTGAACGCGCTGAGGGACTTCACATCCCCATTTATTGGGATGGAGGTCATTTTGGTTCTGGGGTCAGTGTAGGAGACGTCTTTGTACTTTTCCAGCTGGGCCTTGAAGACCTCGTAGGTGGCTTCGGTGTCTGCGCTCGCCTGATGTGCGTCCTCCAAATTGGCGTGGCAGTAGAACTTATAAGCTGCTGTCAGATTCCGGGGCTCCATCTTGTGGAAAATGTTCTGTACATCAACTAAATAGCGGTTTCGCAGGTCGAAATGCTTGCCGCAGCGTAAGAATTCTTCCACTAACAATGGCACATCGAACTTGTTGGAATTGAAACCCGCCAAATCGGCGTCGCCGATGAATGCGAGCAGGTCGTCCGCCAGATCTGCAAAAGTGGGTTTGTCTTTCACATCATTGTCTGTAATGCCATGGATAGCAGAGCATTCCTCCGGAATATGCACGCCCGGATTGATGAGCTCGGTGCGGTGGATTTCCTCGCCATTGGGCATGACTTTGATGAAGGAAATTTCCACGATTTTATCTTTACCGACATTCAAGCCGGTGGTTTCCAAATCGAAAAATACGAGAGGTCTGGTGAGATTGAGATTCATGTTACTGTTTGATTATTTTTTCTGTTGTTATGAGTTTGTTGTCTTTGAAAATGCGGATGAAATACACGCCGGGAGTCTTCCCGCTGAGGTCAATGCTGTTTTGTTCCATGGAAGAAATCTCAACGGTGCGACCATAGATGTCAGTCAGTTGGTAGTGCAGGCCGGAGGTCTCCTCCAAGTCTCTGACATAGACCATACCTGTCGTCGGGTTGGGATACAGGGAAATCTTTTTCTGGTGGTTGTCCACAATGCCAGAGTGGTCGTATGCCTTGCCGACCACGGCGCGAATCATGGGAGCTCCTTTGTAGTAGGATTCATTCCAGCTGTCGGAAATTTTGTAGAAGAAGTGCTCGCGGGCATCGTTGTTCTGGTCAAAACCGATGTTGAGCTGTGTGTTGTGATTCTGGTAGAATCCCACGTAGAAAGTGCCTTCCACTGGTACGGGCTCTTCGGGGTAGTAGTTTACAAAATCAAGAAAATCTGCAGCATGGTTGGGCAGTTGGGCCGGGAGTGAGTAGATGACATTCCCCGGTCTGCCGTCATTGTCGTCCCAGACCATCAAGGTGAATGGCGCGAAATTCTCATCGTTCAATGCGCTGTTGAACCACATGCGCACGCAACGCAGTGAGTCGGGTTGCGCCAGCGTAAACTGCACGGCCAGATAGGATTCCGGGGTGCTCATAGTGGAATAGAGACTGTATCCCGCTTCGGCGGTTCCGTCATCGTAAGCATAGTAGTTGTAAAACTTCTGCTCGAAACGGCAAGTGTCGTTACGGCGGTTCTCATCGCTACTACCTTCCATTTTGAAAACATGCGTGATGACAAAAGCCGCACTGTCTGCTCCATCGTAGGTGTAGGCAAAATCGATGGCAGGCTGGGCGTGCGGAGCATAGGTGTGCAAACCGCTGTCGTAGTAAGGCGTGGCGTTGATGAAGTTGATGGTGGACTGATAGATGGTGCCGCCATTGTCTTTCACCACTTTGTAATCGTAGCCCACGTTACGGGTTTGGTTCGACAGGTTGCTGAGCTGGTTGTGAAACGATTCGGCCATGTCGCTCGGCCGGTACTGATGCCATGGCATCGACTGATATTGTGCCAATGCTGAGGTGGTAGGGCTTACAAAAGCTACATCGCTGGGATACAGATCCAAGGAATCGCGGTTGATGTCCATGCGGATGTAATCCACATTCCACTGGTCGCAGTTGCTGGCCCACCCCACAATGTTGTTGCCGCTCCAAGAGTCTAAATCTAAACTGGCATAATTTCTGAAACGGAATTGGAAATTATTACGCAGGTACTGTTCATCCGTTATCGGAATCATCACCTGTTTGAAGTAGTCCAACGAATTTTGTGCCAGCCAGGAGTCGAGCGAGCATCCATCGGAAGACCATACCTCATTCCAGACATATTCAGGGCCGAAGATGGAGTCGTAGGGAATCATGATGGTTTGTCCGGCAAAGGCGTTGCTCTCGAAGATGTAATAGGTGCCGGGAATGAAAGGATTCTCCAAGGAGTCACCCGCCACGTAGTATTCGCCTTCCCCGATGGTGTATTCGCCATATTGGAAACCCAGAAACACCAAATTGCCGGTGGCATAGCCAAACTCCAGAATCAGTTCATCGTCGCTCTCGGGCGCGTCGCCGATGCGTTCCCAACCGACGGGTGGAGTGCTGGAGCATCCGCCTCCGGGTTGGTAGTAGAAGCTGAAATAGATGTTGTCGCTAAGCGTCATGGGGCGGTGCTGGGTAAAGTTGCTGTCCAAGCGGATGCAAACGGAAGTGAGCGTGTCGGCGGCAAATGTACTGCGGTCGGCGTGAGCGTAGATGCGGCCGTCCTCGTCCAGCGCGTCAAAGGTGACCACGCCGATGGAAGGAGGACGGATGGCATACGTGTTGTTGACGAAGCATTTCCGGTCCGCCCACAAAGAGCTGGCCGGATAGCCGGTATAGTTGGAGAAATCCTCCACGAAGGGCAGTTTTACGCTGGTATTGCGGTCGCCTTTCGGAATCCCCTGTTTGTAAGCTTTCACGAGCTGGCAGTTCTGAGTGATGCCGGTCAGGATCTCCTGCGCCTGCATGGTTACGGGCGTCAGAAGCGACAGACAGAACAAACCAATCAATAAAGTACGAAAAGATCTCATTTCTTTGTTCAATATTCGGTTAATCAACTGTATCCAGGCTGTCGGGCATGCCGCCGATGGATTTTCCCACCACGAGGGTGATTTTCTCACCCATGCGGATGTCTGACCCTGAAGCGATATGATGACCATGATACAGGACATCCAGCACCACATTTTCATACGGACTGGTTTTCTCGATGATACGATCCAGCACAAGACCCTGGGCTTCCAACATGATCTGAGCCTGGCGCAGGGAGAGGTCTTGCAGGGCAGGCATCTTGATGAGCGGGGGCGTTTTGGCGGAGACGGTGAGATAGACTTTCCGTCCTTTTTTCACCTTCTCGTGCGGCGCAGGGTCCTGCGTGAGTACAGTACCCGGCGTGGTGCCCTCTTTGTACACTTCCTCGTCCACTACAAAGACAAATCCCTCATCCTTCCCCATTTGGGTGAGCTCGCTGGCGTTTCGCCCAATATAGTCAGGCATCTCGATTTCTTTTCCATGACGGGTGAAAAGCCGTAGTGCCAGGAAGATGACAAAAAGTAACAAGATGGATACCCCGATGGCAAGGAGGATGTGATACCACAACTTGTTCTGGTTCGTATTATTCATAGTCAGTTTGAACATATCTATAGATTAACTTGAAAATGCTGTTTTTATTGTGATAATAAAAACGCAAAAATACTAAAAATCCCATTGACCTCTTGAATCAACTTTACTTTGGTTGCCTGCCGTATATTCTGAAATAATCCACATCCATGGAAGAGGGGAATGGAGTTTTCTCGGTGGGCATGCGCATGAAGGTGCTGTTTTCTGCGGGAATGGCCAAGTTGAGCTTGATGCATTCAGCGCCAGTGGGGAATATCGGGTTTTCAATGGCGGTGGCAGGATCGTATTGGTTGATGTCTTCCACCATTTTTCCGTTGGGGGTCATAAAACGGTAATCCACTCTCCGGGTAATGCCGTCCACGCGGAAAATCAGTTTCCATTCATCCCATTCCAGAGAGAAGACATGAAAACCATCGGAAAATGATTGAGTACTTCTCCAGGAGGTGGCATATTGCCGGTGAGGTCCGTTGTCGGGCCAGGCGTGAACCGTGATATAGTGTTTTTTCGGCTTGGCCGAGTTGATTTCAAAGATGTCAATTTCTCCGCCGCCGCCGAACATCCAGAATCCTGGCCAGAATCCAGGACCTGCGGGCATCTTGCAGCGCGCCTCAATATAGCCGTGGTCGTATTTTTCTTTGGTCTCAATGATAGCTGACGTATAATCAAAAAGATGGTCGCGCCAGCCACCCTTGCCGTTGTCCACATCGGCAAACCAGCCTTTGTGAACGCCCGCTTCGCGCTTGACGACGAGGTGAACAATGCCGTTTTTCAAGACAATGTTCTCGTCTTTGTAATAATGCGGTTTGTTGGCGTGGTTGCGTTTCCATCCTCCGGTGCAAGTGTACCATTTGCTGGTGTCGATCTGCGTGCCGTCGAAGTTGTCCTCAAACACCAGATGCCATCGTTTCAGGGAAGGATGGTCGTATGCTTTGATGTCGGAACGTCTGGTCTTTACCCAGTCTTTGAGCTTGTAAGTGGGCTGCGCAGATGCATCGGCACAGAGGCAAAAAAGCATCAAGATGATGGGGATGATGGTCTTTCTCATAACAGGATGGGTTTGATGGCGTCTTCCACGCGGTAGTCGCCGATGCGCGTGCGCCGGAGGGCGGTGAGATGCGCGCCACTCTCCAGTGCCTGTCCAAAGTCGCGTGCGATGGCACGAATGTAGGTTCCCTTGGAACACTGAATGCGGAAGTCGATCTCCGGAAGTTCAAAACGGGGCAGCTGGAAGTCGTAGATGGTGATGTCCTTGGCGGCCAATTTTGCCTCTTCCCCCTCGCGGGCCAGTTCGTAGGCTCGCTTGCCGCTGAACTTCACGGCGGAAAAGAGTGGGGGAACTTGCTGTATCTCCCCGATGAAAGAGCGGGCGGCCTCCTCGGCCATCTCGCGCGTGATGTGCTCGTATGGGTATTCGCAATCAATGGGGTGCTCCATGTCGAAACTGGGCGTGGTGCTCCCCATCATGAACGTGCCGGTGTATTCTTTCTCCTGTGCCTGTATGGAGTCGATCTGCTTGGTCATCTTGCCGATGCAGACGATGAGCAACCCTGTGGCTAACGGGTCCAGCGTGCCTGCGTGGCCCACCTTCACGCGCCTGCCTGCCCTCTTTTGCACTTGGCGACGTACCTTGCCCACAATGTCGAATGACGTGCAACTGTAGGGCTTGTCAAAAAGCAACAAGTCCGATTCAGGGTTGACGTCAAGTTCGGGTAAAGAAAACGTGGCGGAGTGGATGTACTTCTTTAGCATAATCCGTAGCAGATGGCGAAAATACCGACGATGGCGCAATAGATGGCAAACCAGATGAGCTTCCCTTTTTTCACGATGTTGATCATCCATTTGCAAGCCAGTGCACCGGTGATGAAAGCGGCGATGAATCCTATCACCAAAGCTCCAGCGGAGATGCCGTTCATGGCTGCGCCGAACCCCGATTGGCAGATGTCCAACGTGTCCAGAAGGGCTTCACCTAAAACAGGCGGGATTACCATCAGGAACGAGAACTGGGCGAGTTTCTCTTTTTTGTCACCCAACAGCAATCCGGTGGCGATGGTGGTACCGGAGCGTGAGAGCCCGGGCAGCACAGCCACAGCCTGGCCGATGCCGATGATGAAAGCGTGCCAACCTGAAATGTTCTCGTGTTGGCGGGGCTTGGCATAGTATGAAAATGTCAGCAACAATGCCGTAACCAACAGCATGATGCCCACGATGAACAGACCGGAGCCGAAAATCTCCTCCACTTTGTCTTTGAAAAAAAATCCCACAATGGCTACTGGTATCATGGAGATCAGAATGTTGATAGCATATTTGGTGCCTTCGTTCAGTCCGCTGTAGCTTTTCCAGGATTGCTTTGAGAAGAGGTCCTTGAAAATCCAGACTACCTCTTTCCAGAGTACAAACAGGGTGCTCAAGACCGTGGCCACATGCAGGACCACAATCAAAGTCAGGTTGCTCTCCCCGTCCAGCCCGAACAGATTGGAGAGGATAGTGAGGTGTCCGCTGCTGCTGACCGGCAGAAACTCCGTCAGCCCTTGCACGACACCCAGGATGAGTGCTTCAAGCCAGTTCATACTTATTCGGCTTTGTCGTTTTCAACCTGTTTTTTTGCACACGGATGCCACATGATGGCGAAAATCTCCGTGACCAAACCCAAAAACATCAGGATGGGGGCCACCACGATGCGGGTGTTGTTGAAAATCTCGCCGTCGAAGGTGTTGGGATCCTCCACCGCACCGCCGCGCATACAGAGGTATCCAACAATCAGCAGCACCAAACCGACGCCCATGAGGATGTAATTCACAGTTCTGAACAATGGAGCGCGGCTCCCTTTTGGGGCATTGTTTTTAGCGTTTTTGTTTACAGTTGCCATAAAAATATTGGGTTTGAAAGGTTTTTAATTGGGTAAATGGGGTTAAAGAGGTTAATGGGGTGAATGGGGAATTAGGTGTTTGAACTTTGAACTTTTAATTCTCAATTCTCAATTTTTAATTCTACAAGTATAGTCTTTCATCCTTAATTCTGACGTATCGACGTACGGAGATGGAGGAGATCACCATGGTGAACAAGATGCTGAAAATGAGGATGCCGCCGAGGATGATGGCAATGTACAGCATTTGTGAAAAGTCGATGAACTCGGGCATGAGCTGATTGCCGAAGTAAATCATGACGGCAAGCATCACGATGGCGATGATGCCGCCCCAGATGCCTTGCACGAAGCCCTTGGCGACGAATGGCGCGCGCACAAACTTGGGAGTGGCGCCCACCAGCAACATGCTCTTGATGTTGAATCGCTTGGCATAGATATTCAATCGTATGCAGTTGGCAATCAGTAGCATGGAGATGAGGACAAAGACTGCGCAGACGCCGAGGATAATCCATTGTATCTTTCGGAAGTTGTTGCTGACGGTCTTCACGATGTAGTCCGGATAATCCACATCTTGCACAATCTCATTGCGTTTCAACTCTTTGGAAATCTTGGCCAGCGAGTCCGTGTTGGCGTAAGCGGGTGCAACGCTGATGATGATGGAGGCGTTGAGTGGATTGGGGATGATCTCCGTGTAGTTATTACCGATAATCTTCTTTGCATTCTCCGTGTTTTCCTCCTTGGACGATACGCGCGAAGCGGAGATGTAGGGCTTCAGCTTGATGGACTGTTCCAAAGCAATAATGTCTGCTTCTTTGATGTCTGAATAGAACAAAACCTCCATTTCTATCTTCTGAGAGAGGTTTTTGAGATATTGTGTAGAGAAAAAAGCGAAAAAGCACAGCGTTCCGATGAAAAACATGGTGAGGGCTATGCTGAAAACAGACCCGAACGTGGAGAGACGAAGCCGGGCTTTGGTAATCTTGTCAAGAGTATCGGGATAATTTGCCATATCCAATTTTTTAGAGCGTGCAAAAGTACAAAAAATATTATTTTTGCCGCAAATTTCGAAAATGGAAATGTTAAAACGACTGCTACGCTATCTGTTGAACTATAAATCCAATATCTTCTTGGTAGTTCTGGCGCAACTTTTGTATGCTGTCTTCTCCATTTTCACGCTTTCCATGGTGGTGCCGTTCCTCTCGGTTCTGTTCGGGCAGGTGGATCAGGTTGCCGTTAAACCTGAATTCTCTCTTAGCGTCCGTTATATTATTGACACTTTCTATTATTACATGGGGGTCGTCATTGCCAGATACGGGCAGATGTCCGCGCTGTTTTACATCGCCGGCGTGATGATTCTGCTCTCGTTTCTCTCCAATCTGTGCCGCTATATGGGCATGTTCTGGCTCGCGCCCATCCGCTCCGGCATCCTCCAGGATTTGCGTCACGATCTCTATGAGCGCATTCTCATCCTGCCGTTGTCATTCTACTCCGAGCAGCGCAAAGGCGATATCATCAGCCGCATGGGCGCCGACGTGCAGGAGGTGGAGTGGTCGGTGTTTTCTTCGTTGCAGTCGCTGTGCCGCGACCCGTTTCTCATCGTAGTCTTCTTGGTCACGCTTTTTGCCATCAATGTCCCGTTGACCATCATCACCTTGATTCTGCTGCCCGTGATGGGTTATGTGCTGGCCGCCATCGGCAGAGGCATAAAGAAGTATTCTTTGAAATCCCAACAGTTGTTAGGACACATGAGCTCTCTGTTTGAGGAGGCTGTGGGTGGCTTGAGGGTTATCAAAGGGTATAATGCTGAGAATCAAGCCTATGAAAAATTCAAGAATCGTAATTTTCAGTTCTATAGATTGAACAAGCGTGTCTTCCGAATCAATGAGTTAGGAGCTCCGTTAGTCGAGTTTCTCTGCATCCTGGCCCTGTTGCTGATTTCATTGACGGCATTGGTCTGGCTACCCTCCGCCGCCACGATGAAAGGGACAGTTTTCATGCTCTATTTTGTGGTTTTCGCGCGCGTGATACCTCCGGCAAAGGCGCTGGTTACCACCTATTACACGCTCCAGAAAGGCATGACGGCTGCTTCGAGAGTCTATGAAATCATCGATGCCGATGAGAAAATCTGCGAATGCCAGAATCCTGTGACAATCAATACTTTGAAAGATTCCATCGAATACAAAGATGTTTCTTTCTCCTACGGCGAAGGCCAAGAACAACACCAGGCTTTACACCATATCAACTTGACCATTCATCGTGGGCAGACGATTGCGGTGGTTGGGCCTTCGGGTGGCGGAAAGTCCACGCTGGTGGATCTGCTGCCTCGCTTCTATGACATCACGGATGGTGAACTCTTGTTGGATGGAGTACCTGTGAACAAATATAAAATCAGCGACTTGCGCTCTTTGTTCGGCATTGTCAATCAGGATGTGATTCTGTTTAACGACACGGTTTACAACAACATCGTCTTTGGCATGGAGAATGTTACCGAAGAGCAAGTGATAGCGGCAGCCAAGATTGCACAGGCGCACCAGTTTATCATGGAGATGGAGGATGACTATCAGACGGTCATTGGCGACCGCGGTGCACGCCTGTCAGGTGGTCAGCGTCAGCGAATCAGCATCGCACGGGCCATTTTGCGCAATCCCGAGGTGCTCATTTTGGACGAAGCCACCTCTGCCCTTGACAACGAGTCCGAATACTCCTTCCAGGAAGCCCTGATGCCGCTGGTGAAGACAAAGACGGCCATTATTATTGCACATCGTTTGAGCACCATTCGCTTCGCCGATGAGATTATCTTCCTCAAAGAAGGTAGTATCGTGGAACGCGGCAGTCACGACGAATTGATGGAAATGAAGGGTGAATACTATCATTTCTACACGGCGCAGGCGGAATCGTAAGCATTACACACAATTCACAATTTCCTGTTTAAAAACAAATTGCATTCAATCGATACGCGAATGCGGAAAACGTATCTTTGCGCAATTTGATAATTTTGTGTAATTATGTACAATGTTGCCGTAATAGCCGGCGGAGATTCCGGCGAATATGAAATCTCCTTGAAAACAGCCGATAACATCTTCAATCAGCTGGACAAGAGCTTGTTTAATCCTTATCTCATCCATTTCAAGGGTGCAGACTGGCACTATACCGATGAGAACGGGAATGTTTGTCAAGTGGACAAAAACGACTTCTCCCTTACCGTGCATGGAGAGAAAATCAAGTTCGACGCGGCGTTTATCGCCATCCACGGCACGCCCGGCGAGAATGGCCGTCTGCAGGCCTATTTCGAATTGGTGGGACAACCCTACACGGGATGCGGTGTGTTCTGCTCTGCGCTGACATTCAACAAATACTATTGCAATCTGGCAGTGGCCGGTTTCGGCGTGCCTATCTCACCGTCGTTGCATTTCTATAATACCGATCCTATTGATTATGAGAATATTGAGTTAGTTTGCGGCTATCCCTGTTTCGTCAAGGCATGCAACTCTGGCTCCAGCGTGGGCGTAACCAAGGTGCACAATCGGGATGAGGTGATCAAGGCATTCGAGGAGGCGTTCAAGTACGACAACCAGCTGATGGTGGAGAAATTCGTGCGCGGGCGCGAGTTTACTTGCGGTGTCACATCCGTGTATGGTGCACCCCGCGTGCTCGCCGTAACCGAGGTGGTGGCCAGCAACGAATTTTACGACTACAACGCCAAATATACCGCTGTGGGCCATAAACTTATCACCCCGGCGGACATTTCCGCGGAAATGACGCAGAAGTTGAGCGACTACGCCGTCCAGATTTTCCACAATCTCGATTGTCATGGCGTGGTTCGTATCGATTTCATCATCTCGGAAGACGACGGTGTGCCCTATTTTCTGGAAGTGAACACTATCCCCGGCCAAACCGCTTTGAGTATCGTGCCTGGCCAAGTGGAATATAATAAATTGGATATTAAGGAGTTTTATACCAAGATGGTGATGGAAGCCCTGAAATTCAAGAAGTAGAGACGATGCATGCATTGTCTCCGAGGGTAAATGGGGTGAAAGAGAAAAAGGAGGAAGGAGGAAAAAAGAGGAAATGAGGGTGAAAGGAAGGAATAATAATTCCCCTTCTGTTTCAGAAGGGGTGGCCGAAGGCCGGGGTAGTAATATGAAGAGGTGAATGGGGATTGAAAAAATGATTATGATTTTGAATATGAAGAATAAACAATCGATGGTCTTGATTTGTATGTTGCTGATGGCATGCCTGTTGCCTGGCCGCGTGGCCGCGCAATACACGGAGGCGGATATGCGCGCATACGTGGAGCAGTACAAGGACGTGGCCATGGAGAAGATGAAGCAGTACAAGATTCCCGCCAGTATCACCTTGGCGCAGGGCATCTTTGAGAGTGCCTGTGGTAAAAGCCGCCTGGCCACGGAGGGTAACAACCACTTCGGTATCAAGTGCCACGAGAACTGGGCCGGCGACACCATCCTTATTGACGACGACGAACTGCAGGAGTGTTTCCGCAAATACGACAGTGTGGCTGCCTCCTATACTGACCATTCGCTGTTTCTGACCACGCGTCGGCGCTACGCCAATCTGTTTGCGTTGGACATTCTGGATTATCCGTCTTGGGCGCGCACACTCAAGGCCGACGGCTATGCCACTAACCCGCAATACGCCGATCGCCTCATCAGCCTGATTGAACGTTTTAACATTGCCCGCCTGGATACGTTGTGTTTGGAACAACAGGGCATTGCGATACCCAAACCTATCGTAGAGACGCACAGCCGTGCGTCTCAATCAGAATCCGACCAGAATTTGACAGCCCAATCGCAAAACACCGAACCCGAACAGAAAAAACCATTGAACCGCCCGAAAATCGAATATACCAATAATCACCGTGCGGATGAACCGAAATCCACAGTGTCACAATCCACGGAAAATACCCCAAAATCGCAGGATGTTCCTGTCTCCGTCGGCAAATTCAAGGTTTTCACCGCTGATGGCGATTATCCTACAGGGGCCAGTCCATTTACCTATCGGAAGGTCTTTACCAACAACAATACCTATTTTGTGGTGGCTGAGGCTGGAGATACGTACGAGAAGATTGCCACGGATGTGCAAGTGTCGGCCGCCAATCTTCGTCGTTTCAACGATGCTGGTAAAGATGGCCAGCCCGTGGAGAAGGAGATTGTCTATATTGAATCCAAAGCCAAGAATAACGATGCCAAGGTGCATGTGGTGGCGCGTGGCGAAACGCTTCGCTATATTTCGCAACGCTATGCTGTTCAACTGCATTACATCTTCAAATACAATAACTTGGATGAAAATTCCATCATCCAACCCGGGAATCAAATATTGTTGAAACATTAAAATCAAATGATTATGAAACGAATATCTTGCATCCTGATGGTTTTAGCCGTGACACTCGGCGTATGGGCGCAGCCGGTATCGGAGAAGACAATCCGCGACTATGTCGATGCCCATCATAAACTTGCTGTACAGGAAATGGAAGTTTATAAGATTCCGGCCAGCATCACCCTGGCGCAGGCTATCTATGCTACCAAGGCGGGCACCAACCGCGTTGCCAAGGAAGCCAATAACCACTTCGGTATCACCTGCCATGCCAATGAGTGGGTGGGTGACACTTACTATGAGACGGACGACCACAGTCCTGACTTTTGCTATCGAAAGTATGCGGATGTGGAGAATTCTTACCGCGACCATTCATTGTTTCTGGCAAAACGGCCGCGCTATGCTTCGCTGTTTGAGTTGCCGATGACCGACTACCGTGCATGGGCGAAAGGGTTGAAAGAGGCAGGTTATGCAGGCAATCCGCGCTATGCTGATACACTTATCGCTATCATTCAGAAATATGATCTTGCAAAATACGACGCGCAAGCTACCCCGGATCCTGCCGCTGAAACTGTGCAAAAAGTGGAAAAGCAGGAACCTGTTGTGAAGAGTCAGCCGGAGCAGGAATCCCAAGTGCAGCCGGAAGCCGTATATACCCCCAAAACAAAACAACCCAATAATGAAGCTGTTGCCAAAGAGGAGGTCAAATCAGATTTTCCAGCCACCACTCCGCGTGTGGTGGAAAATGTGAACGTCTTCGTGCTCGACCCTCGCGACGTCCCGTTCAAGCAAGCTTACTATCCTTATACCAAAAGACCGGTTTACGAGAACAACAAGACCAAGTTCATATTGGCCAAAGCAGGTGACACATACGCATCTTTGGCCACTGCTCTCCAGATGACGGAAAAGAATCTCAGGTTGTTCAATGATGTGTACGATAATTCAGAACCTGTCGAGGGTGAGGTTGTGTATGTGGAGATGAAGAGCACAAAATCGCCAGTTGAGTACCACGTCCTGAGCGAAAAAGACACCTATCATTACGTTTCGCAGAAGTATGGTGTGCAATTGAAAATTATCTTGAAAAGAAACAGCGGCTCGCTGAAGACCTATACAGCGGGCGATAAAATCTGCATTGGTTGTAAATAAACTGATCCATTAATCCTGTCATATGCCCAAATCACTATATCACTTCAATCCCAAAACCCTTTCTTTTGAGAAGGTGAAAGTCAGCTTCAAGCAACTGGCCAAGCGACTGCTGTGGGTGTTTGCGAGTGGTATTGCCTTTGCGTTGGTGTTTGTATGGATAGCCTTCTATTTCTTTGACTCCCCAAAGGTGAAGATTTTGGAGCGTGAAAACAATGAATTGCAAGCAGAAGTGGAACGCTTGTCGGCGCGAGTGGATATAATGTCGGATGTTTTATTCGACATAGAAGACCGTGACGACAACGTATATCGCACTATTTTTGAGGCGGACCCTGTGCCAGCCTCCGTGCGCTATCCTCTGCTGGTGGATGACACTCGCTTGGATGGCATGTCGCGGTCGGAAGCCTATGATATGCTGCGGAATGCCAACAAGAAAGCCGACCAACTGACAGTGCGCCTGGCCGTGCAGTCGCGGTCGCTGGACACTTTGGAGAGAATCGCCACTAAGAAGTCTGAGATGCTGACTTGCATTCCAGCCATCCGTCCGCTGAAGAACATGCATGAGATCACCTCCGGTTTTGGGCGTAGATACCATCCTATCTTGAAAACTTTGCGCGCACATACAGGCGTGGACATTACTGCACCCAAAGGCACACCAGTGTATGCAACTGCGGACGGCACTGTGACGGGCGAAAACCCGGGCAGTGGCTATGGCATTTCAGTAGTCATTAACCATGGCTTTTCCTATAAGACTGTATATGCCCACTTGTCAAAGAAAGCTGTGAAGCCGGGAGAGAAAGTGAAACGCGGACAATTAATTGGTTATGTGGGCTCTACGGGTATGGCATCAGGCTCGCATTTGCACTATGAGGTCATCAAAAATGGACAGAAAGTGAATCCTGTCTATTATTTCAATGTGGATATCACCCCGGAAGAGTACAATGCTATTTTGGAATCCTCCAAGAAGGTGAATCAGGCACTGAGTTAATAGTTGAGAGATTAGAGATAATAGTTTAGAGTTGAGAGTTTAGAGTTGAGGGTGGGAGGGATCCGTGAGATTCTCGAGATCCGTGGAAAATGATAGAAAAAATGAAAAATTTAGTATTGATCATATTGGTTGTTGTTGTCGCCCTTACGGGTTGCAAACCCAAGTATGACCATGAGGGCAAGAAAATCTTCCACTACAACCAGTCTGAAGGCATCCAAACCCTGGATCCTGCATTTGCTTCCGGCCAGACCGTGATGTGGCCTTGCAACCAGCTCTATAACGGACTGGTAGATATGGACGATTCGCTGAACATCGTCCCGGCCATCGCCAAAAGCTGGACCATCTCTCCTGACGGGCTCACTTACACCTTCTATCTGCGCGACGATGTGACTTTCCACAACACGAAAGCATATCCATACAAAGCACCCCGCAAGGTGACGGCACAAGACTTTGTGTATAGTTTCTCCCGCATTTTAGATCCCGATGTGGCCTCTCCGGGCGCATGGATTTTCCAGAAAGTGAAACGGGACAAAGATGGTAAGCCTGCTTTCAAAGCATTGAACGACACTACTTTCCAGATACAGTTAGCGGAGGCATTCCCGCCATTTTTGGGTATTCTGACGATGAAATACTGCTCGGTGGTGCCCAAGGAGGTGGTGGAGCGTTATGGCAAGGACTTCCGCAAGAATCCTGTGGGCACGGGTCCCTTCCAATTCCAACTCTGGGAAGAGGGCGTGAAACTGGTCCTGCGCAAGAACCCCGACTACTTCGAATTTGACGAGCAGGGCAACCGCCTGCCCTATATTGATGCAGTGGCAATTTCCTTTATTGTCGATAAACAATCGGTGTTCATGGAGTTTATGAAGGGCTCGCTGGACTTCATGTCGGGCGTGGAAGCCTGCTACAAGGATGCGCTGCTCACCAAGGAGGGTACACTGAATCCCGAGTACAAGGACAAAATCAAGATGTTGACGGGCCCGTACCTCAACACAGAATATCTGGGCTTTATGCTGAAGCCCGGCGACAAGAAGAATCCGCTGTTGGACAAGCGGGTGCGTCAGGCTATCAACTATGGCTTTGACCGTGAGAAGATGATGAAATACCTGCGCAACAATGTGGGCTATCCTGGCACGGGCGGTTTTGTGCCCCGGGGCATGCCCTCTCACGACCCCGCGCGCACTGGCGGCTATACCTACGACCCCGCCAAGGCAGCACGCCTGCTGGAAGAGGCTGGCTATCCCAACGGCAAGGGCCTTCCGCCCATCTCCGTGGCGGTGTCTGCCTCTTACGCCGATTTGGTGCAGTATATGCAGCACGAGCTGTCGCAGCTCGGCATTGACCTCCGGCTGGATGTGATGCAGGGCGCCCAGCAGCGCGAGATGATGCGAAGTTACCAGCTGCCGTTCTTCCGCGGCTCTTGGATCTGCGACTACCCTGATGCGGAGAACTACATGGCCCTGTTCTACTCCAAGAACCTGCAGCCCGCAGGTTCCAACTACACGCACTATGTGAACCCCGCTTTTGACAAGCTGTACGAGGCTTCGCAGCGTTGTTCCGACGAAGCCCAGCGCAACGACTACTACACCCGCATGGACGCCATGCTCATGGCCGATGCGCCCGTGGTGGTGCTCTACTATGACAAAGTCATCCGCTTCACCCAAGCCAACATCTCCGGCCTCGGCACCAACCCCGTGAACATGCTGGATTTGAGGAGGGTGAAAATAGATTAATAACCAACCATTAAAAATTGAAGAATATGCTCGAATATTTTAACGAAGCCCCCTATTCCGTGACGGTGTGCGACAAAGACGGAAAGATTTTGGAAATGAACGAGATGGCGGTGAATGTGCTCAGCCATGGCCAGCAGATTATCGGCCAGAACCTATTGGACTGCCATCCCGAGCCCGCGCGCACCAAGCTGGCGGAGATGCTCCAGAATCACAATGTAAATGCTTATACCATCGAGAAAAACGGTGTCAAGAAGCTCATCTATCAGGCACCCTGGTTTCAGGACGGCGAGTTTGCCGGTTACATTGAGCTCTCAATGCCCATCCCGATGGAGATGCCGCACTATGTGCGGAAGCCGAAAAACTAACGGGTGATTTGCCGGGTACTTCTACACCCAAAACTATTCTTTCAACAACTCGTCGATTTCCTCGCCCAGCTCGTCGTAACGATTCGTCACCTCCCGGGTTCTTTTGCGACCAAAGGAGCCATTAAAGAAGCTGCCCCAAATAATCATGGAGAAGAAGGCAATGCGATCGTAAAAAAAGAGGAAAACTTCAAGTACTAGAAACAAAATGATTCCGATAATTCGGATGATGGTGCGTTTGCGCTTCGAGTAGGTCTTTAAACTTTCTCGCAGCGAGAGGAGACCTTCGCGGCTCTGCACGTCGGCCTTCCGGAGACCAATTATGGCGAAAAGGTTGTCGGCCAGAATCCAACCAAAGTATAAGTCGAACAAGAGGATGAGCCACCATGGCCACTTGATGAGAGCGAAGGCGACGGTTGCGGCAATCATAACGACCGCCACCACACATGCGAGAAAAGCGTTTAGCCAGTAGAGTTCATTGCTGGACTGTTTCACCGTCTCCCGCCATGCGTCATTGTTGAAGCTGCTGTGCTGCTCCACATTCTGCTGCAGGTCGTGCAGTTCCTGCTGCAGTTCGCTTTTGATGTCTTCGTACTGTTCCATATCTGTTTTGAGGTTTAGTCGGTGAATGATTTGAGTTTC
>Ga0310690_10004101_pt1 | contig 21111 bp, 33 predicted proteins | sample AusTroGonzalo_MG_2_FD_207661 | JGI IMG/M metagenome (GOLD analysis project Ga0310690, IMG submission 207661) | Bovine rumen microbial communities from tropical cattle in Woodstock, Queensland, Australia - Gonzalo_04 (v2) (version 2) | ecosystem: Host-associated > Mammals > Digestive system >... | reverse complement strand
CTTCCAAACAAGGATAGCCAGGAAGGCTGAAAGTAATCAAAAGAAGATCATTCTCGTCAAATAAATTAACTGTTATTGTTTTTTCACTCTCAATAACACTCAAAAGACCAGCTAAAGTAATCATATGTTACCTCCTTCGTAATAAAAAAGAGCCATGAAAAAATTCATGGCTCTAAGTTAATTAAGCAAATAGTGCATCAATTTCTGCATTAGAGATCGGAATAATTGTATCTCCAGCAGTTTGAGCTTCCCATTCTCCTGCTGTACTGTTATAAACATAGATAACACCAGTTACGTACTGCTCTTCTCTTGTGTAGTATGTTTTTAATCCATCTACTGTTGTATCAGAAGAAAGAACATATCCACCTTGACCATCTGACTCATACCAACCAAGGTCATGCGGATTCTCGGTTCCCGCAGGTGTTACTTCATCATACTCATAAGTTGTTTCACCAAGGAATAAGAACGTATCTCCGTTTGCCGGATTAAGTGGCATTGAATCACCAAATGTAAGTTTATCATCTACACTGAAGAAACCAGCGAGAATATCCCACTTTAATACCTCAGGTGAGCCAGCTGCCGCGACATTAATAGCTGCTACGTTAGAGCCTGCGCGAAGTTCTTTTCCTGCACCTTCTACGAAGTCTGAAGTTGTTGTGCCTGCTTCTACGATATTATAAACATATCCAGTTTTTGCATGAGTAAGATCAAGAGCAGCAATATTCTGAACAGTTCCTTTAAACTGAAGAACTACTCCATATTTCTGTTCCATTTGGGCTTTAAATTCTACTAAGCCATCATAATCTAAATATTTTTTCTGTGCCATGATAATACCTCTCTATTAGTTGAATAATGCATCTATTTCTTCTATTGAAATAGATTGTGGTTGTTGAGATACCCATTCAGTACCATTCCATAAGTAAAAAATACCTTCATCTATAACGAAGTACATTTTTCTATCCGCAGAAGTAAAACGAGCTGGTAAATTAGTTTTTGTTGCAACAATATCATAATTACCATCAGCACTGCCTATTTCTGCCCATTTAGTGTCATCAAATATAACATCACTATTAGGGGTAGTACATCTATAGAAACAAGAGGCATAAATTGCTAAATCACCATATTTATAAGCATATCCGCTTGTCCAATTATAGATTGGAGTTCCTTGCTGGATGTAAACTTTTGTGTCATGATCCACTCCATTGTCATCAGTCCAATTTAATGTAACTACTACTTGATCATTTACTGTTTCAACAGATTTTACTTTACAAGGAGCTCCCTTTAAAGCACCCATACCAACTAAGGTATCATCAACATATTTTTTTGATAAAGCATAAGTTGTTGTAGAGAGTCCCATTTATTAATTCCTCCCCTCTAATTAAAATTTTTAAAGATGCGCATTTTTAAAGATTTTAAGCTCTTAAATTTGATGCCAATTACCATCATTGCCAAGTATATAAACAGAACTATCTTCTAAACAAAGACAATCTGAACCAACTCCCACTTCATCGCCAGTAGGGAGTTCTGCAATGTCGGTTAATTCATCAGCAATGATTTCTACTACTGAGCCCGGGGTAGTATCACCATTTTTAATTATTCTGTAAGCCATGATTAACCTCCTTATTAGGAAAATTATAAATACTTCTTCAATATATATAATTTTTTATCAAAAATAAATAATGATGTTTGTCCAAACTTTAAATATTGTTTGAGGAATACATCTTTCTAATTTGAATAAGCTTTTCTATTGTAAATTTAATATCTTCTTTTAATCTTTCATCAAACTCAGGTGAACGGAACTCTTCTTTAATTGCATATTTATGTATTATATTAATTATTTTATCTTGTTTAACTTCAATATATGCGGGAGATGCGTTTATATGATTGAATGTAATCCAATCTACATATTCATCATATACTCTTTCTGCAATATATTTGCCTAGCCACTCATCATAACCTTCTGGTTTTTCTAAAGTAGCTTCCGCACCTTCACAGTGTAATCTAATCCACTCTATTTGTTGGCGGATTATATCTCTTTCTCTGTCTGCCGCACCTATTTGAATATTTTTAGTGTGGATATTTAATAATCCAGTTTTTGATAGTATTATAATAGTTATCGCCACAAAAGCGAAGAATAATAGAACTGCTACCGCGTTAGATGATAGCAATACATGTTCAATGGCTTCCCACATAATTTATTTTCTCCTTTTTTAATGAATAAATTAATGGGATACGCTCCCATTTAAACTCTCTATAAAATATAAAAAACAGTAGGAAACAGTTGATTACTTTTGCCCAAAATATGCGGCGGCCGCTTAAGAAGAAAAACCCAGAGAAAAATTTCCAAACGACCATTTGGTTCTTGGATTTCGACCGCTCGCCGCCCAGCGCAAAATTTTTCCAAACAAAAAAAGGAGGTAGCAAGCTACCTCCATAAAAAACTGCCAGCCATGGGTAACCATAACCAGCAATCCTTTTTAATAAATTGTTAACGATTGAAGGCTCAACCCTTCCCGCAGAGAGCATTCCCTGGAGTTCCTATTCTTAACGAAATTAGTGGTGGACCTCTATGCAATATTATCGTTGGTGACCTCTTAAGAGGGATTGCATCCGGCCTCGGGTGTTAAAGACTTTTCCTTGTCTATATAAGTGGGTGCGAAGGGAGTCGAACCCTCAATCCTAGCTAGGCACCGGATTTTAAGTCCGGTCTGTATGCCAGTTCCAGCACGCACCCATTATCGAGAACGCGGAGTGCAGGATTTGAACCTGCGGACCGCTTTAGGCGATCTCTTTCTTAGCAGGAAAGTGGTTTAAGCCAGCTCACCCAACTCCGCATAAAATGCGAAATGCAGGATTCGAACCTGCATGAGTTTCCTCAGACGCTTTTGAGGCGCCCGTGTATACCAAATTCCACCAATCTCGCATAGTTGCGGGGGCGGGATTCGAACCCGCGTCTTAGCGTTATGAGCGCCACAAGGATCCACTCCTCTACCCCGCGATAAGTCACCCGACCGGGACTTGAACCCGGATCAGAACCTTGAAAGGGTCCTATCCTAGACCTGTTAGACCACCGAGTGAAACTCGAGAACTTATTTTTGATGACTAGGTAGTTCTCGAAACAAACCTAGCTGGCACTTATACGCTGTACCCGAGCGGTTTTTGTTATGATATTTTAGCTGGTAGCAAACAGGTTTTCTCCGCAATACCCAGCACGTACTCCACGATAGTCCACTAGGGCGGGACGCCATCCCTTCCCCGCTCCTTCACGATTTATAAGCCGGACGAGTTTTATTATGGTGACGATTTTTCTCTACCTAGTACCTAACATTTGTGGAAATGACGGGTAGATGATTCGAACATCCGTCAAAGGGATGAGAGCCCTTTATCCTAAGCCACTAGACGAACCCGCCAGAGGGGCGTTTCCGCCCAAAACATATGAAAAAACTTTCGCGTGGTAGGTATTTCAGACTCTCACCGTGATTGATTCGCCTACTCTTATTTTTATCGGATTTCTGTCAACGCTATTTTTATTTATTTCTTTCTTTATCTTATGTATATATTATATCAAAAATTTTTATAAAAATCAATTAAGATTTTATTTCCAACCAACAGGATCATACATTGGAGCAAAACTCTTTATATGGTTATGAGTTAAAACTCCTAATAACTTTTCATTATCATCTTGTTCAATAATAAAGATTCTTGCGGTATCAGTTGTAACTGCTTGCCGCCCTTTCGGCTTTGTAAGCAACTTTGCACACTTTTCAAGCTCAATCATACTAGTAGTGGCTATTTCCATTCTACCCTTCCCGCCGATAATAGCAAACATAGGCTTGCCATTTCTATCGAACTTTGGATTAGTATCTAGGATCTTCCCGCACCACTTCATATGATATTCGTCATGAATATCTGTAATTATCAAGTGTGTTTTGATCATTACTTCCTGCATACTCACCTCAAAGAATTAAAAAAGTTTGCAATATCTTCACTTACTTCTCTTGTTTCTATATCTTCACTATGCGGGGCGGATTTTGATTTGTGATAAGAATGATGTTCTTTCCAACATGAAAGAAAATGTTTCTGAATATTTCCTTCAGTATCAAATTCTTTATTGCACGTCGGACATATAAACATCTTTTACCTCATTTTTCATCTTCCGCCTAAACGCTTTACGATTTTTACGTTTCCACCATGACCAACCTTCAGGGTGATTTTCTGCTGAACAACACCAATGTTTTATGAAGTTATCCTGCCATACCATTTTCTTTTGTGGATTGCCTTTACTCATATTGACTCTCCTTTCAAAATGGGCGTAGTGGGATTCGAACCCACGACCTTGAAATTAAGAGTTTCCTACTCTGCCAGCTGAGTTACACGCCCGAAGTCCGCCAGACAGGACTCGAACCTGCAACTTATGGTTTAAAAGACCATTACGCTACCATTGCGTCACTGACGGAAATCTGTTTATTCACTTTTTCCTCTTGTTTGTCACTTCGCTTTCGTTTCATATCAGTGACTCCTTTCTTTATCTTATGTAAATATTATAACAAAAATTTTTGAAAAAATCAATTAAAGATTAGGCGGCTACATTTTTCAGTAGCACTTTAAATGCGAAGGATTTTACGCCTTTAAGCAACCAACCTCACTTTCCTCACATACCTAATCGGGCGATTGGACCTGACCCGTTTCAACTGATTTATGTGTACGGTGGGATTTGCACCTCACATGACCAAACCTTATGTCGGTGGGCTTATGGTCTTACCGACTGTAAGCGTCTACCTATTCCGCCACGCACACAGTATAGTAGGTAAGGATTTGCACCTTACATGAGTGAAGTTATACACGTGGCTACTATTCAGTGTCGACAGCTGCTTCACTCCTGCCACTTACGTTTACCTATTCCGCCACTACTATAAATGGACTTGACGGGAGTTGAACCCGTGTCCGAAAAATGTACTCAATGCTATTGTTTACGTTGTTAATATATAAATCTTAGTCTGATCCACCACTCTGTTCTTAAGCCATATATACAGAGAACCCACAAAACCGTTACTTATTTTATGAACTCAGAGTTAGACCTAACGGATAGTGCTTCTGAGGTTTTCAAAGATTAGGCAGCTACTGCTACACTAGCCTTCGGAAATGCAATTACTTTTGTGTTTGCGTTTAATTTTAAAGGTTGGTTATTAGGTAACCACTCCAACGCAATAGCATTTTTCCATTCCCCGTCGATACCATTACAAGCCCATAGCTCCCAGGGAGGGGCTCGGACCCTCGACCTTCGCTTTAACAGAGCGCTGCTCTACCGACTGAGCTACCCGGGAATAAACATAGCACATTAATAATTAAACCTTGTCAATTTTGGAAGAATTGTTGTTTATAAAAAGATTATTGCTGTTTGTGCTATTAGTACCCACAGAGAGATTCGAACTCTCACGCCTTTCGACACAAGAACCTAAATCTTGCGTGGCTGCCAATTACACCATGTGGGCAAAACGGATTACCGATCTGCAATCTCAATAATCTCTTTTCTGTATTTAACGTCTTGCAGAAACCCATTGACGGCTTTTTTCTTCATAGCGTATTGCAGACGCTAATCCTGAGTTTATCCTCTCTAATACACTTATGATAGTTCAGTTGGGATTCCCTACAGGTGTTAGTTGTTTGAAATCCCAACTTAATGTCGATAGAGAGGATCGAACTCCCGGCCTACTGCTTGTAAGGCAGCCGCTCATCCCAGCTGAGCTATATCGACATTCGAGTGGAGAAGACGGGCTTCGAACCCGCGACCTCTAGTTTGCAAGACTAGCGCTCTCCCAACTGAGCTACAACCCCATGGCGACTGCCTACAACCCTCACAGATACAGTCACGATGCGTCCCATTACTTTCAACCGAAGTATCACGCAACTTCCTCTAACAGTCCCGACGGGATTCGAACCCGCGATCTCTTGCGTGACAGGCAAGCGCTTTGAGCCTACTAAGCTACAGGACTATAATGGCTAGGTTAATCGTTGTGTACTAGCCCTGCTCATTTGAGCAACACCTCTATTTCTCTTCTTTATGCTCTCTAATAGGGGGAGCCTCTTGCCCTCGCAGAGCATTCTCTGGAAACACAAGAATTTGTTGGAAGTTTGTCTGCGGATGCTCAACCTTGCTTCCTCAAGACCGCCTATGGAACCCCTTTCGGCTTTCGCTCCATTTCGTTAGCCGCAATCCGCATAGCCTTTTCTAGACTTGTTGTTTTGATTTATACTCGCAAAACAACCAAATATTTACGAGTCGTTGATCAACTGCACATCACTATTTGTCAAAGGAGTTACTTCTGTGCTACATAACATCTCCTGCATCTCTACGTCAATCTTTAAGTTCTTCTGGTAAACCATGTGAGGAGTAGCGATGCTCCGCAATCTCAAAAACCCTTGCTACTTGTTAGCATTAACGTCACGGTATGTTGGATATTAAGGTCGTTAACTCCGGTATCAACCCGACCAATTACTAAATTATTCGCTCTCGCTTTTCCATCCACGAGAACCCGATTATTCTCGTTCCCACCACTTGGCTGCGGGAACACCCCCCACCGCAGGTTTGTTTTCATCTCTTTAACGTCTTTAACTCCTGCATCAACTAGACGAAAAACAAGGCATTTTAGACTGACCTTTTTTATTATTTTATCCAAGTTGAAACCAGTTCCTTCAAAAACAACTTGCATGGTTGAGATTACCCTAAATCCCTCATTAATTTTCATCATTTGAAAAGATTTGCTGTTGAAATGCCTTTATCTTTATTATGTAAATATTATATCAAAAATTTTTTGAAATGTCAAATAGTTCTTAGTGCCAGAGGTAGGATTTGAACCTACGACCATTCGCGTATGAAGCGAGCGCTCTACACCGGACTGAGCTACTCTGGCATAGTACAGGCGAGAGGATTCGAACCTCCGACCGATTGATTAGAAGGCGGTTGCTCTGTCCTACTGAGCTACGCCTGCTTACAAGTGGGCGGAGGTGGATTCGAACCACCGGTGTTTCTAGTGTACGGGATTTATGCCTTATTCGAGATTTGAACTCGATAAATAGTAGTATCTAACTTTGGATGTGCGGATGGTGCCAATACAGTTCTTAGTTGTATTGTTTTAGTGTTACCGCTTTCTATTATTGCAGAAACAGGAATTAACCAACATTCCAAATTTTTATTAACCGCAAAAAGATAATCCAACTCAGGATGGTTTATAATATTATCATATACAGTTCCTTTAGTTCCTCCACAAGAACGAAGACTAATAGTATCATCTTCAGTCATTGTACTTTTACATTGAATAGTATAAAACTGTTTATCTTTTTCAACCACCATATCATACCACTGAGTGTCATTCAAAGGAAGAGAAACAGTATAGCCCTCTATTGTAAAATAATTTATCGCCATACTTAATCCTATTCTTCCAATTTCCCTGTTAGTCATTATCTACTATCAACTCCTTTTAAGACCAGTCCCGCCCGATCGCCGCTACGGTGACCCGCCCATGTTAACGGAGAGGGTGGGATTCGAACCCACGGGTCTAGTTAAAGACACAGAAGATTTCAAGTCTACGCCGTTATGACCACTTCGGCACCTCTCCATATTTTTCATTTCTTTTGTCATTTTATGTATATATTATAACAAAAATTTTTGAAAAAATCAAATAAATTTTTTATCTTGTTAAAAGCTTCCACTCGGGTATGATCCGAGATTACTGGGTTACAAATCCAGGGTTTTATCCGTTTAAACTATGGAAGCATGTGCGGGAGATAAGTTATGGCACTCCCGCAGAGGTATGATAAATGGCGTAACTTGCACGCAGATATGGGAGATTCACAGTATCTCACTTCTCCGCTCTTGCTACTTTAAGGTAGAGCATTATCTACCACCCAAACAACAGATAGGGAATTGAACCCTATTGTATAACTTCCTTCTGTTGTTAGATTTGGAAATTCTTCTCTCTAGCTTTGGCATTTATGAAGTTCTTAAACTTCCTCTCGTCCGCCTGCTTTGACCAAGAGAAGAAAACCAAACACTTTTCTTTATTCGCATATACATGATCCGGCTTGTAGTTGTCTATAACAAACTGAAGATATTGTGCGGGGGACATATCCAAAATACGCGCAGGGATCTGCCACTCCGCCATATGCGGAGTTCCCAATGCTTTCACACAATTACAATACCATTTACCATTTATCTCCCACTCTTCAGCTTGCCATATCATACTCATTACCTCTTACAAATTCAGCTTTTCGATCAAATTCGCGACTTCTTCTTTCTCTTCCGGTGTTATCTCAAAACTTCCAGAGAATGTCTTTGGTGCAGAGGCCTCGGTTGGCGCTCCTCCCGCAGGCTCTACATTAACCTTTGCACATGTCAGAGCCACTTTAATCTGAACTGTTTCCCCGTTCTCTACCATGGGGATCCTGATCTCCTTCCCGCCGTCACAAGTAAAAGCTCCGTCAAACGTAGCCAGCAACTTCTCAACGATTTTAGTTTTACTTTCTGCACCCTTCGCTGCCATTTATTCTACCTCCATTACATATATCTATCTATCTCTATTGTTCGATCATCAAGCATTCCGGCAATGGTATTCACTTCAAAAAGCTCAACTTTAATCAAACTACAAACACCGTCTGAATCAGTGTGCGCTTTCTCAATTCTTTTCATGGCTTTTGCATATGACTTCGCGCTAATGTAACCTCTCGCTTCCAAAGCATTCTCACCAAGATCGTCATACCATTTCACGAAAAACCTAAACATTTTCATTTGTTTTTTCTCCTTTTGTTATCTTATGTATATATTATAACAAAAATTTTTGAAAAAATCAAAGACGAGTCTTTCCTTGTGTAATATACTTAAATTTACCTTTAGGGATATTTTTACCGTTTGCCCTAACTTCATCTAAAATTTTCTTAACTTTTTCGATAGTTTGCTCTGTCCATGCCAGATTAGCAAACTCATACTCTGAGTGCTCATGGAGATACCCTATGCTAAGGTTCACCGCTGCCAGATCCCAGGCTTCGCCAATAAAACGGCAATCTGTAAAGCTACCTTTTGCCGTCTTAAAACCAAAAGAGTTAATGAATGACTTAAATCGCTCGTTTCCGCAGGTATAGTAAATAGAGTCATTGATACCTTTCCTATCAAGCTCAATGATGAATTTTGCGTCAAAAGGATCTAAAATATAGTCCTCTGTTAGCTGTATCGCGCCCTGTGCGCCTATTTCCTCATCATTCGTGAAGATAATATGCGGTTTATATCCAGCGGCGAGGATCCTTATAATAGCATAGATTCCTAACCTGTCATCAAGTGTGCAACCACCAGTCACCGCGAACTCATTAGTAGTCTGATCAAAAAGACACCTTCTATCCATGAGTTTATAGAGTGGCATTATATCATTAATAGTGCCATAGTGATCAAAGTTAGAGCGACTTGAAAACATAGACACGGTATCCATGTGCGCTACCAAGTACACTGGAATATCTCCTTGTGCTATGATGTAATCATAAGTTTCCACTTCGCTGAACGTAAGAATAGACTGGTGTATGTCTTTGTGTTTATATCCATAGAACTCCAGCATACTTTTCAAGTACCCAATTAGCTCTTCTTCTTCAAGTAAACATACGTCCTTCAATATCGTTAAAAAAGTTTCACTTATTATCATCAGCCTGCTCCATTTTCTCCATTATCTCTTCCGCCTGTTTCTTTATTTCCTCTGATGCTTCACGTTTCTTCTTTTGTTTAACAAAAGCAATACCTGCTTCTTCCATTTGACGCCCAACTTCCACAGAGTATGTGCATATATCGCAATCTGTCATAGCACAACGTCTACCGCAGTTAAGCCTTGCCTTACCAAAGTCCGGAATGAAGCTCGCGCCGCTTATATCTTCTTCCAAATCGATGATCAAATCAGCCAAAGGTCCGCGCCACTGCCCCTGTCTATAAATCTCATAAACAACAGACTGGCGGGAATCTTTTCTAAAGATTTCAATTACGTCAATGTATTTTTCATACAGATCTATATCCTCAGGTCTGATGAAAAAGTTTGTCATCTGCGGAAGGCTCGCACATCTGCGGGGTGTCTGTAAGATGTCGGGGAATACCCTAAGTCTTATTCCATCCATCTCCCGCAATATCTGAAGTTTCGGTATCATAAAGCATATATCTTCTGCGATATAAATGTCCTTCGCACCAAATATAGCCATTGCTGCAATCTGTGTAACAGTAGTAGCAAAGTTAACGAACATAAAAGGGATCTCTGCTTCTTTGAGTTTACCAATCCACTCATGCTGATAATCAAAGTTAAGCGAAACAGTCATATTCTCATGGACAGTCTTTAACTTCCTAACAATAGGAATAAGATCGTCTATACTCTGTTCATACTTGTCTACCAGAATTATTGCTCTCTGATCTTCTCTTGTTAGAGTATTAGTCACAATCTCGATTAATCCCTCTTCATCGGATATACCTTTGTAGGGGAATATAACTTCATCTACCTCGTCATAATGGCGGAAGTTCTTTGTATATGTTACTGCATATTTCATATATCACACCTCTTTTATTATTCTTGATTATATTATATCAAAAATTTTCAAAGAAGTCAAAGAAGGCGGAGACCCCGCTCCGCCTTCAGGTGTCTACTACTCAACGTCCTCTACTGGAGCCTCGCTCTCCTCAGCTACTGCCGGAAGCGCATATCCCATAACGGCTCTTGTGCCGATCTTTACTTTCTCCTTGCGAGCCTCGCCAGCCTTTACAAGCTGTGTAAGTCTTGCGGTGATCTTGCTTGTAGTTACGTCCTCGCCCTCGATCTGAGCTGCGATGTCAGCGATAGTCTGAAGCTCATCAGTAAGAACTGATGCCACAGCCACCCTAAGCTCATCACCCTCGGCTCTCTTCTCAGCCGCTCTCTTCTTTGCGCCGTCAGCCTTCTTGTCCATCTGTGCGATAGTAAGCTCAGCATAGTCAACAACGTCCGCGCCAGTGATCTCAATATCCTCGTCAGTTCCTACAACTGCGTCCAATCTCTGCTCATAAGCTGCTACAAGTGCCTCAAGTACCATTCTCTTTGTGATCTTAACTTCCTTTGCCATAATAATTTTCTCCTTTTCTTTGTTTGCGTTGTTTTTGTTTTTTGTTTTCCTTTATCTTATGTATATATTATACCAAAAATTTTTTAAGATTGCAAAAAATTTAATAAACTTTTTTGTCGGGGAACCGTTCCTGCATCATTTCAAATGTTACAGGAACGATATTTTTATATCTCCACTGCTCAATAAGTTGCGGAGTAGGACAAACCCAGCCTTTAACTACACGTTCCCACTTAAAAAGGTATGATGTAAATTCAATTTTTTTTGAGAAAAGCTCCTTGACTTTATCCGTTTTGACGCAATCCTGGCAGAGGTACATAATTTCTACAAAAGGCTTATTAATTGGATATCCTTCTTTTCTGTCTATATCATACATATCATACATACTTGTATTTCCGTCAAGTAATGCTCTGGGAGCATCTATAAAAGTTTCCGGCATATAAAATATATCATAACAATCTTGATATATTGATGATTCTACTGTTCCGTCCCATTCAAATGACGCTCTAGCATGATCCATATACATAGGTCTATGACAGCAAGGGCATATTTTAATAGCCTTTGGCATACATTCTCTACAATATTTACGAGTAGGATTCTCCTCATAATGATTCAGAGTTACTTCCATAACCTCTTTACCTGTTTTATGGCAGAAACTACAATAATATTTCTTATAGCAAGGATTGCATAACAAAGCGTCCACGTTGTCGAATCTGTCATTGTAGTCTTCTACCCAATCACTTTTTTCAATAACGGACTTTCCACAACAAAGGCAAGGTGCCTTCCCGCTAGCATTATAGATCTTTTTATGTTCTACTTTATTTCTATAACACCAATAAGACATATCGGCGTCATTCAGCATATCATTATACATACCGTTAGTATCCCAAAGAATGTTATTCTTTGTATCCAGCTCGGTATTCTCCATCCAGTACCTATTCTGATCCATTCTTCCAGCAGAATTAACATGGACCATATCCTTATAGAGTTCCGGACCAAAGCTAAACTTTCTGCCAAGATTAGTTTCCGCCAACTTCTTGATTTCAGCGATAACTGTTTTACAAAGAACCTCGTTATAAAAAGGATATGGCTTCCCGCTCATTATAATATCCTTGTTATAATAAGCCAAAACTCTCCACCTTTTATTATTCCAAGTTCCTTCACCCTTGTTGAAAGTAAAGTCATTCTTACCCTTGATATAGCAACACAGAACGCAGTTAGAGTTCATCATCTCCACTGTACCAATTCTATAACACCCCTCGTTCTTCCATGACATACAAGAGCTCCAATCAGAAGCATTGTCACTCATGGTCATAAAATCCATAGGGTGAATAGAGATACACATTGTTCCTTTTGTGTGCTTATCATTCAAAATCATTGAATGTTTGATGCGGAAATCCTCAAAGTCTTTTACAGGATCTACCTTCTTACCTTCTCTTTTACTAAAATTGCCACAAAACGACACCCAAAGATCTTCATAATATTTAAGAATTTTAGATATAGCTTTAATAGGCTTCATACCCGCCTGGAGCTGAAGTATCTTTTTAGATTCCGGTCTTGAAAGTTTTATAGTTTTGTCTATTTTATCTTTCAAAAGAGTGTCAAGAGACAGTATATCTTCAAGTTCCCACCTATCACCTTTATTTGCAATAAGTTCTTTATCTTCAAGATAATGTAAGAAACCATCATAGATGTCAACAAAAGAATCATAGCAGTATATTATGCCACGAAACTCTTGTGTCAACTGAAACCGGGTTTTCTCATAATCTATCGGAAACTCATAGATGAGTTTATTGCCCAAGAGCTTAAAGAGCGTCTTATTAGCTCCCGCCCAATGATAAAGCCACTTGTCTAAGCCAATAAAAGAAAACTCGTATGCACCACCGTAGGCATAAATATACTCACGAATAGTGTCACGATCCTGCTCTGTTAGCTCGTTTAACAAATTAATCATCGAAGTCCTCCTCGTCATCATCGTCATCATCAAATCCCCAGTCGTCCTCTCTTAAAGAAGATAAGTAGGTACGTCTGCGCTCACGTCGCTTACGTGCTTCCTGACGCTCAAGCTCATCCTGCATAATAGCAGCCTTCACGCCATTCAACTGTCCGCCTGTGAATACTCCCTGAGAAAAATCAAAATCCATTGATAACATATTGAACACTTCCTTTCTTCATTTTCTATAAATATTATAACAAAAATTTTAAGAAAAATCAACGGGGAATCAGAACTGCTTTGATCCCGCATTGTCCACGATTATAGTAACGAATAGCAGCTTCTCCCTGCCGTGTCTGGGTCCATCATCTGACACCGTATGACATACATCTGTTACTACATAAAGTCCATAGTGCGGCAGGTGGATATACTCCCCCACATGGGGGACGATTTCCGCCTCATATACAAACCAACACTTATCGTTACCCTTCTTATGACAAGCTATCTCTACCATATTATCCCTCCACTACTTTCACTCTTGTTAATACTGTCTGTTTCTGGTTGTTGTATGTTGAATGATCTTTCACTGTACCAACAATAGTGAAAATATCACCATTTTCCTTATTGATATCGACCTTTGTAAACCATGTGATGATACTTCCGCTTTCTGTTTCAAACGTGTAGACTGTGTTCACACCATACTGGTTCTCATAGTAATATGTTCTTTTAAGTGTAACCTGTGTTGCGGGAATGCGCTTACCTACCTCACCGATCCACTCCGAAGGCTTAATCTGAAGTGTAGCAGCCTCCGCCGCATCTACTTTAGCCTTAGCTTCTTTAAGAGGGTGACCTTCTCCCCAAGCACTGATCTCGAAAAGATCCTCAAGGTTAAACTTAATTACCTTATCCTCATAACCCTCAGCAGATCCGCGCATCCAACGACGAAGTCCACCATTAAAGTGGAATCCCGCCTCCTTAAGCTCGTCCTTGATAGAATAGCTGTCACCAATGACGATATAAGTCACGCCATCCGCACTGAAACCATTAGTCTGAAGCCAAACTTCTTTCTTATGAGCATAGTTCTCTTTCATTCTCTGCTCTTGTTCAGCTTTTCTCTTTTCAGCAGCACGCTCTTTAGATCTGTTCATAGCGTTATATTCTTTTTCTGTGTAAAGTCTTACTTCTTTTGTAATGTATTTCTTCCCTGCGCAAGCAAAGCAGATACCATTTGCAACAGGAATAGGAACGATGTGACCATTCTCTACTCTTGCGGCGATTATACCCTTCCCGCTGCAACGAGGACATTCACCTTTTACTTTGGTGTAAAGCTTACCTTCTATTTCAAATGGCTCACCAACACGTTCATAGTTCTTATAGCTATCTGCGGTATAAAATGTCATAAATATCACCTCTTCCTTTCCTTTATCTTATGTATATATTTTATCAAAAATTTTATAAAAAATCAAAAAAGAAAAAAGACATAGCTTTCGCTATGCCCTTTAGTTTAGATAGTGTCTTTCTTCCACCAATCTACACAAAGCAGGTCGTCCCGCTTGAGAGTGATATCAACATCTTTTTGCCATTTTTCTAATAGCTCTCTTGTGTCGAAATGTTTGTCAGTGATGATTGCAAAACCGTGTGGTGTTTTATGTATCTTTACATCAGCATCAGGTACGATTTCAAGAATATCCTGCGCAAACTGATTTGCTAAATCACTGTCGCTGTTATCAAAGTCGAACATCCACTTCTTCTCTAATGCACATTCCTTTTGTGCGGCTATGCCCGCCAATTTCGGTTGGATAGAGCAGAGGTTAAACTCCGGCTCGTCGATTAGGAAGTGAAGGAGTTGTTTATGGATCTTCTCCGGATCCCGCGCATTTACAGAGTAATAGAGGCGAGATGTTTCGCCAAAACGACCTTCCTGCACAAAATGCTTAAACTCACTATATACAAGCTCTTGGATAGTTTTATGTGTAATAAAAGACTGCCGCCTTTCCTTAAAGTCCGGCAGATCCTGGTTATCCTTCTTACGTGATACCAACAGTACCACATGGATCGGCTTTTCAGAGAAAGATTCTACTGACCATAAGTTATTTTTCATATTAGAAACACTACTCCTCCTTCAAAAGTACATGGTAAGCAACCATGTCGTGACCATACTCATTTTCATAATGAACAAGACATATAGGCTTGTCATCCCCACCTTCCGCCAGCTTATACTTAAGCAGGTAATAGGGGACATGAAGAATACTACCTTTATATGTCGGACCGTCTGCTTCCATGTCATCATCAAACCAAATGATAATATCATCAATTTCATCAATCAGATTTAAGAAATCCATTAATCTCATATCATACCTCCTGTATTAATACCAAACACTGTCGTTGTAAAGATCCTCATACCCGCAATCTCTGAACTCCTCAACTACAAAATCCACGATTATGTAGCCTATGCCGTCGATGTCGAGGAACTCTCCAATATCGCCAACATACTGCTCAAAGTAGAGAGGCTCCTTAATTTCTACATTGTCAATAGCTCTTTTTACGAAGTAATAGAAAGTTGTCATACTCAACACCACCTTTCTTTTTCTTTTGTCATCTTATGTATATATTATAACAAAAATTTTTGAAAAAATCAAAGGTGGCATTTAAGCTACCCTTTTATTAACAGTCGAAGCAGTAGTTTATGGTCGCGTTGTATGAGATTTTTCTATCAGCTATGTAGTGGTAAAGCCAAGCTGAACAATCATATTCATTCTTAAACTCTACGAACTCGTAGTCGACAGGGTTATCATCTTCGTTAAGCTCATGCTTTACATAGTCTGAGTTTGGAACCCAACCTTTACGCTCTATGCGCCAACGATCATAAGTAGAAAACCAACCCGCATCAAGATCCGGACGATACTTTTCAAACCATTCTGCAAAATCCTTTACCAGAATGTTATGATGACCGTAATAAGTGCCAGGATCACTGAATCTTTCTCGCAGATCATCTGGAGCGTCATCAGAAAAACCATATCTTATGTTAAGGTGATCATACTCGTTATCACAATAGTGCTGTTGAAGATTATTGAACCACTCTGAATTACGTCCGTCAAATATGTCATCTGCAATTATTTGTCCTTTGCGTACTATGTACATATGTATATCTACTCCGATAAGTCATCACTCCCTTCTTTATTTTCTATAAATATTTTATCAAAAATTTTTATGAAAATCAATTAAGACTGTGTGTCAAGTTGTTTGATTACATCTTTAAGCTTAAATAATCGTTCTTGTATACACTTTCCTATTTCAGATTTATTAGTAATTCCCTTCTCGTTGTAAAAATCCTCAAAAAGTGCGGGAATTTCTAAACCAAAAAAGGCATTTGCGCCTATAATTCCATAAGCGGCTCCCGCCTGCGAAAGTGCTGACATGAAAAGTTCATATTCCTGTTCGTTTTCAAATTCCAAAGTTTTTACTACGCTCATTAGAAATCCTCCCTAAATCCAGAATAATCCAACAAAACGGGGGCACCATCTGCACGATAGCCAGTGTTCCCGCCGGTCAGATCATTGATGCGCTGATCGTTCACGAAATCTATCAGTCTTCCTACCAGCTCTTCGCCATACCACTCAATAGCCCTCGCCAACCAAAAGCGAGAGAACTCTCCCATTGAGTACATACTCATCTCGTCAGCTCGCTTCAATGAGTTCTGTGAGGGAGCCTTCCCGCCGCACTGGTTAACACGCTCTGAGATGTAGAACGGGTATCCATTCGCGGTAAATCCTCCAAAGCGGGTTCCCGCAAAAAACATCTCAAGACCTTCATCAACTGCGGCGTCGTATATCTCTTCTTCTATCTGACAGTAGTTGCCAGACTCAAATTCGTGGAAGATGAACTCGCCGTCCTCCTGATCATAGTCGTCGTCGATCAAACCCTGGAATGGAAGCTTAACTACGGTCTCCGCATCAATGTAGAATACCATTTTGGATGCGCCGTAGGACCAAGTTTCGCCCTCTCCATCTTCTAAACAAGAGAGCTGATTTAAGACGTTGATCATCTCGTCTGACCAGTCGCCGCCATAAAAGCCACCGAAATTCTCTGGTACTATTATAGTTTTGAAATCTTCAACTCTCATGTTTTTCTCCTTTTGTTTGATGCACAAATTTTTAACAGGTTTTAATGAAGTGGGAGGTTAGGCGATTTATCGAAAAATCACGGCTCCGTTCATCTTTTTTCTATATATATTATATAAAAAAATTTAATAAAAATCAAAAAGCGGCGGGGAGCGGGAACCAAGAACCACAAAAGTAGCAGAAGGTTGATAATCCTAAAAAAATTTGCTATAATATAAATATAAAGGAAAATTTTATTTATTGGAGGTATGTATGAGTGCTGAATTGTTTTTAGGCATAGCGGTATGTATGATCGCGATTATGTTTATTGTGATAGACAGTAAACTTAATGGTGTGATTGACAAAATGAATGAGTTAATGGATTATGCTCAATTTGGGGGTGTAGAGCCTTTAAAAGAAGAGGATTCTGCGGAAGGGGAGGATAAACCTGACGACACTGGGGAATAAAAGCAAAAAGTATAAATTTTTGGACACAGTTTGTTAAAAGTTCTGTTAAGAAAGTCATATATGTTATAAGGAGGTTAACAGAAATGAATCATGAGTTATTGAAAAATAACGTCTATTTAACATTACTGGCTTTCTATGATAACAAAGAGATGCCAAAATATGTTGAATTAGGCAAGGCTGCGGGAGTTACAAGGCAGACCGCCGCAAAAAGAGTTAAAGAATTAACTGATAGTGGAATTATTCAAATAGTTGATGACATTTTATTGGTTGAAAATGACATGGAACTGGATGTAGGCATATTAAGAGATTTATTAACTAAAAATCCGAATATTACTGCTATTGAATTAGAAAGTATATTTTTCGGTGGAGATAATAAGTATAAAATTATGAAAGATTTGGATATGTCTTATGGTTGCTATTATGCCCAGTTACATGAGAAATCTGTTGTGTATGGAATTGTTTCAGAAGGAATCGTGAAGTATGTTGGGTGTACGAAAAACTATGAAGAGAGAATAAAACAACATATTAGAAAGAGACCTTTTTTAGATAGGAGCAATTTTATTATACTGAAAGAAATTGATAGCAATGATAGATATCAATATGAGAGACAACTAATAGATATAATAGATCCTGAATGGAATACAATATAAGGGGGTTTATTATATGTCAAATGTCAAGAAGCTAAAATTCAAAACTATATTTTCATTAAGAACTAAAGTTGAATTAGATAAATTAGGCTTTAAGCCTGTTATGGAAACTGATAATCGTGACAAAGAAGGTTATAAATGTTGGGTTTATGAATTAACACCGGAACTTTCTGCTGTCCTTGATAAATTATGGGGAGGGCAGAAAAATGGCTGATGTTACGTTTATTGTTCATAAAGATTGGTTAACTGCTATTGAGGCACTTCCTATCGAGCAGCAAGATGCGGTAATAGCAGAACTTGTGCGGTATGGAACCGAGCTTCCCGCACGTCACGAAGATGATCCAGTTATTACATCAATGGTTAATTTGGTAAAAGGTAAGATAGATTATTCGAAAGATAAATATGCTCAAAAAGTAGGGGGCGGTAAGAACGGTGGCAGAAAGTGTAAATTTCCTCCAAAACAAATCTATGAAGTTGCTCAAGAACATATGAATGATGCTCAAGCTGTTGCAGATATAGTGGGTTGTTCAAAATCTACTGTTGAACATAATGACGGCTGGCGAAAAAGAAGAGAACCAGGTTTAGTGTGGGAAGAGTAGATTTTTATCCACTTTTGCAAAAACGCATTTTGCGGAGTCGTTAAAAAATTGGTCTGCTAAAGGGCGGGTAGCTGAAACTTGTGGGGAGTGGAAGTTTAGATTTTTATAACGAACTCCGCAAAATACTCACCAACTTTTTGCAAATTTTGCAAAATTGCATTGCGGTTGCATGCATTGTAATTACAATTGTTGCGAAAGTATTGCATTGTACAAAGCTATCTTATATCTTAACAATTTGCAAATTGCAATGCAATTTTGCAAAATTGTTGCGAAATCTTACAATTTGCAAACAAGTTTGCAAATTTGTTGACTTTTTGCAAGCGGAGCTTGCAAAGGGGGCGGCACTCCAGGGTTGCGGAAATAGGGGGTGCATCTTTGTTGGGGCCGGGTAGTTTAAATTCTTCGCGGGCGAGCGAAGCGAGCAAGGAGATCCTAAAAATGAGTAGACTAGATAGAGATTGTATAAGAGATTTAATTGCAGAAACTTTCTTTGATGATGCAAGAGATACATTAAAGATGTTTGAAGAAGATATTGCAAGGATATATAAGTTAATAGAACAAACACCAATAAAGAATGAAACGCAGAAATTTTTATTGCAAGAAGCTATTACTGATAGAGAGGATAATCTTCTATGGGAGATTATTGAAGAAGCTGCAGATAAGGTGTATAATTGTTTGGGAGATGAAAAGGATAGTGATTGGGGATGAAAGGATTAATAGCGTTCATATTGGTTATGAGCTATAAATTAATAAAGTGGGCAGTGGAAGAGATATTAAGTAGAAGGAGGGAGAAGATATGGCGGGAGCTGAAAGAGGATCCCAATGCGATAGTGATAATAGAGGATTAAACTATGAATGGAGAGAATATTATTGTTTCTGGGGAGATGAATGGACAGAGGATGATGTAGAAGACTATAGGGAGCGGAGAAGGAGATATGAGAGGCAGAAGGCGATAGAAGAGTCTTGGCTAAGAGATGATGACGAGGATTAGAAAGAGGTCTGGGCGGGCAGAGTAGTCTGGTCTGAGCTGGGGAAGCTGGGTTGAGTAGATAGGTGCGACGCCCACCCTAGACCAATCATCGTTACCGTCATCGTTATCCTTATATAAATAAAAAAAGATGCTGTATATTACAGCATCTTTGCAAAAGCTTTAAGGAAATCATCCTCGTCATTCTTTTTCACTCTAGGCACAGAGATCTTAACCGGCTTCCCGCACTCTTTAAGTTTTACTAACTCCGCAGTCAAACGATTAAGTCCTTTCTGAAACTCTTCTACTTCTGCTTTTGTTAGCCTCTCCCCGAAGATAGCCTCAATGTAATCAAGCAGCGAGCCAAGCAGCCATTCCTGGGCTTCTGCCACATACCGATTCCACTCTTCTTTTTCCTTTTGTTTGGCTTTCTCAGCCTTTACCTCTTCGACCAATTTATTCAGGTCATAATCTCCGCCCGCAAGAGCGTCTACAATTTCTCCATAATTCATATCATTTTCTCCTTTTGTTTTATATAATTATTATATCAAAAATTTTCTTAAATGTCAAACAATGCGGCAGCAGGTTCCTATATATTATACTCCCCCCATTATATTATATAATAAAATTTATGAGATGTCAAATGAGCGCGGCGGGCCTATTAGAAATGTCCTCCATGAGTTAGTTTCTTGTCCTCTCTTGTTCAGTCAAATATGGTTTCATGAGTGTTTGACTGTAAACAATAGAAAGATCACGAGAAATGGACGAGAGTCTTGTTACGCGGGAGAGCGGGTACCGGCGCCTTAAAATAGCTTTTTTTTAATATTATACCAAAAATTTTTTGGGATGTCAAGTGGGATCGAACAACCAGGTTTCGCGCGCGTATGAGGTCACATTTCGGGATCTGGGGGCGGATCGAAAAGTTTCAAACATTCAGGAAAAAATTCCGTATAGGGATGCAGGGTCTGGAATTCGGCGCGTCACGTACGTGCGCGCGCCGGCAAAAAATTAAGACTAGATTTAACATCTAGCCTAGGGTAAAGAAAAAAGGCGACTGCCGCCGCCTTAATCTTACTTAGGGAGAATATTTAATTCTACATTTAACGGTATAACATCTTCAAACGGATTGATACAACGAGGTTTACCTGTTGAGAGGCTTATTGCATTTGCAACGAGTGTTTCATCACCATCTTCATCATAACTAACAATTTCCTCAATACATAAAAGAGGTTCTCTACTCTGAAGAGTGCAAAAAACATCTCCCGCAAATAAAATCTCAAAACTACAA
>Ga0310690_10004099_pt1 | contig 21113 bp, 17 predicted proteins | sample AusTroGonzalo_MG_2_FD_207661 | JGI IMG/M metagenome (GOLD analysis project Ga0310690, IMG submission 207661) | Bovine rumen microbial communities from tropical cattle in Woodstock, Queensland, Australia - Gonzalo_04 (v2) (version 2) | ecosystem: Host-associated > Mammals > Digestive system >... | reverse complement strand
GGATTCGGCGCGTCTGGCGGCGGAGTCGGCTTTGGCGGCGCGCGCCGCTTCGGGGTCGAACTCCGCGAGGAGGCGGCGTTTTTCCGGCGGCAGCAGCGCGGCGAGCGCCGCGTCCGCGGCGGCCCTGCGGCGCTTGAGGTCGTTGGCGAGCGCGCTCCGCTGCGCTCCGGCGCGCATCCCGGCCGAGTCGGCGCAGCCGAAGCGTCGGCACAAATCGTCCAGTTCGCGTTTCGACGCCGCGGCGCGGTCGCAGGCGTTTTGCGCCGCCTGCAGTTCGGCAAGTTCGTCCACCGCTTCGCGCCGCCGCAGACGCGATCTCAAGACGGCGACGTACTCTTCGGGCGGACAATCGAGCGAGAGGCGGTTTCGGAAGTCGGCGCAGCTTCGTTCGAGCTCTTTCGCGCGCCGGTCGCGTTCGGCGCGGCGGCGCGAGGCGGCGTACCACCCGGCTCCGGCGGCGACGGCCGAGACGGCGGCGGCGACGCCAAACGGGATGTGCCACTGCGTCAGCAGGCATGACACGAATGCGGCGACGGCGAGCGCGGCGGCGACGAATATCCATAACGGGAACGCGGCGAGTTCGGCGGTTTCGGCGGTACGCCCGCCGAGTTCCTCCGCGACGCGCAGATCGTCTTCGGTCGGGAGCGGCGTTTCGCCGCCCCTGGCGGCAAGTTCGCGATCCAGCAGCGCGACTTCGGCGGCGAGCACCGCCCGGCGCGTCGCATCGGGCGGCGGGGGCGTCGGAGTATGCGCCAGAAGTTCCTCCAGCTCCCCGGCGCGGCGCGCCTCCGCCTCGGGAACATCCGGTCCCGGAGGGAGTTCGGCGAGGGCCCTGTCGGCGGCGGAATACTCGAGAAAATGCGGGTGCGCCTTGAGCAGCGCATCCGCTTCGGCGGCGCTTTTGGCGGCCTGGGCGGCTTCGGCGGCAAGCCGTGCGGTGCGCTTTTCCAACTCCGCGAGTTCGCGTTCCAGCTCGGAGCGGCGGAAACTCGAATCGACCGCGCCGTCGCGCCGTTCGCACGCGTCGCGGAATTTCTGCCGCGCCGCACCGATCTCCGACGCCGCGCTGCGCTGTTTGTAAAGCGCTTTCGCCCGCTCGTCGAGGTATTTGCCGAGCTTCGGCAGCGAGACGCCTTCGCCGGTGATCGCGCCGCCGTAAAGCCGCCCCCGTATCTCGTCGCCGTCGAGGGAGGAAAGCATGGCGAGTTCGTCGAGCGTGACCGCATAGACGTTGCGGTAGCAGTCGCCGGAAACCTGAGTCAGGCGGCGGAAGAACGTTTCGCCATCCTCTTCGCCGCCGTCGGCATGGCGGACGACCGCTTTGCCCTTGATCCCGTAGCGCTCCAGTTTTACGAGCGTTCCATCCGCGAGTTCCAGTTCCAGAAAGCCGCCGTACTCGCCGGCGTTGAAGCGGGCGGGGTAGCGGTTGAGCTGCTGCGACTTGCGTCCGTCGGGGTAACCCCACATGACCCGGCGCACGAATTCCAGCAGCGTGGTCTTGCCGAATTCGTTCGCTCCGCGCAGTCGGTTCAGTCCGGGGGCGAGTTCCAGCGTGAAGTCGTGGAAGTGCCCGAAGTTTTCGATATGTATCCTGCGTACGATCATTTGCCCGCCTCCAGATCTCCGGCGAGGCAGTCGAGCAGCAGCTCCTCGGCTTCGCGCGATATGTCGGCAAGCTCGTCGTCGCCGAAGCCGGAAAACTCCCCGGGCGACAGCGGCAGCGACGCGAGCAGCCGCCCCGGATCGACTTCGCCGCGCACGGCGGCCACCTCCGCCGCCAGACCTTCGCGCCGCGATGCGGATACCGGAGCCGTGGTCCTGACGATCACGCTTTCCAGCGCGGCGCGGGGAAGCGCCGCCCGGAGCGCTGGCGCGAAAAGTTCTTCCATTTCGCCTTCTTCGACGGTGCGGAGCCGCGCGTTGAGCGGAGTGCCGCCGGCGAGGATCAGCCGCAGATACAGCGCTCCGTCGATCTTCGGCAATGCGGCGCGGAACGTTTTCTCAAGCGCCGAAAAGTCGTCGACGCCCGCGAGGTCGAGCGTCAGCGTTTCGAAGCGGAATTCCTGCACGTCGGGCATCCGAAGCGTCGCGCGCCCGGCGTCGTCCACCTCGACCAGCACCGCGCCGCGCGTTCCCGGTTCGCCGACCGAGCGTCCCTGCGGCGACCCCGCATACACCGCGAACGGCCGTTCGCAAAGCACCTTGCGGCCGTGGATATGCCCGAGCGCCCAGTAGTCGGCGTGCCCGGCGGCAAGTTCGGCGAGCGGGACGGGCGCGTAAGGCTCGTAGCCAGGATCGCCGTCCACGTTCGCGTGCAGCACCCCGATCCGGAATCCCGGCGCATCCGCCAGCGCGGCATCGACCGCCGGGGCGAGGTCGCCGCGCTCGCCGGAAACGGCGTGGCTGATCCCGGCGACGCTCGCCAGAATGCGGCCGTCGGGGCCGGAAACGGTGAAAAGTCCCGCCTTTTCCGCCGGGAAACGCACGGTATTGGCGGGCAGTCCCCCCGGATCGGCTCCCCAGTCGTGGTTGCCCGCCGCCCAGAAAACGCGGATGCCGGCTTTTTCCAGCTTTGCCAACGCCGCCCGGAAACGCGCTTCGGCGTAGAGCGACGGCGTGGAACTGTCGAATACGTCCCCCGCGAGCACCATGAACGAAACGCCGGTTTTCACCGCCAGATCGGCCAGTTTGTCGAACGCGGCGAAAGGCGCCAGCGCCAGTTCGCGCGCCTCGTCGGGGCGCAGTTTGCGCCACGCCGCGAAAGGACTGCCCAAATGCAGGTCCGCACAATGTATGAATCGAAACATTTTTTCCTTTGTAAAAAAACTCCCTCCACCGTTGAAATATGGCATTTATACGCCGTTTTTTCAAGTGCTTCCGACTTGTAAAATCCGCGGTTTCGCAGTATTTTATATTTTCTTTACAGGAGGTGAAAGAGCTTATGGACGAAGAACTGGAAAAATTCCGCTCCGGACTTGAGGAGATCGGCAAACGCGCCCGCCGCGCCGCGCTGGCGCTGGGCGGAGTTTCCGCCGAGGTCAAGATCCGCGCCCTCCGGCTCATGGCGGACGAACTCGACGCTTCCCGCGACGGCATCGGGGCGGCGAACCGGCTCGACCTCGACGAGGCCGCGCGCACCGGGCTTTCCGCCCCCAAGGTCGACCGTTTGACCCTGACCGACGCGCGCATCGATTCGATGATCGACGGGCTGCGCACCGTCGCCGCGCAGCACGATCCGGTCGGGAAGATCCTCGACGAACGCGTTCGCCCCAACGGTATAAAAATAACCAAAGTGGCCGTTCCTTTCGGCGTGGTGGGGATAATCTACGAATCGCGTCCCAACGTCACCGTGGATGCCGCCGGGATCGCCCTAAAGGCCGGCAATGCCGTGATATTGCGCGGCGGCAGCGACGCTTTCAACAGCAACCGTTTCCTCGCCGACGTACTCAACCGGGCGGCGATGGCGGCGGGCATCCCCGACGGCGCGGTGCAGCTTTTGCCGTGGACCAGCCGCGACGCCGTTAAACTGATGCTCAAAATGGATAAGTACATCGACCTCGTCATACCCCGCGGCGGCGAGAATCTGATCCGCATGGTGACGAGCGAGGCGACGATGCCGGTTTTGAAACACTACAAGGGGGTCTGTCACCTTTTTGTCGACCGCAGTGCCGACTTCGATCAGGCGCTCGATATCATCGTCAACGCCAAGTGCCAGCGCCCCGGCGTCTGCAACGCGATAGAGAATCTGCTCGTCGATAAGGCGATAGCCGAAAAGTTCCTGCCGCGATTTGCCGAGGTGATGCGGCAAAATCACGTCGAGCTTCGCGGCGACGACACGGTGCGCAAGTTCATCCCCGATGCGAAAGAAGCGACCGAGGAGGATTATTACACCGAGTACATGGATCTCATCCTCGCCGTGCGCGTCGTCGACGGCGTCGAGGCGGCGGTCGATCACGTCAACCGCTACGGTTCGCATCACTCGGACGGCATTCTGAGCCGCGACGCGGAAAACATCAGGTATTTCCAGACTTACGTCGATTCGGCGGTGGTCTACGCCAACGCCTCGACCCGTTTCACCGACGGCGGCGAATTCGGAATGGGCGCCGAGATCGGCATCAGCACCGACAAGCTCCACGCCCGCGGTCCGATGGGGGTGGACGAGCTGACAAGCTACAAATATCTCGTCACCGGCGAGGGGCAGATACGCAAGTGAGGCTTTGGCGATGATCGTCCCGATGAAAAAAGTCCTGCTGCTCGTGCTGGCGGAGGAACGCGACTCCGCTCTGGAGGCGCTGCGCGACCTCGGCGTGATGCAGATAGAACTTGCGGAGCGGCGCTCCGACGACACGCAGGCGCTCGCCGAGCATTGCGACGCGCTGGGACGCACGATCACCGCCTTCGAACAGCTCGCCGGCAGGGACGCCGCGGCGGAAAAAGCCGATACCGACGGCGAGCGCTCCGAACGCGAAGTCACGGTTCTCCTCGAAAAACGCGCCGCGCTCCTCGCCGAGCGCGATACCGTAAGCGCGCGGCTCAAGGCGCTCGCCATGTGGGGCGACTTCGACCGGAAGCTTCTCGACGAACTCGCCGCCAAAGGGGTGCGGGTCACTCCGTGTTTCGGCACGGCGGCGGAGTTCGAGGCGGCGAAAAAACGGGACGACCTCCACTGCGAATTGTTGCGCGCCGAAGGGCGGATGCGCCTCTTCGCCGCGATAACGACGACGGAACCCGACGAGAACACGCTCCCCGTCTTCAAGCTCACGCCCGAGGACGATCCGCGCGCGCTCGGCGCCCGCAGACGGCAGATCGACGACGAGGTGGCGGAGATCGTCGGAACGCTGAAAAAACGCGCGGGCGAACTCGCCGCGCTCCGCAGCCGCCGCGGAAAACTCGAAGCGGATCTCGAATTCCTGCGCGTCCGCGACACGGCCGAAAAGCACGACGAGATCACGACGCTCTCGGGCTTCGTGCCGGAACCGGAACTCGAAAAGCTCCGCGACCGCGCCGGGCGCGAGGGGTGGGGGCTCCATATCACCGACCCCGGAGCCGACGACGAAGTGCCGGTGCTCGTCCGCCACGGCAACTTCTACACCAAGATCGTCCAGCCGCTATTCGACTTTCTGGGTATCCTCCCCGGCTATCGCGAGATCGACGTATCGGCCGGGGTGCTCTTCTTCTTCACCATCTTCTACGCGATCATCGTCGGCGACGCCGGATACGGGGCGCTTTTCATGGTCCTCGCGATCTTCCTCGGCTGGAAGTTCCGGCACGACAAAAAGAAACGCCCGATCGTCGCGCTGCTGGCGCTGTTGAGCGCGGCGACGATCGTCTGGGGCGCCCTCTCGGGCATGTGGTTCGGCGTGCAAAAGGGCGGCATCAAACTCCTGACCGACCCGAAGATCAAGGACGCCAGCGTACAGGCGCTCTGCTTCGTGCTCGCGATCGCCCAGCTGTCGCTCGGGCATTTGTGGCAGGCGTTCCGGCAGAGGTCGTGGAAGACGCTCGGCTCGAACCTCGGCTGGACTCTGATCATCTGGGGCAACTTCTTCCTCGCCGTGAAGATCATCGTCTATCCGGGATCGTTCCCGACGTGCATGTACTATCTCTACGGCGCGGGGCTGGCGCTGGTGGTGCTCTTTTCGGTCAACTGGCGCGATCCGGCGGGGATATTCCAGTTCCCCTTCAACGTGATCGGCAGCTTCACCGACGTGCTGAGCTACATCCGGCTCTTCGCGGTTGGCATGGCGGGGGCGAGCATCGCCGCGAGCTTCAACGCGATGGGGACCGACGTCGCCAAAAGTTCGCCGTACTACATCGTCTTCGGCGTGCTGATCGTGCTGATCGGGCATCTGCTCAACCTCGCGTTGTGCGTGATGAGCGTGCTTGTCCACGCGGTGCGGCTCAACACTCTCGAATTTTCGAACCACAGCGGGCTCACCTGGAGCGGCAGCCCGTTCAGACCTTTTGCGAAACCTAATAATGACAGGGAGGATAAGTAATCATGGAAGTCAACGCAGTTTTCAACGCGCTCTCTCAGGGGGCAAGCTACATCACCGTTGGACTGGCGGCGACCGGTTCGGCGATCGGCGCGGGCATCGCCGGTCAGGCGGCGATCGGCGCGTGGAAGAAGTGCTACGCGCAGGGCAAACAGGCGCCGTTTCTGTTGCTGGCGATGGTCGGCGCGCCCTTGTCGCAGACCATCTACGCGATGATAATGATGACCATGATCAAAGGCCGCGTCGGCAATCCCGAGGAGTACCCGCTCGCCCTCGCCATCGGCCTCTTCGGCGGTCTGGCGCAGATGTTTTCGGCGATCTTCCAGGGCAAGGCCGGCGCGGGCGGCTGCGTCGCCTACGCGGAGACCAAGCAGGGCTTCGCCAACTATCTGATGGTCCTCGGCATCGTCGAGACCTGCGCGATCTTCGCTCTCGTATTCAGCATCATGGCGCTCCCCGCCGCCAAGTAGGCGTTCCCCGGACAAGGGGGTTGCGGACATGAAGTTTTTCGTCAATCCGGCGACCGATCCGGCGTACAATCTGGCGCTGGAAGAGCTGTTGGCGTCGGAGTATGGCGGCGAGTTCTTCATGCTGTGGCGCAACGGCCCGTCCATAATCGTCGGGCGCAACCAGAATACGCTGGCCGAGATCGACGCCGACGCGGTGCGCGCGCTCGGCATCCCGGTCGTTCGGCGCACCACCGGCGGCGGGGCGGTCTACCACGACCTCGGCAACTTCAATTACACCATCGGTCGTTCCGGGCGGTTCGCGGAGCATGAAAGTTTCGCCGAAAGCGCGCGGATCGTGGTTTCCGCGCTGCGTCGGATGGGAGTCGCGGCGGAGTTTTCCGGGCGCAACGACATCGTCGTCGGGGACCGCAAGATATCCGGCAGCGCCCGCCGGGTGTTTCGCGACCGCACGCTTTTTCACGGCACCATGCTGTTCGACGTCGATTTGAGCGTGCTCGGGCGCGTGCTCAACCCGGATGCGGAAAAGATCCGCGCCAAAGGGGTGAGATCGGTGCGTTCGCGCGTGATGAACCTGAAAGAGCTTTTCCCCGATTGGAGCACCGAAGTCTTCCGGGAAAAGCTGATCTCCGCGCTGCTCGCCGAAACTGGCGGCGCAAGACCGTCTCCCGTGCCCGCCGGGTTCGCGGAACGCGCCGAATGCCTCGCCGACGAACGCTACCGCCGCCGCGAATGGAATTTCGGCAGCCCCTATCCCTACGATTTTCGCAACCGGGCCCGCTTCGAGGGCGGCACGGTGGAAGTTTCGCTCCGCATCGAAAACGACCGCATCTCCGAAGCGCGTTTCACCGGAGACTTTTTCGGCGACGCCCCGGTCGAGGAACTGGCGCGGCTGCTCGTCGGCTGTCCGTTCCGCCGCGATGCCGTGCGCGCCAGACTTGACGGGGTGGAGCTCGACAGCTACCTGCGCCGGGTCACCCCCGACGAACTCGCCTCGCTCTTTTCGTAGGGCAGCGTCAGCGGGAGCCGCGTTTTTCCAGAAAGCGCAGACTGGCGTGACAGCCGATGCGGAAGCACCACTTCAGCGATTCGAACAATTTCAGCAGCGGATCGCCGCCGCCGTCGTTTGCGTATAAGTCCCAGCAGTTCTGGGCGCAGCGCACGGGAAAGTCGAGCTCGTGGATGTAGCCTTTCAGTTCGTCCGAAGCGTAAAACGGGGTCTTGCCGTCGAACAATCCGTCGGTCCCGGTCTCGAACGGACGGCCGCTCCAGCAGGCGGTGGCGGCTTCGGCCGCGCGGGCGGTGACGAAGTGGAACATCGAACTGAATTCGTCGGAGGTCAATTCGGCCCCGCCGCGGCGGGCGACCGCTTTGAACATCGCGGAAAACAGCGCCTTTTCCATTTCGGCCAGAGCCGGATCGACCACCAGCGCGCCGTCATCCAGCAGCCCGCATTCGCGCGCGGTGTTTATCACCACCAGAGCCGAACTCTGCGCCGCCAATGAAGTCCGAAAAGGTCTGGCCGATTTGGTCTCTTTTTCCGATCCCGCCATTTTATTCGTCGCCTCCGTATTGCAATATCCTCAAAATACGTCTTATTCCGCGTCGTTCCGCGTCAGCGCCATTATCCGCAGCTGCCCGCAGGCGGCGTCGCTGCCGCCCCCGCGCTCGACCCGGCGCGTGACCCGCGCTCCCGTCGCCGCCACGTGCGCTTCGAATTCGCGGATGCGCCGCTCCGGCGGACGGCGGAACTCCCCCGTCGTCTCGTTATAGGGGATCAGATTGACCTTGGCGTGATGCCGGTAGGCGAGAGCGCCCAGCGCGTCCGCCTGTTCCGGAGCGTCGTTGATGCCGTCGATGAGGGTGTACTCCAGAGTATAGTCGCGGCCGTTTTGTTCCCGGCAGAGGTCGGCCGCCGCCAGCACTTCGGAGATGGGATAGCGGCAGGCATCGGGGATGAGTTTGGCGCGGGTCGCATCGTCCGGGGCGTGCAGACTTACCGCCAGCGTGTATTCGCGGCGGAGCCCGGCAAATTCGCGCATCCCCGGCACGAATCCGCTGGTGGACACCGTGATGCGCCGCGGCGAAAATCCGAAATCTTCCGTCAGCGCCGTCAATGTCGGCGACAGTTCGGCAAAGTTCATCAGCCCCTCGCCGATGCCCATGAAGACCAGATTGTCCGGACGGCGTCCGGCGGATGCGACCCCGGTCAGCAGTTCCTCTATCATCTCGCTGGAACGCAAATTGCGCTTGAGACCGAAAGCGCCGCTCGCGCAGAAGCGGCAGCGCACCGGACAGCCGACCTGGGTGCTGAGGCAGAAAGTGAGCCGTTCCCCGGCGGGCAGCAGCGCCATTTCGATGAACTCGCCGTCGTGGAGCTTGAGCCGCAGTTTTTCTACATCCGGGGCATCGATCCGGCCGTCGATCTTCAGTGAGGGCGCGAGAAAATCGGCGGCCAGCATTTCGCGCAGCGCCTCCGGCAGATCGGTCATCGCGGCGGGATCGGCCACGAATTTTTCGCATATCCACTTGCGTATCTGTTTGGCCCGGTAGGCGGGCAGGCCGCGTGTCCGCAGATACTCCGTCAGCTCCGGGAGCGCGGTCCCGGCAAGGATCGGTCGCCAGGTCACTTCATTTGCTCCAGCATTTTACGGATGTCGGCTACCTGCCGGTGGAAGAGCCAGCCTTTGCGCGGAGAACTTTCCCCGGCCAGCGCCAGCTTGAGCGCCAGCTCGCCGTAGCGGCGCGCCCCGTCGCGGTCGCCGAGCGCCAAACGGATCGCCGCCGCATGCGCCAGCAATTCGCAGTTTTCGACCTGCGGAGTACTGTGCCGGAGGCTCTTTTCCATGTATTTCCACGCTCCCGCGTAGTCTCCGGCGCAGTAACGCGCCCACGCCAGACTGTCGAGATAGGCGCTTTCGCGCGGTCGGGCCGACAGCGCATGGCGGATGCGTTTTTCCGCCTGATCGCGGTCCAGATCCAGCAGCAGCGCGGTGTAGCCGAAAGCGTTGGCGAGGACGATATCCTCATCGGCCAGTTTGCCGGCGACGCGTTCCGCCGCGGTGTAATATTTGCCGTCGCGCAAGAGTTCCGCGATGCCCAGAAGTTTTATGGCTCGCATATTTTCGGGCAGTTTCGACGATTTGGCCATTTCGGCGACCTTGTCGTACTCCCCGAGCGCCATGCGGCAGTTCAATTCCAGCTCCGCTTTTTCCGCGCCGTCGGCGATCCGCGGCAGCAGTGCGAGCGCTTCACGGTATTTGCCGCCGTTGGCGAGCGTCAGCGCCTCCACCAGAGGAGCTCCTCCGGCGTTGAGCAGCGGCCGCACGTTCTCGAATATCTCGTGGCGGCCCGAATCGACCATCGCGTATATTAGCTGGTTCAGCCGTCGGCGGAAGACGGCGGGGTCATTGGTTTTTTCCAGCCGCTCCGCCGCCAGCAGTATCGCCATGTCGCCGAAGTCGGCCCCCGACAGAAAACGGATGCGGTCCATGGCGGAAAAATCGTCTTCCGGCGGTATCTTGGCGGATTCCGCCAGGAGAGCGGCAAAGGCGCGCCGCCCCGGCAGCGGAGACTCGCTCCACTCCGGCGAATACAGCTCGAAGCCCTCGGCGACATAGGCGTGGCGGTAACAGAACTCCAACAGTTCGGCGAGCGGGAGATCCCGTATCCACTCCGCGCGGGGGCGGGAATTGATCCGCTTTTCCACGAGGGGGAATATCCGCGCGGTCTCGCCGCAATCGCATGCCAGATCGAGCAGCCGCCCGGAAAGTTCGCGGAACAGCCCCTGCTCGAAAGGCGACAGTTTGCGTTCGGCGGCGTTTTCCCATGCCGCCAGCATCAGATCGAAGAGCTCGCCGCGCGGCATCGGATCCGGTGTCGCGTCGGAGGCCTCCTGCCGGAACGCCCGGATCAACAGTACCGCCGCGACCGGATCGCCCCGGCGCCTCCGCGCGATCGGCAGTACCCGCGACAGGCTTTTTTGCGGCAGTTCCGCCCGGATCAGGTGGATCAGCGCCAGGTCGGCGGGGTATTCGTTCCGCTCCGCCAAGGTCAGCAGCATGCCGCCGCGCCGCGTCGCATCGGGCTCGTTAAGGGCGCGGACGAACAGCATATCGTTTTCGATCGTGACCGCCGACGCGGTCAGGAACAACGCCGCAACGGACGCGATCAACGCCGTGATCTTCATATTGCCTCCCGCAACATACATAAAAAAAATCCGCCTCCGAAAGGATCCGTGCAGACCCCCGAAAGCGGAAACTTGCCGTCGACCATTTCCGGCGGATGGCTCCGCCTCCGCTCCCGATGAAACGATCCGACCGGACGGAGCGGCCAGGCCGCGCCTCCGGCACACGACCGGCGGCGGAAACTCCGCCGCCGCCTTTTGCAACACACCGGCGCCGCGCGCCGGATCGCGTTACTTCTTCTTGTGACGCAACGCCTTAAGCTGCTTCTTGCGCTTGTGCTTGGCGATCTTCTTGCGCCGTTTCTTTTTCAGGTTGCCCATGATTCACCACTCTCGTTTTCTTTTGTACATCGACAAATGTCGTTCTATAATTTAGCCCGTATTCGGGGAAATTCCCAATGTTTTGCGAAAAAAATCCGCTTTTTTGTGCTTTCGGCGATGCGAAACGATGGAAAATCACTTCTGCGAATCGATTTTTTCCAGCGTGATGTCCGGGAACTCGTGCAGGAACGTCACCAGCGCTTCGTCGCTGAGCGAGGAGTGCTTCTGCAAAGTCAACGTCACCCGCAGGGCGTCGTTGCTTTTGCCCTTGACCGCCATGTCGTGCGAAACTATGTTCCAGCCGCGTTTGCGCAGCGCCTCCTCGATCTGCGGAATGACATCGCGCTTCGTCGTCTTGTAGACCACCACCGAATGCAGACGCTCCTTGTGGAAGAACAGCCGCAGTATTTCCAGTCCCACGAGCACGAACACCGTCGCCGTCAGCCCGATCACGTACAATCCGCAGCCGACCGCCATGCCGATGCCCGCCACGACCCACAGTCCCGCCGCAGTGGTGAGTCCGGTGATGTTGCCGCGGTTGACCATGATCGTGCCGGCGCCGATGAAGCCGATGCCGGAAACGATCTGCGCCGCGATACGCGCCTGATCGAAACGGCGGAAGTCCTGCTCGGCGGCCAAAGTGTTGATATTTTTGGTAGCCTCGACCAGACTTGCATCCGTCATGCTCAGGAAGCCGTACACCGAAACCACCATGAACAGGGCGCTGCCGAAACAGACCAGAAAGTGCGTCCGCACCCCGGCTTCCTTGGCGCGCAGTTCACGCTCCAGACCGATGACCAGCCCGCAGAACGCGGCGACCACCAGACGCATGATCACCTGAAACAACGGCGTATTCGCCATATTCAGCATAGTATCGGTAATAGCCAAAATGCACCTCCATTCCCATTAAGCGCTTTATCGACCGATTTTTTCACATGCAAACAGTGAATATAGGGCATAAACGGTGGATTTTCAAGTCGTTTGCGAAAAAAACGCGGTGCTCCGAGCTTTTGCCGTGCGATTCAGCCTTGAAAAAGCTCGGCCGCGAGGTAATATTATAAAACGTCAGAACGCATACGGTCCGGTAGCTCAGTCGGATAGAGCACCTGCCTTCTAAGCAGGTGGTCGCGGGTTCGATCCCCGCCCGGACTACCATTTTTCGCTTTTTTCGACGCGGCGACGCCGCGAACGCCGAAAGGCAGATGAAAACGAGGGTTAGACGCCGTTGCAAGTCGAACGCCGCGGGTTATGTTTATAAAAAAAGCCGGATATTCCGGTAGCGAAACCAAAAAGGAAAGGATCTGTCATGTTCAAAAAGCTTTTGCTCGCCACCGCCGCATTTTTCGCTTTTGCCGCCGCGTCTTTCGCCGCGGACATCGTGACCTTGGATCTCAACTATTGGTGCCGCGGCAACCTCAAGCTGCTCAGCAAACTGCCCGACGGCGTCACGATGACCTCCAGAAGGAACTACAGCCAGAAGAAGTTCGCTCACATCTGCCTCTACACCGTCAGGATCGATCTGGACAAGGCGCAGGAAGTCGAACTCGAGCTCGAAGTCGTCGACACCGGCGACAAGGAGAAAGCCGATCTCAAACCCTCGCTCTGCCCGTCGAAGGGGCTGGTCTTCGAATGCGTGGAATTCGAAACGGCCGAGGAACCCTGCTCCAAGGTGCCGTGCAAGATCAAGGGCTGGACGGGGATGCAGTCCGTCACGGTGACCAAGGGCGAAAAGATCACCATCAAGGCGAAGTTCCGGAAAGTCGCCGCCAAAGATTGAGGGTTGGCTGGCCGCTTTCGCAAAAGAAATGAAGCGGCTCCCTCGATCAGTGATCTTGGTACCGCTCCCGGGTTCACCTGTTCAGATTGAGTCGGTGTGATTCACAGGTTCAAAACCCGAAGGAACCAGCGGCGACAGATGCGCGAAATGATTTTATGCCGAGGATGCAATATGGCGGTTCGACATCCTCGCCTCATCCCGGCAAAACGATCGCTTGATTTCGGCTTGGCGTTTTGTCTCGCCGGCGACGAAAAGATAATGGAGCGTCACTCCGCGATCCGTAACGGTTGTGATCCGCCCCAGGGTGTATTCGGATATTTTCACACGGAACCAAAACAAGGGAGGTCATGAAATGTCGGCAGGTAAATTTTTCCGCGGTATGGTGTATCTGGCGTGCTGCTGTGCGGCGCTGAGCGTCTTCGGCGAGGAGCCGGCGCTGGATGAAAAGCGTATCGAGTCGGACGAGAAGTGGGGCATCAAATTCAGCCCGGACAAGCGGACGCTGCTCCGGTACAACTCCAAGCTCCGGGTCAAGAAGTATGTCGTCCCCGACGGGGTGCTGATCATCGGCAAGGAGGCGCTGCGGGGGTGCTCCAATCTGACGGAAGTGACGATCCCGGCGAGCGTGACGATCATCGGCGAAGAGGCGTTCAAGGGGTGCTCCAATCTGACCAAAGTGACGATCCCGTCCAGCGTGACCGAGATCGGCAAGGGCGCTTTCGTCGATTGCCGGAATCTGCGCAGCGTGACGATCCAGAGCGGTCCGACCACGATCGGCGAAAAGGCGTTCGCGGATTGCCGGAATCTCACGGAGGTGTCGCTGCCCGGCACTGTGACGACCATCGGCAAAAGCGCTTTCGCCGACTGCCGGGGGCTGGGGGTCGTGGTCATCCCCGTCGGCGTGACCGAGATCGGCGAAAAGGCGTTCTACGGCTGCAAGGGCTTGCGGAGCGTGACGCTGCCGAACGGTCTGACGACCATCGGGGTCGAGGCGTTCAAGGGATGCGAGGGCTTGCGGATCGTGACGATCCCGGCGAGCGTGACGACCATCGGCAAGGGCGCTTTCCGGAACTGCCCCTGCGAGTTCAAGGTGATGGAGGCGCACCCGGATCTGTACCGGGAGTGACCATCCCCGGTTTTTGACGTCGTAGCGTTCCACGCGCATTGAAACAACTCCTTACCGGCTTTTGTCCGGCGGGGACAGTGAAAAAACGCGGAGGGCGGCGGAGCAACCGCTCATCTTCGCGGCTATCGCCGCGAGTGCCGGAGCTTGTGGAACAGTATCCCGCAGTACCACCGCATCAGGCGGTCGGACACGCATTTCGTCAGGCGGGTCAACGGTCTCCGGTGCAGGCGTTTGATCTGCTCCAAGAGACAGAATCTTTCGCACTCGACGGCGCTCATCGGCGCTCCGTCGATGAAGCGGCGGACGACCTCCTGCATCACTTCGCACGGCACCGCCGCGGGGTAGACGTCGTAGAAGCGCACGATGTTGATACCCTCGCCGCGGTGGAAGCGCCCGCTGTAGTAATTGTAATACGGATGCCCCTCGAGCTTGCCCCCGAATATGATCGCGGAGGTTCCGGTCGCGTTGGCGACGTGCCCGAAGCCGCTTTCGATGCCGACCAGGAGTTTCGACGCGGCGATGATCGCGGCGGCCTGCTGCAGATCCATGACGCCGGTCCGGTCCAGATAAAGCGGATGCTCCGACTTCAGCACGGGATTGATGCCGATCTCGACGACGGGGATCCCCGCGGCGAAGAACATTTCCGCCAGCATCTTCCAGCAGCTGGGGCGGAGCTGCCGGGTCTTGCCGTTGCTGCCGCAGTGAAAGACGACGTAACGCTCCGGCATCCCCTCGAGTTTCAGGCCGGGGCGGAAGTGGAAACGCGGCGTTTCGTCGAGCGGCGGCAGGCCGGCGGCGACGGCGAACTGCTCCAGCAGACTCGGCACCTCATCCGTCGGCGGAGCCTTGCGGACGCTTTTGTCTTTGCGCTTCGCGTCGGCGTCGCGGCGGCGAAAGTTGAGTTCGACGCTCACCGTTCCCTCGGGAAGCGCGCGTTTGAGCTCCAGATATTCGTCCGCGTTTTTGACCGTGACGACCTCGTCGACGTCCGGCGAATAGCGCAGCAGTTCGGCGTACTCCGCCTTGGTGTACCAGCGCAGTCTGCGTCCGGGATGGTTGGCCTTGAGGTAACGGAAGATCGGCTCTGAACTCACGATGTCGCCGAGTCTTCCCAATTCGCAGACGGTGATCAAGCCGTTTTCTTCACTCATCACAGCACCATGATCGCTAAAAAACCGGGAGTTTAAAATAAAAATGGTGGTGGGAGATGGATTCGAACCATCGAACTCGTCGAGAGCAGATTTACAGTCTGCCGCCTTTGACCGCTCGGCAATCCCACCACGTTAAGTGGAGCGGGTAACGGGGGTCGAACCCGTATAACCAGCTTGGAAGGCTGGTGCACAGCCGTTATGCCATACCCGCACCCGAATCAAAAAACTTGGTGCCGACGGGGGGACTTGAACCCCCACTCCTTTAAGGGGAACTAGGACCTGAACCTAGCGCGTCTGCCAATTCCGCCACGTCGGCAGCACCAATTTTTCAATCAGCCCGCGCCGCGCTTTGCGCAGTGCGTGTTTACATAATATACCCCGCCGTCGGAATAAATGCAAGCGGCGGCGCGGTAAAAATCCCCGGCGGCGGTTATTCGTCCTCCTGCTCAGCGAGGCCCTTTTGTCCGCGCGTCGGGCGGTAACGCTGGTCGGGGCCGCGCCGGACGAGCGATTTGAGTTCCAGCGTCATCAGCACCGACAGCAGTTCTCCGGTCGAAAATCCGGTCGCTTCGCGCAAGGTCTCGAGGTCGGCTTCGCCGCGGTTCCTCACGACTTTCATCACCGCGACCTCTTCCGGCGGAGCGGCAAAGTTGAGTTCGTCCGCGCCGAATCCGGGCAGATCGGGTTCCTCGGCGGCGTGGCCGAAGCCCAGCGCTTCCAGCACGTCGGCGAAGTTTTCGATCAGTCCGGCGCCGTCTTTTATCAGGCGGTGGCAGCCCTGCGCCTGCGCATTGTCGGCGTGCCCGGGGACGGCGAATACCTCGCGCCCGAGCTCCGCCGCGAGTTTAGCGGTGATGAGCGCGCCGCTTTTAAGTCCGGCTTCGGTGACGATCACGGCGCGGCAGAGCGCGGCGACGATCCGGTTGCGGCGCGGGAAGTTCGTCCGCTGGATGGGAAAGCCGAGCGGAAATTCGCTAAGCACCGCGCCGCCGCTGTCGATCATGCGTCGGGCGAGCTCGATATTTTCCTGCGGGTAGAAATTCATCATTCCGGCGCCGATCACGCCGAAAGTCGGTTTGCCCGCTTTCACCGCCGCCTCGTGCGCCAGCGTGTCGGCTCCGAGCGCCAGCCCGGAGACCACGCCGAAGTCCGCCGCCGCCGCTTCGGAGGCGATGGCGTCGGTCATCCGCGCGCCGTAGGACGAGAGCCGGCGGCTGCCGACGATCGCCACCAGCGGAAGACCATCTTCGGGCAGGTGTCCCCGCCAGTAAATGCAGAGCGGCGGATCGCTGAGATCGCGGAGTATCGCCGGATAATCGGGGTCGCTCAAGGTGAATATATTCACTCCGCCCTTGCCGGCGGCGGCGAGTTCGTTTTCGAGGGCCTCGGCGGCGTTGAAAGCGGCGATCTCCTCCGCGAGCTTGCGACCGAGGCGCGGCACTTGCTCCAAGTCGCTCCGCGAGGCCGAAAAGACCTCCTCAGCCGAGCCGAAGTATTCCAACAGCGCCGTGTAGCGGGCGAAGCCGATGCCCGGGATCAGGTTGAGCGCGATGTCGCCGTCGTGCGGAGTCATCGGGCCGCCTCGCGCAGAAATGCCGATACCGTGCTTTCCGGCAGATCGCCGACGGAGCGCACGCGGCCGATCTTTTCCGGCAGGATGAAGACGATGCGCCCGTCGCGGGCCTTTTTGTCGCCGCGCATGGCGTCGAGCCATGATTCGGGGGCGACGTCGGGGAGTTCGGTCGGGAGCCCGAGGGCGCGGAGCAGTTCGAATTGCCGTTTTTCCGTCTCCGGGGAGCAGACGCCGAGTTTCACGGCCAATTTCGCCGCAACGGTCATGCCGAGCGCCACCCCCTCGCCGTGAGCGATGCGGAAGCCGCTCAACAGCTCCAGCGCGTGTCCGAAAGTGTGCCCGTAATTCAGAAACGCGCGGCAGCCGTGCTCGTGGGCGTCGGCGGTGACGATCGCGCTTTTGACTCGGCAGCAGCGGCGGATGATCTCGCCGTAAAGCGCCGCGGGGAGCGGCCTTTTCAATAGTTCGTCCGCGTGTTTTTCCAGCAGGGCAAACAACTCCGTGTCGCCGAGTACGGCGGTCTTGACCACTTCGGCGAGTCCGTTTTTGATCTCGCGTTCCGGCAGCGTTTCCAGCATTTCGGGGTCGATGACCACCCGGCACGGCTGGTGGAACGCGCCGACGAGGTTCTTGCCCTCCGGTATGTCCACCGCCGTTTTGCCGCCCACGCCGGAATCGACCATCGCCAGCAGCGTCGTCGGCATCTGCATCACCCTGACGCCCCGCAGGTAGATCGCCGCCGCGAAGCCGGTCAGGTCGCCGGCGACTCCGCCGCCCAGCGCGACGAAGACGCATTTGCGGTCGAGCTTCAGCTGCGCCGCGCGGCGGCAGATCGCCATGACGGTGTCGATGTTTTTGTGCTCCTCGCCCGCCGGAAAGACCAAGGTGTCGGCGGGGGCAAGGAGTTTTTCCGCGCGTTCGCGGTACAGCCCGGCCACGTTGGAGTCGCAGACGAGCAGCTTTTTGCCGGGGATATCGGTCGCCCGGTCCTCCGGGGCGGGAGATATCAATATGTCGTAGTTGCCTCCGGCGCAGTCGATATGCAGTTTTTCCATTTCACCCCCCCGTTGCGGATCGCGGATATCTAATGCTTTTCCGCCGGGACCGCCGGCGTGAAAGTGTAGAGCTTCGCCTCGCAGCTTTGCACGTAGCGCCACAGCCCGGGCGGCACGGTTTCGGGTGCCTGCCCGTAGATCATCACGATCGGAAAATGCGGATTCAGCACCAGCAGGTCGCATCCGGCGGCGTGCAGGGCCTTGACCGTCGCCCTCGCCCCCTCGTGGAATGGCAGCACGGTGATGAAAGCGTCGCCCGGACGCGGGGCGGCGGTCGGGTAAAGCTCGTACTCCACGGCGGGGAAGCCGCTGAAAGTCTTCGGCGTCCCCTTGACGGCGAGCTCGCGATCCTCCTGCGGCATGGCTTTTTTTCTGGGATTCGCGCCGTTGATGTGGCCCGGTCCGATGCCGAAGCACAGCAGCCGCCGCGATCCGATGCGGTCGAAAGTCATTCGCGTTTCCAGATCCCGCTCCAGCTTTTCCCGGTCGCTGTTCCACCACAGCGGATAGCTCGATGTGGCGGGGTAGACGATCAGGTAGTCGGGCGGCATGGAACTGCCCGCTTTGATCCAGCCCCAGTAGTCGGTGTACCACTTGCCGTGCAGCTGGAAAAATCCGGTCACGGCAAGGGCAGCCGCCGCCAGCACCAGCAATGCGGCGAGTTTGCGGTTGTTGCGGCAGAGCGCCACGGTAAAAAGCGCATGGATTCCGCGTCCGCATCCCAGCGCGATCAACACGCAGAGCGGCAGATAGACCCGCGACGGTCCCGCTTCCACGAACAGCACGGACGCGACGATGACGACGGCGCACGACAGCAGCACTCCGCCCTTTTTGCGGTCGGTCGCCGCGAGAACGATCAGAAACGGCGCCACCGCGAGCGCGAAGAAATCCTGCAGCAGCATCAGTGCGAAGCCGAGCCACTGCGACGGTTCGGTGAAACGGACCCCGAATTTGCTTTGCGCTTCCCGAAGCGCCTCGTAATTGAAACCGAGATACGCCGCGACCAGCGCGGCGGCGATCCCGACCGCGATCAGGATCGACGCATCCGGGATCTTCCTACGGTAGAATTTGGAGCCGATGATGGCCGCCGCGATGAATATGGGGGCCGTAGGCACCGAGAGTACCGCTCCCAGCGCTCCGACGACGATCGCCGCTTCCGGCAGATACTTCCACGGCAGGAATTTGCGCAGTCGGCCGCTCCATGCGAGCCCGCAGGCGAAGAGCAGCAGGAAAAAGAGCTGCGTCGAGTATCCGCGCGCCTGATCCGAGTAGTACACCGCCGCCGCGTCGAAAGCGAAGAAGAGCATGCTGAAGAGCGCGGCGGCGCGGCTGTGGAAAAATCCCAGCGCCAACACCCCGACCAGAACGACCGAGAGCATGCCGAAGATGAGCGAATGGAGCCGGGTCAGCTGCGGCAGCTCCGATATGCCCGGGCAGTTCTGCCACAACTTCATGAACAGCGAGTTCAACGGGTGGTTGTTCGGCGTGGCGAGATCGGTAAACAACTTCCACACGGAGTTGTCGATGTTGCCGAGACTCCAGATTTCGTCGTATTCCATCGGGCCGAGGAACATGAGCAGACGCATGGCGAGCGCGGCGAACAGTATCGCCGCGAAGATGAGGCGGTATTTCTTTGCCGCCCAGAAGATCTTCAGCCGTTCGATCATCCGAGGTGCTCCATGACGTAACGGCGGGCGGCCGCGTCGGCGGCGAAGCGCGACTCCAACGTGCCGTCGTCGATTTTTCCGCAGTGCTCCAATGCTTCGGCGACGAGTTCCCAGATTTTGGGCAGGCGGATGGCGCCCCTGGCGAACGACTCCACCGCGGCTTCGTTCGCCGCGTTGAGCACCGCCGGGGCCGCGCCGCCGCGTTCCATCGCCATCCTGCCGACGGCGAGGGCGGGGAATCTTTCTTCGTCTGGAGCGTAAAATTCGAGCGAGCCGACCTTCGTCAGATCGAGGGTCCCCGCCGGACGGGTGCCGTACCGTTCCGGATAGCTCAAGGCATACTGGATCGCCAGTTTCATATCCGGATTGGCCAGTTGGGCGATCACCGATCCGTCGCAGAGCTCCACCAGCGCGTGCACCACCGACTGGGGGTGGATCACGGGCTGCAGCTGATCCGGGCGCAGTTTGAAGAGGTGCCGCGCTTCGATCAGCTCCAATGCCTTGTTCATCAATGTCGCCGAGTCGATGGTGACTTTGACGCCCATATCCCACACGGGATGATTGAGCGCGTCGGCGACCGTGGCTTCGGCGATGCGCTCCTTGCTCCAATTGCGGAAAGCTCCGCCCGAAGCCGTCAGCATCACGCGGGATATTTCGCTTTTCGGGCGACCGGCGAGGCACTGGAAGACCCCGGAGTGTTCGCTGTCGACGGGCACGATCTCGCCCGTGGGGATCGCGTTGACGATATCGCCCGCCATCACCATCACTTCCTTGCTCGCCAGCGCCACGCGCTTGCCGGCGCGGAGCGCGGCGATCACCGCCCGCAGTCCGGCGATGCCGGTGACGGCGCAGAGCACGATGTCGACTTCGGGCAGGGTGGATATTTCTACCAGCGAATCGTCGCCGGAAAGCATCTTCGTCCCGGCGGGGAGCCGCCGTTCCGTGTCGCGCGCGGCCGTTTCGTCGGTCAATGCGGCGACGGCGGGATGAAGCTCGGCGCACTGTTTCACGAGTTCGTCGGCGCTCCGGCGCGCGGCGGCGGCGTAAAGGCGAAACCGCGTCGGATTGGCCGCGATCACCGCCGCCGCGGAGCGGCCGATCGAACCGGTCGCCCCCAATACCGCAATATTCTTCATCTTACCGTGAGCGTTCACCGCGTGTGGCGCGGCGTGTGGTGTTTCTGCATCCTGAAGCCGCGCCATACCGCCAGACCGGTGCATATCAAGGCCAGCACCCCGGCGATGATCTCGGCGACGTGGAGATCGAGCCCGAAGCCGAACGGGCCGCCGTGCGCTTTCGATATCCAGAGGATGTAGCAGAACACGATGAAAGTCATGAATATCCCGGGGATGATCGTTATGACCGCATTGCGCTTGCGGGCGATCAGCCATTCGGTCGCGACGGTGAGGGTACACGCGGCGAGCACCTGATTGCCCCACGCGAAGTAGTTCCACAGGTGGTTGAAGGTCTCGGCGCTGATGGTGGACCACCAGATCAGCAGCGCGACGATCGCGATCACCGGCAGACAGAGCACTATTCTCGTCCAGAGCTTCTTCTGCGGGATGTGGAATATTTCCGCCAGCGAGAGCCGCAGACTGCGCATCGCCGTGTCGCCGCTCGTGATGGAGAGGATGATCACGCTGATCACTACCAGCGCGCCCGCCTTGGAGCCGAGGAAGTAGTTGCAGAGGTACTGCAGCACCGCCGCCGGGGTTTTCGACATCTGCTCCGGGAAGAGGTTGTAGATCGCCAGCCCCGCCGCCGCCCAGACCATGGCGATGAAGCCTTCGATGA
>Ga0310690_10004096_pt1 | contig 21139 bp, 15 predicted proteins | sample AusTroGonzalo_MG_2_FD_207661 | JGI IMG/M metagenome (GOLD analysis project Ga0310690, IMG submission 207661) | Bovine rumen microbial communities from tropical cattle in Woodstock, Queensland, Australia - Gonzalo_04 (v2) (version 2) | ecosystem: Host-associated > Mammals > Digestive system >... | reverse complement strand
GTCTCCGACAAACCATCGACAATACTCACAACATGACAAAGAACACTCGGCTTAACAGCCTGTTAAAGGTATCAATATTTATTAAAAAATACGCTTTTCTTATGAAAAAAACAACATAGTTCGTAGCTGAAGAGTAGCGCAAAAGTAACTGTGAATGACGGCATATATATACAAAACTGAAGCGCAGACTTTCGTAGTTTGCTTATATTCGGTTCCCCAAGGATTTTGACTGGACTTACCTTAACTATCCCAAATATATCTACAGAAAAGCCCACGCTTACGCATGAGCATTCCGGCTGTTCCTTGGATAGTTAGTTCTAAAAAAAGATGTCCAGTCGTTTTCTTAGGGACCAAGTATTAAGCTTAAATGCTTCTCTTATACTATGTTATGCACCGCCTACCGGTGCGGGTGTTTCATAGGCTGAAATGTTTTTGTTCTTTTATACTATTTTTCCTCATCAGCTTAATGGGGATTGAGAGGGTTAGTTATTTGTGTTTATTCTTTCTTTTGTATTTCCGCATCAATGACAAATATCGTGCCGTCATTGGTGCAAAGCACATTCTTCGGTTTGATGTCAGCTACATATCCCATTGCAACGCTACCGTCTGCTGTTCATCCCGCGAAAGCCCTACAAGCCGCGATTGTAGGCTTCGTGCATTTGGATATGGTGTTTCAGTTCCCATTCGTAGTCAATCAAGCGGCCGGATTGCTCCGCTATATATCGTATGGCATTCTTCTGGTTCTCTTGTGCTGACATGATAAATTTGTTTGGATTAGGTTAATTTCCTGTTCTTATTTCAGTCCGTCTGCCTGATTCTTCGGCTCGCGGCGCGTATCCCAGAAAGCATGATTCTGCGCCTTATATGACCAACGGATTGTCATGACTTCAGCAACTTGGCGCGATGCGCGTTGCGGTGCGCACGTGCCTCCTCCATAGTATAATAACGCCCCGCCTCGAAGTCCTTTTCAGACTCTGCAAGCATGGCATCTATCTCTTTCATGGTATAGGGTTTCATCCGCTCCATGTCACACGGAGCCTCCTCTACCGTGAAGAAATCCATCCTGCGTGCAAGTTCGATGAACTGCAGGGCATTCTTGTTTTTCGGGCTGAACGACAAGACAACCGAGCGCATAGGTGCTTTGCGTGTACGTGTGCGTGTTTCCATAGTCGTTGTGTCAAATGGTTGTTTCCGGCTGCAAATGTACGGATAAAAATCGGATTGTGCAAGGGATTGTGTCATTTTGTGCTGTTTTGCAGAATGCTTAGCATTTTTTTCAGTTGCTGCGCCGCTTCGGGAGGCGGAAGATGCGCTGCACGTCTGTCATGGCTTTGGCGGTCATTCCGTCCGGCTCGAAGCCCATAGAACGTGCGCGCAGCCAGATAGACGCCGCCTTGTTGAGGACATCGGTCTGGTCGAAAGCGTCCATTATGTCCCGCCCGACAGCGAAAGTGCCGTGCTTCTCCCACAGCACCACATCATAGTCGCGTATCTGTTCCAGAGTAGCCTCCGCCAAAGCCATACTTCCCGGCACCTGATAAGGGACGATGCCTATGCCGAGAGGCGCGAAAGCCAGCGTCTCGGGAATCATTGACCACAGAACGCGCGTGAGGCGGTTGGCCTGCAAGCCTTCCTCCTGCCTGACAACAGGGTCAAGGAAAGGCGCATGGTGGCTCATGGCTACAAGCTCAATGGGGTGTGTATGCAGCGTGGCTGTGTAGCCGCTGCCGCTCCCACGCATAAAGTTCTGCACCATAAGGTGCGAGGGCAGCTCGCTTGTGGGCATGACCGCGCTGTCGGCAACGATGACATAATGCGCCCCGTCGTCAGTGACGCGGATGACACATCCGTTTGCCATTGGGTCGCGGGCAAGGTCGCGCATGCGCTTCTGCGTGCCTTTCGCATAGAACCAGCGTCCGCGCAAGGCAGGCAGCGCGCAGCCTATTGCCACCGGCTCACAGAGCGCAGGGAGCGAGTCCCAGCCTGGCAGGGCATGCTCCGTGACATCCACTGTGATGTTGCCGCCGTTGCGCTCGCCCCAGCCTTTCTGCCATATATACCCCGCCACGTCCGCAATATCGGCGACAACAGCGGCAAGAGGCTTGTTGCCTGTCAGGATTCCGTTCATAGCCATTGAGGAATAAAACTGCTGATTATCAATATAATTATACCTGTCACCAGCACCACAATCGTGCGCCGCGAACATCCGCGCCATTCATGGAGCAGTATTCCCCAGAGGTTGGAGAAGACCACGTTGAGAGCCATGAGTATGCAGAAGGAGAGCGTAAGCAGCTGCGGACTGTCAGCAAGGAACGCCTTGCCGAGCGAGAGTCCGAAGAACTGGCTGTACCACAACGCCCCCGCCAGCAGGCAATAAAGCGCGTTGTTGAGCCAGACGCGCCCCTTGCGGTAGTCTCCGAAAGTGCGGTTGCGACGGTTCTGCCACAGGCAGTAGCAGAGATTGGTAACAAAGCCGCCAAGCGTGACCAGCATAGTGGCAGGCAGCGTGCGGAACACGGGAGCAGTGCCGGCAAAATGAATGTCCGCCCCGAAAGTGAGACCGATATTGAAGCAGCCCGACATGAAGCCTGCAAGCAGGGCGATGAGTACGCCCCTGCCGAACCTGAACTCGGTCTTCGTCTCCCTGCCCGCCTCCGATGCGAGTTCGCGGCTTTTCATGCCGCCCGCGACACCGATGACGGCTATGCCCGCAAGCGTGACCCCAACGCCGGCAAGCACCGCCGCCGTGAGCTGCTCAAGCGCGTGCATTTCCGGGAAGAAAAGCTGCAGAAGCAGAGGCCCCATTATGGTGCCGAGTGCGGCACAAGTGCCGAGCGCAATGCTCTGCCCGAGAGCCACACCGAGGTAACGCATCGACAGGCCGAAAGTGAGTCCGCCAACGCCCCACAACATGCCGAAGAAGATAGTCATCCACACATTGAACGCCGGAGCGGAGCAGAGCAGACCGGACAGGCTTTCGCCCGACGGCACCGCCAGAAAAGCGCCAAGCAGCGGCAGCAGCACCCACGCGAACACGCCCTGCACAAGCCAGTAGGTCTCCCACGACCAGTCGCGCACTTTGTTGATAGGGACGTAACTGCTTGACTGGCAGAACGCTCCAACGGCTATAACAAGCAGACCGATAAGCAGATTCATGTCAGCAGCGTTTGGAGGTTATGTCACGTTCATACTGCTCGATTTCCGGCACGATGTCCACTCCGACCGGGACATTGTTGCGCAGGCAGAACTCGTCGTACACAGCCTGCCAAGGCATGCTTTTCTCCTCCTCAAGCCATGCCAGCTTCTGGAAGCCGCGCCCGGATATTTCGTATTCGCGTATGCTTCCGACCGGCTCAAGCAAGGCACGGAGCATGCAGCGTTGCGCGGCACGCGAGCCGATGACATAAGCACCTATGCGGTTGATACTGCCGTCGAAATAGTCAAGGCCGTAATGCACGCGGTCAGCGGCACCGGCACGCACTATCTCCTGGAAGAGTTCAAGTGTCGGGTCGTCCATGATGGTGACATGGTCGGAGTCCCAGCGCACGGGGCGGCTGACATGCAGCATCAGCTCAGGCACGAACAGCAGCATGCTTGACACCTTGTCCGCCACCGACTCGGTGGGGTGGAAATGACCCGTGTCGAGGGTTATCATCACATTGTTTTGGGCAGCGTATGCGGTGTAGAAGTCGTTGCTGCCCACAGTCATTGACTCAAGCCCGATGCCGAAGACCTTGCTCTCCAGACTGGGCTTCTCCCAGGGGTATTTCTCGCGCAGAATCTCGTCGAGGCTGTCCTTGAGGAGGCTGCGGTAGAGCATGCGGTTAACGGTCATGTCCTTGCTGCCGTCGTGAATCCAGAGGTTGATGACGCATGTGTCCTGCTGCGCCTCGCCGATGGCGTTGGCTATGGCACGGCAGCGTTTCATGTGTTCTATCCAGAATCCGCGTATGCCCTTGTCAGGGTTGGAGATGGTCAGGCTGCCTGATTTGGGGTGCGAGAAGTTGGTGGAGTTGAAGTCCAGCTTGGTGTCATGCTCTCGCGCCCAGTCAATCCAGCCGCGGAACAGGCTTATGTCGCACTGGTCGCGGTCGATGAAACGGCCCCCGAACTCGCCGTATATCTCGTGCAGGTTGAGCCGGTGCGTGCCGGGGATGAGACTCTTGGCTTTCATTATGTCCATGCGGAGTTCGTCCACATTGCGCGCCTTGCCCGGGTAGTTGCCGGTGGACTGTATGCCTCCTGACAAGGCACCTGCCTGCGGCTCGAAGCCGCTCACGTCATCCGCCTGCCAGCAATGCATCGACAGGTGGAAGTTCTGCATGCGGGCAAGCACCTGCTCGGTGTCAATCCGCATCTCCGCGTAACGCTCTTTCGCCGCTTCATAGGCGGCATGGATGGTCTGGTCTTTCATATTGTTGTGGTTTATATTGTCAGTCTTGCCTGTCCGCCGCCTTCTGCACACGGATGTTGCCCAGTGCCGTTGCCTCCACCGGACCTGTGAACACAGGCACGCCTACCGCCTCCTCTGTGAGGCTGTTGAGGAAGGCGTTCCTCGCCCCTCCGCCGATGATGCAGAGCGAGCCTATCTGCCACGGAGCCAGCTGCCTGAGCATGCCGAACACCTGCCCGTAACGCCGCGCCAGAGAGCGGAAGATGCAGCACACTGTCTCCGCATCGGTCAGCCTGCGCCCGCCTGACACCTCATGCAGCATGTCCGCCGGATTGGCAAACCGCGGCTCGTCGGGGTCGAACAGGTCGGGGCAGCAGCTCACGCCCTGCGCCATCTCCACAAGCTGCGCGTGCGTGTAGTCCCTGCCCTGCGCCGACCACTGTCTGCGGCACTGCTCGAGAATCCACATGCCTGTGATGTTCTTCAGCAGCCTGAATGTCCCGCCTACTCCGCCTTCGTTGGTGAAGTTCAGGCGTTGGCTGTCGGCAGTGATGACTGGGCTGTCGGTGACGATGCCCATCAGACTCCATGTCCCGCTCGACAGATAGGCGGTGTGAATGCCCCCGTGCATAATCGGCACCGTCGCCACGGCACTGGCCGTGTCATGACCCGCCACCGCCACCACAGGGACATCATAGCCGAAGTCGGCGATGCGCCTGTCAAGCAAGCCTGTGCGGTGTCCGGGATTGACAATGACGGGGAACGCCTCCGGCTTCGCCCCGCAGGCCCTCACCAGCCCTTCATCGGGCGTGCGGGTGCCGGCGTTGGTCAGCGAGGAGGTGGACAGGATGGTGTATTCGCACACCATGTTGCCTGTGAGTCTGTAACTTATGTAGTCAGGGATGAACAGATACTTGTCGGCTTTGAGGAAAGGCTCGTAGCCCTCCTGCAGGCAGGCGTAGAACTGGAAGATGGTGTTGAAGGGCAGTGTCTGTATGCCGGTGATGCGATACACCTCCTCGCGCGGCATGACGGAGAAGAACTTCCCGGGGATGCCGTTGGTGTAAGGGTCGCGGTACGCGCGCGGGTGTGCGAGCGCGCGCCCGTCTTCTCCTATAAAGACTACGTCCACGCCCCATGTGTCCACGCCGATGCTGCGCACATGCACGTCATTGCGCTTCGCCAGCAGCCGCAGCCCTGCCTGAATCTCGTCAAACAGCCGGTCGGTGTCCCAGAACCACCTGCCCCCGGACTCATATACCTGGTTGGGGAAACGCCGTATCTCCTCCAGACTTTCGCCGTTGGACGAGATGATGATGCGCCCGCTCGTCGCGCCCAAATCAACGGCGCAATAGACCTCCTTGACTGCCGGATTCATATTCTTCGTCGTATTGAAAACCATGCAAAAGTACTGCTTTTTTATTATATTCGCAAGTAATTTCTAATATTTTTGTGCCGGGACATATTGATTGCGCCGTTCCTCCGGCTGTTTGTCGTTTCCGGCTTTCCTCCGTGGGCGTGAAGGCTTTATGAAAAAAAACAGCACAGGACTTGCACAGTTCCTGAAAAAGGACTAACTTTGCCGCTCCAAACGCACAAAGCCGTTATGCTGCTTTCTGAAATACGACAGGCCATCGGAGGACTCGCCGCCATCGACCACCGCGGCACGGGCGACCCCGACATCCGCTTTCTGCTCACCGACAGCCGCCGTCTTGGCGCGCATCCGGAGCAGACGCTTTTCTTCGCCATCAGGACGGGGAAGGATGACGGCGCGCGTTATATCGACGACCTCTTCAGGCGCGGTGTGAGAGTCTTTGTCACGGGCGACAGCGTGGCTGCATTGCAGGCTCTGGCCGCCTACAAACGTGCCAAATACACCTGCCCCGTCATCGGCATCACCGGCTCCAACGGCAAGACCGTTGTCAAGGAGTGGCTCTACGAACTGCTGCGTGACGACTACCGCATCACCCGCTCGCCGCGCAGTTACAACTCACAGATCGGCGTGCCGCTCTCGGTCTGGCAGATGGACGAAAACACGGAACTCGGCATCTTCGAGGCGGGCATATCCGAGCCGGGGGAGATGGAGAGGCTCGAGCGCATTATCCGCCCCACCATAGGGGTCATCACATGCATCGGCGAGGAACACAGCGCGAACTTCGTCTCTCTGGAGCAGAAGCGCGCCGAGAAGATGAAGCTCTTCAGCCGTTGCAGCACCGTGGTGGAGGACCCGACGCACCAGAACGTGCGCACCTGCGCCGCCGTGATGCGGGTACTCGGCTACGACGAGGACACTATCGCCGAAAGGCTGATGCGCCAGACCCACGAGACGGTGATGCAGGTCAGTCTTGACGCGCTCACTGACAACGTGCGCTATTTCCGCAGTCTCCTGCGGCCCTCCACCGGACTCACATGCATGGTGAAGGCCTTTGCCTACGGGGCGGGCAGCATTGAGGTCAGCCGCGCGCTGCAGAAGAGCGGGCTGGTTGATTGTCTGGCTGTTGCAGTGGCGGACGAGGGGGCTGAACTGCGCAAGGCGGGCATCACACTCCCGGTCATCATCATGGACCCAGAGGTTGCCGCCCTCGGGCGCATCATGGAGAACAACCTCGAGCCGAATATCTACTCCTTCCCCATGCTCGAAAGTTTCCTCAAGGAGGCGGAGCAGCGCGGGTTGGAGAACTACCCCGTTCATATAAAGATAGATACAGGCATGCATCGCTTGGGCTTCGACCGCGACGACCTGCCGCGTCTGACGGCCCTGTTCCGCGGCACTCATGTCCTGAAGGTGCGCTCTGTCTTCTCGCATCTTGCAGGGGCCGACGAGCCGCAGTGGGACGACTTCACCCGCGGGCAGATCAGCCTCTTCGCTACATGCGCGGAGGAACTGCAGCAGGGCCTCGGCTACCGCGTCACAAGGCATATCCTCAACACTGCCGGCATCGAGCGTTTCACTGACGCGCAGATGGACATGTGCCGTCTTGGCATCGGCATGTACGGCTTCTCTTTTGTCGGAAAGAGCCTGCGCAACGTCTGCACCCTGAAGACTACCATCCTCTCTGTCAAGACCATACGCGCCGGAGAGACCATCGGCTATGGGCGGCATACGCGCCTCACTGCTGACCGGCAAATTGCCGTTATTCCTATCGGCTATGCCGACGGCTTCGACCGCCGTTTCTCCAACTACGGCGGCGAGGTGCTGGTGCGCGGCACACGTTGTCCCGTGGTCGGCAATGTCTGCATGGACCAGGCGATGATTGACATCACAGGCACCGACGCGCGCGAGGGCGACCAGGTCGTTGTCTTCGGCGACCGGCTGCCTGTGGAGGAGTTGGCGCAGCGTCTCGGCACCATTCCTTATGAAATCCTAACCTCTGTCTCGCGTCGTGTCCAACGTCAGTATTTCTACGAATAGCCTCACGGTCGGTTACGGGACGCGCGTTGTCCAGCGGGACCTGACATTCGCCTTCTATGAGGGCGAGATGGTCTGCATGCTCGGCCCGAATGGCTGCGGCAAGTCCACCTTGTTGCGCACTATGGCGGGACTGCAGCCTGCACTGGGCGGCTCCACCTCTTTCTCTTCGCTCACGCGCGTGGAGAGGGCGCGCAGGATGTCGCTGGTCCTTACGGAGAGGATGTCGCTCGAGAACACCTCCGTGTATGATGTGGTGGCGATGGGGCGGCATCCGTACACCTCTTTCCTCGGCGGACTGACTCCGGAGGACGAGCGTTGTGTCGCGGAGGCGCTGGAGTTGGTCGGCATGAGCGACTGCATGGATAGTATGTTCAACGCCTTGAGCGACGGCGAGAGCCAGAGAGTGCTCATTGCCAAGGCTTTGGCGCAGCATACGCCGGTTATTCTTCTTGACGAGCCTACCGCGCACCTCGACTTGCCCAACCGTCTGCGCGTGCTCAGGCTTTTGCATCGTCTGGCTCACGAGCAGGGCAAGACCGTTATCATCTCCACGCACGAGTTGGATCTCGCGCTGCGCCTTGCCGATCGTATTCTGCTTGTCTCTGGCAGCGGCTCCGAACTGGACACCGCTGCAGCCCTCCTTCAGCGCGATGCCTTCACCGCCGCCTTCGGCATGGATGTACTCCATCCTCTCGGCTGAATGGTGTTGGTGTAAGGGTGTATCTTCGTATTCGCTTGCAGACGTGTCGTTATTGTTGTTTGGTTGTCTGTCTTTGTTGCTTGGCAGATTCGTTCCGTTCGTCTGATTCGTGCTTGTTGAATCAGTTCTCATCAGTCATTGTTCTTTGGTGATGGGTAATGGATGCCCGGTCGTTTGTTGCCTGTTTTCCGCTCTCATTCCGCTCTCATCTACGTTAGATATCCGATAGATACACGATAGATATCCGATGGATATACGATAGATATACGTTGGATATACGATAGATTCAGCGCCTCTGACCTAGTTTTCGCAGAATCCGATCCGTACCTGTATTCTGTCCGATGAGACATGAGGCATACAGAACAAGGAAGTTCACAAACTTGTGGACCACAAACTTGTGAACTTCATGCAAATGCCGGAAAATACAATCTCTCTTCTGCCTTTAGATAGCATGCTTAACGCGGTACTCTCTGGCGGTCATGCCCGACACGCGCTTGAAATACCGGTAGAAACTGGAGGCTTCCGTAAAACCTAATAGGGTGGCTATGTCTTTCAGGGACAGCTTTTTGTCTGCTGTGATGAGCCGTTGAGCCTGCAGCATCACGTACTGTTCTATCCATTGTCTCGGACTTAGGCCGTTCGTCACGGCATGTATTACGCGGCTTAGGTATTTGGGGTGATAATCCATCTGCTCCGCGTAGTATTGTATCTCTTTGTGTTCGCGGTAATGTTCCACAACAAGGTCGCAGAAGTGGGAGAAGAGGATGGCCTGCTTGTCTTTTGTCAATAGTTTGTCCTGTTCGCGCAGGTAGTAGTTGAGGTATTCGTATCCCACCGACAGCAGGGAGAGCAGGATATGGTTGCGGTGAGTCATCTCGATGGGCTCGTGCGAAGCGATTATTTCCAGTTGGTCAACTATGCCCAGCAGTCTTTCCACCTGTAAGTCAGTCAGAGAGTATATAGGATGGTGATGGAACTTTACGTAGTCATGGTTGAACAGGTAGCCGCGTAAATTTTCCAGCATGGTTCGTGATATGCCGATGCTCGTATAGGTGTAGTCGTCCGAACATTCCAGCGGACGCACTATGTGTCCGGGCATGAGGATGGCGATGTCGTTCTTTTTGTGCACTGTTTCGCGCATGTCAAACAGGGCACGCGCGCTCCCGCTGGTGCAGAGGGCAAGGATGAGGAAATGGGACGATATGTCGGTATTAAAAACCGTTAAACGATGGAGATTTCGATTCACCGTCACGTCGTTTGCCTCTACCGATTGTGTGAATTGCTTTATTTTGGACATAGGGTATAAATCTCATGTTTCTGACTGCAAAAGTACTGCTTTTTTCTGAATAAAACAACAAAAGCAACAAAAAAAAGTTACTTGTCGTCGTGTCCTTGTCCGAAATTGTTTGTTAGTGCATGAAGAAAAAGCAGTGCCTTTTTCGCCGAAATGGCAAGATTGTACACGCTGAATCACTTGGATGGATTATATTATCCCGTAAATCAGGCAGGGAGCAAAAGAGGAATTACCATGTGAAAGAAACGACATGGTTATAAAACGGAACTATGAAAAAAGTCTATTGCAAAGATTGACGGAGGCGGGTCACGCTGCTTTCAAACGCCTGCCTGTATGCCGCCGGCACGGGTTCCGAAGGCGGACTAATCATCTTTAGCGGGTCAACGGGAGTACCGTTTTTCCACACGCGGAAGTCGAGGTGCGGACCTGTTGAACTTCCTGTGGAACCCACATAACCAATCAGTTGCCCCTGACTGACATGCTGACCGACCGCCAGCCCTTTGGCGTAGCCCTGCAAGTGCAGGTAGGCGGTGGTGTAGGTTGAGTTGTGGCGTATCTTGACGGTGTTTCCTCCTCCGCCTTGATAGGCCTTGAAGATGACGGTGCCGTCGCCTATTGACACCACTGGAGTGCCTGCCGGAGCGGCGTAATCAACGCCCGTATGAGGGCGCACCACCTTGTATATCGGGTGCTTGCGCGCGTAGGTAAAGCGGCTGGAGATGCGCTTGTAGTTGAGCGGGGCTTTCAGGAAAGCCTTCTTCAGGCTGTTGCCGTCGCCGTCGAAATAACCTCTGAAAGGCTTGTCGGCAGGTGCCAGCGAGTCAGCGTCAAACCAGAACGCCTCCTGCCAGCGGCGGCCGTGGTAGAAGTTGGCAGCATAGATGCGCCCGATGCCCACGCAGGCGGAATCAACATATAGTTCGTCGTAGAAGACGCGGATGGAGTCGCCTTTCTGCAGGCCGAAGAAGTCGATGGTCCATGCATAAATCTCGCTCAGTTCAAGAGCCAGTTCCACGGGCAGCCCGTTGCCCGCCATGGCGTTCCACAGGCTGGATTGTATCACCACTTCCGCAGATTTGGGTGCGGAGACAAGCGGCTTCTCGTGCCTCTCCACATGCATCGAGTCGGTCAGGTGCAGCACAACGGCTTCACGCAGCGAGGGCTTGTAAACCATATAGCACAGCCTGTCAATGCCCGCTGTATCAGTGCGGTGCAGAAGCAGATATTCTTTCCCCTCGCGGATTGAGCGCACGTCAAAGTCGCTTTTCGGCATACGTGTTATGCCTGCCACCTGCTGCGGTGTGGCACCGGCACGTGAGAGCAGTCCGCCCAGTGTCTCGCCGCTGCGTATGCGGCAGGTGTCGATGCGGAAAGAGTCAACGGGAAGACCGTATTCGTAACGCACCTCATGTTTCTCCGCGGGTTTGCCCGTCTCGGGGGACTGGGTGCGCGTGCAGCCTGCCGCAAGTGCGGCTATAAAGGCAAGAAATACAAGTCTTTTCATGCGTTGTGCTTTTGCGGGTATTTGCGGAACCATGAGCCGATTTTGAGCTTGAACACGCCGAGCAGTGCCTCCGAGAAGATGCCGCCGGACATTTTGCTTGTGCCTAACACCCTGTTCACGAACACGATAGGCACTTCCACTATCTTGAAGCCGCACTTGTAGGCGGTGAACTTCATCTCTATCTGGAAGGCGTAGCCCTTGAAGCGGATTTTGTCCAGTTCGATGGTCTCCAGCACCTCGCGGCGGTAGCACTTGAAGCCGGCTGTAGTGTCACGTATGTCCACGCCCAGCACGGTGCGCACGTACATGCTTGCGAAATACGACATAAGTACGCGTCCCATGGGCCAGTTCACCACGTTCACGCCGTTGATGTAGCGGCTTCCTATTGCCACGTCCGCCCCTTGGTTGGCGCAGGCGTCATAGAGCTTGAGCAGGTCCTGCGGGTTGTGGCTGAAGTCCGCGTCCATCTCGAAAACGTAGTCGTACTTGTGTTCAATAGCCCACTTGAAACCGCAGATGTATGCCGTCCCAAGCCCCTGTTTGCCCTGCCTTTCGACGATGAACAGACGGTTCTTGCAGCGGCCCTCCATAAGCCCTTTCACGATGGCGGCAGTCCCATCGGGCGAGCCGTCGTCAATCACAAGCACATGGAATTCTATAGGCAGATTCATCACGGCGTCTATTATCGCCTCAATGTTCTCCTTTTCGTTGTAAGTAGGGATTATAACAAGTCTGTCCATGGACGGAAGTTTTAGTATTCGGTGATTATGTCGTCATTCAGCGTATAGACGGGGCTGGGTGTCAGCCTGTCCAGCACGCGCAGGAAGTAGTCTTGTCCTCTTACAAAGCCCTTGTCGGCAATGCACTTGTTTACGGTGTCGAACGCCACATTGGGGTCGTTGTTCTCCTGCGACAGGTGGCAGAGGAAGATGTTCCGTATCTCGTCGTGGAAGTTCTCGGCAAGAAGAGTTCCGCATGTCACGTTACTCTGATGCCCGCGCGGAGACAGGATGCGCTCTTTCAGGTAGGTCGGGTAGGGGCCGTTCAGCAGCATCTGCTCGTCGTGGTTCGCCTCTATCACAATGTGGTTCGCCTCTCTTATGGCGGCCGCCATCTGCGGGTTGGGTTCGCCGCAGTCGGTCGCAATCATGAAGCACTGGCCGCAGGATTTTATCACATATCCGAGGCAGTCGGTGGAGTCGTGGTTGATACTGAAAGTGTTGATTTCCATGCCTGCGAACTCGAAGGGGACGCCTTTCTCGAAGTAGCGGCGCGAGGTGCGCAGTTTCTCTCTTACTCCGTAGTTGCGGTCTATGCCTTCGTGTATCTCAAGCGTGGTGAAGATGGGCAGGTGCACGCGCTCCCCCAGGGTACCCACAGCACGGATGTGGTCGGCATGGTCGTGGGTGACGAACACGCCTCTTACATTGCCGAAGTCAAGCCCCATCTCGCGCAGGTGCTTCTGGATGGTGCGTGCCGAAATGCCGGCATCTATCAATATGCCGCGCGTGCGCGTACCTAAATAGTAGCAGTTCCCGCTACTGCCGCTGGCGAAACAACAGAATATGAGGTTTTCCTCTGGCATTGGAATTTTTCGATTCAACCTGCAAAAATACAAAAAAAATGTGAATGGTGCAAAAAAAAGCCTCTTTTTTGTGAGAAAAAATGCTTTTGGACGGAAATTCAGGTAAAAATACAAAAAAAGTGCAAAATAATTTGCACGGTCCAAAAAAAAGCAGTACCTTTGCACTCGCTTTCGGAAGAAAGTGCTCATATTAGCGAGCGAGGGCGCTTAGCGCAGCTGGTTTAGAGCATCTGCCCTACAAGCAGAGGGTCGGCGGTTCGAATCCGTCAGCGCCCACAAGAAGGAGGATTGTTATCGGCAGTCCTCTTTTGTTTTGTTGCCGGCCGCTCGTTTGGAGCGGAAGATTTTTTTCTTAATAAGGTAAAAAAAGCAAGAGCCATAGCCGTGCTATGACTCTTCGCTCTTGTTCTTGTTGTCAGTGTCGTGCCGTGATCAGCAGCATGACTCGCAGTAGCGGGCGACAAGGTTGCGGTCGCCAAAGCCGTTGTCCACGCGGCTGACAGGTATCCAGAACTTGTTGGCAGCCACCCAGTCGGTAGGATAAGCGGCTTTCTGACGGCTGTAGGCATGATGCCACTCGTCGGCAACAACCTCATACTCGGGGTGCGGGGCATTAAGCAGCACGTTGTCCTGCTTATCGGCACGGCCGTCCTCCACTTCGCGTATCTCATCGCGGATAACGAGCAACGCGTCAATGAACTGGTCAATCTCGTGCTTGGACTCGGACTCTGTAGGCTCCACCATGAGCGTGCCGTGCACAGGGAAGGAGAGCGTGGGAGCATGATAACCGAAGTCCATGAGACGTTTGGCAATATCGGTCTCGGTTATGCCGATGGCATGGAACTGACGGCAGTCGAGAATAAGCTCATGCCCCACTCTGCCCGTAACGCCGGTATAGACGATGCCGTAAGCGTCCTTAAGCTTCTTCGCCATGTAGTTAGCGGAAAGGATAGCGGTGGCTGTAGCCTCGCGCAAGCCTTCGTAGCCCATCATGCGGATATAGCCGTAGGAGATGAGAGCCATGTTTGCATTGCCGTAGAGCGCAGCGGAAACGCGGTTGTTGTCCTCCGAGGGCATGCAGTCAACAAGATGCTTCGCACAGCAGATGGCACCCACACCGGGACCGCCGCCTCCGTGAGGCGAAGCGAAGGACTTATGGAGGTTGAGGTGGCAGACATCGGCACCTATGAATCCGGGGTTGGTGTAGCCTATCTGGGCGTTCATGTTAGCACCGTCCATATAGACCTGACCGCCGTTGTCGTGTATGATTTTGCACATCTCGCGGATAGCCATCTCGAAGATACCGTGCGTGGAAGGATAAGTAATCATGCAGCCTGCAAGGTTCTCCTTGTTGGCTTCGGCTTTCTCACGCCAGTCGGCGAGGTCGGTATTGCCGTTCTCGTCACACTTGACAACCACGGGAGTGAAGCCAGCCTGCACGCAGGAGGCAGGGTTGGTGCCGTGTGCAGAAGCGGGGATGAGCAGTATGTTGCGGTCAGTCTGTCCCTGACGGCGCAGATACTCGCGGATAGTAACCAGTCCGGCATACTCACCTGCCGCGCCGGAGGTGGGCTGCAGGTTGCAGGCTGCGAAGCCGGTGATGGTGGCAAGCTGCTGCTGCAGCTCCTCAAGCATCTCGGCGAAGCCCTCTGTCTGGTCGGCAGGAGCAAGCGGATGAACAGCCATCCAGCCGGGCATGGTAATAGGTATCATAGCCGCAGCGGGGTTGAGCTTCATGGTGCAGCTACCGAGAGGTATCATGGTGTGTGTGAGTGAGATGTCCTTACGGTCAAGGCGTTTGATATAGCGCATCATGTCAGTCTCGGTGTGATAGAGCTTGAACACATCAGCCTGCATGTAGTCCACTTCGCGCACCTTAGCCTCGTCAATAGCCCAGAGGCCGGAGAAAGCATCCTCGCTCTCCTCGTACTGAGGCATGTTGCCACTGATTTCGGCAAAGAGCTCTATGAGGTTGTTCATGTCGTCGAGGGTGACGGTCTCGTCCATGCTGAGGCCTACAAAGCCGTCGCCATAGTAGAGGTTGATGCCTTTCTCAAGAGCCGCTGCGCGGAGCTTCTCCGTGTCCTTGACACGAATCTTGAGTGTGTCGAAGAACTCGGTATTCTCCTGCTCGATGCCGTAAGCCTGCAGCATCTCGTTAAGATAGACAGCGCGACCGTGTATGCCCTCTGCAATCTCGCGAATGCCTTCCGCGCCGTGGTAAACGCCATAGAAGCCCGCCATCATTGCGCAGAGAGCCTCTGCGGTGCAGATATTGGATGTGGCCTTCTCGCGTTTGATATGCTGTTCGCGTGTCTGCAGTGCGAGGCGGTAAGCGGGACGGTCGTGTGTGTCCTTGCTAAGGCCGATGATACGTCCGGGCAGGTCGCGCTTGAACTCGTCGCGTGTAGCCATATAGCCTGCAGTGGGGCCGCCGAAGCCCATAGGCAGACCGAAACGCTGTGCAGTGCCGCACACGATGTCGGCATCCAGCGGCTTAAGGAGAGCCATTGCCATGAGGTCGGCAATGACAGTCACCTTCATACCTGCCTCATGGCAGGCAGCGATGAAGGCTGTGTAGTCCTCCACCGAGCCGTCAGCATTGGGCAGCTGAACGACAGCACCCATGTAGTCAGCGGAGGGCTTGAAGGCAGCGTAGTTGCCGCGCACAAGCTCTATGCCCTGTCCGGCGGCGCGGGTGTTCATCACGCTAAGGGTGTTGGGGAAAATCTTCTCGTCCACAAAGACCTTGCATACGTTGTTCTTCACCTGCTCGCGTGTGCGGAGGTTACGCATCATGGTGACAGCCTCGCCTGCGGCTGTGGCTTCGTCAAGCAGAGAGCAGTTGGCGAGAGGCAGTCCCACAAGGTCGCTGACCATGGTCTGGAACACAAACAACGCCTCAAGACGCCCCTGGCTGACCTCCGCCTGATAGGGGGTGTAGGAGGTGTACCACACAGGGTTCTCGAGCACGTTGCGCGCTATGACTGCGGGAGTGATGGTGCCATACCAGCCGCGACCTATGAGGCTCTTGTAGGGCAGGTTCTCCGCCGCCATGTCAGCGATGCTGTCAAGGTGCTCCTGCTCTGTGAGCGGCTCGTCCAAATCCAGCGGTTCGGGCAGGAGTATGTCTTTCGGCATAGTCTGCTCAATGAGTTGTTCCATTGACTCGACACCCACCTCGGCGAGCATCTGTTTCTTGTCTTCTTCGCTGAGACCAATGTGTCTCGACTTCAGATAATTGACTTGCATATTGTTGAGTTTTTTTATGTATTTAGTCCAAACATTCGTCCAACGCCTTCTCAATGGCGTGCCGGTCAAGGTGCTGCCCGATGAAGACGAGCTTCTGCATGCGGTCGCCGTACTGCTCGTCCCAGTCGCGCTGCAGGATGGGATCCTGCGCCATCATCTGCATCAGCTCCTCGCGCGGCATGGTGGCATAGAACTCGCCAGCCTGCTTGCAGGAAATCTGCCTGCCCGCCTGCTCGAAGAGATAGCACATGTCGTACTCGTCGGAGAAATAGCACATGCCCTTGCAGCGTATGATGTTCTTCGGCCAGAGGCGCGCAACAAAGTCGTCGAAGCGTCCGAGGTTGAAGGGGCGGCGGCGGTAATAGACAAAGGTGCCGACACCATATTCCTCCGCCTCGCCCTCGTCGTGGTGGTGGTGATGATGGTGATGGTCGTGCTCATCGTCATCGTGATGGTGGTGATGAGATTCGGAATCAACGGCTGTCGTTGTCGTGTCGTTATCGTGTCGTTGTCGTGTCGTTATCGTGTCGTTATCGTGTTCGTCAGCGTCGTCATGGTCATCGTCATGCTCTTCGACAGCAGCTTCCACGCCCTTGATCCATGCAGCGCTGCCTGCCACGTCGTCGAAGTTGAAGGAGCGGGTGTTGAGAAGTTTCTCAAAGGGCACGTCACAGTAATTGCAGTCGATTATTTCCGCCGTGGGCTGAATAGCACGAATGACGGCACGGACATGCTCAAGCTCGTCACTGCTGACCTCGTCCGCCTTGTTAAGGAGAATGAGGTTGCAGAACTCAATCTGCTGAATGACAAGCGAAGCGAGGTCCTCTTCGCCCAAGTCCTTACGCTGCAGGTCGTCGCCGTTGGCGAACTCGTCACGCAGACGCAGTGCGTCCACCACCGACACAATGCAGTCCAGTTGCGGATACGGGTCCTCGGTGAAAGGCACCATGCGGCGGTACTGGCAGATAGTCTGCGCAATAGGCGCGGGTTCGCAGATGCCGCTCGCTTCGATGACGATGTAGTCGAACTGCCGTGCCGTGCAGAGGTCGTGCAGCTGCTGTATAAGGTCCATCTTCAGCGTGCAGCAGATACAGCCGTTCTGCAGGGCAATAAGATTGTCGTCATTCTGGGACACTACGCCGCCTTTCTGAATGAGGTCAGCATCAATGTTCACCTCGCCGAGGTCATTGACTATAACGGCAAAGCGTATGCCTTTCTGGTTATTCAGTATGCGGTTCAGCAGCGTTGTCTTGCCGCTTCCCAGATAGCCCGTCAATAGCAGGACGGGTACTGACTCAATATTTTGCATATTGTTGATAAACAGGATAGTATTCGTCCACCAGCTCTTCCGAGTGGTAGTGTTCGGCGTTCTGCAGCACATAGCCGAGGATGGCAGCTTGCTGTTGCAGTGTGCTTTGCACGGAGCGGCGTTGGTCGCGGTTGAGTGTGTCGCCCCAATGCAGATACTCGGTGCAGTTGTCCGCCACAGCGCGCATTATCGTGTCCGCCTTCTCGTTGTCGCCGAGTGCGTAGTAGATGGATGCCATCGAAGCAGAGGTGTAGTCGTATGGGATATTGCACGGCGGCAGCATCTCGTCGGCATAGTCAAGCACCTCGCGGCACTTGTCCTTCTTGCCTTCGCGGAAGAGGGCTTCTGCCAGTTCGAGGAACATCATGCGGTGGGTGTGACACATGCGCATCAGGTTCTCGTCGATATAGATGCCTGGGATGTTCATGTTGCCGTATTGGAAGCGGTGCATCATGTTCTCGTACATCACCTCCGTGTTCACGCGCGACCGTCCGTCCTTGCTCTTGGTAGGAGTGATGCGGTATGCCAGACCGGTCAGCTCGAAATACGGGCGCAGACCGAGATAATAGTCATCGCCTACGGTTACGGCGAAGTACATCGGCCGCTCCCAGTTGTTCTGCTCCAGCATCTCCATCACCATCATCTCCGAGCGGGTGTAACGGCGGGCCTTCTTCAGGTCGATGCGCTCGCCGTCCGGACCGTCCACATACAGCTGGTCGCTGGGGATGTAGTTCTCGCCGTCACGCTTGGTGCGCGGGTCGTCAGAGCGCAGGAAAGAGAAGGCTTTCTCCACCGACAGCGGCGCGTTCAGTTTGTTCTCAACCCACACCACCTCGTTCTTGCCGGGCATGTAGTCCTTGTACTCCCATGTTATAGGTAGTCCTTTGCTCTCGTAGTAAGGCCGTTTCATCTGGTCAATATACCAGTCTGTCTGCAAGTAACTCAGGTTGCAGACACGCAGGTCGGTGCCTACTTCCTCCACCTCCTGGTTGTACCAGAGCGGGAAGGTGTCGTTGTCGCCGTTGGAGAAGATGATGCCTTGTGTCTCGCACGATTTAAGGTAGTTGGCTCCGAAGTCGCGGCAGCTGTAGCGGTTCGAGCGGTCGTGGTCGTCCCAGTTCTGCGATGCCATCTGTGCAGGCACCAGCAGACATACAGCCACTGCTATTGCCGTCAGAGCCGTCTTTGCCTGTTCGTTGCTCTTCAGCCTGTCAATAAATGCGGATATCGCCATTACGCCCAGACCTATCCAGATGCAGAAGGCATAGAAGCTTCCCGCATACGCGTAGTCGCGCTCGCGCGGCTGATAAGGTGTCTGGTTAAGATAAACAACTATAGCAAGACCTGTGAGGAAGAACAGCAAGAAGGTGATTGTGAACGAGCGCCACCCTGCGTTCTCCGTCTCTCCTTTGGCGTTTTTACGGCGCACACCTATCTGCCAGCAGAGGCCGATAAGTCCGAGCAAGAGAGGCAGCATGTAATAGACATTATGCCCTTTGTTCTCGCGCAGCTCCGTAGGCAGCAGCGACTGGTCGCCGAGCATGGCATTGTCGATGAAGGGAATGCCTGTGAGCCAGTTGCCCTTGCTGATGTCGCCGTAGCTCTGCAGGTCGTTCTGGCGACCGGAGAAGTTCCACATGAAGTAGCGCCAGTACATGAAGTTCACCTGATAGCGGAAGAAGAAGCGCAGGTTCTCCCCGAAGGTGGGGCAGTATTCGGTCTTTTGCTGCCCGCAGTAGTCGTATTTCACGCGCCTGCCCTTGATGTCCGCCCATTCCTTGTAGGCTTGCACATGCCGTCCGTCGGCCGAGTACATGCGCGGGAAGAGCATCTTAAACTCGTCCATGAACACGTAATTGTTCTTGTATCCTGTCACCACATAGCGGTCCTTCTCTCCCTCTGTCTTCGGAGCAGGGGCGTATTGCGCATGCCCTTGTTTCTCAACAGGGATGCACATGTTGCCTTGGATGCGCAGTTTCACGGGGGCGTTGTAGGTCTGCCCGAACAGTAGCGGGCGGTCGCCGTACTGCTCGCGGTTAAGATAGTACTTCAGACTGAACACGTTGTCCGGCGAGTTCTGGTCCATCGGCGTATCCGCGCTTGACCTTATTACGATGGCTGCATAACTGCTGTAGCCCACAAGGACCACTGCCAGCATTATCAGCCCCGTGTTCACCCAACGGCGGAGAGGAGTCTCGCCCTCCTCCAGTTTCTTGTAGGAGAACCATATACCTGCCACAAGAGCAAGCACGGTCAGCACTATATATACCGCCAGTCCGGTGTTGAACGGACAGCCTAATCCGTTTACAAACAGCAGTTCGAACCACCCTGCCACGGTCGGCACACCAGGGATGATGCCGTACAGCACCGTCGCCAGCACTGCCACGCTTGCAAGGAAAGCCAGCGTCACGCCTTTCCACGAGAACTCGTAGCGGCGGAAGTAATACACCAGTACGATGGCGGGGATGGTCAGCAGGTTCAGCAGGTGTACGCCGATACTTACGCCCATCAGATACATTATCAGTATCAGCCACTTGTCTGACCCTTCCTCGTCCGCCTGCTCGTCCCATTTCAATATCAGCCAGAAAACAAGCGCGGTAAACAGCGAACTTGAAGCATACACTTCGCCCTCCACTGCCGAGAACCAGAAGGTGTCGGAGAACGTGTAGGCCAACGCACCAACGGCACCTGCGCCGAGCAATGCTATGCCCTGACGCAGGGTCATTGAACCTGCATCAGGCAGTAGTTTCCGCCCGAGAGCGGTTATTGTCCAGAACAGGAACAGGATGGTGAACGCGCTCGCCAGTGCCGACAGAGCGTTAACGCACATTGCCACATGGCTGACATCACTCGCAAACAGCGAGAAGAAGTGTCCCATCAGCATGAAGAACGGTGCTCCGGGCGGGTGCCCCACATCCAGTTTGTGTGCACTTGATATGAACTCGCCGCAGTCCCAGAAGGAAGCAGTCGGCTCCATAGTCATAAGGTAAGTCGTTGCGGCGACGGCAAAAACAGCCCAGCCGCACAGCGTGTTCCAGAGTTTGTAATTTTGCATGGTCTTTATTTGCCAAAAACGCTGCAAAGGTACACTTTTTTTTGCACACTTGCAAATTTTTCCGTAACTTTGCGCCCGATTTTCAAAAGAGACTGATAATGAACAGGAATATTGCGGTAGCAGGTACGGGATATGTAGGGTTGTCGATGGCAACGCTGCTTGCTGTCCACAACCGCGTCACCGCCGTGGATATAGTGCCCGAGCGAGTGGACAAAATCAACCGCAGGCAGTCCACCATACAGGACGACTGCATTGAGCAGTATCTTGCCGGAACCGACATCTGCGGCCAGCCGGTAGCCCTCAACTTGCATGCCACACTCGATGCGCAGGCGGCATACAGCGATGCCGAGTTCGTCATCATTGCCGCCCCCACCAACTACGACCCACAGCGCAACTACTTCGACACCTCCGCCGTCGAGCAGGTTGTCGGTCTCGTGCTGCAGGCTAACAGGGATGCAATCATCATCGTCAAGTCCACCGTCCCTGTCGGCTTCACTGAACACATCCGTGCCGTAACAGGCAGCCGTAACATCCTCTTCGCCCCCGAGTTCCTGCGCGAGAGCAAGGCTCTCTACGACAACCTCTACCCCTCGCGCATCATTGTCGGCACCGACAAGAACGACCCCCGTCTCATG
>Ga0310690_10004095_pt1 | contig 21143 bp, 20 predicted proteins | sample AusTroGonzalo_MG_2_FD_207661 | JGI IMG/M metagenome (GOLD analysis project Ga0310690, IMG submission 207661) | Bovine rumen microbial communities from tropical cattle in Woodstock, Queensland, Australia - Gonzalo_04 (v2) (version 2) | ecosystem: Host-associated > Mammals > Digestive system >... | reverse complement strand
AAAATTGAAGAGAGGAAAGAATAATGAGTGAAATGAACCTCACCTATCCAGGTAGCGTGCATAATCACACAGAGTACTCGAACATCCGTTTGCGCGACTGCATCATCAAAATTGATGACGCGCTCAATTATGCAGAAGAGCTTGGACATAAGATTATTGCGTTCACAGACCATGAAACCGTGTCCTCATGGATGAAAATTGAGAAGGCTGCGAAGAAGCACCCCGACTTAAAAGTTTTGCGTGGTAATGAGATCTATCTCGTAAGAAATGGATTGAACGCAGAGAACTATAATAGAGAAGTGGATAGATACTACCACTTCATTCTTATCGCGCGCGACCTCGTCGGTGCGAAGCAAATATTTGAAATCTCAACCCGTGCATGGAAGCGTAGCTACATGGCGCGGGGTATGCGTCGTGTTCCGACATACTACCAGGATTTGTTTGATATAATTGGTGCAAACCCTGGACACGTTATTGGATCGACAGCCTGTTTAGGTGGCGCGCTCCCAACACAAATTTTGAGAGGTACAAGTGATGAAACTCTTGATTTGTGGATTGAGAGAATGATTGATATTTTTGGAAAAGAAAACTTCTTCTTGGAAATGCAGCCGAGCAAGAATAAAGACCAGATTATCGTCAACAAGAAACTTCTCGAGTTCGCGCGCAGACATGAACTCGGTTATATCATCACAACTGACTCTCACTATTTGAAGAAGGAAGATAGACTTATCCATAAAGCATATCTTAATGCGCAGAATGGTGATAGAGAAGTTGATGATTTTTATGCAACAACATATATGATGGGAACAGAAGAACTTGAGTCTTTCTTCCCGTATTTTGAAAAGGAAATTGTACAGGAAGCATATAGCAATATTGATAAGATTGCAAATATGTGTGAAGACTTCACGCTTGCGAAGCCATTGAAGATCCCAGAGCTTATGTGGCGCGAGGTCGGTAAATATGTTGATGAGTATCCAATGTGGGTTGAGAAGATGCCGACTTTGGAGAAGTTTATTAACTCTGAATATAGAAGTGATAATTATCTTGTAGATGCAGTTATTGCGGGAATTAAGTTGCATCCCGATCTTCAGAATAAAGAAGCGACAGATGCGCTCGAAGATAACCTCCAGCGTACATGGGAGTCATCAGAAGTAAATAAAGCAAGATGGTCCGCATATTATTTGAACCTTCAAAAGAATATTGATGAATGTTGGAACGCTGGAACAATCGTCGGTCCTGCGCGTGGTTCTGGTGGTGGATTTGTGTTGCTCTATTGTTTGGATGTTATCCAGATGAATTGCTTAAGAGAGCCAACTCCGATGTTCCCGTGGAGATTTTTGAACCCTCAGCGTGTATCTGTACTTGATATTGATACAGATATTGAGGGTGGTCGTCGCGCGCAAGTGTTAGCACATCTTCGTAAAGTTTATGGAGAAGATAGAGTTGCAAACGTTGCGACATTCCGTACAGAGAAGTCGAAGTCAGCAATTTTGACTGCGGCGCGCGGTCTTGGAATTGATGTTGATATCGCGCAGTATGTAGCAAGTTTGATTCCAGCAGATCGTGGTCAGCTTAGAAGTCTTGACCAGTGTATGTATGGTGATGAAGAAAATGGCTGGGCGCCGATTAAGCAGTTCGTAATTGAAATGACGCAGAACTATCCAGAGTTATGGAATGTGGCGCACGGAATTGAAGGATTGATTTGTGGTAGTGGTATCCACGCAGGTGGTGTTATCTTTGTTGATGAACCATTCACAGAGTCTACAGGTTTGATGCGCGCGCCTGATGGTACGATTTGTACGGCGTTCGAGCTTCATGATGCAGAGGATGCGTCTCTCATCAAAATTGACTTGTTGTCTGTTGAAGCGATGGATAAGATCCATAACTGCATTGATTTATTATGTGATTATGGATATGCAGAGCGCAAATCTACTTTGCGCGAGACCTATGAGTCAATCGTAGGTGTATATAACTTGGAACGCGAAGATCCTAAGATGTGGGATATGGTTCTCGAACATAAGATTGGCTCTCTGTTCCAGATGGAGAAGCAGTCTGGTATCAACGGTATTGCGATTGCGAAGCCGACACACATCGATGAATTAGCCGTATTGAACTCGGTTATTCGTCTTATGGCACCAGAGAAGGGTGCAGAACAGCCACTTGATATGTGGGCGCGCTATCGTCAAGATATCAACTCATGGTACGAAGAGATGCGTAAGTATGGGTTAAATGAAGAGCAGATTGACTGGCTCGCGCATCATAGCGCGATCCATGATGGTATTTGCGAGTCCCAGGAAGGTCTTATGTCTCTCGTACAGGAAGAACGACTTGGCGCGAATGATCTAACTTTTGCGGATAAGTGTCGTAAGGCTATCGCAAAGAAGCAAGGTAAACTCTTCGAAGAGTGTGAACAGCACTACTTCGAGAACGCAAAAGAAAAAGGTTGTGATATGAGGCTCGCGCATTATGTATGGGATGTCGTATTCAAACCTCAGCGTGGTTACTCATTTAACGCATCTCACACACACGCATATAGTTTGATTGCACTTCAGGAAATGAACCTCGCATATAAGTATCCGATTATGTTCTGGAATTGCGCGTGTCTCATAAGTGATGCGGGTGGTAATGAAGAAGAGGAAATTGATGAAGAAGCAATCGAGGAGACAAAAGTCGAAGAGGTCTATACAGAAGAAATGCCTTGGTTCGATGATGATGAAGATGAAGAAGAGTCTTCATATGAGGAGGATGATGGAGAAAATGGCTGGCCCGCAACAATCATCGTCACAAAAGATGGACGAAAGAAAAAGAAGGCAAAAGCAACAAACTATGGAAAGATTGCAACAGCTATTGGAAAGATTAGATCTACAGGTGTCAGAGTATCAGCTCCGGATATTAACAGATCTTCTTACACGTTCTCCCCAGACATTGAGAACAACACAATCCGATATGGACTTTCTGGTATCACAAGAATTGGCGCGGATCTCATCAAGGCAATTATTGAAGGACGCCCTTACGCGGGAATTGATGATTTTCTTTCAAAAGTAAAAGTCAACAAACCTCAGATGATTAACTTGATTAAGGCGGGCGCTTTCGACGCATTTGGTGATAGGTTTGAATTAATGGAAGATTATGTAGCGTCGATTAGCGATTGTAAGAAGAGGGTCACACTCCAGAATATGAAGATGTTGATTGATTTTGGGTTGATCCCAGACGAGTATGATATGGTGCGCCGCGTCTTCAATTATAATAAGTATTTGAAGAAGCAGAAACTCAACGCAACATATTTTGGAATGGACTCAATCGCGTTCAGCTTTTATGAGAAAAATTTTGATTTGGATATTTTGGAACCAGCAGACACAGAGAGTGGATTCAAAATTAGTCAAGTAAAGTGGAAGAAGATTTATGATAGTTGGATGGACAAGATCCGCCCATTCATCAAGTCAAATGCAGATGACCTCCTCAAGAAAATGAATGATAGATTGATGAGCGATGTGTGGGACAAGTATTGTAAAGGTTCTATTAGCAAGTGGGAAATGGACGCAATTAGTTGTTATGTTCACGAACACGAGCTTGCGCACATCAATCCAGACGATTATGGTTGGGATGAGTTTGGCGCACTAGATCCTGTGCCACAAATAGAGCGTTATATCCCGGTTAAAGGTAAGATGGTTCCGATTTACAAATTGGCGCGTATCGTTGGAACTGTGTTAGACAGGGATAAGGCGAAGAAGACCGTTACTTTGTTAACTACCGATGGTGTAGTAACTGTAAAGATTTATGGAGTATTCCAGAATTATGACAGACAAATTAGTGAAAAGGGCGCGGATGGACATAAGCACGTATTGCGCAAAAGCGAATTTTCTCGTGGTAATATAATTGTTGTAACAGGCGTGCGAGATGGGGAGCATGATTTTAGGGCAAAAAAATATAGTCGCACACCTTATCATCTTGTTGAAACAGTTGAATCAATAGATGAAAATAATAATATCACCTTTTATAGTAGAACTGAAGAAAAATAATATTTGTTAGCAAAAAAATATATTTCTTATAATAGAAAACTACTTAATATTAGAGGTGATAAGATGGATATTTGTGGAATTTATAAAATAACTAATACACAAAATGGAAAAACATACATAGGACAAAGCAGACATATTTATCGTCGCTGGACAGAACATAAATGCGATGCAAAAGATGAAAACAACCCAACTTTATTATATAGGGCCTTTCGAAAATATGGAGAACAAAATTTCAAATTTGAAGTATTAGAAGAATGTTCTCCAGATAAATTAACAGATAGGGAGAGCTATTGGATTTATCATTACAATACATTATCTCCAAATGGCTATAATATAAAGGCTCCAGTTGAAAGTGGGTTCTATGTATGTGTACCAGACTATGTTAATGAAATATTACATGATTTAAAATATTCAGATTTAAAAATTGTTGACATAGCAAAAAAATTTAATTTAAGCCCTGAGCAGATTGGTAAAATTAATTCTGGTATTTCTTGGAGATTAGAAGGTTTTAACTATCCAATCCGGCTCTCTTACGATAATTGGGATCAATCACTTGTGGTTCCCCTTTTGAAAAAAGGATATAAGACAAAAGAAATTGCAGAAGAACTTGGGACTACTAAAAGTGCTATTGAAAGCTATATGTACATGAATGATATTCATACTACAGATTTTAGAAAGCGACTAACTTCTAACAAATTCACTATTTTAGAAAAAGATGGTCAAAAAATGATGTTTAATTCAATTAAAGAAGCAAGTATTTATTTATCGCAACAAGAAAATATTGAAGAAAATACTGCTTTATGTGGCATAAAAAGAGCATTAAAAAGAGAGCCACCAAAAAATAAATATAGAGACTATGTTTGTACAACAAAAGAAACTTTCAGAAACGAGGAAGAGAAATAATGGGTAAGATGTATTGGGTAGATAATGACGGTAATTATGAACCTATGGGTAAGGTTACAGATTTTACCTTAACTGCGGTTGCGCCCGATGAAACGTACATAGATGACCTTAGGGTTCCACCCGAATTAGGCCAACCTTCTTTTACAAATCTTACTTTTGAATTGACTGATAGTGGCCTTGTAGAAGTATTGGACACCCTTCTAAATCCTGGTGAGGTTTGTAAGAACTGCGGCGCTCCAGTCAGAGGACAGTATTGTGAATATTGTGGAACAAGCTATCGTCGCCCAATGGGTTTTAAAATGTCCATAGACGGAAAGGAAATAGGAAAATGAAAAAGATAAATAAGCGTGGCTTTACTTTGATAGAAATGGTAATTGTAATTGCTATCATTGTAATAATTTCTGTTGTTGTGTACTACAGCGCGGCGGCCTATCTTGGCCGTGCAAAGAGTGTCACAAGTTCGATAGAAGAACACAATTCTGCAATTAGTGAAGTCACCAAGGAGATTGATACCCACCTATGAGTACATTTGGTGTATATGACTACGATTTCATGACCTATGAAAATGTAATCCCAAACCTAGAGTGCGCGAAACTGGTTACATACTATCGTCAGCATAACCATCTCGCGGTGCTTTCTCCTGTTTTGAACCCAGGTCCATATACGAAATTCTTTATACGAAAAGACTATGAAGATGGTATATTTCCGCGCGAGTTCTTCTACCAGGCTAGTGAGTATAGTGGGCGCGCATTTACAGAGAATAAAATCTATGTACCCCTTCCGCCAAAGATCGAAGCAACGGTTCCGAATATGCATATCTATGATCCGTTCATTACTCACTTCGGACGTACTAATCCTGAACTAACTCAAATAAAAAGAATTTTGAATTGCGCGCATATCCGTCTTGCGCCGGACTCTAAAAACTTGCTTAGTTTTGACAAGCTCGCGCGAAACTTCAAGGATAAGGTAAGTGGAATTTTTCTCCATGATTATGATTTGGCTTCACTAAAACCTTATGATTTAATCTGCGAACTCTCAAACCAGCGTGAATATAAATCAAAACCGGGAATCAATCCCTATCCAGTCGGTAATAAATTCCCGATCCGTGTCTATTCACCGGACGAGCTCGCGCAATGGTCTAAAATTCCTACAATACCTGGTGCCTTCTTTCTTGAATATTTTGGTTTAATGACGGATGAAGTCCTCAATAAGCTTTGTATAGAAAACCAACGCATGGCAAAACAGATTTGGTATAATGTGTCCTTTGGATGCTCCGGGGAGAACGACTTTTTTATAAATAGATTACCAAAAATTTTTGTTCAGGTCTTATTTTTGCGGAGGGCTCATATTAAAATTCTACTTAATTATGACGATCAAATAATCGTAACAAAAGAACTACGAGATCTCATTGAGCTCTTAAATACGTGGTTACGATTCTCATACTGCGACGGCTTCGCGCCGCATACGCAAAACCTCTACAAATTCTGTAGAGATAACACATATTTTCATTACACTACATGGATGTATCGAAATGTGGATTTATCCTTTGATGAGATACGAAACACATTTCAATATATACGAGAAAACAACTATGACCTATTCAAAAAATTCTATGAATGGGACGAAGTAAAATTTGATGGGAGGAACATTGTAAATGAGTGGAACTGAAGTAAACAAAAAAATCATTGAAAACTTACAAATTATCGAACAAGAAGCAAGTACCGGTCTGTTCACCCTGAGCAAGCGCGCACAGGCCGCTGTCGATGACAATAGACGTCTGCGCGATATTTGTCCGCATGAGTTCGATGAAACAGGTCATTGTATTTTTTGCGACAAGGAGGCAGACTAATGAAAGTAGTCTTATACACAATCGGATGCCCGAAATGTAATGTGCTTGAGAAGAAGCTGAAAATGAAGGGCATTGAATTTGAGACCTGTTATGACAGGGATGTAATGGAGAAGCTCGGAATGACGTCCGCGCCAAAGCTCCAGGTTGATGATGGACCGCTTATGGATTTTACACAGGCGAATAAATGGATCTTCAACCAGGAGGGTAAGGAATGAATATAAATGTAAAGTTTTGTAAGAACTTCACCACACAGTTCAATAGAATGGTGGAGAAGTATGGAGAGGATTTCCTCAAACTTCAGGGTTTTGATGATGATACATTAAGTTATGTAAATTTCATCGACAACTTTGTAGATACACAGAATGTTGCGGACGCATCGGTTGATGGTAACTCAAATGTAAAAGTTAAGGATATCGTTCCTATGACTAGTGAAATGAGTAAGCCACACCAGAAGCTTATTGCTTTTAACAAGATTTACTATGAGGCACAGAAGAAGTATGGTTTTAAGTTTGCAAATGAGATGATGGAGTCTCTTTGGAATTATGACATCTACCTTCACGATTTCAATACTTCTACATTCTGGGATTATTGTTTCGCGGCCGACCTTAAACCTATTGCTGAAAAGGGATTATTCTTTAATGATGGTACAAAACCATACCCGCCGCAACATCTAGATACATTCGTATCCTTCATTATGAAGTGGGTTGAGTATCTCAGTAGACGACAGTCGGGCGCGGTCGGTATGCCAAATCTTATTCCATATATGTTCTATTTTTGGAACAAAGATAAAAAAGCTGGCAGATATAAGGACCCGATCTTTGAGAGAGACCAGCAAATCCAAGCTTTAATTTTCCAGTTAAATCAGAACTGGGTACGTGGCGATCAGTCTGCATTTACAAATGTTACTGTATTTGACCACCCTTACTTTGAAGCCATCTTTGGCGGCGCCGAGTTCCCGGATGGAACATTTATGATTGATTATGAAGAAGAAATCATCGAGTTCCAAAAGGCCTTTATTGATGTCTTTAATAAGACAAGAGAAGAAAATGTATTTACCTTCCCGGTATTAACAGCATCTCTCTTATATCAGAATGGAAAATTCGTTGATGAAGATTTCGCAAAATGGGCTTGTGAAGCCTCTCGTAAATGGAATATCTTCAACTTCTTTACTGATAGTACAGTTAACAGTCTTTCTAATTGTTGTAGATTGAAGTCTGATATTACAGACTCTTACTTTAACTCTATTGGTGGTACCGCGCTCGAAGTTGGTAGTGTAAAAGTCGCTACATTAAATCTTGCAAGACTTGCTTATATTGCAAAGAACGAACAGGAATATCTTGTACTGCTTAAAAATTTGGTAGAGAAAGACCTTAAGATCCTCGATATTGTAAGAGGCATCATTAAGAGAAACATTGAGAAAGGACTTCTGCCTACATATACTCATGGCCTTAAATCTCTCAAATCACAGTACAATACAGTTGGTATCAATGGTATCTATGAGACGATGAGAGCTTTTGGATATGTTGAGTTTGATGAATTTGGTAAAGCCTCCTATAAGCCAGAGGCATATAGCTTTGGCGATCGTATTTTTAAGACCATCACAAATGTTGGTGATATGTTCTGCTTAGACAAAGACTATAAGTGGAATAAGGAACAAGTCCCAGCAGAACAGGCAGCTTTTAAGATGCAAAGAGCAGACGAGTTCTTGTATCCAGACGAAGTAATTACAGACCTTCCTCTTTATGGTAACCAATGGATTCCGCTTGGAATTGATGCTTCATTACAGGAACGCGTAAAAATTTGCGCAGCCTTCGATAAGTTCTGTAATGGCGGAAGCATTATGCACGTTAATGTTGATGCTCCATTTGATACTTTTGAAAAAGCATGGAATAACCTTAATTGGGTTGCTAGTCAAGGAGTTACTTATCATGCCATTACTGGTGTAACTTGTCAATGTGAAGATAGCCACAACTTCCATGGAGATATTTGCCCAGTTTGTGGAAAACCCAAGGCTGCTGAATTTGCACGTGTTGTAGGTTTCTGGGTACCGGTTAGCTCTTGGTCTAGAGCTAGAAAAGAAGAGTTTTCAAAAAGAAAATGGATGCCATTAAATGATAGCGGTATCCTAAATTAAGGAGAATATAAATGGAAGATCAGAAACTTGAGTTTGACACACTTTCAATGCGTACTTTACGCGCGTTCACCAAAAAGTTCGAAGTTCTTTCTGATGACGCAGAATTGAGTTTCGACGTAGTAATGTTAGCGTTCTTCCCTTCTGCATACTATCGTATGCAGAAGTACGCAAAGGACTGCTATACACAGGGTTATCTTGCGGGCCGCGCAGAAGGTGAAAAGAATGAAGATTAAAGGTATTATTGACGAGGATTTTGTAAATTACAAAACCGCAGCTATGTATATCGCATTTCCGGTGTGTTCGTTCAAGTGTGATAAGGAGAATAAAGAACAACTCTGTCATAACTGCGCGCTCGTCAAACAACCAGATATCGAAATCGAAAAAGAAAAGTTGATTGAGAGATATCTCTCCAACCCTATCTCCAAGGCGATTGTCTTGGCGGGGTTGGAGCCTCTCGACTCCTTTTTAGATGTTGTTTCATTTGTTGATTGTTTGCGTAGACAGTATCACTGTGAAGATCCGGTCGTTATTTATACCGGCTACACAGAAGAAGAACTGATGCGCGGGCAGTACGGTGGTTGGCAAATGAAGCCAAATAAAATTCTTGCGGAAGATTGGGAGTCTTTATTAAAGTATGGAGTAATCGTAAAATTCGGACGCTTCCGCCCAAATCAAAAACCACACTACGATGAAGTATTGGGAGTCAATCTTGCGAGTGATAACCAGTACGCAAAGGAGTTTAAAAGTGAGTATTCGTATCAATAGTGATGAATATCTGGCGCGCGAGGCACAAAAGCAAGTCATAGAGAATGATGGATATTGTCCATGCGCACTCTATCGCACAAAAGATACAAAATGTATGTGTAAGGATTTCCGCGACAAAGTAAAAAGCGGATATATTGGAGAATGTAATTGCGGGCTTTATGAAGCCTATTAAGGAGAGAAAATGAAAGTTACTCTTGTTCAACAAACAGACAAACCTATTGAAACTATTGCAAAAATTGCGTCGATCTGTTACGATAGTGATCCAAATGACCCATTGAAGCTCGTAAAGCATCTCTACAAGAATGGGCACCATAGCGTATTCGAGCATATTTATTTCACCTTCAAAATTGAAGGAATTTCAAGAGCGTGCAGTCATCAATTAGTTAGACACCGCCAAGCAAGTTATACTCAAAGAAGCCAGCGCTACTGTAACGAAGATCAATTTGATTATGTTACTCCAGCTTCTGTTTATGACTATAGTGTTGTAATGGAAGATATCGCGCAGGCCTATAAGGAATTGATTGATGTTGGTGTACCAAAAGAGGACGCACGTTTTTTGCTGCCTAACGCTTGTGAAACAGAACTCTATATGAGTTGTAATTTGAGAGAGCTGATCCATATTGCAAATGAGCGTCTATGTTCGCGCGCACAATGGGAGATTCGTGAACTAGTAACAAAGATGGTGGAATTAGTCGATCCACAGTTACGTTTTATGCTTGTACCGAAATGCCAATCCGGCAGAATTATCTGCCATGAGAAATGTGAGAAAATTTGATTTTTCCTCAAAGTTTTGGTATAATAGAATCATAGGTAAAGGGGGATAGATAGATGGTTATTAAATACTTTAACTCCAATGATAATGATGAATTTAAATTCTCAAGAGAGGAGTTAGAAAAACTGATAAATGATGTGTATGAAGAAGGCCGCAAAGAAGCAAACATAACATCCTTTATCGAAATAATCGATAATCCAACAGTTTACAATGAAACGAATGAAGAAGGAAAAGTTTATTGTACTGATACGGATAGTATTGGAAGAATTACACTAGAAAAAATAAAAGGAGATTAAAGGAAATGCTACTTGAAACAACATCTAAGTATCGCGCTCTTTCAGAGAATGAAGCAAAGGAAATGATTGAAGGTTTTCGCGCACAAGCAAAAGAAAAGGGATATGTAGTAAAGAAAGCCTCTTTTGAATATAAGACAAAGAAGGCAAAAGGCGAGGTTATCGCAGAGGCTTGGGTTGTTACTATTACTCAGGTATTCGGTGACCTCTGGGAGGATTTAATTTAATGGCAGATTTGACACAGGGTCAAGTTAGTGAGGTAATGGAAGCTCTCAAGTTAATGCTTGGTGAGGACAATGAGGGTATAGAAGAAGTACAGCTTCTTCTTCAGGCTCTAGCAACAGATGAAGATACATTCGGCGTTGTGGCGCCTGGCATTATGCAAGCCCTTCAGCAGAGTTTAAATAATCCGAATGACAAGCTTGCAATTACACAGGCTCTTAATGCAACAGGTCATAAGGTTGAAGATTTAACTCGGGACGTAACACATTTTATGGGAGAGATTGATAAGATCGGTCTTTCCGCACAGAAGCGTGATTTCATTAAGCAATATTTCGCCGCATGGATTAGCGCTATCAATGATACCGAAGGTATCGCAAAGAGACTTGTGCCAACCGCAATCGAGCTTTGCCATAAAGATGCAAAGATCCCGCAGTATGCACATATTAGCGACTCTGGCGCAGATGTATATGCTCTCGAGGATATTACGGTTAAGCCAGGTGAGACAGTTCTTGTACCAACCGGTTTAAAGGTTGCTCTTCTTCCTGGATTTGAGCTCCAGGTTCGTCCAAAAAGCGGTCGCGCGCTCAAGACAAAACTTCGTGTAGCTAATACACCTGGCACTATTGACCAGGGATATCGTGATGAAATTAAAATCATCATCGAGAATGTAGAGCCGTGCATCAAAGACGTTACAATCGACGAAGATGGAAAAGTAACTTCTATTCTTTATGGAAGCGATTTCACTATTGGAAAGGGTGAAAAGTTCTGTCAGCTCGTTTTAAATGAAGTCCCAAAGGCTGCTTTTTATCGAGTTTCGAGTGTAATGGAAGTTGATGAAGAGAATAGACTTGGCGGCTTTGGTTCTACAGGATTAATATGATACAATCACTTGAATACCATATAACCAATCATTGTAATTTGAACTGCGCCGGATGCTCTCACTTCTCACCATTGAGTGAGCCATGGGTTGAGACGTTCGACGAGTTCAAAGCAGATTGGGATAAAGTATACGAAAAAGGACTAAAGATAGGACGCATACGTATTCTAGGCGGAGAGCCGCTCCTAAATCCGGAGATTGGAAAGATGCTTGAATATGTGCGATCTCTTTTTCCTTTTTCAGATGTAAATGTGGTTACAAACGGAATACTTTTAAAAAAGAGAAAAGAAGAGCTCTTACCTATCTTTTTGAGAAATAATATCTCTCTTACAATTAGTATGTATCCTGGTTTGGAGCTTAGTTATGGAGAATTATTAAGTGGTTTTCCTAAAGTAGAGGTATATGATAAAGCCGGTTTTTGGAATATGTCAATACATACATGGCGCGCCTTCGATGAAAGTTTAGCATACTATAATTGCTTTTCTGGTTCGATGGCTAAATGTAACTTTTTAAAGGATGGCCGCATTTATCCGTGTTGTGTAATTCCTAATCTTCCACATCTCATAAATTATTATCCAGAGTTAAAAAATACGGAATTGGGTAAGATGAATGTTGAAGAGTGTGGTATTTTAGTTGAAGAGCATAGCGCAGAAGAGATAGAAGAGTTTTTGAACAGTCCCAATCCTATGTGTGCATTTTGTAATTCAGCTCGCGCGCGAGAGATGCATCAATGGAAGAAGTCAGAATATAAAATAGAGGAATGGATAGAACAATGAAGATTTCACTCGTAATCCCGGTACATAATCTTGAAGAATTTATTGAGCCACTTTTGGTCTCTTTAAAATATCAGATTTATGACCATAATGAGATTGAACCAATTTTTATTTGTGATTATTGCACAGATAAAACACATGAAGTAATTGAAGAGATTTTGGGTGACTCATTTCCAAATCTTATAATTTTAGATAGAAAGTATCGCTCAAGTGGACTCGGCCGCAATGATGGACTCGAGCGCGCGAGTGGCGAATACATTTGGTTACTTGATGGTGATGATTGGCTCGTTGATAACCATGCTATTGCAAAGATCATTACTTACTTTGAGCGTCGTCCTGAAGAAAAAGTAGTCCATCTTAACTGGGCAACCAACACTTTTACAAATCTTGAATATCGCTTTACTGTATGGCAATGGGTATTCGCCGCAGATTGGGCAAAAGCAGTAAAGTTTACATCACGCCCATATGATGATGATGTAGAATGGGTCAACAACATGATTACAACCTACAAAATCTCAAATGTCGGAAACATTAGCGATCCACTTTATTTCTATAATTATATGCGTGAGGGATCTGTTATGTATCAACGCTTAACAGGTAGAAAGGAGAAATGGCAAGAATAAAGATTGAGTCGATTGCAGAAGAACTCGCGCCATATGGCTGGAAGGTTATCTCAACCGATTATCAAAACTTAGATACAGAAATGGAATTTCAATGTGCGGAAGGACATAAAGTCTTTGCGCCCTGGAAGAAAATTCGTACAAAACAAGAATGTCCTGTTTGTAAACAAAACCAATTCAAACAGGTTCAAAAAGAAAATAAAATAAGACCTAAAATCAAAGGTGAAAACAGAGTTCTCGCTCTTGACCAGGCCTCTCGAATGACAGGTTATAGTATATTTGATGGTGACCAACTCATAAGCTTTGGAACTTTTGAAGCAACTAGTGAAGATGAAGGGCATCGTTGTCACGAAATTAAAGTGTGGCTGCTATCGATGATTGAAAATTGGAAGTGTGATTTAATTGGTATTGAAGGTATACAGTATCAAGAGAAGATGGGTGTTACGACATTCCAAACACTCGCGCGGCTTCAAGGAATTTTAATCGAACTCTGTATTGAGATGGGAATTCCTTATGTGATATGTCCTACGAATACTTGGAGAAATCATGTCGGTGTAAAAGGACGCTCGCGCGCGGATCGTAAACGATCAATGCAACTTATTGTGAAGGATAAGTATGATATAAGCGTGAGTGACGATATAGCGGACGCGATAGGAATTGGAAAGTATGTAGCAGAAACGCATAAAAAGAAAACAGAAATAGTAAGTTGGGAATAAAAAAGACAGGTTTTAAAGCCTGTCTTTTCTTTATGTTGGGATTACAGTTCCTTCTGGCATTGCTTCAATCCTAGAAGCATATGCAGACCATCTGTTTGCTGTTTTATAGGCATTGACGCTTTCTGCTGGCACATAAATAAGTGGAGGTCGAAAAGGTTGAGAACCATCAAGATTACTTACAAAATATCCTTGTAAAGTAGGTGGATTGACTGCATAAACATATAATTTAGCGTGCTCACATCCCCAATCCCAAAAAATCGTTTTTCCTATGGTGGTACAATAAGGTCCAAAATGAATTTCAATATTGTTGTTAACTTCACCAAGTATACTAAAAGCATCATCTCCAATAGTTTCTATTCTTGGTAAACTAATAAGACTAAATTGTTTTTGCCACTCTCCATAACTACTCCAACTTCCCTTGAAAGCTTCAGCTTCAATTTTTGTGCAGTTAGGTAAAATGAGTTCAGTACTTTGCCCATTTTTTGGCCAACGGTTTGTCATTGCAAAGGCACTACTACCAATCTCTTTAACTGAAGAAAATTCTATATTAAGACTGGCCGTAGATCCAACTTCCAAGTTACGAAAAGCATCTGCTTGAATTTTTTCTACACTACTAAAATCCCAATAATTATTTCCTTCAGAAACCTTAGTTGCATAAAAAGCACTTGTTGGTACAACACTTACACCAGGAAGATAAACATTTGCCAAATTTTCACATCCATAAAAAGCGGAAGCCCCAATTTCCTTACACTCCGGCGCTGAAATTTCTTCAAGAGAACTATTTTTAAAAGCCTCTTCTCCAATAGATTGACAATAAGGAAGATCAAAATAATCAATCGTATTATCATTCAAATACTCTTGAGCCCTAATTTTAGTACGAGCATCAACATCATAATCTACTTCAGAATTTCCATAGTCATATACACGCTGGGGAGCAATGCAATCACAACTTATACTCATATTCTATTCCTCCTTATAACCAAGTATCTATTGTTAAGTGATCTGATGGTAGTGCTTGAATAACAGAAGCTTTCGCAGACCACTGAGAGGCTGCTTGGTAATCAGCAACACTTTCTGCTGGCACATAAATCGCGGCAGGACCACTTCGAATAGATAAATCACCACCCATTGTGGGAGGGGTAGTTGCATAGATGTACACGTATCTGTTTGTCCAGTCTGCGTCATATCCACCGAAACCAGATCCACAACTTACCCAATTAGGTCCAAGTACAAGATTTTTAAAAATTACGCCACGAAATGGCTGATTTGCCATGGTTTTGATTTCGGGAAGAATCAAGTTATAATTTCTACAACTATCCCAGCCCCAACACGTTCCAAGGTGTTCAACTTTCGGAAGATAAAAAGCATTTTGAGAGGCACTTCTAAAAGCGTTATCTCCAACAGACGTGCACTCTGGTAACTCAAGTTGAGATTTAAACTCATCAACAACCGTACCGTTAATAACGAATCTCAAATCAAGACGTTCCCAATCTGATGTATAAAGATAATAAGGCGATTCATATTTTCTAACAACTACAGCAAGATAAGCACCCGAAGATGAACTTATTGTAATCTCACCAGAACCATCAAAACCAGAAGAGTGCGTTCCATTATATAATCCATCTTCATCGAAATAATAAAGATATACTCTGTAAACGGTATTTGGTTCATTCCAAACTAATTTCATCCCATCTGTAATCGGATAAAGATTAGACAAGCGTCCCCTCTGAGTATTGGAAGTTTTCATTTGGTCATAAGTTGAACCAACCGCTGCGTTTTCGTTTGCTGTACCAACTTCCATTCGATTTTTTACATTGGTACGAACATAACTATTGCGAAAAGATTCTGCACCAATCGTCTCAACTTTTGGAAAACTAATCGGAATTGCACTTGCACCCCTTGATTGATAAAAGGCGTATGTACCAATAGTTTCTACATTTGGGAAATTGAGACCTGTTGCGGCAGATGTATAAAAAGCATACCCTCCGATTTCAGTTGGGCTAGATAGAGAAACATTACGTATTCTTGGGTTATTGTAAAGGGCATAGGAAGGAATTAGCTCCGAAGAGGTAGGATAAGTTTCATCAGTTAAATCAAAAGTATCAGAAGTTAATTCGAAGAAGTCTGGTTTACCAGTACCTTCGCCTGCACCACAATATTCAATCCCTTTCAGTACAAGCTTTCCTTGTTTTTGTCCATTTAAAAATATAGCTCCCATTTTAACCTCACGCCTTATTTAATAGAATATGCATTTCATATCCACCATTAACTACCAATGATGGCATATCCTCATCTACTCCATACATCACATAAGCCCATCCATTTTTAGGATTTCTTAAATAAGCTCTGCACTCTTTCTCCCAAGTATAATGCTTAAAAGTTCCGCTACCAAATAAAATTGTCACAACATCTTGAGAAGTACCCTTATTTGAATAGGTTCTATCTCCGGTATTATCATCTGAAGAACTAAAATAAACATTGTTAACATTTGCATTTATTTTTATAAAAAAACCACCATTTGTGTGAGTAGAATTTGTTAGTCCAAAAGTTACTGTGTCTCCAACTGCGAAATTCGCAAGAATTGCTTTCGTAAAAGTATTGCTAGTTAAAGAAGCTATGGGCGTAACACCAGAAGATACTGAAATAGAACAGCCAACGCTTTGTGCGCGGACGGCTACCGCGAGATATAATCCATCTTCTTGTACTGTGTAAGTGTAAGAATCTGCATTACCAGGAGTGCAGTACACACATTCAACCGGACTTTGATAGATCTCTCCCGCACCCTTAATCCACATCTGCAAATGCTGCTCAGGATAGCCTCTTGAGGAAGGAGTATAAACCCAAAACTGGTCATTTACTTTAAAGGAATAAGTCGTATAAACTTCACCAATGCTACCTTGCTCATAGCCAGCCGCCTCGTAATATGCAACTCTTGTGCTGTTTACATAAAAAGCACCCTCAGACTTTGAACTATAATAAGTTTGATATGTGCGAACCCACGCATGAATTTCAGCGCTGAAAGCTTTTATAACTGTAAACTTTCTTGTTGAAGTATCAAAAGTAACATAATCATCAAAGATACCACTTTTGTCTAACTGACTGACTTGCGGGATTTCCTCAGTATCTCTACCCACACAATCCAATTTTAAAAGATATGCAACAGAAGGAAGTCCCATAATTCTCGAAGCAAAATCAGCCGCATCAATTTTGTTCAGTCGATCCGGTTCTATCACGCAAAGCATCAGCTATTGCGCCAAGTGTTGTTTCTCTAATCGCATAATTAGCCATTAAAAGTTACTCCCTTCTGCCTGTGGTAAAGATGAAGCCTGAACTTGAACATCAAGCCATACACCACTTATTTTTACATACATTCCGACGACGATCGTATCTCCATTATCTTCTCCAAGGCGGAAATAGATGTCTCCGTTTACGCCATCATTTTGAGTTGGAACGGTAGAACCACTTAATGTATGCTGACCCCAGCCCGCATCGGTAATAAAGTAAATAGTCCCATTCATCTTCTGCGCGGGCGTCAATGCATCATATTGAGCTTGGGTTAGTTCCAAATATCCGGCGCCGCCTCCACTAGAAACGCTCGCCCATGTGCCGGAAATTTTTACGAAAAAGCCATCAACACTTGGTACGTTTGAGTCGACATGATACTTTACATACAGATTTCCATCTTCACCTATTGCGGCGGTCGGGTCGGTTGTACCCATCAATACACTCGCGCCACCTGTTGGTAATTCAATCCATGAACCAGAAACTTTTACAAAGACAGCATCGATTTCCGTATCATTTCCACTTGTGGAATATTGAACGTAGATATCATTATCAACACCTTGTGTGGTTGGCGCGCTTGTACCAGTTATAACTTTAATACCAAGACGAATTATTGTACCTCCATTATTGATATAAAGATTCTCAGCACCAGGAGAAGTTACAAATCCTAATTCATAACTCTCAAGATTAGAGGTCGTTGGAACAGTCGAGCCTCTTTTAATTTTTATAACTGTCATGTCCAAATACCTCCATCTATCTCAGTAATCGCAGTTCCTATTACAGAACCACCTGTAATTTGAATATCTCTTGCAATAACCTTACCATCTTCATAAAGAATAAAACTTGCGGCACTAGAAGGTCCGGCAGTTAAAACTTTATATCCAGAACCATCCGAATCAAGAGCACCAATTTGTACCTGACTTCCACTGTCATTGGCTTCAACATAAAGAGCCTTTTTTAACCAAAGACTACCATCACTACCAGTTACAAGTACAGAACTTCCACTTGCATCATTGATACGAATACCATAGTTTGGATTTAGTGAGTCATCACTAATATTACCAATCTTAATGCGCTCGATCGGACTAGAACCTGCGGCCGCCGCAAAAACTTGGAAGTCATCATCTGAAGTGATAGAAACATAACCACCATTATTATTACTCTTAATAAAGAAGCCACTCCAAATAACACCAAAGTTTGCGTTATCTATAATGTCTTGTTCACCATCAGCTTTCCAAGCGGGATCAAAAGTTGCATCATCTTCTTTTCTGATACCATAAAGACCGTATTTATCAAAGCGGACAAATTGCTTATCTTTAATACTACTGATGGCATCGTTACGAGTTGGATCGGTTTCAAACTCATAGGCACTAATACCATACTTATCCCATTTGAAAGTAGGATAATCACCATCAGAAATACTAATCTTATCAGTAGCAAATGTACCGGCCGCGAAAGATTGTGGATTAACACCAGTACCAGTAATTGCATCTTTCCATGTGACACCCTTATCCTGAGAGAACTGAATACCAGCCGCAGTAATCTTCATCATCTTATTTGGATCGTTTTCATCTGCAACAATAATTCCTTCTTTAGAAATTACAACAGAGTCATTTTCTCCACTTAATGTAAGATTTGGATCGGCTGACATACTCTCTTGGAGTACATCGCTCTTAATCTCTCCGGTAGGAGTAAAGTTGTTGACTGTATTATTATACGCGCCAGTTGTGTATTGAAGAGTTTGGGTGGTCGCCGCAATACGTTGGAACAAGTCCTCAAATTGAGTCTTGTAGTTCTGAACTTTGATTTCGTCATTCTGCGGCGCATCGAAGTTTGAAGTAATCTCTGAAATTACAACCTCTTCTCTATAAGGAGTAATACCATCAGACTCATATCCAAAGAACTCGGTATCTTGGATATAAGAGATATCACCAAGATTAAATACCTTATTCTTATACTCTTCAATAGAACTAATTCTGATAACAGAAATATTATAAGAAATCTGAGGACGAGAAGAAGTATATGATGTACTCAAGCCATCATAGTAATACAAATCATCATCATAATACTGGTCAGAAGTCCAAGAGCCCTCTTGAATGAAACGTGAATATTTTGCATAAAACTTTCTGTCGAGCGCATCAATCAAATCGAGATAGTATTCTTCTTCAGCCTCGAGAAGCGTAATCTTATCCTCAAGAACATCAATAGCCAAATCAATATCGGCTTGCTGCCCTTTGTAAATCTCAACATTATTTAAAAGGCTAAGTCTTACGCACCATGCGCTATATGCAACACGGTCATTCTTTCCGCGGCCTTTTAAATACTCATCGATCTCTTCGAGACAAAAACATGAATAACTTGCATAGCGCGCAAGGTCAGATTCAATCTGTGTAATCTTTTCAAGTGTTTGCTTAATGAGACCATCAATTACGGTCTTACGCGCATTGAGCTTGTCAATCTCGCCTCTTTTCTTAATGAGTTCCTCAGTAATTCTTTCTAACTCTGTATTGTAAAGACGAAGATAGTAATAATATCCAATATACTGACTATCAGTAGAATACAAATCATTTGTAATCTGTTCGCGCGAAAGCAAACCTTGAGAAATATAATAATCAAAGTTTAAGATAAATGAAGTTTTTGGATAGTTGTCCTTCGCGCGCGCGATAGTGCAGAAGCCATTTTTACCATACTGGTTATTGTTTGCAGAAACAATAACTTTAGATGTGATAGAGTCAGAGTTAATATCACGAGTAATAGCTTTGAGGTCTGTGCCGTATTCGAATGTTAATCCGTTGCGGCCGCCCACTTCATTTACAAAACTAATATACTTTTCTGGTTTACCATCTGTATAGATGGTACGTCCGGTTGAATCATGATTGATTGTAAACTTAACCCAAACTTCAAAAGTCTCCGCAAGAGATTGAAGAAGATTGAAGCGGTTGGATTGCTTTCCAGTAATAGATCTAATCTTCTCGTATTTTCCGTTCGGTCCATATTTTGGAACGATAGAGTTCTGTGAAAGATAAGTATCTAATTCAGTTTTAGAACCACTAAAAGTAAATACTAACTCTTTCTCATCTTTTACATTCTGTCCAGCAACATAAAGTCTCCATATCTCATTCGCATAAGACTGCGCGCTGAATGAACCAGGATTAATGCGGACAGTTGTAGGTTCAGTAGAACCAAGAGAAGTCCAATATGTTGTATTAGTTGGTGCGTTACCTTTTGTCGTTCTAATACATCTATAGTAGTTACCACTATAAAGAAGCATATCATCTTCAACATAGGTAATCAAAGCATCATAATCATCCTGGATGATAGGCGCGCCCTCGACGTACTTGAAGAACTGAATATTTTCTGCCCAAAGTTTAATATTTCCACTTGAATTATTCACCAAGAAGAAACCTAGATTTTGAAGATCGTCATAACTTGCGCTTGTAGTACAAGCAAGAGTGATTTCAATCCAGTCACCATTCTGAACTCTTGATACTGTTGTATTGAAGTATGAAGTTCCAGTTGGTGTATAAACTTTCTTATTATTTGCGTCTGTTGTTACAGTATAAGTTCCAATAAAAGGAAGCGCCTTCATGTTGGAGGTTGTAGTATAGGTTCCGCTTGGCTTACCAGAACTTTCTGTCATAGCCTTAATACGGAATACGTATTTTTCGCCTCTGGTAAATCCCTTTGGAATATAAGAACGATAATCTTTGAGGCCGCTATTAAATAAAACAGCATTATTGCAAATTGCAAGGTAGCCTTTTCCCAAATAATTTTGCTGCTGATTATATTCTGGATAAATCTTAAAGCCAAGACCTTTTCCGCTCCAACCGGTTGTACCACTAAAGTTTTCACTATTAGTAATACAGTTGGTAACCATAGAGACGTCGCTATATTCTGTTTCAAAGAAGCTATAATAGT
>Ga0310690_10004091_pt1 | contig 21153 bp, 12 predicted proteins | sample AusTroGonzalo_MG_2_FD_207661 | JGI IMG/M metagenome (GOLD analysis project Ga0310690, IMG submission 207661) | Bovine rumen microbial communities from tropical cattle in Woodstock, Queensland, Australia - Gonzalo_04 (v2) (version 2) | ecosystem: Host-associated > Mammals > Digestive system >... | reverse complement strand
GGACGTTGCCATTGACATTACAACCTCCGAAAACAGCACCTTTGATATCACCTGTAATTGTGGTACCGCTTATGCTGCCACCATTGACAAGCACTTCAACATCGCCGTTGACAATTGCCGACGTATTGTTGTCACCCATACCGCCGCCGTAAATGGTGCCGTTTAAGGTTCCGTTCTTGAAGTCGACTTTGGTCTTTTTACCTGAAGCGTTTACCGCACCGAGAGCCGAACCACCATACACATCGCCGAATATAACTGGAGCAGTAACACCGCTATTTAATTTGTCTATCGTGACCGTGACATTGCTAGATGTTGACGTATTATTACCATATCCACCACCATGAACATTTGCTGTATTATCCGTAGCAGTACCAACTTGTCCACCTAAAACATTCACAGTAATGTCCCCTGAAACGGTGCCGCTCTTGTTACTTCCACCATAGATACCGCCTTTGGCCGTACCGTTGTCAAATTGAACCAAAGCTGTTCCACCAAGACCAGCCAGATTACCGCCTCCGAAAATGGTGTCGACCTTGGCATTTACTTTCATCCACACCACAGCAGTATCGGCATTAGCTTTGTTTCCGCCTCCAAACAAATTAACGACTTCACTATTATCTTTTAGCATGATAACAGAGTCAATGCCATCGACTTCAGCCGCGTTGCCGCCGCCGAAGACGTGACCAAGGACTTTGATGATATGTGTGTTGGAGGAGACATCTCCAATATTGACTTTTGGATTTGCAATAACCACTGCATCATGACCCTTACCGCCACCAAACACGCAGCCAGGAATGGTTATTGTTGATGACCCGCTGCCCGCCTCGGTGTGACCCACTGTGCCATTCAAAAGGTTAACCACGGGGGAAACTATCTTCTGTCTCGTTCCTGGAATGCTATCAGGCCTATATTCCGCATCACGACCACCACCATAGATGGTGTCCACTTGGAAAGCACAAGCACCATTTTTTACAACATTAACGGTAATGGTATCGCGGATTCTACCGATAGCATCATTGCCGCCAAAGGCATTGACCATTGTACCACCGTAAATGTTCAGGGTAACATTTCCATTGATATTAGCCGCCTTTTCAGATACTATAGGATTGGTGGATGCCAAACGTCCCTTTGAACCTCCGAACACATTAATGTAATTGCCGCCATAGACATTAAGCGTTACATCGCCGTTGATATCAGCCAAATTAGAGCCACCATAGAAGTTCCCAATCGTAAAATCGCTACACGGGAGGTTAGTGGTCACATCACCGTTGATAACAGCCTCATTGCCACCACCGAAGGATTCGAAAATCATCAAAGTATCGCAAACATCCTTTTCAATAGTGAGAACCATACTATTCAGATTACCATACTGGTTACTGCCGCCGAAAACCTGACGGTAAAGGCCGCCCTTGACATTCGAACTGGCAATACCGTAAATGTTGGCGCCCGGGTTGAAGTTCGGGTCTGAAACATGCTCATCACCTATAGTTACTTGTAAATACGGATCGTCATGGTTACCAGATGAACTGTATCCATTACCACCGCCAAAGACACGGTCGTGACGACCGCCATCCAAAATAAGTCTGGTATTGGCGAAGATTGTATCGCCAGTGGCAGTCGTATCGCCCACATGGGCCGCATTTCCGCCGCCATAAATAGTCTTAATGGTATTTTCTCTACATTCCCACACACGCACGGTGGTACACTTGGGATTGTTAACATCATCATTAGGCTTTGGTTTGTAGGAAGCCTTATTACCACCGCCATATACAGCTTGGATGGCAAATCTTTCATCCGTCAACTCCACTCCTAATTCAGCCATAGTCACAGTTCCCGTGGTCATGGGATAGGTATTACCAGCAATGCCCGTGTGAGCCGTTTTATAAATATTGACGAAAACACTGTCCAAGGGTGTTCCGTTCATATTGTTGCAGCCGAACACGCTGCCTTTAATGGTGGCATTGCCTTGCACTCCCCCTTGGTAATAACCAATATTGACATACACCTTGCCATACACCAAGGCAGCTTTATTCCGTTTTCCATTATAGAGAGCATGAACAACATCATCGCTATTTTTCACAAGTGAATCTCCCAAACCGCCGCCATAGACATTGCCCATGACAACGCCGTCACGGAAATCAACCTTTGTGATTTTTCCAGTATTTTCAGTATAAGTTGTGTCGGATCCCGTTACCGTCATGATGGCATTCACATGCGCCAAAGCACCTCCGCCGTACACGTCTCCACGAATAGTGTCATCGGCCTGGTTAATCATCACTGAGCTATTGCCCGTGACCACGGCCTTGTTACCACCTCCAAAGACGCTGCCGCCTATGACGACATGGGAGCTTTGTCCAAACGCCCCTCCGCCCATCATCACCAGCGCAAGAGTCCAAATCAATCCAAGTGTCTTGTTCGTATTCTTCTTCATGTCCATTCGTCTTATCTGAAAAAGTTTCGATATCATGGTAAAAATATTTCTTAATTTGTTTATAATCAATGTTTTACAATACACACTCAAACACATGGAGACAATCCATGGTAAAAGTCTGCAAAAATACGAAAAAAAACGGCAGATTGTCAAGGGGTTTGAGGGGGAATTTTCCCCTTAGTTTCAAGCAGCCAATGGGGAAAGCATTTGTCAGGCACTTGTCAAAGGGTTGAGTCGCTCTACCCATACTCTTCGACAGGGGTAGAGCTTGGGTAAGGCGGTAGAATAGCTTGGGTAAGGCGTGAGTTCCCTTCTGACGCAGGGATTGCGGGTCAAGCCCGCACTGAGGGAATTAGGAGGAAGGGAGGCCTATGGCACTGTCTTAAGGTTCATTCTCAGGGTCTTTGATAATCACCTCAGAATTGCCGCCAACGGCACCTTCGTTGCCGCCACCATAGACATTGCCGTGGACGTGGGCACCTTCCTGAAGATTGACGGTGGTGTTGCCACCTACAGTACCCTGATCGCCGCCGCCATAGACATTATTCAACACTTCGGCCGACCCTTGTAGCGTAACGCTGACATTGCTATTAACAGCACTCATCGCGCCGCCACCATAGACATTGCCAGTAGTAGCATCATTCTCAGTACCAACCTTTGTGCTTCCCGTAAGGGTAAGATTGACGTCATTTGATACAGAACCAAGGTTGGACGGTGTGATATCCACTGTAGTGACAACATTCGTACCAGTCTGGAGGTTATAAGTACCATCATCCGTCAAGAAACCGACGGAGTTATTATTAGGATACGTATCCTTGTGTTGCCAACTGAATGGGGTAGTTCCTGAGAATACGCCAGGCTCAAACATACCCGAAGCGCTGTTGAAATTGGGATTCGTGGTGAAGCCGGCATTTCTCACCGGTATGGTTGGCAGCATGGCAGAATAGCCAGCGCCGAAGACATTGCCTTTCACCGTGCAACTTTCCAGTATCGACGTGACATTACCTGCGACTTTTCCAAGGCTACCGCCACCATAAAAGTTTTCGTTGATGGTACAGCCAACCAAAGTAGAAGTGACATTGTTGCATTGCGCCAACGAGAAGGAAGCAAACTTTACATAAAACCTCGCTCCTGTTGAGCCACTACTCCACACAAAAACTCATAATCGAAATCGGTGGCCACACCTGGGCCTTTTTTACCGTAACTTTTACCCGATGTTTGTGAAGACTCTGTAGTAGTTCCGTCAAAGTATTTTCCTCGGTCGGTGATATAGTAGCCTTGAAGCGTGTTCCAGTTATATGATGTGTGATCATAATATTTCTTTTTGGCATAGGAAAGCCCTCCATATCCAGCACCAAAAAACTTGTCAAAGGTACATCCTTTTGCATTGGTAGTAACCGTCTTTCCAGTAGCCATATTACCAAACTTCGGGCCACCACAGAAAAGGCCAACATTACTGTTGAAAATATCCGTTGTAATGTTTCCTTTAACAGGCTTGGCATCATTGATACCACCACCAAAAAACTCTGTAATGTCGGCATTGTAGATTTGCCAATGCACATTACCTTTGGTATTAGCATTATTATTGTCATCACCTATCTGTTCTTGGCAAGCACCTGCCAACTCGGCAAAGCGACCACCACTGATGTAACATTCCGCATTGTCATTCTTTATAAACGCATCTTTGTTATACGTCCCGGTAAGATAGAATCCTACATAATCGCCACCAGTCACCGAGACGGGCACATGAGGTGTGGATTGTTTACCATCGCCATGAGTACCCAAACCAAACTGATCAATCCATAAATTGCCACCCAAATGAATATAAATTGTATGACCATTAACTGTGGAAGATTGTGTTGACACAAACTGGTCAAAGATACCACCAAGAAGAATAAGCGGTGCATCCATCTTTACTATAGCAACATTATTATCGTTGCCCAAATCCCCATTTTCATACTCCAACTGGTTGGAATACATAAAGGCCGTGTTAGTAACCTCAAACCAGCCTCTTGTCTTGAAGATGGTGAAGTTACAGATGAGGCTGGCGCCATTGGGCTTCTGGGCCTGTGCTGTGCCGGGAACAGCCAGAAAATCAAAACGTATAGGGGTAATATTCTGTCTGCTCTTATGGTGATATATGAGGCTGTAATCTGGCTCATGGTCATTGTCAGTGTCCACCGACATCATGGTGAAAGGTCTGGTTCCGTTTAACGGCACACCATCCAAATGATAATTGCCTACAAGCACGAGAGCGTTATCATAAACTGTTGAACCTTCCCCACCCAGATTGTTGGCGATGTAGTTCAAAGCTGGCACAATACTAGTTTGAACAACTTGTTCATTAAACAGCGTGGTACCCGCAGTCGCCTGCGTGCCCGTCTGCGACACATCCTGCTTGCCGGAATAGTCACTCTTGTATACCACATCGTAATTTTTGTCGGAGATATAACATGCCTTTGCCCAATAGGGTTCGATAGTGATGGAGGTCACGCCGTAGGGCACATCGAAGTAGGCACCCTGCGAGAAGACACGTCCACTCACCTCATAAAGGTCTTTGTTGGAGCTTTTGCGGTCGGCAAAATTATAGTTGGGATAATCAAAATAGGCAGAGTTAGTAGAATAGACCTGGTTATAATCGTAGTTTCCTGAATTGTATGGGTCGTTGGCAACAGCGGTAATGTTTGTTATTTTCCAGCCCGTTACCACACGATTGCCGGTATAATTGCCCGATCCCACATCGTTGTAATAGGGCAGCTGCACTTTGTCGTAGTTGAAGTTGAAGCGGTCGAAGTCCTTGTCGGTACGTTGCAAGGTAAGGCTACTGGTCGTGATGCCCGCACCCGTAGGCGCGTTACTGCCTACGCCACTAATCGTTACCGAAAGCGTTTTGCCGAGTTTGCCACCCTTGTTTGGCCCAACGTCAGTGCTGTCGGGAGCGTTTGCTATATCCGGATTGATGATAGAAGGATACGTTCCTTGTGATTTCAGGACGGGATAAGGATAGGGATTACCGATGGTTCTGTCAGCCGTTTCAAGCACCCACTTGAGCATTAGGCCTGCATCATTGGCAGAGCCAGTAACATAAAAAGCGGCCAGTTTTTTATTGCTGTTCAGCAGCAGGCGGTAGAACTCGAATCGGTTCAGATATCTCTCCTCAACGGCCAGCGCGCTGTTGTACTTGTTTGAGGTGATATGGCTGGTAGGCAATTGCTCGTATGCGTAGTAGTTGAAGGTGTTGAGACCATCTCGCAGGTTGGCAATGTTGGTGCCGCCATATACAGGCGATTTAGTGGTGCCGCCGGTGATGTCGCCATAGAACATGCAGTTCATCACCATGGTTTTTATGCTAGCAGCAGTAGTCGTCACGTTATTATTTCCCACAATGCCGCCAACATTTGTTCCGCCAGTAATTTTGGCATAACTATAACAGTTGATGACACGGGCTGTGCCTTCAAGCAGACCGACAAGGCCGCCAGTGTTGGCTGTCCCGCCAACTGTTCCGCTGAGGATACCCACGTTGTAGATGCGAGCCGTACTATTGGCAGTGCAAGCGATAGCACCCGTATTACCAACGTGTCCGCTAATGGCGACATCCTCCAACACCACATTCTTCACTGTACCCGTAAGCGTAGTGAATAGAGGCGCACCAAGATTTTTGATGCGATAGGGCATCTTCGTTTCGGAATTGATAGCCGCTTCCAAAGTACCTGAGAATGTGGAGACTCCTGGTGTGCCACCATCGATATCTGCTGTGATAATATAGTTGCCATCTGATAGGGTGATATCGCTTAAAGACGTTATTTCAGTCCGCGTCTGCCCCAAAGCCCTTCCGCCAAGCATCATCACCGTCAACAATACCGCCGCACGCAGCACTACACTGCAAACACGACTTAATCCAAATAAAGAATTGCTTGTTTTATTACCCTTATTCATAACTTCCAAATAATTACAAATCAATATATTAAACTATATAAGTATCCTCAGAGGACACTCCTCTGGAAAAAAATTTGCAAAAATACGAAAAAGTCTTGGAAAATTATCCTCGGAGGAGAAAGAAATCAAAAATGCAAAATGTCCGAACCCTAATTATGATTTAGGTTACGGGTCTTTGATAATCACCTCAGAATTGCCGCCAACGGGACCTTCGTTGCCACCGCCATAGACGTTGCCGAGGACGCGGGCACCTTGTTGGAGCTTGACGGTGGTATTGCCTGGCGTTCCAGAAGTAACGACTCCGACAGAAGCCGCGTTGCCACCGCCAAAAACATTCCCTTTCACTTCAGCGTTACCCGTGATGGTGACTGTAGCATTGCCATTCACGGCACTCATGTCGCCGCCACCGTAGACGTTGCCACCTATCAAACTGTTCCCCTCAGTATGGCCAACGGTCGTATTGCCTTTCAGAGTAAGGTCAACATTACTCGAAACTTCACCGAGGCCTTCGAGGGAAACGGTGGTGTAGACATACCATTTGCCATCCTCTCCTTGAAAAGTAGGATTCACTAACGGCTCGTGGCCAGGGGCATTGCTCCAAGTATAATACCGATCGGTACCATCGGCATTCTTGAGATACTCACACGAGTTTGTACCATTTGAGCCATTCTGCATAATTCCCGCCTTGTCAATATAAGGGAAGTGTGTCTGTCCCTTGTCGTGGATTCGGAAGGGTTCAATTGCACTTGAAAAGCCGCCGCCAAAGACATTTTCCAAGATAGTACAATCTTTCAAGGTAGAGGTGACAGTCCCATTCACGTTACCGAGGTTACCCCCTCCATAGAAGCTCTTCTTGACCGTGCAGTTATCCAAAAAAGTGGTGATGTTGCCAGTAGACGTAGTACCAAACTGCGCCCAATGGGTGTAGGTACGCAAAGTCGGATTTCCTCCCAAACCATTAGATTCCACAAAACACTCAAATTCATACAAACCATGATAACCTTTTTTATCTTCTGATGTATCGTCGTATGCAGCTGCAAGACTACCCCCTGTTCGAGTATTGAGAGGATTAAATTCTTTGTATTTCGGATATCCATTACTGCTACTTCCGATGTCAGCCCATCCTGTTGAGTCTGCACTCGGCATTGGAACGTTGCCATCATGACCTTGTTCACGATAGTAACTGGTACCGCCATTGCCACCGCCATAGAACTTGTTGAATACCGTTCCTCTGGCATAGGTGGTGACCGTCTTTCCTTCGCTCATGGGACCGACCTTGGGACCACCACAATACTTGTCGAGTACCAGACTATGGTCGATGGTGACATCAATGCTACCGCCCACCGGTTTGGATCCGTTGATGCCGCCACCATAGAACTCACGGATGATGGAATGGTCTATTTCGAATGTAACACTTCCAAGAATCTTGTCGTAACCCGCACCAGCGACAATACCGAATTTGCCTCCGTTGGTGTAACAGTGAGGGTTACCTTGCGCAGCGATACTCGTAGGAGTGATATCGGGACGATAGATACCGGAAAGGTAAAATTCAGGATATTCGCCGCCAATGGCGTTCACGGCACATAGTCTTATCTTTGCATTTTGACCCCTATTCGTGTGGGCACCAGGAGTGAAACGCAACATGCGAAAATGGCCTCCCATAAGAAAATATTGGGTGGTATTCTGCACCGGATCATATCGTGCCACTATCTGCTCAAAATGTCCTCCGTTAAGAATAATAGGTGCTGGCACCTTAGGTCCGGCTTCACCATAACCACTTCCTGTTGTACTTTGGGCATCATACTCAAACTGCGTGGTATGCATATACGAAGTCTCGGTAATCTCAAAATGACCTAATGGAATAAAGATACCGATGGTATTCTGATTCTTATCATGTCGAACTGCCAAACCCAGTTCAGGCACAGGCAGGAAATCGAATCGAATCGGCTGAATACCTCGGCGATGAAGTTGTTTGCGGAACTGAAATTCGAAGCAATAGTCAGGCTCATTGTCAAGGTCTTGGTCTATGCTCATAATTGTGTAGGGATACCATTTGCGGGGATCAGTGATATTTGTTCCTACATTGCCATCCTCGTTTCTCAATTGATAATTGCTAAGCAAAACGATGGCTTGTTCGTAGACAGAAAGACTCAGTTTTTTGTTGTCACCAGATCCTGATACAGTTGCCTCATCGAGATTGGTGACGGCTGTATGCCATGCGTCATAAACAGTTTGTCCCTGAAAAGTGTCATCTAAGGTAGTCATTCCCGTAGGATTAAAAGCATTTCCCACCGTACGGTCTCCACTGCTGGCAGTAATATTAACACGGTCAAGATAATGCCCCGTGTTATGCAGGTACACGGCCTTGCCCCAATAGGCCTCGATGGTGATGGCTGTCACTCCCTCAGGCACATAGAAGAATCCGCCTTGGGCAAAGACACGACCACTTACATCAAATTTGTCCTTATCCGTACAATAACGGTCGGCAAAATTATAACCGGTCTCCCAGTTCTTGTCAAATCTATGGTCATAGGCCATCCCATTGGCATCCGTGCCCGGCAAGTTAGTAACCCCTTCAACACCGCCAGTGATATTAGTAATCTTCCAGCCGGTAACAACCTTGTCAGTGTAGTTACCATAATAACGCTTGATATGGTTAGTTTCGGAAGGGTTACCAAACACTTCATTGTAATAGGGCAGTTGAACCTTGTAGTAACCATAGTCGTAATTCAAGGTGTCCATATCGGTGATGGTGAGTGGCCATGGTTTGTTGTTGATGACACTGATACCGGTCATGCCTGCATCACCGGGATGGCTACCAGTTTTGACAGTGACATTCAATGTGCCGAAGCTCTTGCCACGATAGGAAGCGGCTGAAGATCGCGTCTGCCATCCGCCAGCACCGTTGTTGGCTTCGGAATCCCAGGTTTTAGTCGGGTCGGGATTGATGATGGAAGGATACTTACCCCATTTTTTCAGGACAGGGTAAGGGGCAATTTCAGGGTCAAGCACCCATTTGGCGATGAGGGCAGTGTCGGCAATATTGCCCGACACCCACCAGGCCATCAACTGACGGTTACTGTTGAGGATGCTGCGGTAGTATTCGAAGCGCGTCAGATACTCCTCATTGGCAGGCCACGAACGTTTGTAGCTATCGATATTGGGCAGTGCTTCATCGAAAGTGGCATTCTCGCGGAAATAGTCATAGGGATTGACACCGTTGACTCTATTATTCTTAATCATCGCTCCTCCATACACAGGGCATTTCGTGGTTCCACCGGTAATATCGCCATAGAACATGCAGTTGACCACCATGGGAACTGTTGCTACATTATCCTGTTTGATTTCGGTGTTACCAATGTCACCCACAATGCCGGCAACCGTGGTTCCGCCTGTGACAAACGCATAGCTGAAACAGTTGATGACGCGGGAGCTGTTTTCAAGTTTACCCACAAGACTGCCACAGCAGCCATTGGTACTGGCCACAGTGCTTCCCGTCGCCGTGATGACACCTTCAGCATTATAGGTGATGGTACTTGGCAGGATACCGCAGTTGAAGATGCGTGAAGCTCCGGTAGCTTCGTTACAGATGGCACCGGTATTGCCGCTGCCAGTGATAGAAACATCTTTTAGCATGAGATTCTTCACCGTGCCTCCGTTAATTGTATTGAAAATAGGGTGCCCGAGATTGGTGAGCTTATGGAAATTGCCGTCGAAAGTGCCGGTAAAGGTGGTATTAATTGCGGTGGTTCCGCTGACAGAGAGATTAGCCATCAGTCTGTAACTGGCGGAAACGGTGGTTCCGTTGTTGACGTTTGTGACAAAAGCATTAAAATCCGAGACACTGTAAATCAAATAGGGGTCTGTTGGCGTTCCTGTACCGCTTGTAAGTTGCATGGTTGCTGTCTCTGACTGCGTATAGTCGCTATGCCTGGCCACCGCTGTCACTGTCATCGGCAGTTGGCTTGCAGTGAAAGAGACAGCCGCCCCGCTGTATACTATTTCAGAACCGCCATTCAAAGTATAATAGAGGGTAGCGTCAGTCGGCATACTGCAAGAAAGGGTAAACGACATGTCAACTCTCGTAATAACCGGTGTGGCGCACTGCAGCGTCACCGTGTTGCTGCCCTCGGCGGGTACCATATTCTCCTTCACGGCGATAGCCTTTATAAGAACACCACTGACATTTTCAGTCAAGGGTATGGTGTATTGGGTACTCGAAGTGGTTGGGATGCTGCCGTCGGTAGTGTAGTAGATGGTTACACCTTCCGTGTCGCAGGTGATTGAAACGGCATTATTGTTGTTTTGGATGATGAGTGGAGCCACTTGCTCAAAAGTCCTCTCTGCCTTTTCCGAATTGTCGAACCCCGTTTTTACGGCAATGGCCTTGATAGTCGTGGTACTATTGATGGTAAAAGGATTAGGCGTACTTTGCGAGCTTGTCGTTGGTTCTGTTCCATCCGTCGTATAATGAATGGTGGCACCCAAAGTGGCGCTGGAAATGGTCACTTGACCGGTAGTATAATCAAAAGCAATTACGGGCTTTGCACAGGCTATCTGTGTGAGGAAAACACTCTGCACCTCATCCTGTCCCATGGGATAGCTGCTGTTAGAATACAGCTTAAGCGTGTTGTTGGCCACACCCATGCTATAGTAGCCTGTGGTATAGTCACCCGAGGTAACCGCCACCACTTCATATTGCCCCGTGTTGCTCTGGTGAAGGAAGAACTTGCTGCCCGTCGCTGAAAGAGTGGGGACGGCTTCTCCAGAAGAGACGTCATAAGTAACTTCATTATTGTTGCCTACATTCTTGATGGTCAGCTGATAGGCATCGTTACCATTGATCGTCCATTTTGTTTCGCTGGTGGGATCGGCGAAGGAATTCGCAATTCCGATGGTGGTTGGGTTCGCTGCATACCAATAGTTGTTATTTGTACAGACGTAGTATTCAGTTCCTCCATTGAGGTTCAAGCTACTGCTTGTTGTGGTATAGCGGACATAGATGGTTGTCGTATTCCCAACAGCAATTATTTCATGTGTACAAGCAGCATCACTATAGTAACTATAGGTAGCAAATGGACTCTTTATCACATCTGGGACCTCCAAAGGGTAATCTGTTGTTGTTGCCTGTACAAGAGTCTCCCCCGAGCTATTTAAGATTATGTAAGTCTTAGTCAGAGGGACGAAGGTGAGGTCACATTTATAATATGTATTCGAATTATAATATTTCATATAACGGGTTTTATGACTACTGTTGCTACCGTCATAGTTATTCAAGTAACCATGGCCAAAACTGTCACATCCGGATGGGGAACTTCCAGTATAACCATTTAATACTGAATAGCCATCAGTAACAACCAATCGGTAGGTACCATCTGTTCCTCCATTAAGCAGGCCAAAGACCCAAACCTTTGTTTCTCTCGCCTCAGAAAGCGTTGCCTTTAGACGTATATCACCAAAATTACCGTTTTTAGAGCAAAGATAATAGTCGAAGCAGTTTTGACTTTGGCTTTGCACAGTTATCTGATAGGGATCAATAATATTGAATTTCCAAAGGTATATGGATTCAGTTGAATTAGTATTTTCTGACCCTGTATTATATTCATTTTGCCACACCGTTTGTTTTAAATAATAACCATCGGGAAACTTGATTCTGCATATGCCTCCATTATAAAGCCCAACATTACTGATATTATTTTCTTCTAATTCATAGGTTACATAAACGTGAGCGTTGTCAGACACCTCATCGCCAACAGATAGCGAGGGACCAGAGATGAAAGTATACACTTTTGTTTCTTCGTCGAAAGTTACATCATCAGAACTATAGTACTGCCAATTCGTCGCTAACGGACTCTTGAATTTGTCTGGAACGCCCACGGTTGTTTCCGTGCTAGTAAATCGTAAAGCCTCAGTGCGCATAGAGGTAGTAAGTTGGCCATTATCATCCAGTCGTCCAAGGTTAATGATATGGTAGGTAACGGTGGCTCCCCACGTCTCACTCACTTCCCATCCCATCATCACCCCCAACACGACCGCCACACGCAAAACCTTCAACCACAGCCACCGTTTCAACCCGTCTTTCACCCTGCTTTCATCGTGCCAGGCCTCTTCTCTCCCTCTTCTTAGCCTCTTCTTCCCCTCTTCTTCCCCTCTTCTTACCCTCTTCTTACCCTCGCTCGGGGTCAGGCAGGGGTTTTCCACCCTGTTGTTGTCGTTATTTATGTAATATTTTTCCATTTTGCACACGTATTTTATTCACGCGGCAAAGATACTATTTTTTTTGTTGAGATTACCCAAATTTGGTCGTTTTAGGGGATTTTTCCCGGCCTAAGCTTCGCCTAAGCTACGATATTGCTAAATCCCTACTCTATCGCTTGTCCACAATGGTTATGCCGGGATAGTCTTGAGGATTGAAAGTGACTTGTCTCTCGGTCACACCGAAAGAGATGTTATGCATGGTTATGGTTATCCCCGACATCTTGGTTTTCAGACTGACAGGCTTATAGGTTCCTTTGGCAATCACCAGTTCCATCTTTTTTGGAGCATCGTTGTCGCTGTTGGATTTCGACTTCTTGCAAAGGATAGTCCATTCTTTTGCTGTCTCCTTGTCGATGTAGACGTCGTAGCCATCGGTGATACCATCAAACATCTCGGCATCGCCATCTGATTCCGAACTCTCCTCCTTTTGATTGGTGATTTTGACCTCGTTATTCTTACGTGTGTAGGTCCACTCCGTTTTCCCATCACTCCAAATGATGACATCTTGACCCAGCATAGTGGTTTCCATACGCGTCTTACTGCCTAAAGAATAGGTCCGCGCGCTCATCGTGCCCATAACGGGGATTTTGGTATCCACCGTCATGACCAAGCCTTCTTTTTCATGTTTGGACATTTCCTCATCCATACGGGAAACGATTTCTTGGGGGGTCTGCGCAATGGCAACCGACGCCAAAACGATAAACGAAATTATGCCAATTAACTTTTTCATAGTTATAATATTATTGTTGAGACTTTTTTCAAATACACAGGCACACCAAAGCTGCCAACACCATGATAAGCGGGACAATCTTACTGCGGATGTTTTGCTCCTTGAAGCCGAAGATACCATAGACGAAGGAGACGATGAGACGTACACCGTAGAGAATCAGGGGAATGATAACGACAACTGCCGCTTCTTGCTTTAAACCAGTGAGATAGATGACGTCGGCCACGGTGACAAAGAGCGCCATGGCGACGATGCCCCAGCGCCACTCGAAGGGCTGCTCCTTGCGTTTGGGCAGCCAGATGAGGAGGAACAGAACGGCCATCATCAGGAAATCGTAGATGGTGTACCAAGCCTGAATGGTGGCAGGCGAGATGCTCTCCTTGCTGAGAAGGAATTTGTCGTAGACACCGCTCAAGGCCACCAAGACGGCTGAGCCGAGCAGCATGAAGACCCACTTGTCGGACCTGAAATTGATGCCTTCCAGCTTGCCCGAACGGTTCATGAAATAGAACGAGATGATGGCTAAGACCACGCCGATACCCTGAAGCCAGGTCAGGCTCTCATGAAACACGAGAAACATCAGGATGACGGTGATGGCGGGGCGCAGCTGATTGACGGGACCCACCACGGTGATGGGCAGATGCTTCATGGTGGAGTAGCTGAACATCCATGAGCAGAGGATAAGTGCCGTCTTGCCCAGGATGAGGAGGTGCTGACGGGCCGTAAGAGGCTCAATGAAGAGCGTCTTCATGAAATCGGAGGTGAAGATATAGGGCTTGGTCTGCGAGAGCACCACAAAAGGCAGAAAAACCAGGGCGCTGATCATCGTGCTGAAGAACAGCACAGGGATGATGGCATTGCCCACGACAGTCTGTTTTTTGAAGATATCGTAGAAGCCTAACAGGAAGGCTGAGACGAGCGACAGGACTACCCACATATTGTTTTCAAATTAGGCCGCAAAAGTAGGGATTTTTCTTGAATTAACGCACCAGGTCGATACACACGGGCAGATGGTCGCTGAAACCACCGATGTATCGGGGACCGAGATAGGTGCGGAAAGGCTTCTTGCCGCGATGGGTCTCGTCGTCGGTGAGCAGGAAGTCGGGATGGAATATGGCGGCACTACTTTCTTGATAACGAAGACCTTCCCTATCGCTCATTAGGCTCTCTGTGACGATGATTTGGTCGAAGACCTGCCAGTCGGACAGGTGCTTCAGCGTACCCTCAAAGCCCAGCGTTTCCGTATCGCTAAAAAGGTTGACCAAACATCCTTCCTTACATTCCGATGGGCGGCGGGCCTTCAAAACGTCGTGGAGGCTCTCATCAGAAGGGGTGTCATTGAAGTCACCCATGATGATGATTTTGGGTGTGTATCCTTCGGGGGCTGCGGCCATGATGGAATCGACTTTGGAACGAAGGAGGACGGCGGCGCAGGCTCTTGAGCCAACAGTTTCCAACTCGCCATTATAGCGCGAAGGCCAGTGGTTGACAAAGACGTGAAGGGTATCCTCAGCATAAGTCCTCATCGCGGGCGAAGACCCGCGACCCTCTGTGCCTTTGGATGTCGCTGGAATAAACTTCGCATACAGGATATCCCGCGAGCGGTAAGTGGTGTCCTCGGGGTTATAATAAGGAAACACTGCACTTTCAACCAGCATGAAGTGGTCAAGGGAATAGACAATGGCAGGGTCTATGCCACGGCGGTCGGGGCCTTCGTAATGCACCCATCGGTAGTGATGGTTGCGCAAGGGCGTCTGCTGAAAGACGGCGCGAAGGACGTTTTCGTTCTCCACCTCGCAGAGGCCCATGATGCCGACGGGGCGGCTCTCAGACAGGGCCAAAATCGCCTTGTAGGTGTTATTGCGCTTGCGGTAGAAACGGGTTTTCGTCCAATGCTGCTGACCCTCCTCCGCAAAGTCATTATAGTCCAAGGTGCTGTCGACGTATGGGTCGAAAAAACTCTCCACATTCCAGAAGGCGATGCGGATGATATCCTGCTCCGTTTGTGCCGATGAAATACTAAAACATATCAGAAGAAAAAAGAAAAGGGAGATTGCTCTATTCATATTCAATTCCAATAGAATTCGCAGCAAATTTAAGAAAATGCTTCCGAATCCAGAGAAAAATCATTATTTTTGCAGCCAAATAAAGGTCGAAGTCATCCATTTGAAAGACTTTAAGGCTTTGCTTAAGAAACAGGTGAAATCAAAACTCATCATAGCACTTCTGCTTTTGGTTTTTCCATTAGCCAAAATCCAAGCCCAAAACATGGAGTTCTGGAAGGGTATCGAGACCTTTGACGGGCCGACGGACAACAACCCTATCTTGGCTGCACAGCTGGACTTCTATTTCGACAAACTCGTTGCACCCCTACCCGACTCTATCTGCGTTGAAATCAACCGTTTGGTGGCAAAAACGGGCGAGAATACCGATTTGCGCGACTTCATCTTATGGCACCTTTTGGAACGCTATCGCCACCCTGAGTATATGACACAAGACCAGGTGTTCGTATGGCTTTACGACCAATATTTCTCGCAACTGGAAATCAAGGACTTGAACGAAAGCAATATGGCACTTATCCGCGAAAAGGCGGAACGGTTGAGACGGTTAGCCTTATTCAACCCTGCACCGGATTTCCAATGGAAAAGCTTTAAGGGATTGCAGTCCATCGACAGTCCCTACACGGTTTTGTTCTTCTATGACCACGACTGCGACCTTTGCCAACAGGAGCTGCACGATTTGGACTCCGTGGTTCAGCAGCACCCAACCATCTCAATCGTTGCCATCGATTTGAACACCGATGACCTGGATGACACGGAGGGATTAGACTGGCTCTATGAGGCATACGACATCGAGACCACTCCCCTGCTTTATGTCCTAGATAGCAAGAAGCGGATTGTTGCTAAGAAGATTCAGGCTAGGCAGATTCCTTTGATAATCACTCTTGAATGATTCCCTGTAGCGTAGTGGATTGCGGGTCGAGCCCGCAATGAGGGTATAAAAAAAAGCCCCACCTCGTATGAGATGGAGCTTTTTTCGTTGCACCTATTAATAATAGGTATGCTGGATTATTTGTACTCAGCCAACACGTCCTTGACGCGGTCGGGGGTCATACGGCCGTACACCTTCTCACCGACTTCGATGACAGGGGCCAGACCGCAGGCGCCGACGCAGCGCAGGCAGGTCAGAGAGAACTTGCCGTCGGGAGTGACCTCACCGACGTTGATGCCCAGCTGACGCTTCAGCTCGTCCAACACCTTCTCGGCACCACGCACATAGCAAGCGGTACCCAAGCAGACGCTGATCGGGTGCTCGCCCTTAGGCGTCATGGTGAAGAAGGAATAGAACGAAACGATGCCGTAGACTCTCGAAACCGGGATACCCAGTTCCTTAGCCACCAGCTCCTGGACCTCAGCAGGCAGATAGCCATACTCGCCCTGAACCTTGTGCAGCACATTGATGACCTCACCCGGCTTGTTGCCAAACGACTTGCAGACGTCCTTGATGAAGTTGATCTTCGCTTCTGATAATTTAATAACTGCCATATTTATTTCCTTTCTATTATTTACTGGTTATTGAATTACTCGCTAATCTCGACGTGTTCTGACTTGTCGAAATAGTTCGTGTGCAGCAGTTCGTGTGACTTGTGGCCGCAAGGCTCACCGAAGTACTCCTTGTAAATCTGGATAATCGAAGGATTCTCATGCGACTTACGGATCGGTTTGCCAGCATCCTCGCGGTAGATGGCCTCGGTACGCTTCATGATGATCTCGCTGTTGCCATGGTGGTAGGGCTGACCAGCGCCGCCGACGCAACCGCCAGGGCAGGCCATCACCTCGATGGCATGGAACTGTTCCTTGCCTTCGCGCACTCTCTCGAGGAGGATACGGGCATTGGACAGACCATGGGCGATACCGATGTGGATGGGTGTACCGTTGAAGTCAACCCAAGCGTCACGCACGCCTTGGATGCCACGGAGCTCGGTGAAATCGATCTTCGGGCAAGGTTTGCCGGTGAACACCTCGTAGGCAGTACGGGTGGCAGCTTCGATCACACCACCAGTGGCGCCGAAGATAACGGCAGCACCCGTGGATTCGCCCAGCGGACTATCGTAATCCTCGCACGGCATGTCCTTCAGATTGAGGTTGAACTGCTTGATCAAGCGAGCCAACTCACGGGTCGTCAGAACGTAGTCGATATCCGGATTGCCATCCTTATAGAATTCCTTACGCTTGCTTTCGTACTTCTTGGCCAAGCAAGGCATGATGGAGACGACGACGAGGTCTTCTCTCTTGATGCCCATCTTCTCAGCCCAGTAGTTCTTGGCGACAGCACCAAACATCTGCATGGGCGACTTGGCGGTTGAAGGCACATCCAGCATATCCGGGAAGAAGTGCTCGAAGAAGTTAACCCAACCCGGGCAGCAGGAAGTCATGATAGGCAGACGGACTGATTTGTCGCCTTCCATGTATCTCTTGATACGACCGAGAAGCTCGGTGCCTTCTTCCATGATTGTCAAGTCAGCAGCCCAATCGGTGTCGAACACATAGTCGAAGCCGAGGCGACGCAGGGCAGCGGCCATCTGACCGGTGACGATGGTGCCAGGCTCCATGCCGAACTCTTCACCCAAAGCAACACGTGTTGCAGGGGCTGTGTTGACGATGACAGTCTTCTTGGGGTTGTTGATGGCAGCCATGACATTGCGGGTGTCGTCCACCTCGCTCAGGGCGCCAACGGGGCACACCTGGACGCACTGACCGCACATGACGCACGGTGAGTCGACGAGGTCTTGCTCGAAAGCAGGAGCCACAACGGCGCTGAAGCCACGGTTGATGGCGCTCAGGGCACCAACAGTCTGGATGTTGTTACACATGTTCTCGCAGCGGCGGCACATGACGCACTTGTCCATGTCGCGCACGATGCTGGGTGACAAGTCCTGACGATAGTGGCTCTGCTCGCCCTTGAAGGGGATCTCACGGATGCCGAGGTACTGAGCCAGGCTCTGCAGCTCGCAGTTGCCGCTCTTGGCGCAGGTGAGGCAGTCGGTCGGGTGGTCGCTGAGGATCAACTCGACGACGGTGCGGCGGGCGTTGATGACGCGGTTGCTGTGGGTCAGCACTTCCATGCCTTCCACGCAGTCAGTGGCGCAAGCCGGGGCCAGGTTACGACGCGGTTTGCCATTGAAGTCCTTCACGACCTCGACGACGCAGACGCGGCAGCCACCGGGTTTGTTTTCGAATTTCATTCCTGCCAGTTCAAAATAGCAAAGGGTAGGAATATGGATACCAGCCATGCGGGCGGCTTTCAGGATAGTAGTGCCTTCCGGGACCTGGATCTGTTTGTTATCAATTGTTACATTAATCATAGTGTGTCTCCTCCTCTATATTATTTGACAGAAATGGCATTGAACTTACATCCGCTGATACAGGCACCGCACTTGATGCACTTGGTGGTGTCGATGTACATCGAAGGCAGCTTGTGGCCGGGAGCGATGTAGTCGGTCTTCGAGATGGCTTCAGCCGGGCAGTTCTTGGCGCACTTGCCGCAACCGATGCAGATGTCCTTGTCGATTTCGTAGCTCATGAGCTTCTTGCAGACGCCAGCGCGGCATTTCTTGTCGACGACGTGCTCGACGTACTCGTCCCAGAAGTTGTCCAAGGTCGACAGCACCGGGTTGGGTGAGGTCTGGCCCAGACCGCAGAGGGCGGTGTCCTTAATCACGGCAGCGAGGTTGCGGAGCTCCTGGAGGTCTTCCATGGTGCCGTTACCCTCGGTGATCTTGGTGAGGATTTCGAGCATGCGTTTGTTACCGATACGGCAGGGTGAGCACTTACCGCAGCTCTCCTCGCAAGTGAACTCGAGGTAGAACTTGGCGATGGCCACCATGCAGGAGGTGTCGTCCATGACCACCATACCGCCCGAGCCCATCATGGAGCCGGCAGCGGCGAGGCTTTCATAGTCGATGGGGGTGTCGAGGTGTTTCTCCGTCAAGCAGCCGCCTGAAGGACCACCAGTCTGGACAGCCTTGAACTTACGGCCACCCTTGATGCCACCACCAATTTCGTAGATGATGTCGCGGAGGGTGGTGCCCATCGGGACCTCGATCAGACCGACGTTGTTGATCTGGCCGGCCAGAGCGAACACCTTGGTGCCCTTCGACTTCTCGGAACCGATGCTGGCAAACCAGTCGGCACCTTTAGTAATAATAATCGGCACGTTGGCAAAGGTCTCCACGTTGTTCACGTTGGAGGGTTGGCCCTTGTAGCCGTGTACAGCCGGGAACGGGGGTTTCAGCGTAGGCTCACCGCGCATACCTTCCATCGAGTGGATCAGAGCGGTTTCCTCACCGCAGACGAAAGCGCCGGCACCGTAGCGGAGCTCGATATCGAAATCGAAGCCCGAGCCGAGGATGTCCTTACCGAGCAGGCCGTATTCGCGGGCCTGGGCGATGGCGACTTGCAGGCGGTGGATAGCCAGCGGGTATTCAGCACGGATGTAAACCAGACCGTGGGTGGCGCCGATGGCATAGCCGCAGATGGCCATAGCCTCGACGATGCTGTGCGGGTCACCTTCCATGATGGAACGATCCATGAACGCACCCGGGTCACCCTCGTCAGCGTTGCAGATGACATACATCTCGTCGCACTTGTTCTTGGCGCAGAGGCCCCATTTCACACCAGTGGGGAAGCCAGCACCGCCACGGCCACGGAGGCCTGACTTGGTGACTTCGTCAACCACCTGCTGGGGAGTCATTTCGGACAAGACCTTGCCCAATGCCTCGTAGCCACCGCGTGAGATGCACTCGTCGATGTTCTCGGGGTTGATGAAACCGCAGTTACGCAGAGCGATACGCAGTTGCTTACGGTAGAAGCCCATGTGCTTCGAGTCGGCCACATGTTCCTTGTTTTCAGGATCCATGTAGAGCAAATCAGTGACCTTACGGCCCTTGATGATGTGCTCGTTGATGATCTTCTCGACGTCTTCAGGCTTTACCTGGGTGTAGAAAGTGTTGTCAGGCAGAATCTTAACGATAGGTCCCTTCTCGCAGAAGCCGAAGCAACCTGTTCTGACTACCTGAACTTCATCCTGCAAGCCCTTCGCGGCGAGAATGTCCTCGAAGTTCTTGATGATTTGAGCACTTGCCGAAGCCTGGCAGCCGGTACCGCCGCAGACGAGCACGTGCATCTTGATTTTTGCCATATAAATTCCTCCGAATTAAGTTATTAGATAGTTTCGTAGTTAACAGGGATGACACCCTCCACCATCTGGTTGTTCACGACGTACTTGGTGAGGATTTCGTCAGCGCGGTTGTTGTCGACATGACCGAAGACGATCGGGTCGCGGCCAGGGCACTTCACCTCGATGGTCGGCTCAGCGTGGCAGTAGCCCATGCAGCCGGTCTGGGTGAAGACGACGCCGAGCTTCATCTCGTCGGCCTTCTCCATCATGTGTTCCATAACTTGTTTTGCACCGGCGGCGATACCGCAGGTAGCCATTGCGACCTTGATTTGCACCAAAGAGTCAGGGTCGTTGCTCTTTTCGCGAAGGTCAAGGTTCGACTGAAGCTTTTCTCTCATAGCTTTCAGTTCTGCTAAAGACTTAACTTTTGCCATATTGTCCTTGTTTTTAAGGGGTTATTTATTTGAGTTTAAGTTACTTTCGGTTATCTGACCCGAGGTTTCGAGACACGGGACATAGGGCTAATCAAAGCCCACCTCTGAAAAACGCGGCAAAAATAGTAAATCTTCCGCTTCAATACTAACAAAGCGGAAAGTTTTTTTGGCGTTATTCGAAAGTGTTG
>Ga0310690_10004090_pt1 | contig 21159 bp, 13 predicted proteins | sample AusTroGonzalo_MG_2_FD_207661 | JGI IMG/M metagenome (GOLD analysis project Ga0310690, IMG submission 207661) | Bovine rumen microbial communities from tropical cattle in Woodstock, Queensland, Australia - Gonzalo_04 (v2) (version 2) | ecosystem: Host-associated > Mammals > Digestive system >... | reverse complement strand
GGTTGAAAGTTAAAAGTTGGACAAGCAGCAGGCACATCGTCCATCGTCCTTTAACCATCGTCGTCCATCGTCCATTATCCATCGTACCTCGTCTCATTGTTTGTGGTGATTAAGGATTGTCTTGCCGCCCTGAATATAGATACCCTTCTTTAATTGACCATTGAGCATTGAACATTGACCATTGAGCATTGAACATTGAACATTGAGCTGGCGGCCGCTGAGGTCGTAGCATTTACCATCTGACATTTTGTTCCCTTCTCCTCGGAGAGGGGTTAGGGGTGAGGCTTTATCCTTGATGTTGATGATGGTGGTGGCAGAGCAGGGACGTGCGGGGACGTTGACCGTGAGGCGGCGAAGCTGGCCGTCGTAAATCCAGTCGGTTGTCTGTTCGCCATTGATTAAGACCTTGTTCGGCTCTTCTACACAGAAGAAGACGACCTGCCAGGCTCGTTCCTGAAGCATCCCTTCGTAGCTGCCTTCCCTGGGCTTGATGGAGAGCGTGATGCCTTCGTCCGTATGCCTTTGCGCGAAGAGCGTCGTGGCGAACTCGCCGTCCTTGTAGGCTTCGCTGTCGCCTTGGTCTTCATAGAGCTTGCCTTCGCCATCGGCACCGGAAATCACCCAAAGGACGAGCGACGAGGGCTCTGCCTTCAGATGCGTGACAGACGGATTGCACGGGATGATGCTGCCGGGACGGATGAAGTAGGGAATCTCGTCGAGGGCATATTGGTCGGTGATGGTCTGGTCGCCCTGAAGCATTCGGTTTCGGCAAACATCAAACCACAGGCCTTTCGGCAGCCAAGTCTTGCGCTCGCTTGTCCCGTCGCTACAGGTCGGGGTAGAGACGGGCGAGACGAGGATGTCGTTGCCAAAGAGGTACTCGTCCTCGATGCTGTAGGCTTTGTTCTCCTCTGGCCATTCGTAATAGAGCGGACGGCAGATGGAGACACCTGTGTCGTAGGCTTGCCGAGCGGCAGTATATATATAAGGTACGAGCGTATAGCGCAACAGGAAGGCTTCCCTCTGGAGGTCGAAGTTCGAGAACTTCCAGATGCGGCGCTCGCAACCACTCTGGCTGGAGCCATGCGTGCGGAAGATGGGTTGGAAGACACAGAACTGCATCCACCGCAGCACCAGTTCGGGGTCGGTGCTGATGTCGTTGGGTTGCAGATAGCCGCCTCCGTCGTGTCCCCAATAGCCGAAACAGACGTTGGCAGCGGTAGCGGTAAAGTAGCTCTCGAACTGCAAGGTGCCGAAGGTGGCAAACGTGTCGCCCGAAAAGCCGATAGGGTAGCGGTGGCTTCCCATGCCTCCCCAACGGTGGAAGATGACGGGACGGCGGTCGGTACGGTTCAGTCGCATGTCGTTGTAGAAGACATGATTGAGCCAAAACGTCTGCCCAAGTCCCTTGATGTAGCTGCGTGTGAGGTCCTGTTGCCAGTCGAGCCACCAGAAGTCAACGCCCTGCTTCTCGCGGACACGCATCAGATTGGTGAAGAACGTGCGGTAGAAGGTGGAGTCCTCCAGTTGCCAGGGTACGGTAGTGACGCTGGCATCAAGCCCCATGTCGCTACGAATCTTTGCAAAGTTGTCGTCGCTGGAGCCGATGCCGTCGGCAGGATGGAGGTTGAGGGCGGTCTTGGTGTTGTGCGTGTGCATCCAGTTGAGGAGCGAAGCAGGGTTGGGGAAGAGCGACTTGTTCCAAGTCCATCCCGTCCAGGAGTTCTGGTGCCAGTCGCAGTCAATCATCAGCACGTCATGCGGCACAGCCTTATTCTCCATGTCGCGCACCAATTGCTGTATTTCGCTTTGCGAATAAGCCTGGTACTTGCTGTACCAGTAGCCGAACATATATCGGGGCGGAAGAGGCTGTCGGCCAGCAATACGCACATAGTCGCCGAGGGCATCCTTGTACTGGTGTCCGTAGCCGAAGAAGTACCAGTCGATGGCGTTGGCATCAAGCGGCGAACCTATCCAAGGGATGCCATCTACCTCTCCTTCAAAAGGGAAGGAACGGCTTCCGTCGCCCCTTTGGGTGCTGGGCGACTCGTCGAGGACAGCCCATCCGTCGCGCGAGAGCAAGCCTTTCTCGAGGGAGACGCGATGCGTGTCGCCAATGTCGCCGTCGAGGGTACGTTGCGTGCCAAGCAGGTTGAGGGCATCGTCTTTTCCCGGATACCAAAGGATTTGACGTCCGTTCATCTGGAACGTGATGCCCAAGACGGTACTGTTCTTGTGTTGCTTGTTGATTTTGCTGCCTTCCTTATAGCGAAGGGTAAGCGAGTCGGTCTGTATGATGAGGTAGCCGTCCTCTGTCGTACAAGTGAAGTGGGGGACAGGCAAACGGCGGTTGACAACGGCAAACGTGGCCCGCTCCTCAAAGAGCTTGCTGGTGCTGTACTGGATGCGGATGAGCCTGGGCGTAAGGATGGTGAAGCGTGCGTTACCGCTCGTCACCACAGCATCCTCGTGTGGCAAGGGATTCCATTCTTCCTTTGCATTAACAAGAAAGGTTGAAAGGAAGAGGTAAAGGAGAAGGAGGGCTCTTCTCCCCAAAGATGGGGAGTCAGAGTGGGTTTTCATTCCATCAAGCCTTCGATGGTCAGACGTACCACTTCGTTGATTCCATTGGAGCGAACTGTAATCGTCTTCTGGAAGCGTCCGGGGAATTTATCTGTGCCGTCGTAGGTTACGTCAATCGAGCCTCTTTCGCCTGGTTTGATGGGTTCCTTTGTGTAGGTCGGGATGGTGCAGCCGCAGCTGGCAAATGCCTGGTGGATAATCAGCGGGGCTGTGCCTGTGTTGGTGAAGGGGAAGGAGCAATGAACAAGCGGTTCGTTCTTGGAGAACTTGCCGAAGTTGTAGCGAAGCGTATCGAATGTGATTTCTGCGTAGTTCTCTGCCTTCGTTGTAGCGACAGCCTGAATCTCGCTGACGTTAACCTTTTGTTTCTGAGTCTGTGCCGAAGCCGTTGACCACTGGCCGTTGATGGAAAGCGCAATCAGAGCAAGTGCAAATATCTTTTTCATTATTCTGTTGTAATTTTATTAGTGTTTATTGGAGATTATGTATGGCGTTTGACAGGCTTCAAGAGCCTCTACCTCATACGCGAATCCCCATTTTGCTTTGCAAAGATATGAAATAATTCCTTATTCGCTGTCCATAATTCATAATTATTATCTTCTTTTGCGCATTTTTCACATTTATTTTGTACTTTTGCAGGCAAGAAAGATATGGAGCGCATTATTCTTGGCATAGACCCAGGCACCAACATAATGGGTTATGGCGTATTGCGGGCAGACGGCAAGAAGGCCGAGATGCTCGCTTTGGGCGTTATTGACCTGCGAAAGTTTCCTGACCCTTATCTCAAGCTCGGACACATCCATGAGCGTGTCTGCAGCATCATCGAGGGCTATCTGCCCGACTGTATGGCTATCGAGGCTCCTTTCTTTGGCAAGAACATTCAGAGTATGCTCAAGTTGGGACGGGCCCAGGGCGTAGCTATCGCAGCAGCCATACAAAGGCAAGTGCCCATCACGGAGTATGCCCCCTCGAAGATAAAGATGGCCATCACAGGCAACGGTAATGCCAGCAAGGAGCAGGTGGCAGATATGCTCAGGCGTATGCTTCATGTCGATAAGGAGGAGATGGGCAAGTTCCTCGATGCCACCGATGCCCTCGGAGCCGCCTATTGCCACTTCCTCCAAATGGGCAAACCCGAAAGCGACCACAAGTACAAAGGTTGGGCAGACTTCGTGAAGAAAAACAAAGATAGAGTGAAGAACGAAGAGTGAAGAATGAAGAGTGTTCCGCCTGCGCCTGAGCTTTGCGAAGAAGAATGTGCTACCGCCCTCAATGTTTAACGGTAAGATGAGATTAGGGGGATTACGAAACAACTATTGAAGTATGGACAATATTGTTAGATGCCGAAAATTCTATCAGACCTATGAAAATGCTGTAATTGTGGCCACGCCGTTGCCACAATTAGGAAAATAAGTTGTTTTTGAGCAGAAAACGAAATAAATGATTATCTTTGCAAACAGAGAAGTAGAATATGGCATTGGCAATAAATATAGAAGACTTGCTGAATAAGCAGAGAATTGAATCCAACAGAATTAGTAATTGGCACAAAAGATGGCACAAAAGAACTGACTGTACGTCAGCATAATATAATAGATATCTTGCGACAAGACGACACAATAACCACTGCGGTTTTGACACAAAAGACAGGCTTGTCTCAAAGAACTCTTATGAGAGAGCTTGCCGCTCTCCAAATGAAGGGAGTCCTAACCCGTGAGGGTGGTCGCAAAGATGGAAGGTGGGTAATACTTAAATAGTGTAACATCAATGATAAAGATAGAAAATGGAGTTGCTCGGCATCCGCTTTGGCGGATGGCTGAGCCTATCAATTTGGAGATAAAGCGAGGTGAGCAGATTGCCATCGTGGGCGATAATGCGGCAGGCAAGTCGCGTCTTGTCGAGGTGTTGACAGGGCATTATCCCTTGCTTCTCAACGAAGTGCATTATGATTTTTCGCCCAGCACGTCGCGTCTTGTCAGCGATAACTTGAAATACATTTCCTTCCGTGATTCATACGGAGAACAGGACGGCACTTACTATTATCAGCAACGCTGGAACCAGCACGATATTGCCGACGATGCCCCGACGGTTGCCGACCTCCTCAACATTAAGAGTGAAAAACGAAGAGTGAAGAGTGAAGAATCAGAGTTTCATTCGGCTCCTGATACTTACTTTTATTCTTCACTCTTATCTCTTAACTCTTCACTCTCGAAGCGCGTTATTTCCTTGAGCAGCGGAGAGCTCCGAAAGTTCCAGATGGCAAAGGTGCTTGCCTCGAATCCTCGCGTACTTATCCTCGACAATCCCTTCATCGGCCTCGATGCACAAACGCGTATTGACTTCCGAAATCTGCTGGAATCCCTGACGCGCGAGACGGGACTGCTTGTCATTCTCGTCCTGAGCAAGCGCGACGACATCCCCGACTTCATTACACATGTTCTTCCCGTCGAAGGACTCCGCCTGCTTCCCAAAATGACGCTTGCGGAATATCGGAGCCTTTATGCTACCGTGCCTCGTCCTGTACTTAGCGAAGAAATAAGAAAATGGATTGCTAACTTGCCTGCCCGAGACCTTTCTGCTTCCGACTTCTATCCTGCTGGGGGAGGGGAGATACTGCGCTTCCGGAATGTCAGCATCCGATATGGTGAAAGGACAATCCTGAAGCCCCTCGACTGGACGGTTCACGAAGGCGAGCGATGGGCTTTGAGTGGTCCCAACGGTTCGGGAAAGAGCACTTTGCTCAGCCTTGTCTGTGCCGACAATCCACAGGCCTATGCCTGCAATATAGAGCTTTTCGGGCATCGTCGGGGCACGGGAGAGAGCATTTGGCAGATAAAGAAACACATCGGCTACGTAAGCCCAGAGATGCATCGGGCCTACCTCAAGGACATTCCTGCTATCGATGTTGTTGCAAGCGGGTTGAGCGATTCTGTCGGACTTTATGTGCGGCCTCGTCCAGAACAGAAACAAATCTGCCTCGACTGGATGCGCGTCTTTGGTGTGGATGGCCTTGCCGACCGCACGTTCCTGCAACTCAGTAGCGGAGAGCAAAGGCTTTGCCTGCTGGCTCGTGCTTTTGTGAAAGACCCCGAACTCCTTATCCTCGACGAACCTCTGCACGGCCTCGACGACCGCAACCGTTCTCTTGTCCGTCAGATAATCGAGCAGTTCTGTCTGCGTCCGCACAAGACGCTCGTTATGGTCACGCATTATCAGGAGGAATTGCCCCCGTGCATTACCCACAGCCTTACACTTTGACGCTTTTTGCACGAATTTTCTTCTTTTGTGCAAAAAATGTTGGCAAATTATTTGCAACATACTGAAAAATGCAGTAACTTTGCACAAAATTAACAAAAGTGTGCAAATGGATATTACACAAGTACCTTCATACAACGAGATGATACGGCAGAGCATTCAGGACCATTGGTTCATGGATGCGATGTCAGATTACGGAGTTTTTACCTTTCAATATAAAGATGTAGCGCGCGTCATAGAGAAGCTCCACATCCTCTTCGAGGAAGCGGGCATCGAAAAGGGCGACAAAATCGCGCTTTGCGGACGCAACCTGAGCCGTTGGGGTGCGGCTTTCTTCAGCATCCTGACCTACGGGGCTGTGGCTGTGCCCATCCTGCATGAGTTCCATCCTTCGCAGGTTCACGATATTGTCAATCATTCAGAGTCGAAGCTCCTTTTCGTTGGCGACAAGGTATGGCCCAACCTGAATGCAGACGAGATGCCCGACCTGCAGGGCGTCATCTCGCTGGTCGATTACAGCCTTTTGGTAAGCCGCAACGACAAGCTGGCTTACGCTCGCGAGAACCTCAACCGTCTCTTTGGCGAGAAGTTCCCCAGCCGTTTCCTGCCTGAATGTCTCAGCTACCATCACGACCAGCCCAACGAACTGGCTGTGCTCAACTATACCAGCGGCACGACCAGCAACTCGAAAGGCGTGATGATTCCCTACCGCGCCCTCTGGAGCAACTGCGACTTCGCATATAAGGCATTAGGAGATGAAATCAAGGCGGGCGACAAGGTGCTCTCGATGTTGCCGATGGCTCACATGTACGGAATGGCGTTTGAGTTCACCTTCGAGTTTATGAAGGGCGTTCATGTCAACTTCCTCACAAAGGTCGCTTCTCCCACCATCCTGATGCGCACCCTCGCAGAGGTGAAGCCGCGCATCCTTATCGTCGTTCCTCTCATCATAGAGAAAGTGGTACGCAAGGCTGTCTTGCCCAGAATACAAGACCCGAAAGTGAGGATGCTGATGAACCTTCCCATCATTGGCGACCGCATAAGAAAGCAGATTTGCGAAGGCCTGACAGAGGCTTTGGGCGGCAACTTCTACGAGCTCATTGTCGGAGGTGCTGCAATCAATCAGGAGATAGAGCAGTTGCTCCACGATATCGGCTTCCGCTACTGTATCGGTTATGGAGCAACGGAGTGCGCTCCCATCATTACCTACAACGACTGGAAAGACCACGAGGTGGGCAGCTGCGGCAAGAACGTCATCCATCAGGAACTGCGCGTCGATAGCCCCGACCCCGAGCACATCCCGGGCGAAATCCTGACTCGCGGCCTGAACGTCATGCTCGGCTACTACAAGAACGAGGAGGCCACGAAGGCAGCCATCGATGCCGAAGGCTGGTATCATACAGGCGACCTCGGCGTGATGAACAGCAAGGGTAACCTCTTTATCAAGGGCCGCAGCAAAAACATGCTTCTCGGAGCCAACGGGCAGAACATCTATCCCGAAGAGATAGAAGACAAGCTCAGCAATATGACGCTCGTCAGCGAATGCCTTGTGGTACAGAGAGAAGACAAGCTGGTCGGCCTTGTCTATCCCGACCAGGAACAGGTGAAGAAGCTGCGTCTCTCCAAGTCCGACATCGAGACCATCATGGAGCAGAACCGCAAGGATGTCAATCCCTCTCTGCCTTCCTACGCCCAGCTTTTCAGCATCAAGGTAATGGAAACCGAGTTCGAGAAGACACCCAAGAAGAGCATCAAACGCTTCCTCTACACCAAAGCGTAGCTGAAAAAAGAAATCCCAATCAAGAGTTCTCTAATTCTCCAATTCTTGAAAGCTAAGTATTTAGGCGCGTCCCTAAATCAAATCAAGAACAGGAGAATTAGAGAATTTTTGCTTTTATTCTCTTCCGGCAATTTTGTTTTTCTTTAACATGTAATTTCCATATAATGAGCCATGAATTTTGCCTGACTATTCAAGGTCGTAGCCAATACGAGAAATTAGTGCAATTCGTGGTTTTATTAATTATATGGGCAGTTATATGTCAATTATTGTCTTAGACCTGGTCTTTGTTGCCTAACTCACTCTTTCTCTATAAGGCCACTCAGCCCCTCGCGCAGTTCTACGCTACTTCGGGGCGTAGCTGCCTCCTTTTTCATATTCCATTCTGTTTAAGCCTGCAATAATTGTGACTAAGAGCACGCAAAAGGATAGGCTAAGGGCATGTGGCGGCCTTGATTTCTGACTTTTCGGGGCAAATTGTCCCTGTTTTTATCCCGACTGGCTTATAGTCTCGGAAAAATTCTATATATTTGCACCACTTTAACCAATAAAAACTCATTCGCTCATGCGTCACTTACTATTCTCTTTGTTCTTCCTGCCCACTATTGTGGCAGCCGAGACGATAGATGTCACCAGCATTCGTTTGGCTGGCCCCTACAACATTACGAAGCCGTTTATGACGGACACCCTCGATGCAGAAGGCAAGCGCATCGACTTGGACGAGGTGTATATGGCTGGCCCCCTCTCCGCTCCCCTTTTGGGGGAGTGCATCAAAGCAGATACATCTTCCTCGATAGCACTTCCCCAAAAGGGGAGCGGGGAAGGGGCTTTGTTTGTCGCAGGCTTCACCTTGCAGAACACGGGCTTTGCGAAGGGCAAGATTAATGTGAAGTGCGAGAGCAAGTACAAGCTCTTCCTCGACGGTAACGAGCAGGGCGGAGACTTTGAACTGGTTCCTGGTCGCCATGAAGTTGGTATCAAGCTGCTCGTTAAGCACTCCCCCAAAGGGGGAGATGGAGGGGGCTTCGACACGCTCCGTATCTCCGTTGAGAGCGAACAGAACATCGAGGTCAATCCCGAAGGCAAGCGCTACTGGACGAATGCCGACATGATGCACGGAGAACGCATCAGAAGCGTCGAGCTCTCCAGTTCGGGCAAGTACGTCCGCATCAACAAGAACACCACTTACAAGGGAGGCGAGACAGGCAGCAAGGACATCTTCATCGACCTCCAGACGGGCAAGGAGTTCTCTCTCAATGGCTTCCAATACTGGCTGCCTGAAGGCGACCGCTACCTCCGCTCTTATCGCGAGACGGATGGCACTTGGTGCTACGAAACCGTTGACATCAAGACGGGAGAGCATACTTTTGTCGGCAAGTACAGCGGCAAGGGACATGCCTATCTGACAAAGGACTTGAAGAAGTTCATCGTGACCATCGACGAGAAGGTTCCTGAAGAGAAGAACAAGGACGTGCATCAAATCCTTGAGCCCGACGACCGCCAGCCAGGATGGCGCAACCGTCGCAACTACTCGCTCTACGACATCGAGACGGGCATCACGACACCCATCACCAAAGGTGCCCGTAACGCTTATATCACGCCCAATAAAGATGCAAGCCGCTTCCTTGTTTCCATTCGTACAGAAGAACTCACGGAGCGTCCCTTCGAGTTTACCGACCTGCTTCTGCTTGATGCGGCTACAGGAAAGGCCGACACGCTTGTCTGTCACGATGGTTTCATCGGTTCATGTACCTTCTCGCCCGACGAGAAATACATCGCCGTTGTGGGAACTCCCGAAGCCTTTAACGGCTTAGGCAACACGCTTCCCGAAGGCGTCACGCCCAGCAGCTACGAGTACGAACTGTTCATTATGGACCTCCAGACGAAGGAAGTGCGCTGCCTGACGCGCGACTTCGACCCTTCTGTCACATCCTACCAATGGTCGGAGCTGGACGGACAGATTTATGCCCTTTGCGAGAACCGCGACCAGAAGAGCCTCTACCGCATCAATCCAAAACCTACCCCTAACCCCTCCCTTAAAGGGAAGGAGTCCTCCCCCTATAAGGGGGAGATAGATAGAGTCTTACTCTCCGAACCTTATATCTACGGCAGTTATAGCCTGGCAAAGGAAAAGCCGCTCCTTGCCTATATCGGCGAGAGCAGTATGAGTACCGACCGCTGCTGGCTTCGCGACCTCAAGACGGGCAAGGAACGTGTGCTTTGTGACCTCAACCCGACACGCCTCAAGGACATCCAGCTTGGCGAGTGCCGAGACTGGAACTTCAAGGCTGAGCGAGGCGACACCATCTATGGTTGCTACTACTTGCCACCTTTCTTCGACGAGACAAAGCAGTACCCGATGCTCGTCTATTACTATGGCGGTTGCTCGCCTGTTGGCCGCTACCTCGACAGCTACTACAACTATCAGGAATGGGCAGCGATGGGGTATGTCGTCTATGTCATCCAGCCCTCTGGCTGTAGCGGCTTCGGTCAGGAGTTTGCTTCCCGCCACGTGAATGCCTACGGCGACTATACTGCCGATGACATCATTCAGGGAACCAAGCAGTTCTGCAAGGAGCATCCCTTCGTCAAGGCCGACAAAATCGGTTGTATGGGAGCCAGCTATGGCGGCTTTATGACGATGTATCTGCAAACCGTGACCGACATCTTTGCTGCCGCGATGAGTCATGCAGGCATCAGCAATCCTGCCAGCTATTGGGGCTTTGGCTATTGGGGTTATTCTTACAACACGACAGCCGCAGCACATTCTTATCCCTGGAACAACATGCAGCTCTATAGCGGACACGCCCCGCTCTTCAATGCCGACAAGGTGCATACGCCCATCCTCTTCATGCATGGCGGAGCCGACACAAACGTGCCCATCAACGAAAGTATTCAGATGTTCACAGCCCTCAAGTTGCTTGGCCGCGAGACAGCATTTATTACCGTCGAGGGTGAGAACCACCACATCCTGAACTACAACAAGCGCATCCGTTGGCACGACAGCATCATGGCTTGGTTTGCCCGTTGGCTACAGGACGACCCGACTTGGTGGAACTCGATGTATCCCGAGAAGAACCTTAAGTAATTTACTAAGTATGTTACATTTAGTTATTAAATTGATAAATCGTAAATATAAAACCAGACAATGACGCTCGAAGAGAAGATAGGTTTCAACGAGGTGCGGACGATGCTTCACAGCTACTGCCTCAGTCCTTTGGGGCATGAGCGGGTGGATGCCATGCAGTTCCTTGCCGACCATGAAGGTGTGACAACTCTGCATCAGCAACTTGCCGAGTTGAGCTATATCTTCCAAACTTGTACGGAACTGCCCGAACAGGACTTCTTCGACTTGAGGGAGCACATCCATCGCATCCGTATCGAAGGTACTTACCTCGAGGAGCAGACGGTTTGGGAGTTGTTGCGAGCCTTGCGTACACTTCATGGCTGGGTGGCAATCGTAAGGGCAGAGCCCAACGGAGGTATGGAAAGGTCTGCCCTACAGAAGCTTGCCGAAGGTGTCTTTACCTTTAGTTCCATCACCCGCCGCTTGGAACAGATGCTCGACAAGTATGGACGCATCAAGGACGAGGCAAGCAGCGAACTCGCAACCATCCGTCGGGAACTGAAGCGTGCCGAGGGAAGTGTCAGCCGAACCTTGACTGGCATCCTGAAAGCGGCTCAGGCAGAGGGCTTGGTGGAGAAGGACGTTACTCCAGCTATGCGAGACGGGCGACTCGTGATTCCTGTTGCGCCAGCCTTGAAACGTCGCATCAAGGGCATTGTGCATGACGAGAGTGCAACGGGCAAGACCGTCTTCATCGAGCCTGCGGAAGTGGTGGAAGCCAACAACCGCATCCGTGAGCTGGAAGCAGAGGAAAAGCGTGAGCTCATTCGCATCCTTCGGGAGTTTACGGAACTGCTGCGCCCCAACATCAAGGAACTGCTGCGCGGCTTCGAGTTCCTTGCTGACATAGAGTTCCTTATTGCCAAGCACCACCTGTCGAAAGCCATCGAAGGCCTTTCCCCGGAGATATATTCTACGCCTCTCGTCGATTGGTTCGATGCCCGCCATCCCCTTCTCGAAGCCAAGTTGCGTAAGCAGGGCTCGACGACCGAAGGGGAAGTCAAGCAGCATCCTGCGAAGATTGTGCCGCTCAGTATCACGCTGAACAAGCGGCAGCGCATCCTTATCATTAGTGGCCCGAATGCAGGCGGTAAGAGCGTGTGCCTGAAGACCGTCGGCCTCCTGCAATATATGTTGCAATGTGGCCTGCCCGTCCCGATGGCAGATGGTTCCAGGGCTGGCATCTTCCAGCAAATCTTCATCGACATCGGCGACGAGCAAAGCATCGAGGACGACTTGAGTACCTATAGTAGCCATCTCCTCAACATGAAACGCATGATGGCAGGCTGTACGTCCAACACCTTATTATTAATTGATGAGTTTGGCGGAGGAACAGAACCCACGATTGGTGGTGCTATTGCCGAGGCTGTCCTGAAGCGTTTCGTGGAGAAGGGAGCCTTTGGTGTCATTACGACACACTACCAGAACCTCAAGCATTTTGCCGAAGACACGCCAGGCGTCGTGAACGGCGCCATGCTCTACGACCGCCAGAAGATGGCAGCACTCTTCCAATTGCAGATAGGTAACCCTGGCAGCAGCTTTGCCGTAGAGATTGCCCGCAAGATTGGCATACCCGAAGATGTAATTGCCGATGCTACGGAACTTGTTGGGCGCGAGTACGTTAATGCCGACAAGTACCTGCTCGACATTACGCGCGACAAACGCTATTGGGAAGGCAAGCGGCAAACCATCCATTCCCAGGAAAAGCAGATGGTACAAACCATCGAGCAGTATGAGCGCGAGATAGAGGAGCTGCGAAGCAAGCGTAAGGAAATCATTCGTGAGGCAAAGGCCGAGGCAGACAAAATTATTGCTGCTGCCAATGCTCAGATAGAGAACACCATCCGAGAAATTAAGGAGGCACAAGCCGACAAGGAGCGTACACGTTCTGCCCGTCAGCAGTTGCAGACCTTCCGCGAAGAGGTCGGACAGATGAGTCAGGAAGAGCTTGATGCCTATGTAGAGAAGAAACGCAAGCAGATAGAGGAGCGCAGGAAGCGTCACAAGGAAAGGCAAGAGGCAAAGCAGAAAGCCCAAGAGGGCCAAATACAAAATTCAAACTTAAAACAACAAAATGCCGACACTCCCAATCCTCTTTCTGTCGGTTCTTCTGTCCGCATCAAAGGTCAGACTTCTGTTGGCACCATTACAGCCATTGAGGGCAAACAGGCAACCGTTACCTTTGGCATGATGCGAACATTGGTTGACATCAAACGATTGGAAGCCTCCCCCGTCCCCTCCAGAGGAGGGGGGAACGGCGAAGCAAGCCAAACCGTAGTGATAAGCCGCCAGACGACGGACAGCATCCGCCAGAAGCACCTTGACTTCCGTCAGGAGATTGACGTGCGAGGCATGAGGGCAGACGAAGCCTTGCAAGCCGTCACCTACTTCATCGACGATGCCCTGCTGGTCAATGCCTCCCGCGTCCGCATCCTTCACGGCACAGGTACAGGAGCCCTTCGGCAAGTCATCCGCCAATACCTAAACACCGTCCCCGGCATCGTCTCTGCCCATGACGAGCACGTCCAATTCGGCGGCGCAGGCATCACAGTCGTAGAATTGAGATGAAGATGAGTCGCAACTATATGCGTTGAGAGAAGGATTAACCAACTGTTGTGCCCATGCCGACTACTTCAGTCCGATGCATCCGACTATTCGTGTGTTTGCCGACCGTATTGAGTTGCAGAATCCAGGCAGGTTCATGTTCCCGTTGTCAGAACTGCGCACGCAGATACACTCCATTCCGCGCAACCCGAACATTATCAAGTTTTTCCGCTATGCCAAGTTGGGTGAGAATGCCGGCTATGGCATCGACAAAATGCTGGCTTGGGAGCGGCTGACCAAAGGCAAGGTGGAATTTACCAGCGACCTAGTGTGCTCTACCATCACTTATTGGTTTGGTGAACAACCTAGTGACCAAGTTGGTGACCAACCTAGTAACCAACCTAGTGACCAAGTTCAAAAAGTTATTAATTGTATCCGCGATAATGTTTATACAATGAGTCTCCTACAGCAGGAGTTGAAAATCTCAAGCCGCAGATATGTTCGAATATACATGCTTAATCCCGCCATTGAGGGCGGCTATGTACTTCGAGCATACCCAGATAAGCCCAACCACCCCAACCAGCGGTACTATCTCTCGGAAAAGGGATTGAAATTGAAAGAAATTCTTCATTCTTCAAGATAATTCTTCATTCTTAACTCTTAACTCTTAATTATTTTTCGTATCTTTGCTCCCAAGTATCAAGAGGATTTGTTAATATGTCAACAGAAGATTTACAGAAACGGACGACCGTCAATATACAAGAGAAGGCGAACCTGATTTGGGCTATTGCTGATAAGTTGGTGGGAACGTACAAGCCACATGAGTATGGAAACGTCATTCTTCCCATGTGTGTTATCAAGCGTTTTTCCGATACGCTGGCTCCCACCAAAGATGCTGTCCTGAAAGCAAACGACCTTTGCGAACAACGAGGACTGGCTGTAAGGAAAGGCTTTTTGACTACGGCTTCTGGCTACGACTTCTATAATGTGTCGCCTTTCACATTCGAGGGGCTGCTTTCAGACCCAGACAATATTGCCGACAACCTTCGAAGCTACTTGAACCACTTCTCTGAGAATGTGGTGGATATTATCGAGAAGTTCGACTTCGACAAGGAAATCACCAAACTCGACAATAATGGTATTCTCTTTAATGTGGTTCAGGAGTTCTGCTCGAAGAAAGCATATATGGGAGCCGACGAGATTAGCGCAGTCGATATGGGCTACATCTTCGAAGAACTGGTCCGCAAGTTCTCTGAGAGCTACGACGAACAGGCCGGAGCACATTTCACGGCTCGCGACATTATCTATATGATGGCAGAACTCTTGGTAGCTCCCCAACGGAAACAATTGGAAAAGGAAGGTGTGACTGCTACCGTTTATGATATGGCTATGGGAACGAGCCAAATGCTCGATTGCCTTTCCGAGAAACTCTTGGAGATTGATTCAGAGGCACAAATCACGGAGTTTGGTCAGGAACTGAACGAACAGACCTTTGCAATTGCCAAAGCAAATGTCCTCATCAAAGGCGGAGATGCAGACAATATGCGCCACGGAAATACCCTTTCAGACGATAAGTTCGAGGGCTATACGTTCGACTATATCATTTCCAATCCGCCTTTCGGTATCGAGTGGAAGAACGAGAAGAAAGCCGTCGAGGAAGAACACAAGCATGGAGATATGGGACGCTTTGCCTCTGGTCTGCCCGCTATTGGCGACAGCCAGCAACTCTTCATGCTCAACGGTATTGCCAAACTAAAGGAAACAGGCCGAATGGCTATCATCCAGAACGGTTCTCCCTTGTTCAAGGGTGATGCAGGAAGTGGAGAGAGTAACATTCGAGGCTATCTGCTCGAAAACGATTGGCTGGAAGCTATCGTGCAGATTCCAAACGATATGTTCTACAATACTGGTATTGCTACCTACATTTGGATAGTGACCAAAGACAAGGCTCCAGAGCGCACAGGCAAAGTGCAATTGATAGATGCAAGCAAATGTTGCGAGAAACGTAGGAAGTCTTTGGGCAACAAGCGAAACGAGTTTACAGACCGTTGTATCGACCTCATCAGTCGGGCTTATATGGCTTTCACGAATGGAGTCTATGAAGATGGCGAACTGGTGGTAGAAAGTAAGGTGAAGGATTGTGACGACTTCAAATTTACTAAGGTAGCTATCAAACTTCCAGACAAGAAGAAGGACACAGAGAATGTGCCCTTCAAGGAAGACATAGAAGCCTATATGCAGAAGAATGTCTATCCCTACGTTCCTGAAGCTAAGGTCGATATAAAAGCCAGCAAGATAGGCTACGAGATACCTTTCACTCGTGAGTTCTACAAGTATGTAGCTCCCAGAAAGAGTGACGAAATCTTTGCTCATCTGCAAGAGTTAGAGAAGCAGGAAACAGCACTAATGGCTAAAATTATGGGACGATGAGCAGGGAGATGAAACATAGCGGCATAGAGTGGATTGGCGAGATTCCGAAGGAGTGGAATCCAGCCAGATTCAAATATTCTGGTTGTTTTGTAAAAGGTAAATTACCCGTAATACAGAACAATGAGAATAAAGGAATCCCTGTAATTGGAGCTTCGGAAATGTTGGGGAAAGAACCGAGATTATATACAGAAGACTCAAATCTTCCAATGTGTACAGAAGAAGATATTCTGATATTGTGGGATGGTGCCAATGCTGGAATAATTGCTAATAAATGCAAAGGTGTAGTCTCATCAACAGCAGTTAAGTATTCTTGTACAGATAAGAGGTTTGACAAACAATACATGTTTTATCTCTTAAAAAATGCAGAACCATTTTTCAAAAGCAAAGTAGGTGGAACTACGATTCCTCATATGAACACAACGTACATTGATGAATATCTTTGTGTTCTTCCTTCTTTCTCTGAGCAGCAAAAGATAGCTAGCTATTTGGATAAGGTTTGTGGTGAGGTAGATGAGATGATAGCCCTGCAAGAGCAGATGATAGAGGAACTGAAAGCCTATAAGCAATCTGTCATTACAGAGGCCGTCACAAAAGGTTTGAATTCTAATGTTCCAATGAAGGATAGTGGTATTGAGTGGATTGGGAAAGTGCCGAAGTATTGGGAAATAAGAAGAATAAAAAATCTTTTCAGTTTAAGAGATGAAAAGAACTCTAAGCCAATGGATGAAGTGCAGTTGTTGTCTTTGTACACTGGTATTGGTGTCTTCCCACATGGAGAACAAGAAGAAAGAGGAAATAAGGCAATAACAGTTGAAGGTTATAAAGTCGTTCACAAAGATGATATTGTGGTTAATATCATTTTGGCATGGATGGGCGCTATTGGTGTTTCCAACTATGATGGAGTTACAAGTCCTGCATATGATGTATATATCCCAGACTTGAGTAAGGTCGTTCCCCATTTCTTTCATTATGTCTTCAGAACACAAGGGATCGCTGGCGAATGTTATAAATATGGACGTGGAATAATGATGATGAGATGGCGAACGTATTCCTCTGAATTTAAGCAAATTCAGGTTCCGTTCCCCTCTATAGACGAGCAGCAATCAATCGCCTCTTTTCTTGACGAGAAATGCTCAGAAATTGACTCTCTAATAGCAATCAAGCAAGCGAAGATAGAAGAACTGAAAGAGTATAAGAAATCCGTAATCTACGAATACGTAACAGGTAAAAAGGAAGTGATATAATTATGGATTGGAGTTTCATGAACATATTTAAAAGAGCCGATTTTAATACATTAATGTTTTCATTGGCTATAATGGGATGGATAATGAATTGTCTTTATCCTGACATTATTTACTTTATAATGATTGCAATAATGTGTTCTGTTTATTGTATAGCAAGATTTGTTGTACACTTGTACGATGCTTATCAATTAAGTCAAATAAACAAGGCAAATGCGAAATATGATCAGGAACAAAAGGACAAAATGGCTCATGATCGAGAGTTGCAGGCTCAATTTGTATATGATAGATTAAGCCTTGACAATCAGAAATTGTTGCAAGAAATTGTAAGAAAAGGTGAAAAGAGTAGCTATTCAGACGTTTATATTATAAAGGATGTACATTCTAATTCGTTCATTATTTCGCAAATAAGTATGATGTTGTTTCATGATAATATGGTCAACTCATGGGTTACAATTAATGAATCCCAAGATTCATGTAGTATTTACATAAAAAATCCACTTAATATAATTATTGAGAGGCAGATAAAAAACAATAGACATGAACAATAATCCCCAGAAATATCATGGTGAATGGTGGGTGCCTGCTAAAGCAGATTAATTTAGGAAACTCTAGGAAAGCCTAAGAGAATATAGGAGGAGCTAAAAAAGAATATATAATGGAAAAGAAATATAAGGTGTTGAAGGCGGCGGTGGTCTGGAAAGACCTCTACTTCTATCGCAAGAGCGATGCCATCTATCAGCTGACGGTGGAGTTCTGCAAGCGCTTCCTTCCTGCTTATGGCGACAGGACTGTCGACCAGATGGTGCAGGCTGCTCGCTCTGGCAAGCAGAACATCGTGGAAGGGAGCGAGGACGGTCAGACAAGCTCCGAGATGGAGATAAAGCTGCTGAATGTGGCTCGCGGCAGTCTGCAGGAGCTTCGTGCCGACTACGAGGACTACCTCAACACCCATCACCTTACCGTTTGGCCCAAGGGGAACGAACGTCAGCAGCGCCTCCGCGACTTCTGCCACTCCCATAACGACTACAAGGACTATGAGCCTTTCGTGGCCAAGATGGATGATGAGGAGATGGCGAACCTGCTGCTCACCCTCTGCCACCAGACAGACAAGATGATGTGCGCCTATATAGAGAAGTTGGAGCAGCAATTCGTGACCGAAGGCGGCATCAAGGAGCGAATGCACAAGGCTCGCACAGGCTATCGCGCAGAGCAAGACGCAAGAATGGAAGCCTTGGAAGCCGAGAACAAACAACTGAAAGAGAAAATAAAGGAACTGGAAGGGAAGCTGGAGGCTCTAGGAGGGCCTAGGAGGCTTTAGGAAGGCCTAGGAGATTTTAGGAAAGCCTAGGAGGTTTTAGGAAAGCCTAGGAGGTTTTAGGAAAGCCTAGGAGGTTTTAGGAAAGCCTAGGAGGTTTTAGGAAGGCCTAGGAAAAAATAAAAATGAAGACGGAAATGGAAACGAAAGAGAAGAACTTTGAACAGGACATTGAGAGCTGGCTTCTGAGTGAAGGCGGTTATATGAAAGGCTCGATGGAAACGTACGACAAGAAGCGTGCTATCGATATGCCTGTCCTCATCAGTTTCATAGAAGCCACACAGCCCAAGCAATGGGCAAAATATAAGAACCTCTATGGAGAGCAAGCAGACGCTCAGCTCTACAAGATGTTCCAAAATAATGTGGCTCAGAATGGACTCATCTATGTCCTCAGAAACGGCATCAAGGACAGGGGCGTAGGACTGAAGTTCGTCTATTTCGAACCCGCTTCAGGACTGAACGAGGAATTGGTGGAGAAATACAAAGCTAACATCCTGACAGAAACCCGTCAATTCTTCTATTCGACAGAAAACAAGAACTCCATCGATATGGTGCTTTCTGTGAATGGTATTCCTGTTGTGGCTCTGGAACTGAAGAACCAGTTCACAGGTCAGACGGTAGAGAACTCCAAGCACCAATATATGTACGACCGAGACCCCAAAGAACCCTTGTTCCAGTTCAATAATCGTATTCTGGCTTACTTTGGTGTAGATTTGGAAGAAGTGGTAATGACGACTCATTTACAAGGCGACAAGACCTTCTTCTTGCCTTTCAACCAAGGCAGCAACGGAGCAGGAAACATAGGCGATGGTGGAAACCCAGAAAACCCAGACGGCTATCCTACAAGCTATTTGTGGGAAAGAGTTTTGCGTAGGGATATGCTTCTGGCCTTGCTTCAAAGATATATCAGCCTGCAAATAGAAACGAAGGTGAAGTTGGAACTGGGTAAGAAGGTCACCCTGAAATCTGCAAAGATTATCTTCCCTCGTTATCATCAATTGGATGTCGTGGAAAAACTGATTGCAGACACTCAAGCCCAGAAGGAAGGCAAGAGCTATCTGCTTCAACATAGTGCAGGAAGCGGAAAGTCGAACTCAATTGCCTGGCTGACTTACAGACTCTCGTCTTTGCATAACAAGGAAGACAAGGAAATGTTCCAATCTGTTTTCGTGGTGACTGACCGCAGAATATTGAACAACCAATTGCAAGAAACCATTTTGGGCTTCGACCACAAACAAGGACAGATTGAGACCATAACAGATAGCGACAATTCGTCGAAGTTGAAGGACGCGATTAACGACAAGAAACGCATTATAGTAACGACCATCCACCGTTTCCCTCTCATCTACAAAGAACTGGACGGACACGCCCAGAAGAACTTTGCAATTGTGATAGACGAGGCACATAGTTCGCAGAGTGGTAAGAGTGCCGAGAAACTGAAAGAGGCTTTGGCTGATACAGATGAGGCTTTGAAAGAGATGGCTGAATGGGAAGAGAAGACGGAAGAGGAACTGAAGGACAGCATGGATGTGATGACAGAAACTCTGTTGGCACAAGGTAAGCACAAGAACCTCTACTTCTATGCCTTTACTGCAACTCCCAAACCCAAGACCTTGCAAACCTTTGGTGTGATGAGGCCAGACGGAACTTATGATGCCTATCATCATTATTCCATGCGTCAAGCTATCGACGAGGGCTTCATCCTTGATGTGCTGAAATACTATACCACTATCGAGACAAGTTACGAGATAGCCAAAGCCGTTTCAGAGAATCCTGAGTTTGAAGAGATACCTGCTACAAAGGCTATCAAACGCTATCACGACGAACATACCTTCGTCTTGCAACAAAAGGTGGAAGTTATGGTGGAGAAACTCAGGGAAGTCACCCTCTCGAAGATAGACGGACAAGCAAAGGCTATGATTGTTTCGCCATCGAGAGCACATGCTGTTAGATATCTCTTCCTCTTGAAAGAATATTGCAAGAAGATGGGCTATACAGATGTGCGTCCTTTGGTGGCCTTCTCTGGAACTGTGAAATATCAGGGAGAAGAATATACGGAAAGCAAGCTGAACAGCACAGAAGAGCAACATATCTCAGAAAGGCAGTTGCCTCTGTTCTTCAATAGTGATATGTATAACGTGCTAATAGTGGCCGACAAATACCAGACTGGATTTGATGAGCCTCTTCTGCATACTATGTTCGTAGATAAGAAACTGAGAGGCGTAAAGGCTGTTCAGACGCTATCGAGACTGAATCGTAGCTGTAAGGGGAAGACAGATACCTATATCCTGGACTTCATCAATACTGCCGACAGCATCAAGGCTTCGTTCCATCCCTTCTATGAAGAGACTTTGCTGAGTGATGCTGTAGATGTGAACGTAGTATATGAGTATGATACAAAGTTGAAGAAATACCATCTGTGGAATACGGATGACGAAGAGAAGGTTTATCAAATCTATGCCAAACGGAAACAAGGCGACAAGGATATGGGCAAACTGGCTTCTGCCTTGAAGCCTGCACTCTCAGCCTACGAGATATTGGTGGAAGATGAGCAGTTCAAGGTTCGTTCCTTGATGAAGAACTTCATCCGTTTCTATTCTTATATGGCACAAGTGGTTCGAACATTCGACAGAGAACTGTATAAAACCTACATCTTTGCTGAGTACTTCTATCGCATCATCCCCAAGAAAGGACATGAGAAGGTCGATTTGAACAACAAATTAGCTCTCATCAACAACAAACTTACAGAAACATTCTCTGGAGCGATAGAGTTAGCTCCCAAAGATAAACCCAAATCGGTCATTAGAGATTTTTCCTGTTCCATTTTCTAATGACCGCCATTAGAAAGTCTTGATTATATTTGGTTGATTCACAATAAATTTCTACC
>Ga0310690_10004089_pt1 | contig 21159 bp, 18 predicted proteins | sample AusTroGonzalo_MG_2_FD_207661 | JGI IMG/M metagenome (GOLD analysis project Ga0310690, IMG submission 207661) | Bovine rumen microbial communities from tropical cattle in Woodstock, Queensland, Australia - Gonzalo_04 (v2) (version 2) | ecosystem: Host-associated > Mammals > Digestive system >... | reverse complement strand
GCAAAAGATTGGTTGAAAGAAAATCTGATGCAAAAAATCAGCAGAATAAAAATTGACGATTTGTGTGAAAAAATAATTAAAACCCTGAGAGTTGACAGTGATGTTTCAGATGGCTTTTGCAATGCAATGCAGATGCTCTATGCTGATAAAAAATATCTGGATTTTATGACGGATGCAGATCTGTATGCTCTCAGTAAAACAAATCTTCCACGGGAATCGGCTATTACGGCGGAAAACTTATTTCTGCTGCAACAGACAAAATTCAAATGCCCATTGAACGGTGCGCTTCTCTGGAAAAAGAACAGCAAAACAGGGCAACGTACGTATTCATTTCAGATTGTAAAGATCTATCCGGATGATCTTCCGCTTGATTTGATGATAAGCTTTGGGGATATTCAGCCTCCGCCGCAAAATCCGGATGCACATGATAATAAGATCGCGCTTTGTAAAAAATGCGCTGAAGATTATATGGATGATCCAACGGAAAAAACATATAAAAGGCTGCTCGAATGTAAAGCCGGCATCAAAAACAGACAAATAAATGACAGAATAGCAGCGGAATCGGACGTGGAAGATAAGATTGTCGACGTTATACGGGCAATATCAAATATGGACGGTACATCAGGCTTGATGCCGTTCAATGAAGTTCTGAAAGTCAGCGAGAAGATCCATCCGGAGTTTTATCTTTTGGAAGAGCGAGTCGAGGATGAGGTAGTCAAGTATTATACTTTTGTTGAAAATCAGTTTTCTGCTCTTGACGGCACAGGTAATGCCACTTTCAATATCATCAGGGGAGAAGTTATAACCTGTTATGAAAAATATGAAAGCGAAGGAAGACCTCAGGATGAGATCTTTGAAGCATTGGTGACATGGCTGCTTTCTGCAAATGGTTTAAGCGATAAACATCGGATCGCTGCAAATGTGATTGTTTCATTTTTTGTGCAAAATTGTGCGGTGTTCAAACCCCGTGAGCAAAACGACAAGAATCAACAGAAAACGGAGGATAATGTATGAGACTTCCGAACAGAGTGACTCCATACAGGAAAAGTACACTGGCAAAGTTTCCCGTTGTCTTATCTGCTTTACAGGAATTTGACATGTCCCCACAAATATTGTACGCGAGAGTTAAGAAGAAGGATTTTCCCGTCACTGATTTCATAGAGGTTCTGGATTGTCTGTTTATGCTCGGTAAGATTGAATTTGTTCCGGGGAAGGAGGTGCTTCGATATGTTGGTGGAAGTAAGCTGCGATAAGTTTGAGGAAAATGGCAAAGTACGCCCGCCGATACGGTTTCATAAAGGCCTTAATGCAGTTGTTGGTAATGAATCCGGCACTACTTCTGTTGGTAAATCAACGTTTCTGATGATTCTGGATTTTGTCTTCGGAGGGGATGACTATATCAAAAAGTCCAGGGAAGTGCATAAGGAAGCCAATTCGGGTCCGCATGTAATCAAGTTTCAGTTTGATTTTGACGGGAAACCTTACTTTTTTTCCAGATCCACCGAGATAGATGAACATAATTATGTTATTCCCTGCGATGAGAATTACGAACCTTTACCGGGTGAACCGATGACATTGGAAAATTATTGCGGCTTTCTTGCAGAGCACTATGGACTGACTGAAGACGGCCAAACATGGCGCGGATGCGTTTCCCGGTTTATCAGGGTAGACAGAAGGGATACGCTGCTGGATACCGAGAAACCATTGAAATCGTATAAAGGTGAAGCGGATCGGGTAGGTATCCTGGCTCTGATTAAGCTGTTCGGAGAATATGCCGGTATCAGTGCGCCTCAGAAGGCTAAGGAAGAAGCAGAGAAAGACGAAAAAGCATATCGGGATGCTTTGTCACATGAGTTTATCCCGGCTGTTAAGAATATAACTGAATACAAAGCAAATGCAGAGCGGATTGATAACCTGGAGATTATCCTGCAGGATCTTGCTGAAAAAAGTTCAAAAGGCTTACTGGAACTGACTTCATTGCAGGCTGAGCAGATTACTTCGATCAGAAATAAGATTGCCTCTCTGCGCCGCCAGCGTTCAATGATGGAATCACAGAGAACAGCACTTGAGACCAGCCGAAAGGAAAAGAAGGCCAAAAATTTGCAATCTGATTATACGGAACTACTTCGGTTTTTCCCGGATGTTGATCTTCGAAAACTGGAGGAAGTGGAAGAATTTCATCGCCAGCTTTCATCTATCTTGAACAATGAACTGCGTTCCAGCGAAAAACATCTGATCGATATGATTTCTCTGACTAATGATGAGATTGCCAGACTGGAACAGGAACAGCTGAAAATAAGCCAGATTCCGAATGTGAATAAAGCCACACTGGTTCGATATGCTGAATTGCAAAAAGAAATTCAGGATTTGCAGTCTGCCAATGACGCGTTTGACAAGAAAGGCGAACTGAAAAAAAGGGTTGAATTAATGGAAGAAGGCCTGAATGAAATCATTGTAAAGGAAATGCGTTATATCGAGACACAACTCAACAGTAAAATGGCTCAGATGAATGAGGACCTTTACGAAGAAAAAACCAGACCGCCTATATTTCATACGATTTCGGCTGATTTATATAACTTTTCAACGGAAGATGATCATGGTACGGCAATGAGACATAAAGGCGTTATCCTGCTGGATCTGGCCATTCTTCAGACGACAAAACTTCCATTTATCGTTCATGATTCTGTTTTGCTTCTGGATGGAGAGAATGATGTGATTGAAAAGATTCTGGGACTGTATTCGGCACAGAAGGATAAACAGGTCTTTATTGCTTTTGATAAGACAGCAACGCCGCGAGCAAAGGAAATCCTGAAAGAAGCACAGGTTTTGAACCTGCGCCATGGAGGCTTTGAACTGTTTGGCCGGTCATGGAGCAGGACCAAGAATTCTGAACCGGATGCGGAAATCGCGAATGCAAATAAATCATGATTTCCGATACCATTCCATTGCGTCCCCGTCGGCGTTCAGCACCGCTCCCGGCAGCCAAGGGGGAACCTGGGCCATCTTTTCACAAATTACCTGCGGATCGACATCCCGGCGGGCTTCAATGATCAGCTCATCATGCACATGCCCGCAGATGAAACAGTCCGACAGCGACTGCATGGCATAACAGAGAATATCCCGCGAGACGGCCTGCACGATATTTTCCACAAATTTCGGGCCATAGCTTTCGATCCGTTCCCATTTTTTGGTAGCCCCGACACCTTCATAGGTTACGGATTCGCTGCCGAAACGGTTTTCCCCGATCTTCGGTTTTACATAACACAGCTGCCGGCCGGAGGGAAGGGTGATGAACAGCATGGCATTACGATAAGTGAACCTGATTCCGTGCGTTTCCGTGGACATCCGGCAGCGCACTGCCTGTTTCACCGCATCATCCACATCCCACCAGAGGGAAACGATATTCGGATTGGCCTGGCGCCAGGCGGTTACCAGAGGCTGCAGTTCCTCCTCTTTCAGCCCCATCTCCAAGGCTCCCATGGCTGTGAGGGCACCGACGCTGCCGCCATAGCCGAGCGCAAGCTCGGCTATCTTACCCTTCTGCCGCAGATGACTGTTCATGCCGTGCTTTTCCACGGGAACGCCGAACATCGCCGACGCGGAAGCACAGTAAATATCCCCGTGATTGCGGAAAACTTCCGTGCGCCATGTTTCACCGGCCAGATACGCGATGACACGGGCCTCGATCGCGCTGAAATCACTGACAATGAACTGATATCCCGGGCGGGGCACAAAAGCAGTGCGGATCAGCTGGGAGAGGACGTCCGGAACATCCTCATACAGGAGACAGAGCATTTCAAAATCGCCGGCTTTTACCAGACGGCGGGCGGAAGCCAGGTCCGGAATATGATTCTGCGGCAGATTCTGCAGCTGCACCAGCCTGCCGGCCCAGCGGCCGGAACGGTTTGCTCCATAAAACATAAACATACCGCGACAGCGTCCGTCCGCACAGACGCAGTTTTCCATCGCGGTATATTTTTTTACGCTGGAACGGGCCAGCTGCTGCCGGAGCTCCAGCACCCGCGCAAGCTCCGGAGGAGCGGTTTTCAACAGATCCCTGACGGACTTTTTGTCCAGGGAATCCACATCCATATCGTGGTCCGCCAGCCACTGCTTCATCTGCAGAACGGAATTGGGGTTTTCCAGCCTGGTTAACTTCCGCATTTCATCCGAAAGCGCTTTGCGGGCTTTCTCATCCAGACGGATCGCCTGACTGACCATATCCCTGTCCAGCGCAATGCCGCGGTCATTGATTTGTTCAGACAGATGATATTCATTCCAGACTGAATCCGGAACGGGGAATTTGCCCAGTAACCGCTTGATATTCATTTCCACCTCCACATCACGTTTGTTATATGCCTTGAAAGCAGCCCATTTCTCCGGCGCATGCGAAGGCAGATTCCAGGACCTTCCGGCGTTGGCTTTCGTGGGCTTGCAGGGCACGGTGAAATAACGGATCAGCGCTTTGCCTTCCGCGATTTTCTGCTGCGGAAGCTTCAGGACCGCTCCGACCCCTTCCAGGGACAAGGGAAGCCCCACATACGCGGACCAGACCATCGAGCAGCGCCAGGAAACCGGATTCAGATAGTTTCCGACGGTATCATCATGAGAACCGTATCCGCGAAACAGGTCCGGACGAACCATGCGGAGCCAGGCGGACAGGCAGATGCGTTCGAAAGACGCATTGAAAGCCCACTTTATCACGGATTCATCTACCAGCGCCTGCAGGACGGTTTCCGGGATCTGCTCACCACAGGCGAGATCCACAACGGAAACGGGACCGCCGTTCACGGAATAACCGAAGAGGAGGATGGCGAAGCCGGGGTCTTCGGTATAACGGTAAACACCGGTTTTTGACAGATCCGCGCCGGATTTTGTTTCCAAATCAATCGAAAGATAATGAATCATACATGGGGGGCTTTCCGATCGCCCCCCCACACCCCCCTTCGGCATCAAAATATTTATACTGGGGTGGGGGGCTTTGTGGGCCCCCCGACCCCCCTTCGGTAACGCTCCTTCAGTCAGGACAGGAAATCGTCGTCATCATCGGTATCGAAGTCTTCTTCCGCGCGGCTGCGGCTGCCCAGCGGCTGGCCGTCACGGACCTTCTGCAGGTTGTTCAGGCCGCAGGCGATCCCGCGATTGCCGTTGGAATTGAAGGCATAGAGCGTGATACTGGCCCTGCCGTAGACGCCGGAATACACCTCGGAATGTTCCAAGATGGGCTGACGGTTGATATCCACGATTTCCGGAGCGGAATCAGAATTGGCATTGATGAACATACAGCCGGCATAGGCGGAATCATCCCGGCGCTCCTTATCGCCATCCCGCAGGGGAAGCTTCAGGTCTTCCAGGGCGGGGACGGACTTGCTGGTGCCCTTCAGCTTGCTCTGGCCTTCCTCATAGGCGGCCCGGATCGCACGGTGAATCTTCTCAATGGTCACTGTATCCGACTTCGGGATAATCAGAGACACAGAATACTTCAGTTTTCCGCCGTTAATGGATTTGGGCTCCCAGACATTGGCATAGCTCCAGCGGGTACCCGAACCGGTAATGACTTTACAGGGATTTACATACTTACTCATTACACTTTTCCTCCATATCACTGTTTTCACTGAAATCGATTTTTGCAATATCCAGGGCCGGACGCGAATCCGACTCCGGTACCAGGGTTGGCTTTCCCGGCGGTTTATATGTCAGACCGCCCAGGATCTCATTGAATTGTTTTCTGCCCAGAAGCGCTTTCATATCAGTGATCCCCAGCAGCCTCTGTTCATACGGCTCTTTGCCGACAGCCCGCACAGCGGCGGCGACCGCGGCATCATCGGTATAACGGGTTTTGGTTCTTCCTTCGACCAGTTTCAACCCTTCATAGCGCCTGCCGTTCAGCGCCTGTTTTACCGCGAAATCCTTTACGTCATTTCCCCAGGAGATCAGATCATCAATCCGCGGAAGGATCGCCGCGATTTCCATATCGGTCATTTCGGGCGGAGGCTCGAAATCATATCGGGCCATTTCCAGGTTGAACTCCGCCCGCTTCCTGCAGGAACCTTTTGCAGGGCAGAACTGACAGTGATCCCCGGCGGCAAAGTCACCTTCACCCAGGAAGGCCAGTTCCGCAGCAGGGGCAAGCACGGTATCGGCCCATGAAAGCAAATCCGTCTTGCTGATCTCAAAAGTGCTGACATGATCACGCCGGGGCTGGAAAATGCTCAGTTTTACGGATCTGACATCATAGATTCCGTCAAAGGACTCCAGAAGCCCCAGGGCATAACACATCATCTGTGAATTCCACCCCGCGTCGACAAGGATGCCGGAGCCGTACTTCAGATCAATCACAAACAGCGCTTCATCCGAAAGAATGCAGGCATCCGCGGTCCCGAAACCTTCGGGAACCCAGCGGGAGAAATCCAGCCGCTGCTCCACCAGGACAAGGGGATCGTAACAAAGCTTCCGGGCTTCGCCGATCTGCTCCAGGACGAAATCACGATAGGCATCCGTACACTCATCCATTTCCCGATCAAAGAAAGTCAGCCGGCCGGCGGGGACATCAGCTTTTTTACCGAGCGCTTTCAGGACCTTATATGCCGCCAGACTGTGGGCGTCCGTGCCCTGCTGCGCATAGGGGGAAGTATGGTCAGGATATCCTTCGCAGAGCTTTGCACTGGGCGGGCAGGCGATCCACCGCGAACTGGAAGAGGCGGAAAGCAGCGCATGATCAGGCATGAAAATTGCGCGCCTCCTTTACGAGTTCCGGGTAACGGGACGGATCCACATCCGTCAGGCTGCCGCCGCCACTGTACTTCCGAACCAGCTCCTTCGCCTCGGCCCTGAAACCGGAATGGGAAAGATCCGCCAGCAGTGCACGGACATCTTCCTTTGTAAATGTCTCGGAAGGCTTTTCCGGCTGAGCAGGCTCCGCAACAGAATCCTGCTCGAAGGCGGAAGAGGGAAGCAGCGCCGGTTCCTCATTGTCCGAAAAGCTCAGTTTCATATAGGTAGCGATCCGGATCAGGTCTTCACCGCCGGCCACAAGCTGTTTACCGACCGTACAGAGATCGTCCAGCGCGGTGACCAGATCATTCGTTTTACTCATCGTTGACTCCCTTCATCATCTTTTTTTCATATCAGCTGGCATGACCTGTTACAAGCATCGCATTCTGTATCTGCAGCACCTCTCTTTCCGAGGGACTTGGGCCCCTCTGTCTTCTTATGGACAGCGGGAGAGGCGTTTTTCCGGTTTTGGAAGACGATACGCAAAAAAATGTCATGTCATTCAAAAATGCATGATGACGTCGGAAGGGGAAGACCTTCTGTTCCGTTTGATGTTTTTTGTCACGTTTGTGAACGCATTTCGTTTATAATATAATTGTGGGATTTTTCTCGCAATTTTGAGTGTTACGGTTGTCATGGGGAATGATATATGGTTAGTTTGGTTTTTGATCATACCGGTTTGATCATCAGCTTGCTGGGAATAGTACTGGTCTTACGAAGCGACATTCTTGAGAAACAGTCGCGCCGGTTTTTTCTGTGGATCTTTATCATCCTGATCGCTTATGCTTTATCCGATACAATCAGTTGGATAACATATGAAATAGTCGGCCGGGAATGGATGCTTGCATCAAAAATATCATTGTTCCTGGCATCAGTTTTCTCCGGTGCTTTGATTCCGCTGCTGGCCGGTTTCATGCTGTATTCCGCCGGTGAGGAAAAGGCGTTCAGGAATCGCATTTTTCAAATGATTCTTGCTGTTTTTGCCGTCTATCTCATCCTTCTGATCTATGCGCAGTTCTCAACAGCGATCTATTATTATGATGAAAGCAATACTTATCATCGGGGACCATGGTATCCTGTGTTGCTTGTTCTGCCGATCCTGATGTTAATCCTCAATATCTGGCTGCTGTGGAGCAAACGAAACAGGCTTTCCAAAAAGAATAAAGCCGTATTTGCTTCCTGCATTCTGCTTCCCGTTATATCCATGATGATCCAGATGCTTTTTTACGGAGTCAACATCATTATTCTCGGTGTATCAATCTCAGCTTTCATTATGCTGACGAATGTGATCAATGAAAACAGAAAACAATATTATATGCAGCAGGAGGAAAACGTCAAACTGAAGACTGAGATCCTTCTCAGCCAGATTCAGCCTCATTTCCTGTTCAATACGCTGGGGACGATCAGCCACCTGTGCACAGACGCGCCGGAGGCGAAAAAAGCAATCGGCCTTTTTTCCAGGTATCTTCGCGGCAATATCGATGTGCTGTCCAATGAAATGCTCATTCCGTTCGACAAAGAAATCGATCATGCGAGAATGTATCTGGAACTGGAGAAACTGCGCTTCGGAGACAATCTGCAGGTTTCCTGGGATCTGCAGTGTACGGATTTCATGATTCCGTCCCTGACGCTGCAGCCGCTGGTGGAAAACGCGGTACGATATGGTGTCAGAGGAAATGCGGACGGATGCGGAATCGTGCGGATTCAGTCAAGGGATCGTGGGGATCATTACGAAATCAGCGTATTCGACAGCGGTCCCGGGTTTTACCCGGATCACACGCAGTGGTCTGTCGAACGATCCCATATCGGTATTGATAACGTGAAGGAAAGACTACGGGTTGTCTGCAACGGAGAATTTCGAATTCAATCTATTCCCAGACTGGGAACGACGGCCACCATTATACTGCCAAAGGAGAAGAAGGCATGAATATTTTCGCGATCGATGATGAAACTGCAATGCTTTCCGAACTTCATCAATCCATTCAGGAAGCGCGTCCGGAAGCAGAAATCCATGATTTCAGATTCGCTGCCGAAGCGCTGGAAGCAATCACAGAAAGCGGCATGATTCCTGATATCGTCTTTTCCGATATTGAGCTCCCGGGGATGAACGGGTTGGATCTGGCCGTCAGAATCAAGCAGTTTGCCCCTATGACAAAGATTATCTTTGTGACGGGTTATTCCCAATATGCGCTGGAGGCTTATCGGCAGCATATCAACGGCTATGTGCTGAAACCGATTGACGCGGAACAGATCAGACAGGAATTGGATTATCTGACGGAACCAAACCGGCAGGATTCCGACAAAATACAGGTAAGATGCTTCGGCTATTTTGAAGTCTATTGGCACGGAAAGCCTGTTTCCTTCGGGCGCCAGAAGACAAAAGAATTACTTGCTTTTCTGATCGACCGAAACAGCATCTGCACCTCCGAAGAAATCTCTGACGCGCTCTGGGAGGACGAAACAGATATCAGAGCATGCAAAACAAGGCTCAGAAGTTTATTGCATGATTTGAAGGAGACGCTCTCGGGGATCGGAGTAAACAATGCCGTGATTCGCAGGAGAGACACCATCGGCATTGACCCCACTTTTCTTGATTGCGATTATTACCGTTTTCTGAAAGGCGATATTCAGGCCATTAACGCTTTTCGCGGCGAATACATGAAGCAGTACAGTTGGGCAGAATCCACGCTTGGAAACATTATGTCCAGAGGAAATATGAAATGGTCACGGTGATGAACGCTCTATGGCGTAAAATACAAATGTGCTTATTGCAGCTTCAGCAAATATCATGACAGCCGGAGCTGCGGTTTGCCGGATTTGTTGCGAAAGGATGAATTCCGGATGGTCTGCGACATCATTCATGATCCTGACTTTTTATGTCAGAAATCAACAGAAGCGACAGAAGCAGATCTGACGATTGCGGAAGACCTGCTGGATACGCTGAAAGCCAATTGGGATCATTGCCCTTTTTTGGCAGCCAATATGATAGGCAAAAGAAAACGAATGATTGCCTTTTGCAACGGTCCGCTTTTTGTCGTCATGCTGAATCCGGAGATCATCGGTCATACAGGAGAGTATGAATCTGAAGAAGAGTGCCCTTCGCTTGAAGGAAAAAGAAAAAGAAAACGATATTCTTCCATTGTTGTCACCTGGCAGGATACTGAAATGAAGCAGCGGACAGGAACGCTGGACGGTTTTGCGGCTCAACTTGTTCAGCATGCGATAGACCATTGCAATGGCATTCTGGTTTAAGAACAGTTTGCCGGATCAACGACCGATCAATACAGGAGTCATAACGAATGTTACGAAAATTCAGGAGAATTCTGTTATTCAGTGATTTCTCACGTTCAGACCTGAAGGCTGTTCAGCCGCAGATCATGGAAGACAACCGGAGATTCTGTATGATCTGGGCTGCTGTCAATAATCTGTTCTGGATCTATTGTCTGATCATGACAGTCATTAATCCCAAATACCATATGTGCCGCGCAATTTACATCCTGGCCTTTGTCGTCTGTACAATATGCTTTTTCCTGTCAGTTTATGCTGCTTCAAAACATCCCGGGCTGATCAGGGCCATTGCGATTATTATGGATGAATCGCTTCTTCTGGCGGGCGTATTTATCGCGCGGTATCTGGCGCCCCAGACGATTGTGGTATTCGCTTCAGTACTGATCGTTCCGGTGATATTTATCACGGACACCTTTTCAACTTTTCTGATGCTGTTGATCAATATCATAGTGTTTACTCAGGTCGGGTCGCGTACGATGGAGCCTGAAACGTACAAATGGGTGCTGGCCAATCTCTGTATTTTTTCGGTTGTCGGGGTTTTGATCGGCCACTTTGTGAATAAAGCAAGATTTGAACGTTATATCTTTGCCGAATCCAAGGCGGAACTTGCTGAGACCGAAGCCAGATACGCCCATTATGATCAGCTGACAGAGCTTCAGAACAGGCGTGCTTATGAAGAAACCATTGAACAGCTGGCTAAGCAATTGCCGGCCGGATGCTGCGTGGTCGCAGTTGATATCAACGGCCTGAAGGAAACCAACGATACTCTTGGCCATCATGCGGGCGACGAACTGATTATCGGCACCGCAAAATGTCTCTGCCGGAGCTTTACAGGAACAGACAGGATCTACAGAACAGGAGGGGATGAGTTTACCGTAATCATCACAGACGAAGAATATGATGTTGACGCGGCTCTGAGGCGGCTGAAAAGATACTGCGCGGACTGGAAAGGCGAACTGATACACGGCTTCTCAATATCCGCAGGTGTTGCTTCGGCAAAGGAATTCGATAACATGGATGCCATCCTGAAAGTGGCGGATCAGAGAATGTATGAATCCAAAAGAGAATATTACGAGAATAGCAGTAAAGACAGACGAAGAAGATAATATGGGAGGATATTTAACTTAACCGAAAAGCATTTTCCAACCATTGAAACCAGGATATCACCGAGTGACATCCGAATATCTTATTGGGGGGCATGAGAAGATGAAAAAGATTCCTTACCACAAACTGGTTCGTGACAAGATCCCGACCATCATCAAACAGGCAGGGAAGACATACACTTGTCGCATCCTCACAGATGAAGAGTATCTAACATGCCTGGATGAAAAACTGAACGAAGAACTGGCGGAATACCAGGAGAGTAAATCTATGGAAGAACTTGCAGATCTCTTGGAAGTCATCCGCGCAATCACCATTGCACGCGGCAGTTCCCCGGAAGAAATCGAGAGCATCCGCAAAGCAAAAGCACTAAGCCGCGGAGGATTCGAAAAGCGGATCCTGCTTGAAACTGTTACGGAACATGAATAACATTGCAAATGGTGGAGAAATCGTATCATATCTGCCAAAGATTGCAACAAGTGGGGTAAAAGGGGAACGGCATTTGCAGATTCCTTTCCTTTTTTCATCAGTCCAAAAGAAAGTTCCGAAAAGCTTGACCTTCTGAAACAACGAAAAGCTTGACTTTCTGAAACATTCCCTTGAAAAATGGCGTGAAAGTGTAATAAAATAAGATGTCCCGATAATAAATTTAAATGAGGTGAAGCCGCCAGCATGAAAAGAACGATTGCATTTATACTGACCATCGCGATGCTGCTATGCAGCTTTGCGGCGCCGGCGGAAGGCGGAGTTGAGGCACCGTTTTCACAGTGGAACGCGGACGCCCCGTCGCTGAAGGCGCTGATTGAATATGTGGAGGCGGTGACGGACGAAACGTCTCCGGATTACATCCCGCCGGTGGATCGTATCGCCACGTTCGATATGGACGGCACGCTGTCGGCCGAGCTGGCCCCGACCTATCTGGAAGTCATGCTGCTGACGGAACGCATTCTGAGGGATACCTCCTGGCAGCCGGATACAGAAATGCTGGCGTTCGGACGCATGACACGCGATCATGCCCTGGACAAGTCTTTTCCAGCGGATTACGATTATGAGTTCTCGTATCATCAGGCAAAGGCTTTCGCCGGAATGACGCTGACGGAGTATGCCGACTTCATTACGCGGTTTTTGGTTCGCGAGGCGGACGGCTTTGAAGGCATGACCTACGCAAACGCCTACTACCTGCCGATGGCGGAGGTTGTGGAGTACCTGCAGGACAACGGCTTCAAGTGCTACATCGTTACCGGTTCCGACCGCTTTATTGCCCGTACCTTTCTCGAGGGGATTCTGGATATTCCCTATGAGAACATCATCGGCTCCGACACCGCACTGGAAGCAAGAAACCAGGGCGATACGGACGGCATTGAGTATGTGTTTACCGGCGATGATGTGCTGGTGCGAACAGACCAGCTGCTCATCAAAGACCTGAAAACAAACAAGGTGCTGCAGATCGCGCAGGAGATCGGCAGACAGCCGGTGCTGTCCTTCGGCAACAGTTCCGGCGATGTAAGCATGAACAATTATGCACTCTACAACAATCGTTACAGGAGCGCCGTATTCCAGTTGATTGCCGACGACGATGTCCGGGACTATGGCAATCCGGAAAAAGGCCTGGCACTGCGTGAGAAATGGGAAAACATGGGATATAACGTGATTTCCATGCGGGATGACTGGAAGACCATTTACGGGGAAGACGTCACCAAAACCGGTGAATTCCACTGGCTGAAAGACTATGCGGATGATCCGGAAACCCTGAAAATGAACTGAAAAATGTGAGAATTCTGAAAGACAATCTGGCTTCTTTTCATCTATACCACGCCGACTGCATCGGTGTGGAGAGAAACGAAAAGAGAAACATCGGGGCAGATAATTGCCCCGGTGTTTTCAAAATAGTGCTTGACTCTAACGACTGAGTTATGCGCCAACGTTTGGCGTTTAAAAAGTCTTACCACTTCAGATTACAGATAAAATAGCAATTCCTACCCACTCAAATGAACAGAGCGGGTTCTTTTTTTTGTGACAACATTTACATTTCAACCGGAAAAACGGGTTCGGGGCTGTCCATAAGAAAGCGGAGAACGTTTTTTGCGTTTCTTACGACAAAGAAAGGAGCAGGCCCCATGAGGCAGGCAAAGATTCAAAAAGACCCGGGAAGAAAACGGAAGGAGGCGCTGCAATGAGACTTGTTTTTCAGACGGCCAATGTGACGGGCGATGCGAAAAACTGCATTTACCCGAACCGGAAAGAAGTCTGCAGCGCCGCAGAACTGCGGGAAGCGGTCAGGACGGACCATGTATGCGCTGAATACGAAGGCAACTATCGGAGCACAGAGAACTTCCGCCGGTCGAACGTCATTGTGATGGACTGCGACAACGACCATACGGAAAACGAAGCTGAATGGATTACGCCGGAAAAGCTTGACGAAATGATGCCGGACATGAGTTACGCCATTGCATTCAGCAGAAGCCACATGAAAAAAAAGAACGGAAAGGCACCCAGGCCGAAGTTTCATGTTTACTTTGAGATCGAGGAAACAAAGGACGCAGCATATTATGCTGCACTCAAAAACGCGATTTACCGCAAATACCCCTTTTTCGACGACAACGCCCTGGATGCCGCCCGGTTTATCTTCGGAGCGGACACCGGGGAGGCGATCTGGCACGAAGGCTGGCTGACCATCGACAGCGAGGTCGAAATCACAGCAGCGGACGGGGAAAGAGAACCGGAGCGGCAGGGAAACATCATTATTGAAGGAACACGGAACAAAACCATGTCACGGTTTGCGGGCAGGGTCATCACCCGCTACGGGGACACGGAGAAGGCAAGGGAAATCTTTGACGATGAAGCGGTGAAATGCGAACCGCCGCTGGAGACTGATGAACTGGACAGCATATGGGCCAGCGCCGTCCGCTGGTATGAAAACAAAATCAGCAGACAGGACGACTATATTCCGCCGGATGAATACAACACGGCAGAATTCCAAAGCCTGAAGCCGGGGGATTATTCCGATATCGGCGAAGCCAAGGTGCTCGCACGGGAATACGGCGATGAGCTGCGCTATACGGACAGCACCGATCTGCTCCGCTACAACGGGATATACTGGCAGGAATCCAGGCAGATGGCCGTGGGAGCGATGATGGAGTTTCTGGACCTGCAGCTGCAGGACGCAAAAGACCAGCTGGCCGCGGCAAAACAGGCGCTGATCGACAGCGGCGTGCCGCAGGAGGATATCATGGCGGGCGGGAAAACGCTCAGCAAAGCCGCTTCCGGAGCGGACCAGATCAGCCTGCTGCTGGCCTATCTTTCCGCACAGCAGTATTACGGTTTCGTCATGAAGCACCGCGATTACAAATACGTCATCTCCAGCCTGAACCAGGCAAAACCCCTTGTGCTGATGGATATCAACCAGCTGGACGCGAACCCGTTCCTGCTGAACACCCCGAAAGCCACATACGACCTGCGGAAAGGGCTCGAGGGAGCGCAGGAACACGACGCAGGCGACTATATCACCAAATGCACCAACGCGTCCCCCGGCGAAGAAGGAAAAGCAATTTGGCTGGAGACGCTGAACCTGGTATTCTGCGGGAACCGGGAACTGATCGAATATGTGCAGACCATTGCCGGGCTGGCCGTGGTCGGGAAGGTGTTTTCAGAAGCCCTCATCATTTCCTACGGTGACGGGGCAAACGGTAAGTCGACATTCTGGAACACGCTGGCGCGGGTGCTCGGCAACTACAGCGGGATGCTGAGCGCTGATACGCTGACCGTCGGATGCAAGCGGAATGTCAAACCTGAAATGGCGGAACTGAAGGGAAAGAGACTGATTATCGCGGCAGAGCTGGAAGAAGGCATGAGACTGAACACCAGCATTGTGAAGCAGCTCTGTTCCACGGATGAAATCGAAGCGGAAAAGAAATACAAGGACCCCTTCAAATATATCCCGACGCATACGATGGTGCTGTATACAAATCACCTGCCAAAAGTCGGCGCCAGCGACGACGGCACCTGGCGGCGGCTGATTGTGATTCCTTTCAACGCGAAGATCCAGGGGAAAAGCGATATCAAAAACTACACAGACTATCTGGTGGAAAACGCCAGCCCGTACATTATGACGTGGGTGATTGAAGGCGCCAGGAAGATCATCGACGCCGGTTTCAAACTGAACCCGCCCCAATGCGTCAGGGACGCCATCAATCAATACCGCGAGGGGAACGACTGGCTTGCCCACTTTATCGAAGAATGCTGCGACTGCGGCGACGACCTGGAACAGAAATCAGGTGAACTGTACCAGGAATACCGTGCTTTCTGCATGAGAAACGGCGAATATACACGAAATACAACGGACTTTTATCGCGAACTGGAAAACGCCGGCTTCGAGCGCCGAAAAAGGAATACCGGCAGATACATTATCGGACTCAAATTGAAGAATGACTTTCCGGCATGATTTGCCTGAAAAGTGACGGTCATGACAGTCATATATATGAAAGTCCTTATAGAGAAAAAAGGGAAAAAGCCCAAAAAGGAAGTTTGTTGCAGTGAACGTCACGACCGGCACACCCGCGGAAATCATTTGATGAGAGAAAGGACAGTGAAACAATCGATGAAATATTTTCCACATGATTATCAGAGATGCGCGACGGAATTTATCCTGACCCATCCTGTGGCGGCGGTCCTGCTGCAGATGGGACTGGGCAAGAGCGTGATCACGCTGACGGCGATCCGGGAGCTGATCGCCCGGGGAGAAGTACAAAAAATCCTGGTGATCGCGCCGCTGCGGGTGGCGCGGGATACATGGCCGGAGGAGATCCGGAAATGGGACCACCTGGAAGGCCTGACTTACGCGGTGTCGGTCGGACCGCCGGCGGAACGGCGGAAAGCACTGAACAGGGATGTCAGGATCCACATTATCAACCGGGAGAACGTCCCGTGGCTGATTGAACAAAGCGGAATTCCCTTTGACTGGGACATGGTGGTGATCGACGAGCTTTCCTCCTTCAAGAACTGGCAGGCAAAGCGGTTCCGGAGCCTGATGCGGGTCCGGCCGGAAATCAGACGGATTGTCGGACTGACCGGCACGCCGGCGCCGAACGGGTACATGGACCTGTTTGCGGAATACCGGCTGCTGGATCTTGGGAAGCGGCTGGGGCGGTACCTGAGCATATACCGGGAAACGTATTTCACGCCGGACCGGTGGGGAAACGGGCAGGTTTATTCCTGGAAACTGCTGCCGGGCGCGGCGGAGGCCATTGAGGAAAAGATCCGGGATATCACGGTATCCATGAAGAGCGTGGACCACCTGCAGATGCCGGAATGCCTCTGCAACCGGGTCGCGGTACGGATGGATGCAGGGGAGCGGGCGCTGTACGAGAGGATGAAAGAGGAAATGATCCTGCAGATCAACACCGAGCGGATCGACGCGAAGAATGCCGCATCACTGTGCAACAAGCTGGTGCAGATGGCCAACGGGGCGGTATACAGCGAAGACGGGACAGCGGTCCGGATCCATGACCGGAAACTGGATGCACTGGAGGACCTGATCGAAAGCGCGAATGGGAATCCGCTGCTGCTGGCCTACTGGTTCCGGCACGACCTGAAACGGATCAAAACGCGGTTTCCGGAAATCCGCGAACTGCGCACAAGCGAAGATTTCCGGGAATGGAACGCGGGAAGGATTCCGGTGGCAGCGATCCATCCGGCGTCCGCAGGGCACGGGCTGAACCTGCAGGCCGGCGGGAATCAGCTGGTATGGTTCGGGCTGACATGGAGCCTGGAAATGTATCAGCAGACGAACGCCCGGCTGTGGCGGCAGGGACAGAAAGCGGAAACGGTGATCATCTACCACATCATTACGGAAGGGACCATCGACGAACAGATCCTGGCGGCGCTGGAACGAAAGGACCGGTCACAGGAATCGCTGATCAATGCGGTCAGAGCGCAGATGAAAGGGGTGACAGCCGCATGATCCTCAATAAAGACTTTCGCAACAGTGAATATTATTCGGATCCGACGGCCTGCATTGCCATCGCCAATGTAATGAGGGAAAGCAGGGGGCGGGATGAAAATATTTATGAGGGAAGAGAAAACGGAGGATTCCTGATTACCGGCTCCTATTTGGGAAAGAAAAGAGGGCTGGAATATGAAAACTGGGAAGACTTTTCCAACAGAATCATCCTGCAGGCCGTAGACGATTACAGGAAGGCAAAAAAGGAATGGCAGAAAATCAGACGGAAGAAGGCGGAAATGACTATCCGGGAGATCGAGACATTTTTCCTTTCCGACTGGTTTATGCAGATGACCAACGTGGACGGGGAACAGATTCTGAAACGACTGCAGAAGGAGGTTGCAGAATGACAGCAAAAGAATACCTGGAACAGGCGTACAGGCTGGATCAGCGGATCAACAGCAAGCTGGAACAGAAGGAAGCACTCAGATGTCTGGCCACAAAAAGCACGGCAACCATCCGGAAAAATCCCGTCAGCAGCAGTTCAAATGACAGTTTTATGGAGGACGCGGTTATCAAGATTGTCGATATGGAAAAGGAGATCGACCGGGAAATCGACCGGCTGGTGGATCTGAAACGGGAGATTACCGGGGTGATTGACAGGGTGGACAACCTGAATCTGCAGGTGCTGCTGGAACTGAGATACCTGTGCTATAAGAGATGGCCGGAAATCGCGGAACAGATGTATTATACGGAAAGCAATGTATACAAGATGCACGAGAAAGCATTACAGAAGGTGGAGGAAATCCTTGCGGAGCAGGGACGGCTTGCAGTATAGCTGATTACAGTATTTTCCAGCAGATTATAACGATACATCTATGATATAGTATAATCAGCAAGAAAAAATAAGGGACAGCCCCAGGGCCCGGAGAAAGAGCCCCGGGGGTTTTATTTCAGAGTGAAGAGTGAAGAGTGGAGAGTGGAGAGTGAAGAGTGAAGAGTGGAGGTGAATGAGAGAATGGATTCACTGGATGAGATCCGGAGCCTGGCGCCGGAGGTTGCCGAGCAAATGGCCAATTTGCTGAGGAATCCGAATACTTCGCCGATGGTCAAGGTCCGGATCATGGAGATTATCCTGGAGAGGACCTACGGGAAGCCGGAGACCTCCATCAAGCTGACCAATGCGCAGCAGAATGTGGAGGCGGCGCAGGAGAGGCTGGAGGCGATATTTGGGCATGTGAGAATAGAATAGAACAACATGAATGAGAAAAAGACGGAATTATCTCCCCGTGATAAGGTGATGGCGCAGATCCTGCAGGCGCCGGAGGAACTGGGATGGCAGGTCGGGTTCAAGGATCTGACGGCCGATCTGCACGGGAAATGGATCCGGCAGATGGTCAGGGGAGAAGGAGACTATACGCTGCAGGCGCACCGGGGAAGCTACAAGAGTTCCTGCCTGGCGGTGGCGATCGCGCTGCTGCTGGTCTATCACCCAAAGCAGAATATTATCTTCCTGCGGAAAACGGACAACGACGTATCAGAGATGCTGGGGATGGTTTCGAAGATCCTGAAGAGCGAGGTAATCCGGGATGCGGCGAGGCTGATGTACAACGGGGTTGAATTACAGATCGTGACGGAATCGCAGACGCATCTGTCGACGAACCTGTGGACATCACCCATGGGCGCGCCGCAGCTGCTGGGGCTGGGAATCAAAAGCTCCATCACCGGGAAGCATGCCTGGTATGTGATTACCGACGATATCTGCAACAAGGACGACCGCGAATCGCGGGCGGAGCGGGAGCGGACAAAGCGGCAGTATGACGAGCTTCAGAACATCCGGAACCGGGGCGGGCGGATCATCAACCTGGGGACGCCGTGGCACAAGGACGACGTTTTCAGTAAGATGCCGAACATTCAGAAGTTCGACTGCTATATGACGGGGCTTTTGTCGAAGGAGAAGATCGAGGAACTGCGGCAGAGCATGGCGCCATCGCTGTTCGCGGCGAACTATGAACTGAAGCATATCGCCTCCTCGGAAGTGATCTTCGAGACGGCGCCGAAGTTCACGGATGATGCGTCGAAGCTGCGGGACGGCGTGGCGCATGTGGACGCGGCCTACGGCGGGAATGACTATACCGCTTTTACCTGCGGGCGGCGGGACTGGGATCACGATGTGATGTACCTGTACGGGAAACTGTGGCACAAGCCGGTCGACAAGGTGATGGACCAGATTATTGAAGAGAGCCGGCGGCTGATGTGCGAGCCGATCAAATGCGAAGACAACGGGGACAAGGGGTTCCTGAAGAAGGAGTTCTTCCGCAGGGGAGCGTATGCCGCGTGCTATACCGAGCATATGAACAAGTTCATCAAGATCGTGACGTTCCTGAAGAAATGGTGGCCGAAGATCGTATTCCTGGAAGGGACGGATCCGGAGTATATCGACCAGATCCTGGATTATACGGAGAACGCGGAGCACGATGATGCGGCGGATTCTGCGGCCTGCGTCTGCAGAATCCTGGAGCATGGGTATCATTAGGGGATTTCGCGTCTGCGGACGCGACCAGGGCTTTCCGAGTGCCCGGGGCTGCCGCCTCCAACATAGGCTCCACTGGAGCCTATGCTTACTGAAAACGGGCACACCGGCCCGTTTTCCGGGCGTGCGGAACCCCTGGACCTTCGGTGAATACTTTTTTACTTTGGAGGTTATCTTTTTATGTCACGGAAAAAGAGACGATATCGAAAGCAGGCGCAGCCGGTGCAGCGGACTGAAAAAAAGCATAATGGTCCTACGAAGCCGGAGGCGGTGGCGGCGATTCTTTCGGCTTTGGACGGGTATTCTAACGCGGCGGCTTTTCTGGGAGAGGATTCGATTTTACTTTCCTCCGGGACATTCCGGCGGTCGGGGCTGACCTCCCAGACGGAGCTGTTGACGGTGACCTACCGGGAGAACTGGATCGCAAAGCGGATCATCGATATGCCGTGCGAGGATATGACACGGGCCTGGTACAAGCTGAGCACGTCCCTGCCGGAAGCGGCGGTCCGCGACCTGCACAGGCTGGAAGCGCGGCACAGCGTGAAGCAGGAGATTGCCAACGCGATCCGGTGGGCCAGACTGTACGGCGGATCCATTGCGCTGATCGTACTGCGCGGGGAGGAAAACCGGCTGGACCAGCCGATTGACTACGATCTGCTGCTGCCGAACTGCTTCCAGGGGCTGCTGGTGCTGGACCGGGCCCAGGGGATTGAGCCGTCGCAGGAACTGGTGACGGATCTGGATGATCCGGATTTCGGGCTGCCGATGTACTACACTGTTGAATTGGAAACGGGAGGTTATTCAGAGTCCAACATTCAGAATTCGGAATCAACCGCTGCGGCGGGGGAGATCTCTCGACTGCGCTGCGCTCCGCTCGAGATGACATGTGGGGCTCGAGATGACACTGGGGCGGGCGCCATGGTATGGAACGGGACAGATTCCTCAACAGTGAAACCGCTTGAGTATGCCCGAGATTCCACATCTTATCATGCGCCGGTGTATCAGTCAGTGAAGATTCATCACAGCCGGGTGCTGCGGTTTGTGGGGCGGGAATTGCCTTATATGGAAACTGTGGCGGAAAACTACTGGGGTGCCAGCGAGCTGGAACATATCTGGGATGAATTGCAGAAAAGATCTGCCACAAGCGCGAATATCGCGCAGCTGATTTTCCAGGCAAACATCACGACGCTGAAGATGGGAGACCTGGGAGAACACCTGGCTTACGGATCCGACAATCTGCAGTCAAAGGTTATGGAAACCTTATCCAACGAGAACCGGCTGCGGACATCCTACGGAATTCAGCTGATGAGCGCGGAGGATTCACTGGAGACGCATTCGTATTCATTTTCCGGGTTATCCGATGTGTATGAAGCCTTCATGATGGACATGGCGGGGGCTGCGGAGATCCCGGCGACGAAGCTGTTCGGGAGATCGCCTCAAGGGATGAACAGCACCGGCGAAGCGGACCTGCGGAACTACTACGACATGATCGCCCAGATGCAGGAGCGGTGCCTGCGGCCGGCAC
>Ga0310690_10004088_pt1 | contig 21160 bp, 17 predicted proteins | sample AusTroGonzalo_MG_2_FD_207661 | JGI IMG/M metagenome (GOLD analysis project Ga0310690, IMG submission 207661) | Bovine rumen microbial communities from tropical cattle in Woodstock, Queensland, Australia - Gonzalo_04 (v2) (version 2) | ecosystem: Host-associated > Mammals > Digestive system >... | reverse complement strand
TTCGTCTGGCTCACAGAAGGCCGTAAAGCCATAGTAGCGTGTGGGCGGGAAGGAGCTGTTACCGTTACCGTCGTAGTTGCCTGCATAGCTCTCTCCATCTACATAGCTGAAGTCTTTGTAGTCTTGCAGCTTTTCTTCAAGGCCTGTTTTGACAAGGGCTTCGGAGAAGATGGAGAGGAAGGGCATGTCTTCAATGACGGCGGGCACGGTGTTCGACGAGGGATTGAGCACGCTGGAGATAGCATGCACTACGCCGTTCTCCATCTGCTCATCGGGGGAGATTATCCGGGCACCGTTAATGTACATGATGCTTTGCAGCGTTTCAGGGTCGTTGCCGAAGCTCATGGTGAGGTAGCGGTCGTTGAGGTTTTTGGTGGGTACGACGTCACCTTCCATCTCTGTGGTAAGGTAACTGTCACCCAGGATATGGGTCTTGGAAATGACGGTGCACATACTGTCACTCAGCTCCTCAAGTTTAGGTGACGTGATGCCCGTCCAGATAACTTTCTTGGAATCGGGTAGGAGGGAGGCGCGGTAGATGCTGTCCTGCTCAAACAGATAGCGCTCCACGGCATCGTTGGTGGGGGCAAAGCAGGTGTAGGTGCCGTAAGCCTTCATCAGGTTGAACTTCTCTCCACGCTTGAGGATGTAGATGAAGTCGCTGAATGTCTCTTCATTCTCCTCAAGGTACTGGGCAACGGTCTTTCCCGTGAAGGTGTAGCGGTTGCTCATGTCGATGACATCGACACAGCTGCTCACCGTCACGCCCAGCGTGGCTGTCACAAAGGCAGTCGTTAGCCAGGTTTGTATTGAAGTCCGTTCACTCATTGCTCCTTTTGCGGTTTTTTTGAAGTTTCCGAATTGCTATCTATAAATTTCCTTTTATTATTCTGAAGTTTTCAAATGGAGGCGGAATCATTTTCTTTTGTCCTCAAGGGAGATTTCTTCGTTGCGAAGCCAGCCAATGGGGACAATTTCCAAATAATCGTGCATGAATTGGTCAAGGCCATCATCCAGATCGTTGACGTTCTTGAAGCGCAGCCAATGATCACCCGGGCCAAGGTACTTGGTGGTGATGACGCGTCGGCAGTCACCGTTGTAGTTGCGGGCCAGCGTGCTACCTCCATAATAGAAGGTGGTGGGGCCTTTCAGCCAGCCGCGGTTTTTCATCTGCTTGTCGTTGGCTATACCGTTGTCATCAGTCTGGTTGTCGGCAATCCAGCCTACCTCGGGTACATTCAGCAGCCGACGAAGGTCGGTGGGGATGCCCGTAACTTCATCATCGACGTAGAACTGGATGACGCCGCGGTTGCTGTTCGCTGAATAGCCCATGCGCAGCTCGTACGTGCCTGGGGGAACGTGTGGTAAGAGGTAGCCGAAGTCAAAGGCACCCAGACACATACACTCATCACCCTGATAGTTCGCCCAGCTGGTGTGCGGGCTGAGGTAATAGAGACGGGTTTCCTCGGTGTTGTACTTCAAGTGATCGCTGTAACCATCAGGGATGTAGAACTCGTAGTCGCCCGAGACAAAGTTGACACCTTGTCCGTCACACCAGCGAATGTTGTTGTTGGTGTATTCGGGCACGAGGGATGAGAAGTCAATTCGGATTATCTCGTTCAGCACATGACCGACCATCAAGTCTTCGTCATAGACCAGAATCTTGTCAAGAAGATGGATGGAGCCGTTGAGGGCCTCCTGCTGAAATCCAGGATAATGAACCTTGTCAAGTGTCACGGTGGAAGGATCTAAAATACGCACATTCGCCCGTCCTTCCTTAGTGGAGGCTGTGGCGTCGGTACTTCCAAGACTGTTGATGTCCTTGGCATAATTGATGAGGATAGTACTGGAATAGCTGGAATTGCTGAGCGGCATGGTCACCTTCATTATTGTGCCTTGCATGGTCTCGAAGTAGTCGTAGCGGTCACCGCGCTTCAGCAGATTGCTTTCCGATTTATAGTAAGTGCCGCACGTAATATTATAGCAGACCAAACGGGAATAGAGCAACTTGCGGTCAAGCAGATGATAGGCAAGGAACTTGTGAAGGGCATTCTCTGGACTCTTGAAATCGGGATCGGTGGCTTTGGGGTACCAGTTACGGCACATGGCATAGAGGTCTTCTACGCTGTAGATGCCGGCAGCCTGGAATACAGAGTCAGGCTCTACGAACGCTGTGTAGCCATAGTAGCGGTTGGAGGGGTAGGGACAACCCGTCTTGTTGTAGATGGTGAGTGTGGTCTTGTCGCCATCCGTGTAACTGAAGTCCTTGTATTTTTGCAGGCTTCCATCAAGTCCCGTCCGTTCGAGCGCTTCGGAGAAAATGCTGAGGAACTTCATGTTCTCAATCTGTGTGGGCACCGTGTTCGACGAGGGGTTCATCACAGCGGAAATGGTGTGGACAGCACCGTTCTCCACCTCTTCGTCGGCATCGATGACCTTAGCACCGTTGATATAGAGCAGACTGTAGCCGGTGATAGAATCCACGTCGTAGCTCATGGTGAGGTAACGGTCGTTGAGGTTCATCGTCGGGATGACATCGCCTTCCATCTCAGTAGTGAGGTAGGTTTTGGGTATGATGTGCGTCTGAGCAATGACGGTGCACATCGAGTCGCTCAGGTCTTCCAACTTTGTTGACGTGACACCCGTCCATATGACCTTCTTCGAACCTGGCTTCAGCGACTCCTTATAGATGGAGTCTTGCTCGAAAAGATAGCGTTCAATGGCCTCGTTGGTAGGGGCAAAGCAGGTGTAGGTACCATAAGCCCTCATGAGGTTGTACTTGCCACCGCGCTGAAGAATAGTGATAAAGCTGCCATACACATCCTCATGTTCGCTGAGGTAGCTGGCAATGGTATGCCCCGTAAACGTATAGCGGTTGGACGTGTCGATTTCCTCCGTGCAGCTACTGACGGTAAAGGTGAGCGATAATATGGCAATCGTCCAAACCGCCCCTCGCCACAAGTGGTAAAAGTATTTCTTTCTTTTAAGTTCAATCATGGTATGCTGATGAAAATGTTCGAAGAGTATTTGAAATAGTTTAGAGGGCGCACCTGTTGGATGCGCCCTCTAAAATGCCTTGGCAAGTTAACCTGTGGCGGATTACTCGGCGCGGAGGCTGAAACGGCGGAAGGCGGTGACGGTGAGGTCTTTCTCCTCTTTCTTCAGGAAGTCGGCCACGGTAATCTTCGTGTCCTGAATGTAGTCCTGATTGAGGAGGCAGCTCTCCTTGTAGAACTTTGCCATACGTCCGCGGGCGATGTTCTCGACCATCTGGGCGGGCAGCGTGGCGGCCTTCTGCTCGAAGACCTCGGTCTTGATGCGACGGATGTCGTCGGCTTGTGCCTCGGTGATGTACCCCTTGGCGATGCCTTCGGCGATGTGTTCCTCGTTCTCGGCGGTGTAGAGGTTGTAGCCAGCTTTCTTGAGGGCAGCCTCGACGGCCTTCTGGCACTGCTCGAGCTTGGTCTTCTCAACAGCGACGGTCATCTCGCGCTCCTTCACCTCGGCGGGCACGGAGGCTTCGTCGACGGCGACGGGGTTCATGGCGGCTACCTGCATGGCCACTTCGTGACCGGCAGCAGCGTTGGCCATCTCCTTGTTGAACGCAACGAGCGTGCAGAGGAAGTTCTTGCTCATGTGGTTGTAGCTGGCAAGGGCGGGAGCCTCGAGGGTCATGTAACCGTCGAGTTCCATCTTCTCACCGGTGACACCGCTGCGGGCGGTGACGGCCTCGGCGATGGTCATGTCGCCCATGGGAAGGGCGTTGACCTCCTCGAGGGTCTTGCAACGTGCGGCGACGGCGGCATCGAGGATGTCCTGGGCGAGCTTGATGAAGTCGGCGTTGGAGGCGACGAAGTCGGTCTCGCACTTGAGGGCGATGATGGCACCGAAGTTGCCGTCCACCTTGACGAGGACGCAGCCTTCGGAGGCGTCGCGGTCGCTACGCTTGGCGGCGATGGCCTGTCCGCGCTTGCGGATGATTTCCATTGCTTTGTCGAAATCGCTCTCAGCCTCTTCAAGGGCTTTCTTGCAGTCGGCCAGACCTGCGCCTGACATCTTGCGGAGCTTCTGAATATCTGCTATACTTACAGCCATTTTGTTTGGTTTTTTTACGGTGTTACTATTCAAATTACTCTGCTTCGGGAGCTTCTTCGTCAGCAGCGGGTGCCTCGTCGGCAGCCTCAGGGGCTTCGTCAGCAGCGGCGGGACGCTCGATGCGTGCACGGCGGGTGCGCTCGCGGCGGGGACGCTCGCGGCGGGATTCCTCGCGCTCCTCGTTATCTTCGTCTTCCTCAGCGGGCTCGTTCTGGTCAAGTTTTTCAATCTTGCGCTCCTCGAGTCCCTCGGCGATGGCGGCGCAGCAGGCATCGAGGATGACCTCGACGGACTTGGTGGCGTCGTCGTTGGCGGGAATGACGAAATCGATGTTGGTGGGGTCGCTGTTGGTGTCGACGATACCGAACACGGGGATGCCCAGACGGTTAGCCTCGTGCACAGCGATGTTCTCCTTGAGCACGTCAACCACGAACAGGGCAGCGGGCAGACGGGTGAGGTCGGCGATGGAGCCGAGGTTCTTCTCAAGCTTCTCGCGCTGACGGGTGATCTGCAGCATCTCGCGCTTGCTGAGGTTCTTGTAGGTGCCGTCCTCGGTAAGCTTGTCGATGGTAGCCATCTTCTTCACCGCCTTACGGATGGTGGGGAAGTTGGTGAGCATACCGCCCGGCCAGCGTTCGATGACGTAGGGCATGCCGATGGCGCTAGCCTTCTCGGCGAGCACTTCCTTAGCCTGTTTCTTAGTAGCAACAAAGAGGATCCGCTTGCCTGATTTGGCAATCTGCTTGAGAGCCTCTGCGGCCGTGTCGATCATAGCCACGGTCTTGTGGAGGTCGATGATGTGGATGCCGTTACGCTCCATGAAGATATAGGGAGCCATGGCGGGGTTCCATTTACGCTTGAGGTGGCCGAAGTGGCAACCAGCCTCCAATAGGGTGTCGAAATCTGTTCTTGACATAAGTGTTGTTTTGATTGTGGGTTTTGTTTACTTTCCTTTTTGTAAAATTCGGGTTTTACCAACGGCTGGGTAATCGGCGCTAGGCGGCGAGTCTCAGCGGTTTGGATGCTAAACCGATTCCGTTCAGTCTGCGGGTCCGATTAACGTTTGCTGAACTGGAATCTGCGGCGTGCCTTGGGACGACCGGGCTTCTTGCGCTCGACCTCACGGGCGTCGCGGGTCATGAAGCCTTCGCTGCGGAGGGTCTTCTTGTCGTCGGGGTTGATTTTCACCAGGGCGCGGGCGATGCCGAGGCGGATAGCCTGGCTCTGGCCGGTGAAACCGCCGCCAAAGACGTTCACGTTGATGTCGTACTTCTCAGCAACCTCCAGCTTGTTCAGCGGCTGCTTCACCACATATTGCAGGATGGTCGAGGGGAAATACTGTGCCAAGTCGCGCTTGTTGATGGTAATCTGTCCGTTGCCTTCCTTCACATACACTCGGGCAACAGCGCTCTTGCGTCTGCCTAATGCATTTACTACTTCCATTGTTTCTGTTTATTTGAGCGTGTTAATATCGATTGCCTTGGGGCTCTGAGCCTGATGGGGATGCTCAGCACCTTCATACACGTACAGGTTGTCCAGCTGACGCGCACCCAGCTTGTTCTTGGGGAGCATGCCCTTGACGACCTTCTTCACCAGACGTTCCGTACCGTTGGGACGGGCCTTCAGCTCGGCGGGTGTGAACTCATACTGGCCACCGGGATAGCCCGAGTAGCGCAGGTAGACGCGATCGTTCCACTTGTTGCCGGTCAGGCGCACCTTGTCGGCATTGATGATAATAACGTTGTCGCCGCAGTCCACGTGGGGTGTGAAGTTAGGTTTATACTTGCCTCGCAGCAATTTGGCAACCTTCGTGCCAAGGCGACCGAGGACTTGATCGGTAGCGTCCACAACCACCCATTCCTTGGTGGCAGTCACGCGATTCACCGATACGGTCTTGTAACTTAATGTGTCCATTTCTTCTTTTTTTCTTGTTACTACTTTTCTTTTTCTCTTTTTTTGCGCCGGCAGGCCTCGCGGTCCACCCTTGCCCTGAGCGTTTACATCCCGAATGCGCAGGCTAATACACACCCGAAAGTGCCTTGTTTTACACGCAGCGCGCTCATTCTTAGCCTTTTATCCAAAGGCTGATAATAATCGGCTTGCAAAGGTACTCTTTTCCACGCAAGTAGCCAAATTTTTCGGCTATTTTTTTCATAATCCTCTTTTTTCGGAAAGCGTTCTTTCCGATTGTTTTCATGTCCACGTAATGCGACAATGTCACATCGTCAAATGCTCGGAAGGATATAAAAATGTTTCTTGCATCCATTCGTTTAGAAGAGGGAGGACCTCCCCAATCAGCTTGTTGTCAGCAACCAACAAATAGAATGTCTTTGAGAAATTTGGGTCAGAAAGCATGAGGACATTTCCCTCCCTCGTCCACGTGCCCTCAGATATAGGGAACGTATAAGCAAACAAGCGATACGTTTGGTTTTCCTTTATCTCAATGGCATAATCGAGTAATAAATACTTTTCACTTCTGAAAAGTCCTTCCTTCAGAGGAATCTCCTCGGGATTCTGCGCTTTGTAGCACTCTATCCTCTCCATTTGGGCGCTAAAGTCTGTGAGCGAATCAACCATCATATCGAGATCCGATTCATATATTTCATCTTTCGTGCGCAAGTCTGACTCATGCTCAAACAACTGGCCAGCCAAGAAAGGAAAAGACTTCTCCACCCTCAGGTTCCTCCCGTTTTTCGTCAGAACGGTCTCAATCCCAAACTGGCTGTCGCGAAGGTACAGTCTTTCACCTACCCGATTCACCTTTCCATACGACAGCTGTCCGACAAAAACAATATCTTCCCACGACGAATCGAATGTAATCCAATACTTCTTCTTCGAAAGGTACATCCAGCAATCCGTTGTGCTACCATCTTCCAATGAAGCACACAGCCCCTGAACGTGATATAATGAAAAATAATCGTTGCACGCACAAAAAAGCAATGTCAGAGCCAACAAAGTTACTCTAAACAATCCCGCTTTACTCAAATAACTTGTTGCCATAACTTTTCCTCTTTTTAATTATCTGGAACACCACCTCGTTTCTTACGCTACAAAAATAGTGATTTGTAGGTACAGAAGCAAAAAACGGATGGGATTTTTCACTTTTTTTCAGCTTCCCACTTACCTGGACATTCTCCATTTGTTCTTTGCTGCACAACCCTTCCCACCGTTGTAAAATGACGGCGTCATTAATTTAAACGACGCTGTCATTTATATAAACGACAGCGTCATTTTACAGCAGAGTTTGATTTCCCTTAGAACGCGGCCTGACCCGGGGTGCGGGGGAAGGGAATGACGTCGCGGATGTTCTGCATGCCGGTGACGAAAAGGAGCAGGCGCTCGAAGCCGAGACCGAAGCCAGCATGCGGGCAAGTGCCATAGCGGCGCGTGTCGAGATACCACCACATGTCCTTCATGGGGATGTGGAGCTCGTCGATGCGGGCCATCAGCTTGTCGTAGTTTTCCTCACGGACGCTGCCGCCGATGATTTCGCCAATTTGTGGGAAGAGGACGTCGGTGCCCTGCACGGTCTTGCCGTCGGCATTCTGCTTCATGTAGAACGCCTTGATTTCCTTCGGATAGTCGGTCATGATGACGGGACGGCGGAAGTGCTCCTCCACTAGGTAGCGCTCGTGCTCGGAGGCAAGGTCGCAGCCCCAGTAGATGGGGAACTCGAATTTACGGCCGTTCTTTTGTGCCTCCTCGAGGATACGGATGCCTTCGGTGTAGGGCAGACGAACGAAGTCGGTGTTGACGACGCTCTGCAGACGCTCCAACAACCCGGGGTCAACCATCTTGTTAAGGAAGGCAAGGTCGTCGGCACAGTTGTCAAGAGCCCAGCGGACGCAGTACTTGATGAACTCCTCTTCCAACTCGGTGAGGTCGTCAAGGTCGTAGAAGGCCATCTCCGGCTCAATCATCCAGAACTCGGCGAGGTGGCGTGGGGTGTTGCTGTTCTCGGCACGGAAGGTAGGGCCGAAGGTGTAGATGGCGCCCAGAGCCGTTGCTGCAAGCTCGCCCTCAAGCTGCCCGCTGACGGTGAGGCTCGTCTGACGGCCGAAGAAGTCGTCGGAGTAGTCGATGCTGCCGTCTTCCTTCTTCTTAAGGTCATAGAGGTTCATGGTCGTCACCTGAAACATCTGCCCGGCGCCTTCACAGTCGCTAGCGGTGATAAGCGGCGCATGGAAATAGTAGAAGCCCTTCTCGTGGAAGAACGTATGAATGGCCATTGCCATGTGGTGACGGATGCGGAACACAGCGCCGAAGGTGTTGGTGCGGGGACGCAGGTGGGCCACCTCACGGAGGAACTCCATCGAGTGCCCTTTCTTCTGCAAGGGATAGGTGTTGTCGCAGGTGCCGAGCACCTCTATTTGCTGTGCTTGAATCTCAGCAGCCTGGCCAGAGCCGACACTCTCCACCAACTCGCCGTCCACACTAAGGCAGGCACCAGTGGTGATGTCCTTCAGAAGGTTTTCATCGAACTTGGCAAGGTCCACCACAATCTGGATATTGTTGATGGTGGAGCCATCGTTGAGAGCGATGAAGTTCACCGTCTTGTTACCACGGCGCGTACGCACCCAACCTTTCACATTGACCACTGTCCCGAAAGCGGGAGTTTTCAGCAAGTCGATTATCTTTGTCCGCTTCATATTCCTTTATTTCTAATTCCTCAATCTACAATTATCAATCTTCAATCTTATTCATACGCTCCCATACGAAGCATGCCCACTTCCTTCTCGGTGAGGAAGCGCCAGTCACCGCGGCGCAAGTTCTTCTTCGTCAAGCCGGCAAACTGTGTGCGGTCGAGACGGACGACATGGTAGCCGAGAGACTCGAACATACGGCGCACGATGCGGTTGCGGCCTGAATGAATCTCGATGCCCACCTGTGTGTGGTCAGTATCGGTAGCGGTGTAACTAATGGCATCGCAGCGGATTTCGCCATCTTCAAGTTCAATGCCGTTGAGCAGCTTCTCCAAGTCTTCCGTGGGGATGGGTTTGTCAAGACGAGCATGGTAGACCTTCTTCTTCATGAACTTGGGATGCGTGAGCTTCGAGGCCATCTCGCCATCGTTCGTCAGCAGGAGCACTCCCGTGGTGTTACGGTCAAGTCGGCCGACGGGATAAATACGCTCGCGACAAGCACCCTTCACGTAGTCCATCACAGTCTTACGATCTTGCGGATCCTCGACGGTTGTCACGCAGTCCTTGGGTTTATTAAGAAGGATGTAGATTTTACGCTCAATGCTTACCAACTGGTCGTGGAAGCGGACTTCGTCGCCGCGCTTCACCTTCGTGCCGAGCTCGGTAACCACCTCTCCGTTGACGGTAACCACACCGGCTGCCATAAACTCGTCGGCCTCGCGACGCGAGCAGACACCGGCATTAGCCAGATACTTGTTCAGACGGATGGGTTCGTTGGGGTCAACAAACTCCTCGGTATAGTGAATCTGCTTCTTCTTGTTATACTTCTCACTGTAGCCGGACTTTTTCTTTGGGCCTCGGAACCCCTGGGGGCGGTAGTTGTCGCCTCCGTAGGGACGGCGGGGCGTGCGGTTACCTTCCTCGGGCTGTCCTTCCCAGCTGTTACCTTGCTCATAGCGGGGCTGATAAGGACGCTGGGGGCGCTGGGCGTAGTCGTCGCGGTTATAGCGGGGCTGATAGGGGCGTTGGGGACGGTCGTAAGCGCGCTGCTGCTGACCTTCGCCATACGAGCGCTGCTGACCCTCGCCGTAAGAACGCTGCTGATAATCGTTATAGGGACGACGTTCACGATAGGGACGCTGTTCGCCTTGATAGGGGCGCTGAGGACGGTCGTAAGAGCGCTGCTGGCCTTCGCCATAGTAACGCGTCTGACCCTCACCACGCGGGGCACGGCCTTCATCGCTGCTATAGTAACGTTCGCGGTTGTTGTAACGGGGTGCATTATCGTCGCGTTGTTCACCATCCTGCTCGTAGCGGGGCTGATAGGGACGGTGCGGGCGCTCAACGCGCTGGTAGCGGGGAGCACCGCTTTCGCGGGTGAAACGGGGACGTGGTTGACGCTCTTCGTCGGACGGACGGGTAAAGCGGGGACGACGGTATGTCGGCTGTTCGCCCGTAGTTTTTACTTCTTCTTTACTACCTTCAGGGGCAGGGGATGCGTTTTCAGTGAAGGTTTTTTCTTCTTCTGTTGCCATGTTGTTTGTTGTTTTTTAATTATACCTATTTATTAAATAGAGGCCTCACGGCCTTTGTTACCTTGTTAATTAATACTACATGCCTGTGTAGTTAGTGGGGGTGATACGGCGCAACTCAGCCTTGACGCTATCGGGGACATCCAGTCCGTCAATGAAAGCGTGCATGGAGGCCTCGGTTACCACGCTGTTGGTGCGAGTGAGCGCCTTGAGTGTTTCGTAGGGATTGGGGTAACCTTCGCGGCGGAGAATGGTCTGCACGGCCTCAGCCACCACGTTCCACTGATTGTCGAGATCGGCACGAATAGCGCTCTCGTTAAGTATCAGCTTGCGCAACCCTTTGAGCGAGCTTTGGATGGCGATGACAATGTGGCCGAAGGGAACACCTACGTTGCGCAGTACCGTAGAGTCAGTAAGGTCGCGCTGTAAGCGTGAGACGGGCAATTTCGACGACAGATGCTCCAGAATAGCATTGGCTACGCCCAGATTACCCTCGGCATTCTCAAAGTCGATGGGGTTGACCTTGTGGGGCATAGCGCTTGAGCCCACCTCGCCAGCCTTGATTTGCTGCTTGAAGTATTCCATCGAGATATACTGCCAGAAGTCGCGGTTCATGTCAATCATGATGGTGTTGATGCGCTTCATGGCGTCGAAGATAGCACCCAGGAAATCGTAGTTGGATATTTGTGTGGTGAACTGCTCGCGCTGTAGTCCCAGCCATTCAGCCACAAAACGGTTGCCGAAAGCTACCCAGTCCACTTCGGGATAAGCTACATGGTGTGCATTAAAATTACCTGTCGCGCCACCAAACTTGGCCGTGACGGGAAGTGCCTTCAAGAGACTCAACTGCTGTTCCAGACGGTAAGCAAACACCTTTATCTCCTTACCCAAGCGAGTGGGTGAAGCGGGCTGTCCGTGTGTCTTTGCCAGCATGGGCACATCTTTCCATTGTTCAGCGTAGGCTTCCAACTGGGCGATAAGTTCCTCAAGCAAGGGGTAATAGACTTCCGCCAGCGCCTCCTTCACAGAAAGCGGCACAGAGGTGTTGTTAATATCCTGCGATGTTAGACCGAAATGAATGAATTCCTTGTAGGGCACCCACTCAGGCACCTTGTCAAACTGCTCTTTCAGAAAATACTCTACCGCCTTGACGTCGTGGTTGGTGACAGCCTCGAACTCTTTCACGCGGCGAGCATCATCCTCCGAAAACTGCTGCCAGATGAAACGAATATCAAACGACTTCTCAGGAAAAAGCAAAGCCATAAGAGCCGTGAAGTACTCACACTCCACACGCACACGGTAGCGGATGAGGGCGTATTCTGAAAAATAGTCACTTAACCTCTCGGTCTTGCTTCTATATCGTCCGTCAATGGGCGAAACCGCCGTAAGCTGATTCAGTGTCATGGCTGTAAATCCTGATAGTAGTTGTTATCCCTTCTCGAAAATCGGGCACAAAAGTAATTCTTTTTCAAAGAATGACCAAACGTTTTAGGCTTTTATAACCTTATTGATGAAAAAAAGGCTTCATCAAACGCCGTCAATGACACCTTGCAGGGAAGGAATCGTGTCGCCATCGAACACTACGGGGCTGTGAGAGAAGTTGACAAACACGCTCACTGTGTCACCCGGGACTTGCCGGCGGAAAGCAAAACAACTGTCGTTTTCCAGCGGTATGAGTTCAAAAGGAGCCTCGGGAGCCAATGCCGGATGCTCGTGGCGGAACTGAGCCATAAACGTGTAGAGCCCCGTATAGTCATTGTACGACCAGTTGGGGCTTTCGTCCTTTTCGAAGAACTCGAAGCGGTGGTCAAAGCCTACCTCCTGCCCCGTGTAGATGAGTGGTTGGCCATGGGGCATCATGAAGGTAAGCATAGCCATCACTCGGTGGCTGTCGCCCATGCGCTCCATTTCGGTGCCCGACCAGCTGTTTTCGTCGTGGTTGCTGGTGAATGTCAGTCGCCAGTAGTTACCAGAGACGGTCTTAGCAATGGAATCGTCTTTCAGCAGATAGGTGGCAAGGGCCTTAGCTGGAGCCTTAAACTGTGCCACAGAATTCATCAGGTGATGAAGCTCCCAAGCATACGAAGCATCAAAGGCCTCGTGCAGGTCTGGACGCTCCCCTTCTGCCAGATAATAAGTACCTGGGAAGTCTTTACGGAAGCGGTCAAAAACGGGTTTCCAGAAAGCCACGGGAATCTGATGGGCTACGTCGCAGCGGAAACCGTCGACGCCCCGCTCCAGCCAGAAGCGCATAGCATCCTCCATAGCGGCACACATGTCGGCAGGGCGATTTTCCCAGTCAAGAGGAGCAATGTCCGTCCAGTCGTATTGCACAACAGGGTTGCCCTCCTCGTCCAATAAATACCAGTCTTTGAGGTGTTCGTCAACCCAGACGGCATCGGGCGAGGTGTGATTGGCCACCCAGTCGAGGATGACGTGCATGCCAAGTTTGTGGGCATCCGCAAGGAAGGCATCAAAGTCTTCCATCGTACCAAATTCGGGATTCACTTCTTTGTAGTTCTTCGGGGCATAATAGCTTCCAAGCGTTCCTTTGCGCCCCTTCTCACCAATGGGATGAATAGGCATGAGCCAAAGGATATCAACGCCTAGTTCCTTCAGGCGAGGCAGTTGTTGGCGGGCTGCTTCAAACGTGCCTTCAGGGGTGTACTGACGGACATTCATTTCATAGACTACGCCACTATGCCAATCGGGCTGGTAGGGTTCAGGGGTAGTGGTTTTCTTCTTGCCACCGCAGGAAGTCAGCATGAGGGCAAGGGACAGGAGAATGTAACTGAGTTTTTTCATGAGATTATTGTATTTAAGGATTTATCATTTGAACGCATCGAGGGCAGCCGTTGGCCGTCCGTCAGCAAAAGCACCATAGTCATAGCCATTGCGCGACCTTTCGCTCTCTGGCTCCCAATAGAAGATACCGCCAAAGAAATCGTAATTCTTCGTGTGCTCTAGAATGTACTGAAGCGCCTCTTTGGTCTCTTCAGGCTGACTGGCAGGCATGCCAAACTCCGCCAACAACACAGGTTTGCCATAAAGCGATTTGAACGTCTTCACCTGCTCCACAAACTGCTGCGTCTTGGTTTTCCAATCAGGATAGCTGCCTATTTCCTTATCCCAATAGGAGGGATAGAGGGAGAGTCCGGCCACGTCATACGTCACGTTGTAAGCCTTCATCAAATTAAAGAACCACTGCACCGTAGAAGCCTTCCAGCCATTATCGATGTGAAGCACAACGAGCGCTTCGGGATAGACACTCTTCACGGCTTCATAGCCTGCTGTGAAGTAGGCACCAAAGTTCCGGATATTACTTCCCGATACACGCCCCGTCTCCCAGAGCATGCCATTCGTCACCTCGTTGCCTACCTGAACCCATGTAACCTCCACGCGATTGCTCTTTAATAGTTGCAGCGTTTCAGTAGTGTGGTTGGCAACAGCTGTCGCCATCTCATCGGGATTATAGCCCTTCCAAGCAGCAGGGACAGGTTGTTTCCCCGGGTCGGCCCACGAATCGCTGTAATGGAAGTCTATCATTATCTTCATGCCAAGTGCCTGAGCGCGGAGTGCTTTTTTGAGCACATCCTCCGCATTGCAGTAGCCGTTGGCGGGATTCACCCATACGCGGTAACGGACAGCATTGAAACCAAGTTCTTTCAACAGCGCCGTACATTCGCGCTCCTCGCCGGCAGCGTTGTAGAATTTATAGCCCTTCGCCTCCATCTCCGTCACCCAACTGATGTCGGCACCTTTGGCAAAGACGGGCGCTACGGCCTCAGTGGTATCGGAAGGCACGTCTGGTTTTTCCGGATTGTCCGGGGTGCTCGAAGCACATGAGATGCAGAAGAGCAGCAAAGCAGAGAAGAGTGAAAATCGCATCGTCTTACTGTTTATAAACAACGGAAGAATAAGGGCCCATGGTGATTCCATTGCCGGCCTTACTGATGGTGCCATTAGAAACCAATTCGTTTTCTGTGGAATAGCTGGAAAGGGGAACTGTCACCGTGCCAGGTCCGAAATTGTGTGCCACGAGCACTTTCTCTCCCTCACAGCTCATTTCCCAAATGGCGATGGCTTTGTCGTTGGAGGGAATCTCCTTAATGGTGCCCTTTGCAAGGGCTTTGGAAGCATTCCTTGCCTTCGTGAACTTCTTATAGACATTCAGAATAGAGGCTTTGTTTTCCAGCTGGGCTTCTACGGAGATATTGGCAGTGAGCATGGCGTTGTCAACCTTGTTTTCGACGCCTTTCTTGGCACACTGCTTTCCGGCTTTATCCCAAAGGATGGGCGTGCGGACATATTCGTCGCCACCATTCTTGGTACCCCAATAACCCAGCTCCTCACCCTGATAGATGAAGGGCTTGCCCGGAATCGTCAGCAGCACGGCTGCAGCCAGTTTTTGTTTGTCCAGGTTCTTGCCAATCTCAGAGGCAAAGCGGTTCTGGTCGTGGTTGCTCAGGAAGAACGACGTTATGGCATCGGCACGCTGGGCTGTATGATCCGAGACATACTTTCCTACGATGCTGGCAAAGCCCGGAGCGTTTCCGCTATTGAGGGCATCGCGCAACTTATAGCCAAAGTCAAATTCGAAGCAGGACGTAAGCCCCTTGTAGTACTGCTTTTCAATGTCGTGGCCGTCCCAGGCTTCAGCCACCATGAAGATGTTGTCGCTATGGCCGGCAGCCTTGTAAGTGGCGTTGCAATGGTCGTACCATTTCTTGAGCAACGTCTGATTGGACGAATTGCTGTACGAGCTGATACCGCCGCAAATGTGCTTCACGGCATCCAGACGGAAACCATCGACGCCCATATTGATCCATTTGTCTGCCGATGCTGCCAGATCCTGGAAGCAGGCATTGTTTTCTGCGACAGAGACATCGCCATAGTTCAAATCCGGCATCCAGTCGCTGAAACACCCCATATAATAAAGGGTTTCAGTAGAGACATCGGTGAGTTCAATCTTGTAGCGACCGTTACCCGTGAAGAAAATGTCTGCGCCATCTGCCACTAGCTCCAGCGGAGTACCTACCTGAAGCGTAGTGTTCCCCGACTTGGCGCCGAATTTTGAACCGGCGTTCCAGTTGGGATACTTGCGCACCAGTAAACCCCATTTTCCATTGATGTCCATAACCAGATAATAGCCACCGTCGCTTTTCTTAACGAACTTCACCGATTTATCTCCTGCGCCGTCCTGCCACATATACAGGTTCCAGCTATCGCTTCCGTTGGTAACGCTTTCTGTCGTTTGAGTAATGGTCAGTTTCGGCGAGCCGCCAGTCACCTGCTTCCATTCGTCGGCTTTATAAGAAGTGCCCTTCAGCATAGGGAAATTCTTATAATCGGCCGAAGGATTCGCGCTGAAGAAATAGTAGTCCCTATATTTGCTGGAAGGATTGGCCACGGCCTCCTGGAACCATGCGTTGTTCTTCCCGCTATGATTCAGGACATAGTCCATATAGATGGAAATACCCTTTTCATGCGCCGCTGCCAGAAGTTCCTTGAAATCTGCTTCTGCTTTTTCCGCGGTCTTCTGCCCTACGGCGTATAATGGATTCAGCGCATAATAGTCATTCACATCATAGGCGTGATAGGAACTAGTGGGATGGGCAGGAGAAAGCCAAATGGCTGTAATGCCTAAGTCTTCCAAGTAATCCAACTTATTCTGAATGCCCTTGAAATCGCCCACGCCGTCACCGTCGCTATCAGCGAAGCTGTAGATCAGCAATTGATAGGTGATGCCCGACATGCCATTGTCTGTCTTCACCTCGGGTTTCGAAGGCTCATTGTTCTCTCCCCCACCCCCGTTGTCGATGGGGTTATCGGGCTTGCAGGTAGTCAATGCCAGCAGTGCCGCCAGCAGCCAGAATATACGTTTCATTGTCTTCATTTTATATTATGTTGACTCGTTGATTCGTCTCTCTTATTCATTACCATCCGCCGCCGGGGCCCCAAGGGCCTCCGCCACCTCCGCCTCCACCGCCGCCGGTGTAGGAGGAAAGATTGACAGACGTGCCGCCGCTGACGCTGACACCAGTCTTGCCAAAACCATCCCAGATGTCTGTACCGCCACTGACGGTGACACCACTCTTGAGCGACGCCGTACCCGAGGTACTAACCACCAACGGTGTGCCCATGTTGCTGTTCGATGGCACTTTGAACGCCTGCACCAGCGTGCTTCCGCTGTAGAGGCCATACCATGTGCCCTTGCTATATGAGGAAGCCTGATAGCACGACTGCGTGAGGCTGCTGCCACGCTCCAATCCGCCTACGGCTACGATGGTACCGCCCGAGACGTAGAGCTTGTAGCTGGCCTCGGTATTGGCGTCGATGCCCACCTCGGGTTCCCTTTTGGCAACGGCGAAGATGGTGCCGCCTTTGATGTAGAAGTTGCCGTTAGCATCAAGGCCGTCGTTGCCTGTGCTGTTGCCCATCACGTAGCCGCCGCTTATGGTGAATGTGCTGGCGGAATTGATGGCATCGTCAGTAGAATAGGCATAGACTACGCCACCGCTGATGTCGATGGTACTCTTGCTCTCGATGGCTTCGTTCGACGAGGCCAAGGCTGTGACGGTGCCGCCGCTGACGATGATGCCGCCGCTGTAGGCATAGGTGGCATTTTGTCCGCTGCCACCAGTTTGTGTGCGTGTGCCTGCCTTGATGGCTTTGGCCGAGGCGGTGTAGCTGCTGTTGTAGCGATATTGCGAACCGGTGTTGGTGGCTGTAACGGTGCCGTTGCTGACGGTGAGCGTACCATCGGCCTTAAGGCACTTGCCGCCGGAGCCAGTGTTCTTCAGTGTGAGCGTGCCGCCACTGATGGTCATGTCGCCGTCGGCACTCATCCCGGCACTGCCCTTGGCATCCTTGTCGGTGCTGTCGTAGGTGCCGTTACCATTTGTAGTGATATTGACGGTTCCACCACTGACAACGATATTGCCCGTTGCTTTGACACCCTTCGATGCCACAGCAGTAGCGTTGACGGTCAGCGTTCCATCTTCAATATAGACGTTGCCGCTGTCCTCATCAACGTGACCGGAGGTCTCGCCGGTGGACTCGGTGCCGTCCAGCTCACACTGGATGCCATCGTCGCCCGTACCAATGATAGTGACTGTGCCACTCTCCATGAGAAAATAACGGTTACAATTCACGCCGTCACCGACTGCCGACTGAACATTCAGTGTCAGGTTCTTAACAGCAACGTAGTCAGCACTCTTGATGGCATGCGCTGTGTTACCATAGACGTTCAGCGTGCCGTTACCCTGCAATTGCAACTGCCCCTTGCTGTAAAGGCAGGCCTTCTGCGAGCCGTCAGCTCCGTCGGTTAGCGTGTTCTCGGTATCCTTTTTCACACTGAGTTGAATACGCTTCTTGTTGGAGATGCTAATAGCGGCGCCACTGGGATTGGTTAAGGTCACACCGTTCAGCTGCACGGTACATTTATATTGTCCCGACAAGCCGAACTCGCCATCCGTTGTCGTGCCTGACAGCACATAGGTAATCTCGTCGCCATCTACATCGTCCGTATTGCCTTGGGCAATAGCGACGTGAGCTCCGTTGACAGTGGGAATAATGTACTTCGCCACGTTGCCCGCCACGGTGACAGCAGCCGACGCACCATTGTACGTAACAGCCACCTGATTGTCGGTGACGTCTGAGGCATCAATGTACATCTTTGTAATATCACCGAGGACGAATGTCTTGCCAAGAATTGTAACGGTAGAGCCCATGTAAGTCACCTCGCCCATCTGCATAGCAGGGAACTGATAGGTCACGCTGCCCATAACAACGTTCAGCGTCTGCGCCTGCGATGCCACAGCAGCAACCGCCATTGCAATCGAGATCGTCAAAAACCTCCAGTTCATTTCACCGACATTTTATACGCTCCGTCCTTGCTTTTTATCACGTACAGCCCGGGCTTCAGAGTAGCCTTGGCTGCATCGGCACTGGCAAAGCGGCCCACTGCCACACCGGCCACGGTAAACACCTCTACCTCATTGGCTACGCTATCTTCAAGGTTATCGGCAATCCGGGTCGGCTCCTTCGAAAAAAACATCTTGCTGAGGTCGTTCAAGGCAAACGAATAATTGCCATCGCCATTCGTAGCCACCAATTGCCCGTTTACGAACGTCAGGGTCAGAGCCTCCACTGCCACAGCCTTCACGGCTCCGTCAGCTGTCTGAAAAGCTAAAAAAGGATAGTCATAGTCCTGTGCCTGCGCAACCATCGTCAACGCTATCGCTATCGCCAACGCTATCGTTTTCTTTTTCATATTGTCAATCGTTCTCTGTTTCTTTGGTTTTTTCCAAATGGCAAAGATAAGGCAATTCTCCCAAAACTCCTACAGATTTGGGGAAATTAACGCAAAATTAATGATAATTCTAACGCTTCGCTCCTTATTTTTCCCTGTTACAGGCAGGACAGATGCCTTTGACGACGTACTCCGTCTCAGTGGATGCCCAACCTTCAGGCAGGGGGACGGAGGGAATGCGGACGTCGGTGAGGCAGTAGGTGCGGTGGCAGCGGATGCAAGTGAGATGGACGTGCCCTTCACAGTGGTGGGTGTCGCGGGCGGAGCAGACGCAATACTTCTGCGAGCCGGTGCCGTCGTCAATCTCGTGCAGCAGGTGAGCCTCGGTAAACGTGGAGAGTGTGCGGAAGAGCGTGGAGCGGTCCACCGTAGGCAACGCGGCCTCCAAATCAGCCAGAGAAAAGGCATCGCTGAAGCTGTGGCGTACCTGACGCCAGACAAGTAGGCGAACCGCCGTCACACGGATGCCTGCATTATCGAGAGTTTGCTCGTCGGAAATGTACTCCTTATTCATGACAATGGCAATGAGCATGAGGATGTCGACGCGACTGCACCAATGCATTGATAAGCAAGACAGCTAGCAGGGCCGTGCATGTCCATGTAAACCACGTGCCCGCCTCCGTGCAATGCTCCATCTGCACAAGAGCATCCGTAAACCAATGGCGCGGCAGCAGGTAGTCGATGCCAATACCGAAGAGAATGGCACCACTGATGATGCTGGCAAGATAGGCAACGAGAGTCTTTTTGCCGAGGCGATTACGGATGACGAGGATGCTAGCCATGTTGGCAGCAGGACCAGCCATAAGCAGCACCAACGCCGAGCCGGGCGTCAGCCCTTTCAGCATCAAGGCAACGGCAATTGGGATAGAACCTGTAGCACAGATATACATGGGGATGCTGATAGCCAGCACCAATAACATGGAGAGCCACGTATTGTCCGCAAAGATAGCAAAAAATGAATCGGGCACCAGCACGGTGATGAGCGCGGCAATTATGAGACCTACGACAAGCCACTTGCCGATATCCTCCACCATCTCCACAAAGGCATAGCGTAACGCAACACCCATCTTCTGCCAGAAGGAAGCCTCCCCCTGCCCCTCCTGAAGGAGGGGGGACGTGTGACCTTCGTGATGGCAGCAACTGTGCTCCTCTTCATGTTCATGTTCGTGGTGGCAGCAGCAATCCTCTTCGTCCGTTGACTCGTTGACCTGTTGACTCGTTGACCTGTTGACCCTATTGACTAGCGCGCCACCAAACAGGGCGGTGACGAAGGCCACCACGGGACGGATGATGGCAAAGGGCAACCCCATCAGCGAGTAGGTGGCGATGATGGAGTCAACGCCCGTCTGTGGTGTGGCTATCAGGAACGATGCCACAGCCCCCTTCGACGCCCCCTCCTTACGCAGCGACATGGCCGTGGGGATGACGCCGCACGAGCACAGCGGCAGGGGCACACCCAGCAGGGCGGCATTCAGCACCGAGCGGAAATTGGGCTTCGCCAGATAACGCGTATAGTATTTACCTGGAATAAAGGCATGCATCAGGCCAGCAATCAGGAAGCCCAGCAGCAGGTAGGGCGACATCTCGTTAATCAGGTGGAAAATCTCTTTCATCGTGCTGTTTTTTTTATTTCTGCTGCAAAGGTACGCATTTCCGCTGAAACCCTGCAAGCCCTCCCGCCCCAAATGTCTGTTTTCTGCAACCGAGTTGCAAAAAGATTGTTTCTTTATTGTAACAAGAGCAGGCTTACTTCGGGCAAGCCTGCTCTTATGAAAAGGAACGATTATCGGTCTAATTAGTAATCCCAGATGCCGTTGCTATGGCGGCGGGGCGATTGAGCGGGTTTCCAACCACTTGAAGGGGTTTCATCATCACCCGCTATGGGCGTATTGACGGATGACAAGCAGACAAGCTGATGAGCTGCTATTGTGATGACTATGACGCAGGGCGTCTGATAGGCTTTCTTGTTCATGGCGGTTCCTCCCAGCTTTTTTATTTAATCCTATATTTCTTTCCATTCTCAATAACGATGCCCTTTGCATCCGTTGTGACACGTCGTCCACTGAGGTCATAGATATCCTCGCTGCCGTCGGCATCAATGGTGCGAATCGTTTCCACACCGGTCATGTCGCCAACCAATCGCATGGTCAGCTCCGGAGCGCCTGTTCCGCTGTTCTGCAACAGATAAGAACGGAAGGCTGGGATACTGGCTGCTTCGACATTGGCAGGAGCGGGATACCACTTATTGTCGCTCTGCAACAGATAGGCGCCCAAACTATGGGCCTCAGCATTGGTGAGGTAGTCGAAGGTACCACGCATGGTGAAGCCTGGTGCGTTCTTCTCTTTGCCGAAGGTGTTTCCTCCAGAGGCAGGAATCTGTTGCTGGATATCCGTGTCAAGGGTTACATCCGCCGAAGCCGTTTTGATGAGATAGGGCTGCATAGCCTCCAGCTTACCTGTCACGGCGGTGAACACCAACTGATCTCCATCGCGTTCGGAGAGCTGATAGGCCGTGGCACCTGCGGGCACATTCAGCTCATAGGGCAGACATACGGTGTAGAGGCTGCACACCGTGG
>Ga0310690_10004087_pt1 | contig 21162 bp, 16 predicted proteins | sample AusTroGonzalo_MG_2_FD_207661 | JGI IMG/M metagenome (GOLD analysis project Ga0310690, IMG submission 207661) | Bovine rumen microbial communities from tropical cattle in Woodstock, Queensland, Australia - Gonzalo_04 (v2) (version 2) | ecosystem: Host-associated > Mammals > Digestive system >... | reverse complement strand
ATTTCTGCTGCAAATTTTTTTGCTCTCATTTTAAATTCCCCCCTTTATTGTATTTCTACGGTATCAATATTTCCTTACCGCCCATGTACGGCTGCAGTGCCTTCGGTACTTTCACGCTTCCGTCTTTCTGAAGATTGTTTTCAAGAAGCGCGATCAGCATTCTCGGCGGTGCAACGACCGTATTGTTGAGCGTATGGGCCAGATATTTTCCTCCTTTTCCTTTTACGCGGATGCCGAGGCGGCGCGCCTGGGCGTCTCCCAGGTTCGAACAGCTTCCGACCTCGAAATATTTTTTCTGCCTGGGAGACCATGCCTCCACGTCGCAGGATTTTACTTTCAGGTCCGCAAGGTCACCGGAGCAGCATTCGAGCGTGCGTACCGGTATATCGAGCGTCCGGAACAGGTCCACGGTATTCTTCCAGAGCTGGTCATACCAGTAGGGGCTGTCTTCCGGCTTGCAGATAACGATCATTTCCTGTTTTTCGAACTGGTGTATCCTGTAAACGCCGCGTTCCTCGAGACCGTGCGCGCCCTTTTCTTTCCGGAAGCAGGGCGAATAGCTGGTAAGCGTATACGGCAGCTTTTCCTCGTCCAGCATCTGCTCTTTGAATTTTCCGATCATCGAATGTTCACTCGTTCCGATCAGGAAAAGGTCTTCTCCTTCGATCTTGTACATCATCGCATCCATTTCAGCGAAACTCATTACACCGTTCACCACGTCGCTTCGGATCATGAACGGCGGAATGCAGTATGTGAATCCGCGGTCGATCATGAAATCACGCGCATAGGTCGTTGCCGCGGAATGCAGCCTGGCAATGTCGCCCATGAGATAATAAAATCCGTTGCCGGCCACGCGGTGCGCCGCGTCAAGATCTATGCCGTCGAACTTTTCCATTATTTCCACATGATAAGGAATCTCAAAATCGGGAACGACCGGCTCGCCGTATTTTTCGATCTCTACATTTTCACTGTCGTCCTTTCCGATCGGAACTGACGGGTCTATGATCTGCGGGATCACCATCATGACCTTCTTAAGTTCTTCTTCCGCTTCTCTCTCCTTCGCGGTCAGTTCGTCGATCCTGTCGCCGTCGGCAGCTACTTTGCGCTTCATTTCTTCCGCTTCCTCGCGCTTTCCCTGTCCCATAAGTGCGCCGATCTGCTTGGACGCCTTATTGCGGTTCGCGCGCAGCGCTTCCACTTCCTGCTTGATCGCCCTGTTCTCGCCGTCGAGCTCCAGTGCGCGGTCAACGAGCGGAAGCTTGTCTTCCTGGAATTTGTTGCGAATGTTCTGTCTTACGATATCGGGGTTTTCTCTTAAAAATCGAATGTCTATCATGATGCACCTTTCTTATATTTCTTCATTATCATAACTGTTGGCTGCTCTTTTGAGTGCCTCGATTTCTTCGCTGCTCAGCATTATATAGGATTCGCCCTTTACGATCTCCTTTATATAAAGGAAACAATTGTCCTGGGAATGCACCGAATTTAAAATAATGCCTGTATTATCATCATCCAGCATTGCAAGGGCAAAGCTCATTTTGCCGCCCATGTCGTCAAATGCGTCATATTTGACGACACCGTACCGGGTAAATGTCGATTTCAGCTGGTTCCGGAGTCTTCTCAACTCAAATTCATTTGAGTTGTTCTGGTCTTTGATTTCTTCCATCTGGTCGGATCCTGCCCGCAGCGCTCCTTCGAGAGAGGCACCGTCTTTTCCCTTCATGAAGGAATCGTATTTTTTCAAAGTCCTGCTCAAACGCATGGACATACTGAATGTGATGATAGCAAGAATCACGATCAGTATGAGCATCAGGAGTATTATAATGGGAGATCCGCTGATCGCCTGTGTTAATTCGTCCATTACGCTCCCTCCCCGTTCCTGCTTAACAGATCGATGATTCGATCCAGATCCTCGCCGGAATAATATTCTATTTCAATCGTTCCTTTTCCGGACCGTTTCGGATGTACCGAGACTTTGGTACCCAGGATTTGTTTCAATTGTTCTTCAACAGGGGTATATATACTACTCATTTGAATATCATCTGTTTTCTTTCTCTGGACCGGCTGTTTTTTAAGATTCGAGATCATGCGCTCGGTATCACGGACATTCAGTCCTTCGGTCGCGATCCGGTTCGCGATCTCGAACTGCAGGTCTGGATCTTCAACGCTCAAAAGCGCCCTGGCATGTCCGGTGGAAATCAGATTATCGATGAGCATACGCTGCACTCTGGGATCCAGTTTCAGAAGACGCAGCGCATTTGTGATCGTTGCTCTGCTTTTGGATACCTGTTTCGCCACATCAGCCTGTTTTAATGAAAATTCTTCCAGCAGCCTTTTATAGGCCAGCGCTTCGTCGATGGGATTCAGATCCTGACGCTGGATGTTTTCGATCAGCGAGATTTCCAGTGTTTGCTGCGGCGTATATTCTCTGATAATGACCGGCACTTTTTTTAGCCCGGCGAGTTTCGCGGCACGCCAACGTCGTTCGCCTGCTATTATTTCATAGTATTTTCCTTTTTTCTGGACAAGCAGCGGCTGCAGTACTCCGTGAAGCTTTATGGATTCTGACAGCTCGCCCAGGGAAGCATCATCAAACTCTTTTCTGGGCTGCTCTGTATTCGGAATGATCTGCGAAATCCTTATCTCGATCTCCGGCGTCAGTTCTGCTTCATCAGGGGTTACTTTCGCTTCTTTTTTTGAAGAAGCCTTACCGGGCTTTGATGTGGCCGCATCCGCTTCAGGTTCCGGAGAAACTGCTTTTGTCTCTTTATCTCTGTCAGCAGACGCCTTTCTGCCTCCGCCGATCAGTGCTTCCAAGCCGCGCCCTTTGTTAAGTCCGCCTTTTTTTACACTCATATTACTTCTTCTCCCGCTTAATAAACTCAACGGCCAGTCTTCTGTAACTGTCTGCACCAGTACATCTTGGGTCATAAATGTTGATCGGCTGGCCGTAACTCGGTGCTTCTGCAAGTCTGATATTTCTGGGTATTATTGTTTTATAAATATATTCGTCAAGGTTTTCTATTACATTTTCCACGACTTCTTTTGACAGGTTTGTCCTGGAATCATACATTGTAAATACGATTCCGCTGATATCCAATGAAGAATTCAGCCTGGTGCGGATCAAATCTATCGTTTTTTTCAGTAAGGCCAGTCCTTCCAGCGCATAATACTCACACTGAAGCGGTATCAGAAGTGAATCTGCTGCAATTAAAGAGTTTATCGTTAATATACTCAACGATGGCGGACAATCTATCAGCACATAATCATAATCCTTTTTTATGTTGTCCAACGCCTCTTTCAACCGGAATTCCTTATCTTCGTAGTCCAACAGGTCGATTTCTGCACCTGTCAGGTCGATATTTGCGGGAATGATGTCCAGGCAGGGCAATATTTCCCTGATTACACATTCCTCTGCTTTCTTTTGACCTATCAGCATTTCATACATTGACGGAATTTCTTCATTTCTGTCAATTCCCAGGCCGCTTGTTGTGTTTCCCTGAGGATCTGAATCAACCACCAGCACTTTGACGCCTTTTTCTACCAGACAGGCCGAAAGATTGATTGTTGTGGTGGATTTTCCCACTCCGCCTTTTTGATTTGTTACTGCAATTACTCTGGACAATGTTTTATACAATGTTTCACGTGAAACATTTTTCCTTTTCTTTTTTTATTCATTTATATTACTGCATAATAAGTGCACGGTTCTATATAAAATATTTTTATATTGAATTGTACTTTATTTGCAGCCATATATGCTTTTATAGCATTCAAGGCATAGTTTCCGGGTTTGTTCTTCGGCGACATTAACTGTGAAACCATTCACTCAATAATTACTGTATAATAGCCATCACATTAACTCAAAGGGTAAAACCCGTTCTGTAATAGAGATTACATCGTACTTCTATTGAAGAAGCAGTCTGTTTATTAAATAATCCTTAAACGCAATATAAGCATTATCAGTATGCCATGAAAATGTTTCACGTGAAACATTTTACAAGTCATATATGATTAAGAAAGATTATATCATCCTGAAAAGAATTACGCCACAGGTTTTTAAATAATGAAGGTATTTGAGAAAGAGGTGTGTATATTATAAAAAGAAAGCTCACGAAAAGAAAAGGCCTTAATTTACGAAAAATGTGGATAAGTGTGTGGATAATGTGGAAAAGTTACCATAAGCGTTATTATAAAGGCCTTTTTAAAGGAATTCCGTTTCTTCTGGGATATCGATCAGAATTAGATGAAATTTTGTGAATTAATACAATAGAACGAGCGACCTCTGAGTCATATTCATTATATTCATAAATACTATTGACTTCTGCAGACAATTCTTTAAGAGCATGTTCAGCTGCATCAATCTCGGACTGTGGAGAACCGGATTTATAACCGGCAAAATAACCGTTGCCTTTTATAAAAGGAAGAGAGTACTCCAAAAGAACTCTCAGCTCAGCCACTGCACGTGATACTCCAAAATCAAATGATTCCCTCAATTCAGATCTTCTCGCCAATTCTTCGAACCGTCCGCTTACTGGACGAACATTATTAAGAGATAATTCGTCTGTGACTTCGTTCAAAAATGAGATTCTCTTGTTCAAAGAATCAACCAATGTAAAGTGCGCATCCGGAAGCATAATCGCCAGAGGGATCCCGGGAAAACCGGCCCCCGTGCCCAAATCAATAATGTTAGCGTTATGTAAAGAAAGCATATCAAGGGCTTCTCCGGGCATTTCCGTGATCAATGCAAGACTGTCAATAAAATGCCTGATCTCCGTATCCCGTCCGGAATGGACAGCAGTCAGATTCATTACCTTATTACGTTCAGAAAGGAGAGTACTGAATCGTTCAAACTGTTCCTCCTGTCTGCCGCTGAGATTAATTCCCTTATCGGATAAATATTTTCGAAGAAGCTCAAGACCCATCTTCATACCTCTTTTTAAACTCTATTAGATTAGAGGTTTTTGCTTTTGTTTGTAAGAACATTTAAAAAGCTGTTACCCTTTATGATAATTGTGCGACTTTATGTATACCGCCAGTACAGATACGTCTGCCGGAGAAACGCCCTGGATCCTTCCGGCCTGCCCGAGATTATCCGGGCGGAACGCTTTCAGTTTCTGAATCGCTTCCAGACGCAGACTGCCTACTTTATCATAATCAATATCAGCAGGAATCTTTTTCGCTTCCTGTTTCCTGAACTGCAGGACCTGTTTTTCCTGTCGAGTTATGTAACCTTCGTATTTGATCTGTATATTTACCTGCTCACAAATGTCTTCCGAAAGGAAAGGCCTGTTACTGTCAAGAGCAGCTATTTTGTCATAAGACAGTTCCGGACGTCTGATCAGCTCAGCCAAGGAAGCGCCGCTTGTAAGCGGGGTAGAAGAGAGACTGACCAGAAGATCCTGCACTTCTTTATTTTCACCTACATAAGTATTTTTCAGACGTGAGATTTCTGTTTGAATCTGTTTTTCTTTTTCAAGCAGTGCATTGAATGTCTGATCGTCTATCAGACCAACGCGGTGACCGTATTTTCTGAGCCTGAGATCGGCATTATCCTGACGAAGCAGAAGCCGGTATTCCGCGCGGCTTGTCATCATCCGATAAGGTTCCTTCGTTTCCTTTGTAAGAAGGTCATCGATCAGCACTCCGATATAGGCTTCCGAACGATCGAGAATAAGAGGCTCTTTTCCTTCGAGTTCCATTGCGGCGTTTATTCCGGCAATGAGTCCCTGTGCCGCTGCTTCTTCATACCCCGAACTGCCATTCGTCTGTCCTGCCGAAAACAGTCCTTTGATGTTTTTAAATTCAAGTGAAGCATTGAGCTGCATCGGATCGATCAGATCATATTCAATCGCATATGCATGTCTGACGATATGGACATTTTCAAGTCCCGGTACGGTATGATACATAGCCTCCTGTACGTCTTCCGGAAGAGAGCTGGACATACCTGACAGGTACATTTCGTTCGTATATAAACCTTCCGGTTCGATAAAGATCTGGTGTCTCTCTTTCTCGGGGAATTTCACGACTTTATCCTCAATAGAAGGGCAGTACCGGGGGCCAGTTCCCTTGATCATTCCAGAAAAGAGCGGCGAACGGTCAATATTGTCGCGGATGATCCTGTGTGTCTCTTCGTTGGTATAAGTCAGCCAGCAGGATACCTGCTCTTTGTCGATCATTTTCCCTGTATTGGAAAATGAAAACGGAACGATCTTATCATCGCCTTTCTGTTCTTCCATTTTGGAGAAATCGACCGTCCTTTTGTCGACACGGGCCGGTGTACCGGTCTTAAAACGCAGCACGCGGATCCCGTTCCGGATCAGAGAATCCGTAAGATGATTCGCCGCCATCAGCCCGTTCGGTCCCGTATACTGTTTGACTTCTCCGTATACACAGCAGGCATTAAGATAAACACCGGTACAGAGGATTACGGCCTTTGCATAATACGTCAGACCGGAAATCACTTTTACGCCCTTGCAGACATTGTTTTCTATGATAAGTTCAGATACTTCCGCCTGTTTGATCACCAGGCCGGGCGTATTTTCAAGCGTCTTCCGCATCGTCTGCGTATATACGCTCTTATCGGCCTGGGCTCTTAATGAATGCACCGCCGGCCCTTTGGATTCGTTAAGCATTTTTGACTGGATAAAAGCCTTGTCGATATTTTTGCCCATTTCACCGCCGAGTGCGTCCAGTTCACGAACAAGATGTCCTTTGGAAGTACCTCCGACATTCGGATTGCAGGGCATGTAGGCAATACTGTCAACGCTGACCGTAAAAATAATAACGGAATGTCCGAGGCGCGCGCCAGCCAGCGCGGCTTCGCATCCCGCATGTCCCGCGCCGATCACGGCGATATCATATTTTTCATCTTTATATATCATTATTGTATTCCCAACACTATATTCTTGAAAAAATGATCATAAATGTATACACGATGATTACTTACCCATACAAAACTTACTGAATATCTCGTCCGCCAGATCCTCCGAAATATCGCCTCCCGTAATCGCATCCAGACTCTGGATCGCCCCGGCGATATCAATGGAGAAGAAATCCTCCGGCATGTTATTTTCAATACTTTTCTTTACGTTCTCAAGAGAAGCGTACGCCGCATCCAGCAGGTTCTTATGACGCGCGTTCGTTATGTAAACTTCATCATTAAAATTCAGTTCTCCCCTGAAGAACATTTCCTCGATGGTCTCTTTAAGCTGTTCGATACCCTTGTTCTCTTTCGCAGAAATCTCCAGAACAGGGCAGGAGATTTCCTGTCTGACATCTTCCGTGAAAATGCGTCGGTCCGGCAGATCGATCTTATTGATCAGAAAGACCGCTTTCCTGCCGGAAGTCATTTTCAGGATTTCCCGGTCTTCTTCATCCATACCCTTCGAAGCATCTGCAATGTAAAGGATCAGGTCGGCTTCGGCCGCTTTCTCCCGGGCTCTTTCCACGCCTATTTTCTCGATCGGATCCGCAGAATCCCGAAGGCCTGCGGTATCAATTATTTTCAGTGCGAAACCTTTCATGGAAATCGTTTCTTCGAGCAGGTCCCTCGTAGTTCCCGGTATATCAGTAACGATTGCCTTGTCCGTACCCGTCAGACGGTTCAGAAGAGAAGATTTTCCGACATTTGGCTTGCCGAGAATGACTGTTTTTATGCCTTCCTCTATAAAACGTCCTTCTTCGAAAGAGGAGAGCAGTTTTTCCGTTTTTTTCTGTAGTTCTTCTATATGCGGATAGAGTGTTTCTCCGTATCCTTCAAGAGAATAATGTTCGGGATCGTCGAGCGCGCTTTCGATAAAGGCCAGTTCGTGCAGAAGAGAAGAGCGGATCCCGTCGATCTTTTTACCGAGATCTCCCTTCAGCTGGTTCATGGCATTCTTCAGGGCGTATTCGCTGCCGGAAGAAATGACGTCCATCACGGCTTCCGCCTGCGAAAGATCGATCCTGCCGTTCAGATACGCTCTCTTTGTAAATTCGCCGGGCTCCGCAGGTCTGGCACCGCTTTTAATGACTGCTTCCAGCACTTTCCGGACAGCCATGATCCCGCCGTGGCAGTTGATCTCAGCGGTATCTTCGCCGGTATAGGAATGAGGGGCGCGAAGAACCGTCACGAGCACTTCATCCAGAGTCTCTCCCCCGAACACAATATGCCCGTAATGGATCGTATTTCCCTTCGCGTCCTGCAGTTTCCTGCCGGAAGGGCTTTCAAAAACGGCATCAGCGACGAAAAGCGCATCTTCGCCGCTGACTCTTACTATGCCGATCCCCGCCGGAACCAGTCCGGTGGAGATCGCTGCTATCGCGTCATTCATGATTATTTTTTGGGTACCACTACCACGTGTCTGTAAGGCTCGTTGCCTTCACTGTAAGTCTCTACATACGGATTCGGCTGAAGAGCGGAGTGTATGATCCTTCTTTCATATGGATTCATCGGCTCCAGAACGACCGGTTTTCTGGTCTTCTTGACCTTGGATGCAATGTTCTTTGCCAGGTTTTCCAGGGTTTCCTTTCTTCTTCTGCGGTAATCTTCGGTATCGATCTTGATTCTTACGTATTCCTTTACCTTTCTGTTCACGGCAAGAGAGGTAAGATACTGCAGGGAATCCAGCGTCTGTCCGCGTTTTCCGATGAGCATGCCCATGTCGGCGCCGGAAAGTTCCATTTCAAGGCAGTTGCTTTCCGGAACATATTCGCTCTTGATTTCCACCGGAAGCTGCATGGTCTCGAAGACACTGCTCAGAAAACCTTCTGCAGCCTGTCTGATCAGATCGATTTCTTCTTCCGTTCTGATCACGGGTTCTTCCTGCTTTGCTTTTACAGGTTCCTTCTTCTCGGAAGGCTGCTGTTTCTCTTTCCTGGGACGATCTTTTTTATTATCCCTGCGGTCATTTTTATTCTTCCTGTTCTGTTTCGGCCTGTCGGATTTCTCGGGCTTTTCAGCTTTTTCGGCCTTTTCGGCTTTCTCCGTTTTTTCAGCCTTCTCGGTTTTTTCGGTTTTTTCAGTTTTATCTGTTTTCTCTTTGACAGGTTCCTGCGTTTTGGCTGCTTCCTTCTTTACCGCAGGCTTGTCTTCTTTTTTAACACGTTTGATTTCTTCGGCTGCTTCTTCTTCGATCTTTTTATAACGGATCACGGCCGGCTTGCTGCCGATTCCCAGAAATCCTTTGCTTCCTTCGCTCAAAACCTCATAGTCCAGACGATCACTGCTGACGCCGAGATCCAGGCAGGCCTGTGTGATCGCTTCATAGACTGTCTTGGCTGTAATTTCTTTGTATTCCATTCTTATCCTCATCTCATGCGCGGCGCGCATTCCTTACTTTTTCTTTTTATTGCTTTTTCCGCTTTTGCCTGAATTCTTTACCGGATGCTCCTCGTCATATTTGAGGACCATATTGGCTCTGGCAGTCAGGCTTTCCGGATGAGCGTTTGCGGCATTTTTCGCGTAATCGACCGTATCTTCCTGGTTATTCGTATATTTCTGTCTGGTACTGCTCCTGGCTTGCTGGTTGATACGGGCTTTTTCCACGTACTCCTTCTTCCGGATCGCCTTTTTCTTCATTTTCTCTTTGTTCTTTTCCTGATTCTTGGCGATCATTTCCTCTATATCCACCTTCATCAGGCGTCTGTTGACGATGACCATCTGCACACTACGTACGATCGCACCGGCGATCCAGTAGATACCGATACCCATTGAAAATGTAAGACAGATGAATGCGGAGAAAATAGGCATGAAATTGTTCATGATATTCATGCTTCCCGCACCCGGATTGTCGGGATTCGAAGACTGCGGATTCAGTTTCAGGTTGATCCACTGGGTAAACCATGCAAGAACGGGAATCAGGATTCCGCCGATCACCATAAGGGCCTGTCCCGTGCTCCAGCCCTGCTGGATCGCTGATATGGGAGATTCGGAAATGTTGATTCCCAGGAAAGTATTGATCTGTTCACTGCTTGCAGCGACCGAGCCTATATCCGTACTGATACTTGAAAATGTCGGAATCGCTTTCAAAGCCTCGAACTGAGAAGGCGTAAGTCTGTAAAGAGCATCGATCGTATTGGTCTTAGTAAGCACGTTGGAAATAACGACCTGGACTTTATTGTCACTTATGAACTGGGCAAATGCATGCGCGCCTCCGTCCAGGGAAATGATCTTGGTAGCAAGACCGGAGAAGATATCCGCCACTTTGGAAATATAACCGGGTATATGCTGTATAACTCCATACAAAGCAAAAAGCAGAGGCAGCTGAATGAGAAGCGGCAGGCAGCTTCCGTACGGAGATACTCCGTATTTTGCATACACGGCCTGGGTCTCTTCATTCATCGCCATCTGCGTGGCCTGATCTCTTCTTCCCTGGTATTTTTTCTGTATAGCGCTGATCTCAGGCTGAATGTACATTGTCATCCTGGACAGCTTCTGCTGTTTTATTGTAATAGGAAACATGAACATATACACGATGATCGTGTATAATACGATAGACCATCCGACATTGGGCGCACCCATCATGTCGAGAAGGGAGTAGACGCCGTTCATGATCCAACCAAGGAATGTCGCGATCCATGAAATGACCGGCGTCGTTACCTGACTCAAAAAAAGTAAAGACAATTTTAATTCCTCCGAAACAAAGTTATGCGCTTACGGCACCGGGTCGTATCCCCCCTTGGAAAAAGGATTACATCTCAGAATTCTCCAGATTGCCAGTAAACTTCCCTTAAGAGCTCCGTGTTTCTGTATGGCCTCGAGACCATACTGCGAACAGGTCGGGATATAAGGACAATGCGACCTCTTCAGCGGAGACAGATATTTTTGATAAAATCTTATTCCTTTTATCAATACGTATTTCATTTTCTATTCTTTCTCCCGGATCTGAATTCTCGGCGCCAGTTCACAAATTGCACTCTCGATCATTTTATAAGTACAGTCCTTAGCACTTGTCCTGGCGATGAAAACCACATCCTCACTTCTGTGATAATTATGAAAATATTCTTCGTTCAGCCTGTAAGCTTCTTTGATAAGTCTTTTCAGCCTGTGCCTTACGACGCTGTTTCCTACTTTTTTGCTTACAGAAATACCGAGTCTGTTGATTCCAAGGTCATTTTTCTTCACATAGAGAACGAGAAACCTCGAAGCTCCCGATCTGCCTTCTTTATAGACTTTTTTAAAATCTTCGTTTTTTCTGAGACTCTCAGAATATTTCATCTTTGTCTGTAATAAAAAGACCACTTATGAGGCGGTCTTATGATCATTAAACTGTTAAAACTTTTCTGCCTTTTAACCTTCTTGCAGCTAGGACCTTCCTTCCGCCTTTGGTGCTCATTCTGGCTCTGAATCCGTGAACTTTGGCATGGACTCTCTTTTTCGGTTGATACGTCATTTTCATAATACAATTTCCTCCTGATATATGATTTCATGAAGACATAATAAGTCCTGTGAAGAAAACGCTATTCTATTATATTCACAAGCAGTATCAACGTCAAGAAAAACTTTGAGTTAACGTAAGATTATCCACAAAATGTGGAAAACTTGTGGATAACTCATATGAAAAGGCCGGTTTACATGGTGATTATACCTGCTTTTCTTCCTTATATTATAGATATCCGATTATTTTCCCCACACATTTTTCACTTTATCCACTTTATCGAATAAACAGTTAAAATAAGCGGATTAATCCCGGAATTTCTGTTAACTCCTATTTTGAACTCCCTTTTCTTGATAAAAATACGGATTTATTATAGAATAACTATGAATGAGTATCTATATGAACAGGAGCTGAAATGAAAGATATTAAAGAAAGCTGGAACGAGATCCTTGAAAATCTCAAGAACGAATACTATATCAGCGATCTTGCTTTTTCTACATGGATAAAACCTCTGTCCATTCATAAAATAGACGATCAGGAGATCACCGTAGTCGTTCCCGGAGAACAGATCGGCGTGGACTACGTAAAGAGAAAATATTACCTTCCCCTGAAAGTGGCCATTGCAGACGTCACCGGACAGGAAAAGGAAATCATTTTCATTTCCCAGGAAGAAATCGAGAAAAAGTCTTCTCCCGAAACCGTCGAAAGACACATTCCATACACTTTCGACACGTTCGTCGTGGGAAATAACAATAAATTTGCCCATGCAGCTGCACTGGCCGTATCCGAGAATCCGGGTACTCTTTATAATCCTCTTTTTCTTTACGGAGGAGTGGGACTCGGAAAGACGCATCTGATGCACGCGATCACGCATTTTATTAAACAGAATCATCCGGAAAAGAAGATTCTTTACGTGACAGCCGTGGATTTCATGAACCAGATCGTCGAAGCGCTCCATCCCGGGACCGGCAGCAACACAGCCGCACTTTCCAGGTTCAGGGACAAATACCGGAATATCGACGTTCTCCTGATCGATGACGTTCAGTTCATTATCGGTAAGGAAGCAACACAGGAGGAATTTTTCCATACCTTCAATGCCTTATATGAAGACAGAAAACAGATCGTTATATCCTCAGACCGTCCTCCGAAAGACATGTCCCTTCTGGATGAAAGGTTCCGTTCCCGTTTCGAATGGGGACTGATGGCAGACATCCAGAGTCCGGATTATGAGACCAGGGTCGCGATCCTCAGAAAAAAACAGGAACTTGAAGGAGTTTCCGTTCCCGACGACGTCGTCGACTATATTGCGTCGAATGTCAAATCCAATATCCGGGAACTGGAAGGATCCCTGAACAAGATCATTGCCGCATCCAATCTGATGAAGTGCGATATTACGCTCGATCTTGCAAAACAGAACCTGTCCGATTTCATCACGCCGGACGACAAAAAGAAAATAACGCCCGATACCATCATTACGGAAGTATCCAGGTATTTCAACGTATCCGAAAATGATATCAAAGGCTCCAAAAGAAGCAACAAAGTGGCATTTCCCAGGCAGATCGCCATGTATCTGATCAAGGAAATGACGAACTGCACACTGAAACAGATCGGTGAGATCATGGGAGGCAAGGATCATACCACCGTGATCTACGGCATCAATAAAATAGAAGAATCACTGAAAGAGAACGAACAAATTCAGGAAACCGTTAACACACTGAAGAAAAACATCTCTTTATGAACATTATACAGTTGATTCAACGTGGATAAGATGTGGATAAACGGATTTTCACAGAACTACCAACACTGTCAACATTTTATCAGAAGTTTATCCACCGGGTTATACAGCATATTTTTGATGATTAACCCAGCATTTAAGGGCATTTGAAGAGTTACTGACATTTCAACACCCTATAATAATATTAATACTAATTAATCTATTATTATATATATGGATTTTTCCGGAGGATTTTTATTATGAAGCTTTCTTTTAACAGGAACGATCTTCTGAAAGCAATAAACATCGTGAACAAGGCCGTCTCATCCGGAACGACTATGCCGATTCTTAAATGCATTCTTTTAGATGCATCCTCGGATGAGATCATTCTGATCGGAAACGATATGGAGCTTTCCATCGAAACATCCGTTCCCGGTACGGTTCTGGAAAGAGGCAGGGTCGCGCTTGACGCCAGGCTTTTTTCGGAAATCGTCAGGAAGCTTCCGGATTCGGATGTAGAGATCAATACGGACGACCGGCTCATTACGAATATAAAATGCGGAAAAGCGGTCTACAATATTCCCGGACAGGATGCGGAAGATTTTCCCTATCCTCCGATCATTGAAGAGGAAAATGTGCTTTCGGTCTCGCAGCTATCCCTGAAAGAGATGATCAACCAGACCCTGTTTTCCATTAATGCCAATGAAAATAACAAGCTGATGACCGGCGAACTCTTTGAAATCAGGAACAATACCTTCCGGATCGTCGCGCTTGACGGGCACAGGATCGCACTGCGGAAATTGGAACTCGCCGGCGAATATGCGGATCTGAAAGCGGTCGTTCCGGGGAAGACCTTAAGCGAAGTGTCCAAGATCCTTTCGGATGAACTGGACCAGCCGGTCTCCATGTGTTTTTCCAGCAATCAGCTGATGTTCGAATTCGACGAGACGAAGGTATTTACGAGACTGATCGAGGGAGAATATTTTCATATCGACAATATGATTTCCAGTGATTACCAGACGAAGGTCGTTATAAATAAAAAAGAATTTTATGAATGCATCGACCGGGCGAGCCTTCTGATCCGGGAAGGAGACAACAAGCCGATCGTTTTCACGGTGGAAGACGGACAGATCGAACTGGATATCAACACCACGTCCGGTTCCATGAATGAAAGTCTCGAAATAGAGAAAGAGGGCATGGATATCAAGATCGGATTTAACCCGAAATTCCTGACCGAACCTTTGAGGGTCATCGATGACGAAACGATCAGCCTTTATATGATCAACAGCAAGGCGCCGTGTTTTATAAAAAATGATGAAGGGACTTATTTATATCTGATCCTGCCGGTGAATATACTGTGAGAGAAATAACGATCAAAGACGAATATATCAGGCTCGGCCAGGCCATGAAACTGGCCGGCGTCGTTATGGGCGGAGGCGAGGCAAAGGAAGTCATCGCCGAAGGCCTGGTGGAAGTTAACGGGGAGACGGAAGTCCGACGCGGCCGGAAACTTTATAAGGGCGACGTTTTTTCTTATAACGGCGAGAAGGTAAAAGTAAACTAAATGTTCATCGAATCATTGGAATGCGTCAACTTCAGGAATTATCGTGAGCTGCGTATTGAATTTGACAAAGGAATAAATTTTCTGTTCGGTGACAACGCGCAGGGGAAGACCAATATTCTGGAAGCCGTATACCTGTGTTCCTTTTCAAGGTCCCACAAGGGAAGCCGCGAGAAGGAAATGATCCGGTTCGGTGAGGACGAGGCCCATATAAAGGCTTTTATTAATAAAAAAAACGTCTCTCACAGAATAGATTTTCATATCAAAAGTTCGGGAAAAAGGATCGTTTCGATCGACGGGTTTCCCGTGAAGAAGATCTCCGAACTGTTTGAGTTTATGAATGTCATCATTTTCTCGGCGGACGATCTTTCCATCGTGAAGAGCGGTCCGGCGGAGAGAAGAAAATACATAGACAGGGAACTGTCGAAAATAAATTTTTTATATTTGAAGGAGCTTTATTCCTACAATAAGGTTCTTCAGAACAGGAATAAACTTTTAAAAGATATTTCAACGGATGAAACGCTTTCCGTGACGCTGGATATCTGGGACGAACAGCTGGTCCGGTACGGCACGTCGATCATGGAGAAGAGAAGGGAGTTCCTGCAGGAGATAGAAGAGATCATCATTCCTCTGCATGAACAGATCACGCACGGCGAAGAAAAAATAAAGCTAATTTATGAGCCGAATGTGAGCGAAGAGGATTTTTACGAAAAGCTTAAAAAGGCCGAAGAAAAGGACAGAATTTTAAAGACGACGTCCGTCGGTCCGCACAGGGATGATTTTTCGATCGTTTCCAACGGGCTGGACCTGAGGACTTTCGGTTCCCAGGGACAGCAGCGAAGCGCAGCGCTTTCCCTGAAGCTTTCGGAAATCAGGCATATAGAAAAAAAGACGAAGGAACGGCCGATCCTGCTGCTGGACGACGTATTTTCGGAGCTGGACGTACACAGACAGAAAAATCTGCTCTCGGAGATCAGCAATACGCAGACCATTATGACGGGCACGGGCTTCGACGATCAGATCAGGGAAAAAATAACAATAGATAAATTGTTTTATGTAAAAGAAGGAAAAGTGAATGAGCTTGGAAATTGAAAACGAAAATGTAAATCAGGAATACGAGGCCGATCAGATCCAGATCCTCGAGGGACTTGAGGCTGTTAGAAAAAGACCGGGCATGTATATAGGAACGACTTCTCTTCGGGGACTTCACCATCTCGTGTATGAGATCGTGGACAATGCCGTGGATGAGGCGCTGGCCGGCTTCTGCAAACATATAGAAGTGGTCATTAACAAAGACAATTCCATCACGATCACGGATGACGGACGGGGAATACCGGTCGGCATCAATGAAAAAGCCGGTCTTCCGGCGGTGGAAGTGGTATTTACCATTCTGCATGCGGGCGGAAAATTCGGCGGCGGCGGATACAAGGTATCCGGCGGCCTTCACGGTGTCGGCGCTTCCGTCGTAAATGCGCTTTCCAACTGGCTGGAAGTCACGGTATACCGTGAGGGAAAGATATGGAAACAGCGTTATGAGAGAGGAAATACCATTTATAAATTAAAGGAAATCGGTGACTGCGATCCTGAGAAGACCGGTACATCCGTTACCTTTGAGCCGGATGATACCATTTTCGAGGACGTCGTTTTTGATTTCGATACGCTGAAAACAAGGCTTCGCGAAACGGCTTTTCTTACAAAAGGCCTTCATATCACGCTTCGGGACGAAAGGGAAGATGAGACGAAGGAAAGAGTATTTCATTATGAAGGCGGCATCAAGGAATTCGTCCAGTATCTGAACCGCAGCAAAACGCCTCTTTATAATGAGATCATTTACTGCGAGGGAGAGCAGAACGGAGTCCTCGTGGAAATTGCCATGCAGCACAACGATTCCTATACCGAAAATTCCTATGGATTCGTCAACAATATCAATACGCCCGAAGGAGGCACGCATATCGTCGGATTCAGGAATGCCATTACAAAGACATTCAACGAATACGGCAGAAAGAACAAATTGCTGAAAGACAGCGAGCCGAACCTGAGCGGTGAAGATATCAGGGAAGGCATGACGGCCATCGTTTCCGTAAAAATAGAAGATCCCCAGTTCGAAGGACAGACCAAGCAGAAGCTTGGCAACAGTGAAGCAAGGGGCGCCGTCGACAATATCCTGAGCAGCAAGCTGGAGCTTTTCCTTGAGCAGAATCCTTCGGTGGCGAAGGCGATTGTGGAAAAATCCGTATTATCACAGAGGGCCCGTGAAGCGGCCAGGAAAGCAAGGGATCTGACCAGAAGAAAATCCGCACTTGACGGACTTTCCCTTCCGGGAAAACTGGCAGACTGTACAGATAAAGACCCGAAGAATTGTGAGATTTATATAGTTGAGGGTGATTCAGCCGGCGGCAGCGCGAAATCGGCGAGGAGCCGGGCGACGCAGGCGATCCTTCCCCTTCGCGGCAAGATCCTGAATGTGGAAAAGGCCAGGCTCGACCGTATTTACGGGAATGCCGAGATCAAATCCATGATCACCGCGTTCGGCACCGGGATCCACGAGGATTTTGATATTTCCAAGCTGCGTTATGACAAGATCATTATCATGACGGATGCCGACGTGGATGGGGCGCATATCGCCACGCTCATGCTCACATTCTTATACAGGTTCATGCCGGAGCTCATAAAGCAGGGTCACGTGTATCTGGCGAAGCCTCCTCTTTACAAGCTCGAGAAGAACAAGAAGGTCTGGTACGCGTACAGCGACGAAGAGCTGGACAAAATACTGCAGGAAGTCGGCAGGGACAGTTCGAACAAGATCCAGCGTTACAAAGGACTCGGCGAAATGGACGCCGACCAGCTCTGGGAGACCACCATGGATCCGGCCCGCCGCATCCTTCTCAAAGTAACGATGGATGAAGAGGAGACCAGCGAGATCGATCTGACATTTACGACCCTGATGGGCGATAAGGTCGAACCGAGACGTGAGTTCATAGAAGAACGGGCGAAAGATGTTAAAAACCTGGATATATAAAAGGATCCAAGTACACGAAATCTAAGACTTGTATCAAATTTCGTGAATTTGGAGACTTAAACTAATATAAGAGTTAGTATACGGAGAACAGCATGGACGACACAATTTTCGATAAAATACAGGAAGTAGATCTTAAGAAGAAGATGGAGGATTCCTACATCGATTACGCGATGAGCGTAATTGCGGCGCGTGCGCTGCCGGATGTCCGGGACGGACTGAAGCCGGTGCAGCGCAGGATCCTTTATTCCATGATCGAACTGAACAATACGCCGGATAAGCCGCACAGAAAATGCGCGCGTATCGTCGGTGATACGATGGGTAAATATCATCCCCACGGCGACAGTTCCATCTACGGAGCCCTCGTCAATATGGCGCAGGACTGGTCGACGAGATATCCGCTCGTGGACGGTCACGGAAATTTCGGTTCCGTGGACGGAGACGGGGCTGCGGCGATGCGATATACAGAGGCGCGTCTTTCGAAGATCACGATGGAAATGCTGGCCGACATCAACAAAAACACCGTTGATTTCGACCCTAACTTCGACGACACCGAGAAGGAGCCGGCAGTCCTTCCTTCCAGATTTCCGAATTTACTGGTGAACGGAACGACCGGTATCGCGGTCGGCATGGCGACCAATATTCCTCCCCACAATCTTCGGGAGGTCATATCCGCAGTCGCAAAAATAATTGACAACCTTGTGGAAGAGGACAGGGAAACAAGGATAGAAGAGATCCTTTCCCTCGTCAAGGGACCGGATTTTCCGACCGGCGGCGAGATCCTCGGACACGCCGGCATAGAAGAAGCATACCGGACAGGACACGGCAAGGTCCGGGTCCGCGGCATAACCAACATCGAAACACTGCCGAACGGCAAAACGCAGATCATTATCACGGAGCTTCCTTATCTTGTGAACAAGGCCCGTCTGATCGAGAAGATCGCGGAACTTGTAAAGACGAAGAAGATCGATGGCATTACCGCGATCAGCGATCATTCCAACAGGGACGGCATGAGAGTCTGTATTGAACTCCGCCGTGATGCGAATGCAAATGTCATTTTGAACAGGCTTTACAAAAATACCCAGCTGCAGGACAGCTTCGGCGTGAACATGCTCGCGCTGGTAGGCCGGCAGCCAAAGGTCATGAACCTTCTCGAACTGCTGAAACATTACCTGTCTCACCAGGAGGAAGTCGTAAGGCGCAGGACGGAATTCGATCTCAATAAAGCCGAGGAGAGAGCCCATATTTTAGCAGGACTCTTAAAGGCGCTCGATCATATCGAAGAGATCATCCGCATTATCCGCGCCTCGGCCAACGCGCAGGAAGCGAAGGAAAATCTGATCCGGGCCTTTGATTTTTCCGATGTCCAGGCCCAGGCGATCGTGGATATGAGGCTCCGCGCACTTACCGGACTGGAGCGCAGCAGGCTGGAAAATGAATACGCCGACCTGCAGGTCAAAATTAAAGAATACAAAGCCATTCTTGCCGACAGAAAACTGCTCCTCGGCGTCGTGAAAGATGAACTCCTCGTTATTTCGGAAAAATATGGGGACGACAGAAGAACGAGGATCGGTTACGACGAATTCGATCTGTCCATGGAAGACCTTATCGCGGATGAAAATACCGTGATCGCCATGACGAAGCTCGGATATATCAAGCGTATGACGCCCGATAATTTCAAGAGCCAGAACCGCGGCGGCAAGGGAATCAAGGGAATGCAGACGATCGAAGACGACTATATCGAAGAACTCTTCATGACGACAACGCATTTTTATCTGCTGTTCTTTACCAATAAAGGACGTATGTACCGGCTCAAGGCCTACGAGATTCCGGAAGCCGGAAGAACGGCCAGAGGAACCGCTATTATCAATCTGCTGCAGCTGCAGCCGGACGAGAAGATTTCCGCGGTCATTCCGGTCAAGGATTTTGAAGACGGAAAATACCTGTTCTTCGCCACGAAGCAGGGCGTTGTCAAGAAGACGCCGTTCAAGGCATTCGAAAATGTAAGGAAGACCGGACTCGCCGCGATCACCATGAGGGAAGACGACGAGCTGATCGAAGTCAAATATACCGACGGAAAAAGGAGCATTTTCCTTGCTACCGCCAACGGCATGTGCGTGCGCTTCAATGAAAACGACGTCCGTCCGATGGGCAGGACCGCTACGGGCGTACGCGGCATTAACCTGGCCGAAGGAGACGAGGTCATCGGAATGCAGCTGGATTCCCAGGGCAAATACATGCTCATGGTCACAGAAAAAGGTTTGGGCAAACGGACTCCGATCGAGCTTTTCACCGAGCACCACCGGGGCGGCAAGGGCCTGATCTGCTATAAGCTCAACGAACGCACCGGAAAACTGATCGGCTTTAAATCGGTCGAAGAAGAAAATGAAGTCATGTTCATCACGACAGAAGGTATTATCATCCGCATGAAGGCGGACGGCATTTCGGTCTTAAGCCGCAGCACCTCCGGCGTGAAGGTCATGAATATTGCGGACGGCGTATCCGTGGCGAGCATTGCGAAGGTGCGCGACGAGGACGAGGAAGGCGACGCGGATATAGAAAAGGACACGGAAGCCGAAGATGTGACCGAGACAGATGCGGCGACAGACACAAACAGTTCTGTTGATGCAGAAGAAGACTTAGACACAGCTACTGATACAGAACAGGACATAGACACGGACGTGGTTTTTGATATAACAGAACAGGACCCGGAACCGAAAGAATAAACATGAGAACGATACACACCGATTCGATAACGCAGGCAATCAAAGAAATGTGCATACAGGTCAACCATGTCCTATCGGACGACATGGTTTCCTGTCTGGACCGTGCGGCGGCGGAAGAGACCGACCCGGTCGGCAACGCAGTTCTTTCCCAATTGCAGGAGAACCTGAAGGTAGCGGAAAGTGAGCGCATTCCGATCTGTCAGGACACAGGGATGGCTGTGGTTTTTATGGAAATCGGCCAGGACGTGCATATCGAAGGCGCTGCACTTACAGAAGCGGTGAACGAAGGTGTCAGACAGGGATATACCGAGGGGTATCTTCGAAAATCCGTCGTCGGTGACCCGCTCATCAGGGTCAACACGAAAGACAATACGCCGGCGATCCTTCATATTTCCATTGTTCCGGGAGATAAGATTAAAATTACCCTTGCTCCGAAGGGGTTCGGCAGTGAGAACATGAGCAGAATTTTTATGCTGAAACCGGCGCAGGGCGAAGAAGGCGTAAGAAACGCCGTCATTGAGGCCGTCCGCGATGCGGGTCCGAACGCCTGTCCCCCGGTGGTAGTGGGCGTCGGCGTCGGCGGCACCTTTGAAAAAGCCGCGCTCATGGCGAAACATGCGCTGACCCGCAAAGCAGGAACACATTCAGAGCTTGAACATATCCGGAAAATGGAAGAGGAGCTGCTTTCGGAGATCAATTCTCTCGGCATCGGGCCGGGAGGCCTCGGCGGAAAGACCACCGCATTCGCGGTAAACATCGAAACATTTTCCACACATATAGCAGGCCTG
>Ga0310690_10004086_pt1 | contig 21163 bp, 27 predicted proteins | sample AusTroGonzalo_MG_2_FD_207661 | JGI IMG/M metagenome (GOLD analysis project Ga0310690, IMG submission 207661) | Bovine rumen microbial communities from tropical cattle in Woodstock, Queensland, Australia - Gonzalo_04 (v2) (version 2) | ecosystem: Host-associated > Mammals > Digestive system >... | reverse complement strand
GGAGCGATACACGGCCAGACGCGGACGCTCGGCGGTGCCGGAGATCTTGGCTCTGACTCTCTTATGTCTCTTGAGACGGGCCTCGTTGCTGTCTTTTCTCGATACCATTTCGATCCACTCCTTTCATTATTTACCGGTCTTACCGGCTTTGCGACGAATGTGCTCGTCGGCATATTTCACACCTTTGCCGTGGTAGGGTTCAGGCGGTCTCTTGCCGCGAATGACGGCGGCGATCTGACCGACGGCCTGTTTGTCGATGCCCTTGACCAGGATGGTGTTGGGGTTGGGCACTTCAAAGGTGATGCCCTGCGGCTCAGTCACGACAAGCGCGTTCTGAGGCAGACCGTTCACGAGGGAGTGACCCAGGTAAAGCTGCAGATTTTTGCCCTGCTTGATGACTTTGTAACCGACGCCCACGATCTCAAGGGTCTTGGTGTAACCAGAGGTCACGCCGACCACCATGTTGTGGATGAGCGCACGGGTGAGGCCGTGCAGGCTGCGGGTCTCTTTTTCATCATCGGGACGGGTGACGATGACCTCGGCGCCCTCGACCTTGATGGTCAGGATGGGCTGAAAGGTCTGGGTCAGCGTTCCAAGGGGGCCTTTGACAGTGACGACGTTGCCCTCGCCCACGGTCACGGTGACACCGGCCGGGATGGCAACGGGCATTCTACCGATTCTCGACATAGCACGCTACCTCCTTACCAGACAAAGGCGAGCACTTCGCCGCCGATCTTCAGCTCGCGGGCCTTTTTGTCTGTCATAAGGCCCCTCGAGGTGGAGACGATGGCGATGCCGAGACCGTTCATCACTTTGGGCATATCCTCGTAACCCGCGTAAATACGCAGACCGGGTTTGGAGACGCGGCGCAGACCGCGAATGACCTTTTGTTTGCCGGCCGTGTACTTCAGGGTGATGCGAATGACGCCCTGTTTGCCGTCTTCGATGACCTGGTAGCCTTTTACGTAGCCCTCGGCCGTCAGAATGTCGGCGATCGATTTTTTCATGTTGGAAGCCGGAATGTCGACCGTAGCGTGCTTCGCGTCGCTGGCGTTGCGGATACGGGTGAGCATATCGGCGATCACATCGGACATTTGCATGGAATGATTTCCTCCTTATTGCAAGTTACTTTTTCTTGCTGCCGGCCGTGCCGGCGGCCAATCGGCGGTTAAATCCAACTCCCTTTCGGGTCGGTCTGATTTCCTGCCGAGTGCTGGGGGGATTGGGGACGCCTGATTACCAGGAGGCCTTTCTCACGCCCGGGATCTCGCCCTTGTAGGCAAGGTTGCGGAAGCAGATGCGGCAGATGCCGAACTTGCGCAGATACGCATGCGGACGGCCGCAGATCTTGCACCTGGTATAGGCGCGGGTCGAGAACTTGGGCTCTCTCTGCTGCTTTAAGATCATGGATTTCTTTGCCATTTGCTGTTACCTCCCGGATTATTGTGCGAAGGGAGCGCCCATCATACGGAGCAGCTCTCTGGCCTCGGCGTCGGTTCTGGCCGTGGTGACGAAGCAGATATCCATACCGCGGATCTTTTCGACTTTGTCGTACTCGATCTCGGGGAAGATCAACTGCTCTTTGAGGCCGAGCGAATAGTTGCCGCGGCCGTCAAACGCGTTGGGGTTGATGCCCTTGAAGTCGCGCACACGGGGCAGAGCGAAGTTGAACAGGCGGTCCATAAACTCGTACATACGGTCGCCGCGAAGCGTCACTTTGGCGCCGATCTTCATGCCCTGACGGATCTTGAAGTTGGCCACGGACTTCTTGGCGGTGGTGGGAACGGCTTTCTGACCGGTGATGACCGAGAGATCACGCATGATGTTCTCGATCACTTTGGCGTTGTCTTTGGCGTCGCCCGCGCCGATGTTGACCACGATCTTATCGAACTTCGGGATCTCCATGACGCTGGAATACGCGTACTGTTTCATCAGGGCGGGAGCGACCTGCTCTTTATAAAACTCTTTCAGTCTTGCTGCCATGACGCTCTCCCCTCCTTACAGTTTCGCGCCGCATTTGGCGCAGGTGCGAATTTTCTTATCGCCGTCTTTGACGATTTTCACGCGCACGCCCTGACCGCATTTCGCGCAGTAAAGCGCCACTTTCGAGGCGTACAGCGCGCCCTCGGCGTCGATAATGCCGCCGGCTTCGCCCTGCTTGCGGGGTTTGACGTGTTTGTGGATCATGTTGGCGCCTTTGACGATGACCTTGCCCTCTTTGGGAGCAACGGCCACAACCTCGCCCTTGACGCCTTTGTCGTCGCCGGAAAGCACGATCACGGTGTCGCCGGCTTTAATATGCATTTTGCTCATACCGGTTACCTCCGTTACAGTACTTCGGGCGCAAGCGACAGGATCTTCAGATAGTCCTTGTCGCGCAGTTCACGCGCCACAGGCCCGAAGATACGGGTCCCGCGGGGCGTTTTGTCGTCTTTGATGATCACCGCGGCGTTCTCGTCGAACTTGATATACGACCCGTCGGCCCGTTTGAGGCCGTGCACGGAGCGCACGATCACAGCTTTGACGACTTCGCCTTTTTTCGCCATGCCGCCGGCCGAAGCCTTTTTGACACAAGCGACCACCACGTCGCCGATGTTGGCGTAACGACGGCCGGAACCGCCGAGCACGCGAATGCACATCAGCTCTTTCGCACCGGTGTTATCGGCAACCTTCATCAATGTTTGTTGCTGAATCACTTTAATTTCCTCCTACTGTTTCGGTACGCTTCGACGTACCTACTGTTAGAATCGTGCGAAAATTATTTCGCTTTCTCAATGATTTCGGTCACGCGCCATCTCTTGGTCTTGGACAAGGGACGGGTCTCCATGACCTCCACACGGTCGCCGACGCCGCAGGCGTTCTCTTCGTCGTGGGCGTGAACTTTCAGCGTGTGCTTGACGATTTTGCCGTAAACGGGGTGCTTGACGTTGTCCTCGATGGCGACCACGACGGTCTTATCCATTTTCGAGCTGACGACGATGCCCACTCTCGTTTTTCTCAGCGTTCTTTCTTCAGTCATGTCGGCTCCTCCTTATGCGTTCTTCTGATTGAGAACGGTCATCACGCGGGCAATATCGCGCTTGACGTCCACGATCTTGTGGGGGTTGTCAAGCTGGTTGATCGCGTGCTGGAAGCGGAGGTTGAAAAGCTCGCCTTTGAGTTCCTTGAGCTTCGCGTTAAGCTCTTCGGCGCTCATCTTGTTCAGTTCTGCAGCCTTCATCGCTTAACCCTCCCCGTTTTCTTTTTGAATGAACTTGGTCTTGATCGGCAGTTTGTGGCCGGCAAGACGCATGGCCTCTTTCGCGACGCTCTCGTCGACGCCGTCCATCTCGAACATCACTCTGCCCGGTTTGACGACGGCGACCCAGTACTCGGGCGAACCTTTACCGGAACCCATACGGGTCTCGGCAGGCTTCTCGGTGATGGGCTTGTCGGGAAAGATCTTGATCCAGACCTGACCGCCGCGCTTGGTGTAACGCGTCATGGCGATACGGGCGGCCTCGATCTGATTGCTGGTGATCCAGGCGGGCTCCAAGGCCACAAGGCCGTAAGAGCCGTTGGACAGCGTGTTGCCGCGCATGGCTTTGCCCTTCAGGCGGCCGCGCTGCACACGACGGTATTTGACTCTTTTAGGCATCAACATATTACTTCGTGCCTCCTTGTCTTGGCGGTCTCTCGCCGCGGAAGCCGCCCTGACGGCGTTCGCCGCCGCGGTTGTCTCTGCGCTCGCCGCCGCGATTGTCTCTGCGGTCGCCGCGGTTGTCACGACGTTCGCGACGCTCGCGGTTTTCGCCGGGGCGATTGACCTCGTTGAGCACTTCACCGCGGTAGATCCACACTTTGATACCGATCTTGCCGTAGGTCGTGTTGGCCTCGGCAAAGCCGTATTCGATATCGGCGCGCAGGGTCTGCAGCGGAATGGTGCCCTCATGGTAGTGCTCTGTTTTGGCGATCTCGGCGCCGCCGAGACGGCCGCCGCAGCTGATCTTGATGCCCTTGGCGCCAAGACGCATGGTGTTGCGGATGGCCATTTTCATGGCGCGACGGAAAGCCACGCGGCCCTCAAGCTGCGAGGCGATGTTCTCGGCCACGAGCTGCGCGTTGAGATCGGGCGATTTGACCTCGACCACGTTCAGCGCAACGGGCATGCCGACCATCTTCTCGAGTTTGGCCTTGTACTTATCGATCTCGGCGCCGCCTTTGCCGATGACCATGCCCGGCTTGGCGCAGTGAATGAACACGCGAACGCGGTGGCTATCCCGTTCGATCTCGATCTTCGGAATGCCCGCTTTGTAAAGTTCGGTCTTCAAATACTTGCGGATCTGATAATCGGAAACGATGGTGTCGCCGAATTTCTCATCGGTCGTGAACCATCTCGAATCCCAGTTTTTGATAACGCCCACGCGAAGGCCGTGGGGATTGACTTTTTGACCCATACTGAACTGTTACCTCCTTAGTCTCTTTCTTTCACAACCATGGTGACATGGCTGGATCTCTTGAGGATGCGGTCGGCGCTGCCTTTGGCGCGGGGCATGATGCGTTTCATCGTGGGACCCGGGCACACAAAGCACTCGCTGACGTACAGTTTCGAAGGATCCATGTGGAAATTGTTCTCGGCGTTGGCGATCGCGCTCTTGAGAAGCTTGATCAGGTACTCCGAGGCGCCTCTCTGGGTGTTTTTGAGAATGCCCATGGCAACAGCCGCATCTTTGCCGCGGATGAGGTCAAGCACAAGGCCGACCTTGCGGGGGGAGATGCGCGCATATCTCAAATATGCTTTTGCTTCCATTCTTCAGTCCTCCCTTACTTCGCGGTGTTGGCGGTTTTGGAACCGGAGTGGCCGCGGAACGTGCGGGTGGGAGCAAACTCACCCAATTTGTGACCGACCATATCCTCGGTGATATAGACCGGCACGTGTTTTCTGCCGTCATGCACGGCAATGGTGTGACCCACGAACTCCGGGAAAATGGTGGAGGCGCGGGACCAGGTCTTGATGACCTTCTTTTCGTTCTTCTCGTTCATGGCGCAAATACGCGTATAGAGTTTCTCCTCGACGTAGGGCGCTTTTTTCAGACTTCTGCTCATGATCGATGTTCCTCCTTACTTCGCGTTTCTGCGTTTGACGATGAACTTGTCGGTTCTCGCCTTCTTGTTGCGGGTCTTGTAGCCCATGGCGGGTTTGCCCCACGGGGTCACGGGCGAGGGACGACCGATAGGCGATTTGCCTTCGCCGCCGCCGTGCGGGTGATCGACGGGGTTCATCACGGAGCCGCGCACCGTGGGACGGAAGCCCTTGTGACGGGTCTTGCCGGCTTTGCCCACTTTGACGGTGTCGTGCTCGATGTTGCCCACCTGGCCGATGCTGGCCTTGCAGTCAAGGCGGATGATGCGCACCTCGCCGGAGGGCAGACGCACCTGCGCCATGCCGTTCTCTTTGGCGATGAGCTGCGCGAACACGCCGGCCGAACGGGCCAGCTGCGCGCCTTTACCGGGGTACAGCTCGATGTTGTGGATCATGGTACCGACGGGAATGTTGGCCACGGGCAGCGTGTTGCCGGGCTTGATGTCGGCGTCGGCGCCGGCATACACTTTGTCACCCACCGAAAGACCGACGGGCGCGATGACGTAACTCTTGACGCCGACGTCGTTCTCGAGGAGAGCGATATAGGCGCTGCGGTTGGGGTCATACTCGATGCCGATGACGGTCGCGGGCGTGGTGTCGGCGCGCTTGAAGTCGATAATGCGGTACTTCTGCTTGTTGCCGCCGCCGCGGTGACGCACGGTGATGCGGCCGTAACTGTTGCGGCCGGAGTGCTTTTTCTTGATCACGACAAGGCTCTTCTCGGGGGTGAACTTGGTCAGCTCCTCGAAGGTGGGCACCGTCATCTGACGTCTTGCCGGAGTCGTCGGCTTATACTTGAATGTTGGCATTTTCTAAACCTCCCGCTCTTACTTCATACCATCGAAGAACTCGATGGTCTTGGAGTCGGCCGTCAGCGTGACAATGGCTTTTTTCCACTCGGCGGTGTAGCCGAAGTGAACGCCCATGCGCTTGGGTTTTCTCTTCATGTTGATGGTGTTGACGTCGGCCACTTTGACTTTGAACATCTCCTCCACCGCGTGCGCGATGTCGGGTTTGGTGGCGTTCTTCTGCACCTTGAACACATACTTCTTGCTGTCCAGCATATCCATGCCGGCTTCCGAGATGATCGGCTTGATAATGATATCTTCTACCATTCTCATTATGCGTACACCTCCTCCAGTTTTGTGACGGCCTCTTTGGCGATGATGAATTTATCGGCATTGAGCACGTCATAGACATTGACCGTGTTGAATTGGGTGGTCACGACGCCGGGAATGTTGTCGCAGCTCTTGATGACCACGGGATCAACGGCGGGCAGCACGACCAGGGCCTTTTTCTCGGCGCCGAGCGCTTTGAGCATGGCCACCATGGTCTTGGTGGAATAGTCGGCCGCCTTGATGGCGTCGACCACGATCAGATCGCCGGCCGCCACTTTGGCGGAGAGAGCGCTGGCAAGCGCCACGCGGCGGGTCTTTTTGTTCATGGAGAGACGGTAGTCACGGGGCTTGGGGCCCAGCGCGATGCCGCCGTGCGTCCATTGGGGAGCGCGGGTGGAACCCTGACGGGCACGACCGGTTCCCTTTTGTCTCCACGGCTTTTTGCCGCCGCCGGAGACTTCGGTGCGGGTCAGCGTGGACTGCGTGCCCTGCCGCTGATTCATGAGGTAAGTGCGCACGGCCGCATGGAGGACGGCGCCGTTGACCTCCGCGCCGAACAGCGCGTCGGAAAGCGCGATCTCGCCGACGGCTTTGCCGGCCATATCGTAAACTTTGACGTTAGGCATGATCGTTCCTCCTTCCGCATCAGGCCTTGACCGAGTTGCGGATGAACACGATGCCCTCTTTGGCACCGGGAACGGCGCCCTTGACGGCGATCAGATTCTTCTCCGCATCGATCTTGACCACGGTAAGATTGAGAATGGTGACTTGCTCGTTGCCGTACTGACCGGCCATCTTCTTGTTTTTGAAAACGCGGGAAGGGCTGGAGTTGGCGCCCATGGAGCCGACCTCACGGTGAATGGGGCCGACGCCGTGCGTCGAGCAGAGGGTGTGGTGGTTCCATCTCTTGATGGCGCCCGTGTAGCCGCGGCCTTTGGTAAGGCCCGTCACGTCTACTTTGTCGCCGGCGGCGAACGTATCGGCGCCGATGACGTCGCCCACGTTCAGGGCGGCGCTGTCTTCAAGACGGAATTCCTTCAGGTGTTTCTTGGCAGCAACGCCCGCTTTTTCAAAGTGACCTTTGGCGGGTTTGGTCAGCTGCTTTTCCTTGGCGTCGATAAAGCCAAGCTGCACGGCGTCATAGCCGTCTTTTTCGGCGGTTTTCTTCTGTGCGACAACGCACGGACCCGCCTCGATAACCGTGACCGGAATAACGTTGCCGACTTCGTCGAAGATCTGCGTCATACCGATCTTTTTACCGATGATACCCTTTTTCATGTGTTTTTTCCTCCTTGCAGGTTATTGGTCGACGTTTTGATTTTGCCCGGGGGCAACGCCGACGTGACCGGCAAAACGCCGGAAGATCCGGCAGTTTGCGCGTAGATGGTGCCGACCGATCAGAGTTTGATCTCGATCTCGACGCCGGCGGGAAGTTCGATATTCATCAAAGCGTCCACGACTTTCTGGGTGGGCTTGAGAATGTCGATGAGCCGTTTGTGCGTGCGCAGTTCGAACTGCTCACGGCTGTCCTTGTACTTGTGCACCGCACGAAGAATGGTGACGATCTCTTTCTTCGTGGGGAGCGGCACAGGGCCGGAGACGGCGGCGCCGTTCCGTTTGGCTGTCTCCACGATCTTCTCCGCAGCGGTGTCGATGAGGGTGTGATCGTAGCTCGTCAGCCGGACTCTGATTTTCTCCTTGACTGCCATTGTGTTTTGCCTCCTTCTCAGCATTCGCGCACTCGCACGCGCACCCCTATATATAAAAGGAAGGGTCGCGCCGCCGTTGCGCCTGTTCGTTGGGGCAAGAATGCTGTGACACCGTCCCGTGCGTTTCTTTTGTCTCCTTACAAAAACCGGATTTGCCCACACGCCTGTATGGGTAATCTCCGGGGGTGGAAAGTAAGGTGGCAAGCGCTCGCGCGGCCGTGTCGTTCACTCTTTCGCCCGATTTTTCGGACATACTCTGCGAAAATTCCCCGCTCTCGCGGCAACCTCTCGCTTCATCGCATATCAGACTCGTTCATTATATCACACGTTTTTTCGTTTGGCAAGAGAAATTTTCCTTTTGCGTGTAGAATTTTTTGCCTGTTTTTGGGGTGCTGTTTGTGCAATCTGCCTAAAAATCGGCCGTTTTCGGCCCGAAAAGCGACCCGCGATCCGCATTTTTACCTCTTGCCCCTGCGCCGCCGGCCGGCTTTTTTGCAAAAACCCGCGTTTTTTGTCCGTTTTGATGTCTGATTTCGTGAAAAGCACATAAAAAGGGGCGGTAATCGACCGCCCCTTCCCTCTTTCCAAAATTCACGGTTCGTCTTTTACACCCGGTCAATCGCCGATCGCGATTTTGCGGCAGGCGTCGCGAATGCGGACCGTCGAGGACGCCGGTCCCTGACGGCTGCGCACCATGAACGCGGCGCATCCATGCCTTCCCCCTCGCAACGAGGGGGTGAAAGCTGCCGAGGCACTGCGATCATGGCGAAAATTTGCGCAAATCCGCGCGGTTTAACAGCCCGTTCACAATTATCGGTTATAGTACGTTTGTACTTTTCAAAACGGGGGCTTTGCCCCGAAAGCGAGGATAGACGATCGTATGCATCCCGTACTCGTCCAGGCCGTCGGCGTCGTCGCCACCATCCTGGTCCTCATCTCCTACCAGACCAAAACGTCGCACACCATCGTGCTGCTGCAGTTCTGCGCCGCCGCCCTGTTTGCCCTGCACTACTATCTGCTCGGCGCCATGGCGGGGTGTCTCGTCGGCATCGTGGCCACGGTGCGCAACGCCGTTTTCTCCATGGCCGACCGCCGGCGCTTTGCCGCCTCGCTCTGGTGGATACCCGTTTTCATCGGCGCGGGTCTCGGCGTTTACGTGCTGTCCTTTACCGTGTTTGGCACGGCATGGAACGTAAAAAACGCCCTGATCGAACTGCTGCCCTTTTTCGGTATGTCGGTGCAGACGGTGGCCATGCGCCTCAAAAACCCCCAGCACGTGCGCGTAGTCAACGGCGCCTCCATTCCCTTCTGGTCGTCGTATAATATCATCCAGGGCTCCGTCGGCGGCCTTTGCTCCGACGCGGTCACCGTGCTGTCGACCACCGTCGGCTACCTGCGCTACCGCAAGTCGGGCCGGCAGACCGAAAAAGAGCCTGAAAAGCCTGCTTCTTAACAAAATATTCATAAATGTTCGGTATACTATCGTTATACGATCATCATCCGCACCGAAAAGGAGGGCTCCGCGTTGAACGCTCACGGCCACAAAATTCATATCTACTACCTCTCGGCCGCGTTTCTTGCGGTCGTCGCCACCGTGCTGCGCACGCTCTGTCTCGGCCTCGGCTTTGACAGGGATATCGGCTACTACGCCCGCGGCGCGGCCATGCCCGTGTTTTTGCACGTGCTCGAGGCCGTGACGGTCGTCTGCTTCTTTACCCTGTTCTTTTTTGTGCCGCGCGAGGCCATGCCCGCCGAAAAGCCGACGGCCCCGTCGCGCACCCGCCGCATCGTCCCGGCCCTGGTGGCGCTGCTGTTTGCCCTCAATTTCGTGGCGTTCTGCCGCGTCAACACGGGCCACGGCTTGCCGACGGCGCTGTTCGTGTGCGGCGTGCTGTTCATTCCCGCCGCCGTCGCCTTTTTCCTCCTGCCCGTTCTGGGTCTTGCACGCCGCCGTGACCTTACCGTGACGCTCGGCATCCTTTCGGTGTTCGGCGTGGTGTGCCTGGTGGCCGTCACCTACTTTGACGCGTATACCCCCATGAACGCCCCGCACAAAACGGGCCTGCACCTGTCTTTCGTGCCTGTGCTTTTTTACCTTTTATATACCCTGCGCGACGCGGCGGGCGCACCCATGCCGCGCGCCAAAGCCGTCGCCTCGATGACGGCGTTCTTCGCCGCCTTTACCGTGGGCGTCTCCGACCTGCTCGCCTACCCCATGGGCGCTTTTGACGATCCGCTGTACCTGGCGCAGGATCTTTTGCTGATCGGCATCGCCGTATGGATCGGCGTGGATACCGCCGCGGAGGCCCTGGCCCTTGCCGCATCCGATGAAAAGGAGAAAGAAAAATGACCGCCGATCGCCGCATTCAATGGCTGCACAAACGCATCGCCGAAGGGCGCTATCCCAACGCGGGACACCTTGCGGAACGCTTTGAGATCTCGCACCGTCAGGCGCAGCGCGACGTGGATTATCTCCGCGTCCATTACGGCGCGCCGCTCGCCTACAACGCAAAACACCGGGGCTTTTACTACAAAAAGCCGTTCGCCCTGCCCGTCTATACCGTCAGCGCCAACGAAAAGGACTACGTCGACGCCATGACGGGCGAGACCCCCGTGGCCGCCGAGCGCGAGATCATGCAGATGCAGATCCCCTACACCGCCACGGTGCGCATTCCCGACAAGCTGACCCGCTTCGAACTGCGCCGCTTTATCGTGCGCGAGGGCGCGGACGGCGACTGTGTGTGCGAGTTTCACAGCGTCGAGCTGTTTCTCGGCGTGCTGTTGACGACCCCCGCCGACGTGGTGGTGAAAGAACCCGCGTGGCTGCGCGAAAAACTGCTCGACTGCGCGCGCCGCGCTATTGCCAACAACGAAAAAGAAGAATAAAAAGGGCGGCCGAGCGGCCGCCCTTTCGTTTTAGCTTTTTACGCACCACGTCACGCAAAATATCCGGCGCAGAACTTTTCCATTCTTTCCAGCGCGGCGCGGAGTTTGTCGGTCTGCGTGCTGTAAGAGACCCGGATGTGCCCCTCGCCGCAGTCGCCGAACGCACGGCCCGGCACGCACACCACGCCCGCCTCGGTCAGCAGTTTGTCGCAAAAGGCCTCGCTGGTCATGCCGAACGCCGTGATATCGGGAAAGAGGTAGAACGCGCCTTTCGGGTGGTTTGTCCTGACGCCCTTGATGTTTTCCATGGCGCCGAGCGCGATCTCCCTTCTTTTGCGGAACGTTTCCCTGACCTCGTCGATCAGTTCACGGTGCTCCAGCGCGAACACCGCGCCCCACTGCGCGGGCGTGTTGATGCAGGAATTGAAATACTCCTGCACCTTGGTCATGCGGTCGATGATGGTGCGCGGCCCCGCCGCGTAACCGAGCCGCCAGCCCGTCATGGCGTACACCTTGGAGAAAGAGTTGATGATGATCGTCCGCTCCTTCATGCCGGGAAACTGCGAAATAGAGACCCGTTCCGCGTCCTCGTACAAGAGTTCGCCGTACACCTCGTCGGTGATGACGAGCAGGTCGAGTTCCTTGGCAACCTCCGCGATCCCGGCGAGCTGCGCCCGCGTCATGACCTCGCCCGTCGGATTGGTGGGCGAATTGACCACAATGGCCTTCGTTTTGCCCTTGCGGTACTTTTTTCTGATCTCGTCGGCGCGCATGCAGAAACCGCCCTCGAACGTGGTGGGCACCGACACCGCCCTGCCGCCGCAGTAATTGACCGTTTTTTCAAAATTGAGGTAGTGCGGGTCGGAGAGCAGCACCTCGTCGCCCGGTTCCAGAATGACCTGCATGATAAGCGCGAACGCGCCCATGCCGCCGTTGGTGACGATGATCTCCCCGTCGGGGTCGTAAGTATCGGCGGCGATCAGACCGTATTTCGATATAGCCCGCCGCAGCGCGGCCACGCCGGCGTTCGGCGCGTAGTGCGTGTATCCCTTTTCCAGCGCCTCCTCGCAGGCGCGGCAGATCAGTTTGTTTGTGTCAAGGTCCGGCTCGCCGATGCCGAGACTGATCACGTCCTTCATGCCGGCCGCCTTGTCGAACATGACCCGAATGGCGCCCTGATCGGTTCCGATCGCCTTTTCGTTCAGCCATTTATACTCTGCCATATCTTCTCCTTATCGCGTCACGTACGCAATCATCGTTTGAATGGGATAAACAAGGGCGTCCTCGTCGATCTTGAAGCGGCAGGTGTGTATGTCCTCGCACGTTCCCTTTTCGGCGTTGCCCGTTCCGTACTCGAACTGCACGCCCCGCGCCTTTGTCAGGTACCACCCGAAGTCTTCCGAGCTCATTTTGGGCGGGATTTCCCGCACCGTTATGCCCTCTTTTTGTGCGGACGCGGTCAACGCGTCACACAGGGCCGCGTCGTTGACGACCGCGCCGGTGCTGACGTGCCAGTCGAGCAGATAGGAACCGCCGTAAGCCCCTGCCGTCTCGTCGCAGACAGCGCGCACGGCCCGCTCGGCCTCTTTGGCAAAGTCCTCGTCGTAGTACCTAAACGAGATATCCATCTCGCACCTGTCGGCAATGACGTTGTGCGCCTGCCCGCCGACAAACCGGCCGACCGACCAGATGTACTTTTTGCCCCGCGCCAGTTCCCCGACGCGCTCTTTCATTTTGCCGTAGGCGTCGTGCGCCATGGCAATGGCGTCAATGCCGTTTTCCGGCATGGTGGCGTGCGCCGACTTGCCGAGAAACGTCAGCGAGAGCGGGATGCAGGCCGCGTGGAACGGCCCCCGGCACACGCCGATCGTGCCCGTCGGCCATCGCGGCTCGCAGTGCGTGGCCAAAATCTCGCAAACGCCGTCCATCACGCCGTTTTCCACCATCATCAAAGCGCCGCTGACGGCGCACTCCTCGCTCGGCTGAAAAATGAAGCGAACGCGGCGCGAGAGCGTTTGTTCGTGCCGTTTGAGATAGCCGGCCGCCGCCAGCAGGATCGCGGTGTGCGAGTCGTGCCCGCAGGCGTGCATGCGCCCCTCGATCTCCGAAGAGAACGGGAGCCCGCTCTGCTCCGTGACGGGCAGCGCGTCCATATCCGCGCGCAGGGCCGTGATCCCGTCGCCCTGCCCGATCTCGGCGACCACGCTCGATCGGCCGTATTTTTCGGTATAGGCGATGCCGTACTCGCGCAGTTTTCGCTCGACCAAAGCGACCGTACAGGGCAGATCAAAGCCGAGTTCGGGATGTTTGTGCAGTTCCCGATAGATCGCTTTCGCCTCGCTGACCGCTTCCTTCAATGCCGGATCGTTCATGCTCTTCCTCCCGCTTTGCTTTTTCTTTTATATTATAGCATTTTCTTTTGAAATGTTCAATGGAAAAAATACAGAAAAATTTTTGAAAACCCCTTGACAACCCCTTTTCGGTATGGTATGATAGTCCCGCTATCCAAAGACAGCAGGTTCCCGTAAAGGCGGCGTTCGCGTCGCTCTCCTGCCGAGGGGCGATCCACTTTCATACCGTGAGTGTGTCTTTCTTCGTGCCGGAGCTTTGGCGGGAAGAAAGATTTTTTTATACCCGTGGGAGGTGAAACACGAATGCCCAGCAAAACCATTCTCGAGCAAAAACAGCAAGCCGTGGCTGAACTGGCAGAGCGCATCAAAAACTCCGTTTCCGGCGTTTTGGTGAACTACCAGGGCATCACGGTGGAGGATGACACCGCCATGCGCAAGGCCCTGCGTGAAGCAGGCGTCAAGTATATGGTCGTCAAAAACTCGCTGACCGGCCGCGCTTGCGAGGCCGCGGGCTATGCCGATATGAAGCAGTATCTTTCCGGCATGACCGCCATCGCCATCAGCGAAAACGACGCCGTCGCCCCTGCCAAGGTGCTGAAAAAGTACGCTGACAAGGTGGAGTCCTTCAAAATTCTGGCCGGCTACGTAGACGGTGCGGTCGTCGATGAAAAAACGGTCAACGCCCTGGCGGATATCCCCGCCAAAGAGGTGCTGATCGCCAAGTTCCTCGGCAGCATCCAGTCCCCGCTTTACGGTCTGGCCTACGCGCTGCAGGCCGTTGCGGACAAACAGGCCGAGCCCGCCCCCGCCGCCGAATGACGCGGTCGCCCGCCGCGGCGTAAAACCGGCGACGCGCGTGACGTTCTCACGCAAAAAAAATTCAAACACAACCGTTTTTTGGAGGTAAATGAAAATGGCTAACGAAAAAATCACCGCGATCGTGGAGGAGATCAAAGCTCTTACGATCCTCGAACTGAACGAACTTGTCAAAGCCGTCGAAGAGGAGTTCGGCGTTTCTGCCGCTCCCGTGGCCGCCGTGGCCGTCGGCGGTGGCGCTGCCGCCGCTCCCGCTGCCGAGGAGAAGACCGAATTCGACGTCATCCTCGCTTCCTTCGGCGCCAACAAACTGGCCGTCATCAAGGCCGTGCGCGAGATCACCGGTCTCGGTCTGAAAGACGCGAAAGACCTGGTCGAGGCCGCTCCGAAGCCCATCAAAGAGGGCGTCAGCAAGGACGAGGCCGAAGGTCTCAAAAAGACCCTCGAAGAGTCCGGCGCGACTGTCGAGATCAAATAAGAGAACCCTACACACGGTATCAAAAAAGCGGATGCAACGCATCCGCTTTTTTTGTTGGAAAAGAGGGGCAAAATCGGCGTTTTCTCACACCGTTCCCCGCCCTTTTGCTCACTGCACGAGATGATAGGCAAATCCGCCGATCTCGTCCTTGAGATAGATAAACGTCAGCTTGCCGTTCTTGTCGCGTTTGGCGCTCACATCGTCAAAAGCGACGCCGCGGCGCGTCAGGTGATACACGGCGCGCTCGACCGAGGGGGTGCGAATGCCGATGTGGCCCATCGTGCCCCGCCCCGGCGCTTTCATCAGTTCGACGGTCGGGCCCGCGAACACGGAGGCGGTGCGCTCGTCGGGCGCAAAGCCGAAAGCGGCGGCAAGTTTCGCGGCGTCGCCGGCGGCGGCATCCGCGTTTTCGCAGTTGACGCCGACGTGCGCCAGCGTAAAGTTCAGCATGACGTCCACGGCCTCGCGCACCTTTTTCTCAACGCCGGCAAAGTCGCCCGCGGCGATCATGTCGGGCTTGACCATCCAACTGCCGCCGCAGGCGATGATCTTTGAAAAGGCGAGATAATCCCGCAGGTTGTCGGGGCCGATGCCGCCCGTCGGCATAAACGTCACGTCGCCGTAGGGGGCGGACATCGCCTTGATCATGGCCACGCCGCCGCTGGCTTCCGCCGGGAAGAATTTGACGGTTTTAAGACCGAGACAAAGCGCCTGTTCGATGCCCGTGGGATCGTTGATGCCCGGCACCACGGGCACGCCGTTTGCCTGACACCACCTGACCACGTCGGGGTTGAGGCCGGGGCTGACGATAAAGCGCGCGCCCGCGGCCACGGCGGTCTTGGCCTGCTCGACCGAGAGCACGGTACCCGCGCCCACCAAAAGGTCGGGGAAAGCGGCTGTCATGGCGCGGATGGCGTCGGCCGCCGCTCCGGTGCGAAACGTGACTTCCGCCGCGGGCAAGCCGCCCATGATGAGAGCGGCGGCCAGCGGTTCGGCGTCTTTGGCGTCTTCGATCTTGATGACCGGCACGATGCCGATATGATACAGTTCATCCAGAATGGTCATGTGTTTTTCCTTTCGTAAAACCGTGCGTCAAAGCATGGCGAGCAGCGCGTCGAGCAGCTGGATCAGCGTCATGGACCGCCAGGCGTCGCCGAAGTTATCCTGCAGCTTGGCGGCGCGCGTGTTGTCGATGAACACGTTTGCGTCATAGAAATCCTGCAGAGTCTTGTTTTCCAGATCGACGTGATCGAGTTCGTCGATCTCGGTGTCGGGGCCGATCAGTTTGACGATACCCGTCACCTCTTCGTTGCCGGGGTCGCCCGGGCCGACATAGGTCACGTACCATACGCCGGCATGCTCTTCATAACCGAAGACGTCCGCGACCACCAGGTTGCTGACGCGCGTGCCGAGCGTGTTCACGGTCTCGTGCGAGAGCGTGGCCAGGATGCCGCCCACCTTCACGTCGTTGGCGGGGTTGCCGTCGTCGCTGTAGGTCGAATACCACACGCCGCCCACCAGCGTATAGTCGAGCATGACGCCGAGCTTCATATCGTCGATCGCGTCTCCGAGGCCGTCGATGCGGGTGTCGCACAGGGCGCCGATGATGCCGTGCGCCGGGTTGTGCGATTTATCGTACCACACGCCGCCCGTATAGGTATAACCGAGCGCGTCGCCGAGCGACAGGGCGTCGATGGTATTCACAATGGAATCGCCGTTCGAGAGTTCGCCGGTCGTCAACGGTGCAAAGGCTTTCAGCACGCCGGTCACGGGCACGGTGTGCTCCGCGTCCTCATACCACACGCCGCCGTCCTCATAGTAGCCCATGATCGCGCCGATCTTGACGTCGTCGATGGTGTTCGAGAGCTCGCCCACGCGGCTCTCCATCAACTGCGCCAGCACGCCGGTCACGATGTGCTCGTCGGGATGGAGCGGATCGTAGGACGAGTACCATTTGCCGCCGTGGTACGAGTAACCGAGCACGTCGGCTAACTGCATGTTGTTGATCTTTTCGGTCACCTTGTCGTTGTCGGAAAGGTCGCCGATCTTGAGGTCGGCCATCTGCGCCAGCACGCCGGAGGCTTCCTCCGACATCGTGTCGTCGGTGTAGTAGGTGTAGGTGTCGTAGTTGGGATCTTCGGGATGGAGCGGGTCGTGATGCACGACGCGCGCGTAACCGAGGATCTCGTAGAGGTGCGCGTCGTTGACGGCGCTGCTCATGTTGTCGATGCGCTCGTCGGCGAGGGTCGCCATAACGGCGGTCGCCTTGACGTTGCCGGGATCGGCCGGGCCCACGTAAGTCTCATACCACACGCCGTCCACGTAGTTGTAGCCGAGCGCGTCGCCGAGCGTGATCTCGCCGATCTTGTCGGTCACGGTCTCTGCATTCGAGAGGTCGTTGATGGTCAGGTCGGAGAGGGTCGCCATCACGCCGGTGGCCTGTTTGTTGCCGGGGTCGCCCGGGCCGAGGTAGATCTCATACCACACGGGGTCGGGGCCGCCCTCGTCGACGGCTGTGTAGTTCAGCGCTTCACCGATCGGCATGGCGTCGATGGTGTCGTTGATCTCTTTGAGTTTCTTCGGCGCCAGCACGGCGAGAATACCGTCGACTTTCACGTCGTTGCTGTCGTCGCCGTCATCGGTGTAAGTCGAGTAATAAACGCCGCCGACGTACTTGTAACCGAGCGCGTCATACAGCTTGATATTGTTGATCTTCTCAGTCACGAGCTCATCGTTTGAAAGTTCGCTGACCTTGAGTTCGGCCAACTCCACCAGCACGCCCGTCACCTCTTCGGCGCGGGTGTCGTCGGTGTAATACGTGTAGGTGTCGTAGTTGGGATCTTCGGGGTGGAGCGGATCGTGATGCACGTCGCGGGCGTAACCGAGGATCTCGTAAAGGTGCGCGTCGTTGACCGCGTCGCTCATGTTGTCGATGCGCTTGTCGGCCAGGTGCGCCAGCACGGCGCTGGCTTTGACGGTCTTTTCGGGATCGTCCGGGTGATCCGCGTCGTATTTTTCATACCACACGCCGTCCACGTACTTGTAGCCGAGCGCGTCGGCCAGGGTGATCTCGCCGATCTTGTTCGTGACGGTGTCGGCGTTCGAGAGATCGTCGATGGTCAGATCGGCCAGATGCGCCATCACGCCCGTCGCACGCACGGTCTTTTCGGGATCGTCAAGATGATCCGCGTCGTATTTTTCATACCACACGGGGTCGGGGCCGCCCTCGTCGACGGCGGTATATTTCAGCGCCTCGCCGATCTTGATGTCGCCGACGCTCGAATCGATCGCGCTGATCTTTTTGGGCGCGAGGACCGAGAGAATGCCCTCCACCTCGACGTTGCCGGGATCATCGGGCCCGATATACGTCGTGTAGTAAACGCCCTCGTGCAGCTTGTAACCGAGCGCGTCGGCCAATGTCACGTCGCCCACCTTGTCGGTGACTTTATCCTCGTCCGAGAGGTCGTCGACGGTCAGGTCGCACAGACTGACCATGATGCCCTCGGCCTTCTTGGTGTATGCGGGGTCGTCGAGGTGATCCTCGTCGTATTTTTCATACCACACGGTCTTCGGCGGGTCTTCGGGATGCAGGGGGTCGATCTCCTCGACCGCTTTGTAACCGAGCACTTCCCCGATCTTGACCGTGCCCACCGAGTCGCTGATGGCGTTGAGTTTCTTCGGCGCCAGCACGGCGAGAATGCCGTCGACTTTCACGTCGTTGCTGTCGTCGCCGTCGTCGCTGTAGGTCGAATAGTAATCGTCGCCCACTTTAACGTAGTCCATGGCGTCCGCCAGGGTCATGTCGTCGAGCGTGCTGTCGAGATTGAGATTGCCGTTGACAAGGTCGGTGATGAGAATATCGGCGAACGCCGTGTCGCGGCCCGATACCTTCTTGGTATATGCGGGATCGTCGAGGTGATCCGCGTCGTATTTCTCATACCACACGGTCTTCGGCGGGTCTTCGGGATGCAGGGGGTCGGTCTCCTCGACGGGGATATAACCCATGGCGTCGCCGGCTTTGAGACCGCCGAGCGTGGCGTCAAGGTCGATGCCGCCGTCCACCACGGCCGAGAGGCGAATGTTCGCGAGGGCGTTCTGCACCGCGCCCACGTATTTGTCTTCGGCGGGCGGCTCCTGGGTCTCATACCACTTGCCGTCCTCGTGCTTGACGTAGTCCTGCAGGTCGCCGAAAGCGAGGTCGCCCATGACGTTGCTGATATTGAGGTTGCCCGTGAGCACGTCGCTGATCTTGATGTTGGCGACGGCCTTTGACATACCCTTGACGGGCTGGCCGTTCTCCGTCCATTCATAGCCCGTGACGGGCGCTTCGTCGCCCGGCTCCGCGGGCTCGCCGTAGATGGCCGCGCCGCGCACGTAACTGCTCTGCACGTCGCCGAAGAACACGTCGTTGAACGTATTTTCAAGCGACAGCGTGCCGTCGACGAGCTCTTTCACCTGGACGTCGCAGAGGTATTTTTCCATACCCGTCACTTTGACGTCGTTTTCGTCGTTGCCGTCGTCGCTGTAGGTGCTGTACCAGTCGTCGCCGACCTTGGTGTAGCCCAGCACGCGGCCGAGACCGAGATCGCCGAGCAGCAGGTCGACGCGGAGTTCATACGCGCCGGTCTCCCCGTTCTGCACGACGACGTCCGCCACGTTCTTGCCTTTGATGACGTCCGCCATCACGCTGTCCTTCGCGGCGTCGCCGAACAGCGACTCGAGCGATTTGTCGCCGATGTCGGTCGCCAGCACGCCGAGAATATCGCCGTTGTTGGCCACGGCGTCGAGCAGATGACCGAGGTCGATCTCGGCCAGCATTTCCTGCGGGGTGGGCGCGTCCGGATTTTCATAGACCACTTGGCCGTTCTCGTCATACGTCACGCCCGTGAAATAGCCGAGCTGTATGCCCCCAAGCAGTTCTTTCCAGTTGCTGTCGACCAAGAGGGAGAGCGGACGGGAGGAGAGTTTATCCACCGCCTGTTTCGCGAGCATGCCCTCGGGCAGGAAAGAGAGGAAGTAGCCGATCGTCAGGTTTTCTTTGACCGCGTCGCCGCCCTGATCCGAGAGCAGCACGTTGAGCGGCACCTCAAACAGGTCGGTCGGCAGCACGCGCGCCACCTCTTCGGGCACACGCACGCCGTAACGGTCGATCAGCGACTGCATGGTAAAGGAATCAAGCGATTTACTGACGTAAGAAAGGTCGCGGAAAAGTTCGAGCAGCGACATGTTCGTCAGGTCGACGTCGCCCTCCTGCGTCAGATATTGGTCGGCTTCGGTCGCGATGCCGAACTTCTGCAAAAAGTCGATCGTCATGCCGCCGAGCGCGAACAGCGCGCCGCCCGCAAGCAGACCCACGATCAGCAGCATGCCGAGCAAAACGGCTAACGTGAACAGAAAGATGCGCTTGAAAAGGTGCCGCAGATAACGGCGGCGACGGCGGCGGATCCAGTAGCGGCGCGGGTGCGAGCGGTGCCGACGGCGGCGGCGCTCCCGGCGGTCCGGCCGCTCCTTTTCGGGTTTCGGCTCCTCGGGTTCCGGCTCTTTTTCCGGCTCCGGTTCCTTTTCGGGCTTTTGCTTTTTCTCTTTTTTGGGCTTCGGCTCCTTTTCGGGCTTCGGCTTTTTCTCTTTTTTGGGCTTTCCCGCGGGCTCGTCTGCGGGAGCCTCCGGTACGGGGGCGGGCACAGGCTGCTCCGTGGGCGCGGGTGCGGCCTCGGGCTCCTGCGGCGCAAAAGCGCCCGGCGTCTCTTCCGGCGCGGGCTGTTCAACGGGAGCGGGAGCGGGCTCGGCCACCGGCGCGGGCGCGGGCTCCTGCGTCACAAAATCCGCCTGCGGCGCAGGTTGCTCTGCGGGCGCGGGCTGTTCTACCGGCGCGGGCGCGGGCGTCTCTGCCTGCGGCTCCGGCGTGGGTGTATTATTAAGTCGATCGTCTTTTGCCATATTTCCTCCATAGCTGACGGACGAACCGTATGATACTTCAACTTACATAATAATACATTTTAAGTCTATTGTCAATCATTATTTTCGCGCGTACGTAAAAAAGTAAGGAAAAGCGCGCTTTAAATGGCATCAAGGCGCCACCCTCACTTCGCCTTACGGCGAAAACTCGCGCGCCCTGCGCCTGGTGTGCAAGCACCCCGACCTTCGGGCGGCGAGTGCGAACCGGGTCCTGCCTGCGGCAGAAACCGACCGCTCCCAATGGAGCGGCTTCAAAATGAAAAAGCACCCGCACGGGGTGCTTTTTCGTTTTGGAGGCGCCACCCGGACGGCGCTGTCGCGCCTATCGGCTCGGTCCGATTCCGCACGATGTGTCCAATCAAAAACAGCCCCCGAAAATGGGGGCTGTTTTCGCTTGGAGGCGCCACCCGGAATCGGACCGGGGATAAGGGTTTTGCAGACCCGTGCCTTACCTCTTGGCCATGGCGCCGTTGGAGCGGATTACGGGGATCGAACCCGCCACCTCGACCTTGGCAAGGTCGCGCTCTACCAAATGAGCTAAATCCGCGTGTGGCTTATTTTTCTTGCTTTTTTGACGGCACAACGCCATCGGGGTATGAAGTTTGAAAGTCTGATGTCTGTAATCGAGTGTGGCTCGGGCCCTGCCCGCGCTGGCGACCCGGATGGGACTCGAACCCACGACCTCTAGCGTGACAGGCTAGCGTTCTAACCAACTGAACTACCGGGCC
>Ga0310690_10004084_pt1 | contig 21166 bp, 33 predicted proteins | sample AusTroGonzalo_MG_2_FD_207661 | JGI IMG/M metagenome (GOLD analysis project Ga0310690, IMG submission 207661) | Bovine rumen microbial communities from tropical cattle in Woodstock, Queensland, Australia - Gonzalo_04 (v2) (version 2) | ecosystem: Host-associated > Mammals > Digestive system >... | reverse complement strand
ATGAAGAGGGGGAGGGTAGTTTTTTAGACCCCCTCCCCGGGGTGTGCTGATAATGTTCTCAAGAGTATCTAGCTAGCTCTCGAGACTTTGACATAGATGTTCTCAAGATCAGACTCAATGATTGAATCAATTGCTCGTTCTATTTCTGAATTACATTCTGATTCAGAGAATAAATTACTTATCATTGCTGTTCTTGCCAAACGTTCACATGTGTTATGCTGATTAAGCACATCAAAAGTGAACCAATTCTTAAAGTCATCGAAGGGATCATACGGATTATCTACCGTGGTAAGTGCATAAGTTGTCATGGTTTTGGCTCACTCCTTTCATGTGTACTTTGAAACGGTGGATACACTACAGCCAATACGTGAAGCTATTTCAGCAAGCGTATAACCAGATGCTTTCATAGCACGAATCTGAGACTTTTGAGCTGTTGAAAGTTCTCTTGATTGTTTTGGTAAAGCATATTGCTTAACATTCTTCATGTCAGCATACTTAAGAATGTCTACGAGTTTACTGTCACTAATTGCACCAGATTGAACTGCTTTCCATGTTCGTTCAGTAAACAGAATCGGTTTACGTGAAGCACCAACTATTGAACGAGCATCAGTTAAAGCACGTTGACGTTCTTTATCGAGAAGCGATTTATATTCTGTTTTAGTCATTCCAGCATCTTCATATGCTTTTCTTTTAGCTTGTACCCTAGAAAGCGCTAAGCGTTGAGCCTGTCTTTCTCTAGGCCTATTCATTTTAGCTAACTTTAGTTGAGCATCTAACGTATTAACTTCATCACGATAAGTCTCATGAGCAGATGCAGAATATTTAATTTTACCAGTGTTCAGCATCTCCATGCGTGCTTTATTTGCCAAGCCTTTCATAAAGGTTGCATAGTCTGCATAGACAATTTCTTTCTGATGGCGGTACTTAGAAATTAAAGTATACGGATCATCTGTTTCCGCCATGTTAGTGCTCATACGAGTTCGTTCATGAAGTTTTCCATTTTTATCCGTATAAAATCTTTTAGAATCAGGGGCGGTCTTATAAATCAAAGCTCCTTCGGGTCTACTTTCATCATACCAGGGCTTACCTTTCTGGTTGATACGGGGGCTTCCTTCAGAAAGGGGGACCCGGTATTGACCTTTAGCCGCGGAGATTAGGGTAGCCGCGCTAGTCGTGTATTTACCATCTACAACTCGACCTTGATACTTATCTTTGAGTTCGCCAATCCTATTCTCTTCAAAAGACTTGCGGTAGTCTAATCCATGCTTAGCCGCATCTACAACAACCATTGAATGTTTTACGGCACGGACTATTTCATCATTAGTAGCACCTATCAAAGTCATATCAGTAATGAGATTTGAAATCTCACCCATTTCTCTTTGTGTCTGAGGTCCCTTTTTCATCTTTGGATAGTCGCCATCATGCTTGTATTGCTTAGTATCAAAGTCTTTGAGACTCTCAAATGCCGGGCCAACACGAGGTTGATTCTGTACACGAACTTTAGAAGACAATGGAATGACCATAACAGTATCGCCATCAAAGTCTGCACCAGATAAAATATTAGCTGCATTTTTTGTAATACCTACTGCGCTCTCGGATCCACGCCCAATAACTTTGTCGCCCTCATCATTTTTATTATTTACTTTAAGAATAGGAATTTCAAACAATCCGCCATGAGGATATCTAATTAAAGCTAACTGTGTTCCATTATCATATGACGGGGCATATATCTCATTATCTTTTAAACTATTAACTGGTAATATAACTTTGTACTTTTGACCAGGAAATGCAGCTGCTTTAAGATCCACAGCATTACCATCACACTTACTTGCAAACTCTTCAAGTAACTTCTTCTTAACCGTCGGATTAGTATATGCCATAATCTCTTCAAACTCTGCTATCTTATCTGCTTTAGAAAGTTCAAGCTGCTTAACGATTGTTTCTCTAGGCTGCTTAGAAAGAAACTGCGTAGCTAAAGTATCTTTCCATTCATTCCAGTCATTCTGGTCTGAACGTTTGTTTATTAATCCAAGCGATTGTTTAACTCCACGCTCAGAATCAAAGTATTTACCATTCGGATCATCGTAATAAAGCTGTCCACCACGTTCTTTAATCGTCGATCCAAAGGGGTTATCTGCATCCTTCTCAATTGGCTTAAGAACAGTATTTAATTTATCTGTCCCTAATACTGGTGTTCCTTCTTTTTTGTTCGTATTAAATATAACATCTACGCCTTTAGGCATCTCATTTGGATCACCATAAACGGCCATACCTTTAAGATAATGCGTTCCATCGACCAGAATTCTAACCTGAGCATAATTAGTTCCTTCGCCTAAAGATAAATCTTTAACACCAGGGCGAATCTCAATTACACCATCTTTTAAGTCGCCACCTTGCTCCCCAGCATAGCGAATCTTAAGACGAGATGGATCCATACTAGTAGGATACTCAAAAGCCTTTCTAATCACATGACCATTTTCTGTTAATATCTGATCATAGTCGTCAAGAGAATATACTTTATCATGTTGAAACGTTTCTCTATATTCAGTTCCAGGCTTACATAATATCAATTGGGTTGTCTTATGCATTCCTGTCTTATCGGTTACTTGGTCAATCTGATTCTTATAAATAGGATATCCTTCATGCTCAAGGAGCTGTAAAGCAGCATCAAAACGTTCACGACTTAATTGACATTCAGCTTCAACACCATCGCCAACATCAACCATACCTTTCTTATCTACAATATCCTTTAAATAATCGGCAGTGGTTCGAAGACTATCTTGTTTGGCTTTTTCTTGAGCTTTGATAAAACTTCTAATCGTACTTTCACTTTTACCAAGAGCCTTACCAATTTCAGTAGGAGATGTAATGCCCTGTTCTTGAAGTTTAAGAATATCAGCATTCATCTTCTCAGCTACTAATTCTTTGGCTATTGTAATATCACGACGAAGATATTGTGTTCCGTTCGGGCCATATCCAAGAAACTCTGCAATTTGTTTTTCAGTTAATCCATCTTTTCTAAGACCAGCTACTCTATCTTGAAATTCTTTAGGTCTTTGATAGGGGTCTTCTCCACTTCCAAGCGGATATCTACCAGATCCAATCGGCGCACCATCTAATTTGCTGACGCCAACATGCATCAGAATATCATTAACTACATAATTCATGTCATGTAAATATCCTTTCCTAGAAATAGATTGAGATCGGCGTCTCTCTTCTTAATCTGACCGACAAAATATCCAATCTCATTAGCAGCTGGTTTATGAATCAATACTTCTCCGAGCTGATAAATTCTCAATTCAGTCTCAGCAAGTTCTTCAGGTTTAACTCGATACTCCAAACAAAAAAGAGCAGCATATATCAATAGCTGCTCAATCTTTGCAGGGGTCTTTCCTGTTTTCAAATCATGAACTCGAAGAATCTTTTGCTTTTCAAAATATCCAATAGCATCCGCTGTACCAAAACAATTATCACTGTAATAAAGTAATATCTCTGGATCTAATCCGTATGCATTTGAATCATTAACATACGTCATTAAATTCAGAAACATTGAATCGAAGTCTAAAATATCAATAACTCGATCAGGTATACCAGAATCAATTAAATCAAGAACTACACTCGATTTATCATACTTATGCATCTTGAAGCGATGGGTTAAATACTTTTTAGCAATCTCATGCATCTGTATTCCGATCATACTGGCATAATACGATAAGACCCTTTGTCTGAATTGCTCATCTTCATCCATCGCCCAATTCGGTCGACTTGCGCCTAGCTGAGCGTGTTGACCTTCTAACTTGTAATGCCTGTTCCAGTTCATCAAGTACCTCCTGCTTGTTCTCCGGAAATATAAATCGTGAGAAAGACATCTCATTCATCTTTCTCACATAGAATTCTTGATTTGGTTGTCTCTCTGCTTTTTCTTCTCTTTTACATTCAAGCGTTGCCCATCTATCTCCTGATAATATCAATACATCAGGCCAACCTTGTTTGTTGTCCATCTTTGTAATATATGCATCTGGAAATCGTGATTTTAATTCTTTGATGAGCTTTGCTTGGAATTCTCGTTCAAGTTTTCCATTCGCCATGAAATCTCCCCCAAAAAGATAAAAAGAAGAGAAATTGCACACTATATCTCTTCTCTCTCATAATAGGGGATGTAATGTTCGCGCCTATAAATTTTGTGTAAAAATATCAATTTTTGGCTCATGTCCAAATGTCCAAATATTTTTGCCTATTACTATATATTTTTATTTTTTTTTCGCGATTAATTAAGTAAAAAAAGTGGACATTTGGGCAAAAAAACCCGCAAACCATTGATAATCCTCAATTCTTCATGTCCACTTTTGTCCAAAATTGCCCACTTTTGCCCGTTTTTTGCCCACTTTTGCCCACTTTTTGCCCACTTTTTTCAGCCATTTTTAGCCATTTTTTCGCATTTTCCCACTTTCTGCCCAGAAAAAGTGGGCAATGACCACTTTTAAAAATTAAAAAGTGGGCAGAAATTTTTCCACTTTTCCATCAAAATTTTTCACAAAAATATAAAAAGAAGAGGAGCCGTAAAGCCCCTCTACAGGTTTACAGTACCTCTTCTTCCTTCTCGGCTTCGATCTCTTCGCGGATGTCCTTCCGAATCGCCTTGTTCACAGCGTAGTGAACGACACGCACGACAGGACAGATCAGTGCCAGACCAAGACCAAAAATGGTCCCGCCGACAAAGCATCTGCCGTTCATCTTATGCGCGTACTTTTCATGCACATAGAACTCATTGTTAAACATTAGAATTACCTCCAAATATAGATTTGATTTCTGCCATTAAAGCATCTGTAATTCTCACGAATCGGATTTCTTACTTCTGACAAAGAGATTATATGGAATTCGTCCATCATACTTAACTTCCAACTTATTAATCCCATCGGCCTGACCAAAGTTAATAACTTCATCAAGCATGTCGCGCTTACCGATAAAATACATTGCTCCAGCCGTGATTAAACTGCCAATGCCTCCAATCGCCAGAAGAATCTTACTATTAGGAATTTTTATTTTCATACGCTCTCCTTTCAAAAAATATAAAAGAAGGAGCCCTTGTTAGGACTCCTTAAAGCATTTCTTTCCATACTACATATGCAATTACAAGACACGCTCCAAAGCCTTTAAACAGACTATATGCGAGTGCAGTTGCGAATGCATAGATAAGAAACTTCTTTGCCATTCTATCCTTTTCCATAGTACTCCTCCTTTTTAAATATAAATACTTCCAATAAAGGAGAAGTAATATTCGCGAAAAAAAGAAGGAGCCCTTGTTAGGACTCCTTAGCCATTTTTACGAGCTTATAGACCAGCCATGCGGCTACTGCAGCGATAAAGCCATAATAACCAATTACGCCAAATATCGCTGTGCAAATAGCCGCTCCGACTGCTCCAAGAATAGCTCCTCTAATAAGCCATCGAATTAACATATATACTCCTCCTTTTTATTTTTCTGCATAATAGAAGGAGTAATTTTCACGATCATCGGCTCAGATCTCTACTCTGCCTTTTCGATTCCATAACGCTCACATCAACGCCGCTTCGTCTCTTCTAAATTCTATTCCTTTGCTACTCATATACTTTCTTCTCCAATCCAATCCGTTTCACATCGACTCTGATCCATTCCTTCGCTACTCCATTCGAAACGTGACAATTCTATTCCGTTTGTTTTCGTGACAGCGCACATCCAAGTCTCTTCCTATCAAGTCCATGTCATTTCTTCTCTTTGCTCTTTCTTTCCACTTCGCTTTGCGTCCCGTCCGATCAACACCGCTTCCACGCCACTCCATCTCATCTCGCTACACAACTGATCTAATCCACGGCGATTCGTTTCTGGACCTTTCCCTTCCAACGCTCTTCTCATTAATTCAAGTCCATTTCATTGCTTCGAAGAATATCAATGCATGAAATCTTCCACAGCAGTGAGATCAAACGGAATAGTCTGAATATCCACAATTTCATGCTTGAAGCGTCCCATACCACTATTACGCCACTGACCGAGACCACGAAGATGACCGTAATTGAGCCACTCCTTCAGGACGTCCAAATGGCTATCTTCAAGCAAAAGCACCTGGAAAGTCAAAGTAGCACCAACCGGAATCTGTTCACTTCTTGCCAGCGCTACACGAGGACCCTGAGGCGTGTCAGCGCGAAGAGGGCGCTCGCACCAAGAAATATCCCCATCAAAGTTGATTGGAATCTGACGAGGCGAAACAAAGATATTACCATCGATAATCTTTTTGAATGCCTTCAGTTTCCCACTTTTAGTGAGAGGAATTTTCTTGCCGTTCTCGTCCGTGTTGCCCAAACGAGCGAGAGCAGCGCAGGAATCCTTAAAGAATCCACGGATCTGATAATCCCAAAAACAAGGAATTCCATCAGGTGTACGAGGAAATACAGTAGACTTCTGATCACCATCAATATCTGTAACAGCCTGAACTTCGATATCTCCAGCCTCCATAGTCGGAGCTTTCGAAGCAATGAACGTGCTATAGATTTCCGGATCCGCCGGACTAAGACCAAGCATAGGTTCGAGAGTAGTAACGTTGACAGTAACCTTCTTCATAGTTTTTGCTCTCCTTTTCAAGAATATAAATAAGTTTCTCACGTAAAAGCGCCCTAAGAAAACCGTGAGCACAGCTGTTGCACCCCGCTGCGTTTTTCCTTTCGCCCCCGTGCAATGGAGGTTACGAGCCCTCCCAGAGCAATGGCCAACCGCTCCAGGAGTTTTACTTAAAAGGCACTCAATTAGATGTTTAGTGACCTCTCGGTCCTAGTCGTTTCTTCATCAATATCCTCCAAAATATCAATTAGCTTCCAAGCCCTGGAATATAATGAGTCACATGAATCGCAGGCTCTTTAGCAAATAGTTTATAACGCGTCTTCTCATGAACTTCACCGCAAGCAGGGCACACAAGTCTAGGATCAGTCACAACATAGTCTTCCTCGTAAATAGGACAGAAGACCTGGATCTCTCCAATATCATCAGGATTCACTTTCTTTTTCATTATTATCCCTCTCCTTCTTTTTCTCGCCATAGATCATCATACCTGCTCCACAGACTACCCCAGCAATAAACATGCCGGTAATCATCAACCCACCGGTCAGAATCGCAAACGCCGTTCCAATAGTTTTCATTCTACTTTACCTCCATTAAAGTCATAAGTTACTGAATGTGGAATATCATCGAGATTAGAATTCATAAACGGAATATCATCAAAGTTTGTATGCATAAACTGTTGTACAACCGGATCTTCTGCAAGATCGTTCATCTCTTTTTCCGTCATTTCCTCCACTACGATAGCCTTAAGAAGCAGAAGATAGTTAATGTGATCAGTTATCTTCTCCTGCCAAATATCCATACTATGCTGTCGACCATCCCTACACATATCATAAATACTGATAGTGTGTTTGGCCATCATGCCCGCAAGTGCTTCTTTGGGATTACAGCCCATCATGCCTGCTGCGTTTTTAAAGTTATGAAGACGATCGTTATCATCTGCATACTCTTTAGCCTTATTACAAAGAATGTTTTTACAAATATCCAATTGCTGATTTACTATATTCTCGAAACGTTCTGCATTCATTAGATTTCTCCTTTTACAGCTTTATCAGTTAAACTTCCGACACGAGGATAATTATAAAGATAGGCATTTATATTGGTAAATTTCTCTGTCGGATGCTTAGCAAGTAAGTCCTCATTGAAATACCAATCCTCAGCCTTTCGGACATTAGGACAACGCGTATCTCCGATAAACTCACGACGAATAAACCGTGCTATACCACTGCAGTAATATCTTTTGTTTTCCTCTTTTAATCGAAATATCTCACCGGTATTAGTCACAAGATTAATATAAACCATGTCCTCACCATTTAGGCAGTCCATGGCTTTTTCGTAGAGTTTCGTATCAAGTCTGTCATCGGAATCCAACTGATGGATATACTCCCCTTCTGCGGCTTCATATAACAGATTTTTTGTTGCGCCTATGCCGATGTTTTCCGGTGTGGAATATAAAGAGATATACATTTCAGGATGATCATGTATGTAATTTTTCACAACCTCATAAGTTCCGTCAGTCGAGCAATCATCATACACGATCGTCTGAATATCATTTCTGCGAGGTATAGAATCAAGTGCTTTGGTAATCAGATCCGCCTGATTGTATACACTGATTATAATCGTTACTTTTATCATTTAATTCATTCCTTTTTTCTACAAGTTTTCTTCCAGTTTCAAGATGCTTCTTTGCGTCGTCAAGCATTATTGCTGCATCAATTAGGGCTTTATTGGCTTCATCATTATAGAGTTTTGCTTCTTTTAGAAGAGTTTGAACCACGGAGGCCATATTCTCTTCTTTTTTCCACTCTTTTCGTCCGGCAAACCAAAACCAGATTCCAGTAATTAAAAAAGCAAGTGAAGATACAAACAGAACCCAAATAAGAATATCCATTTATTCCTCCCTATAACGCTCATTATCTTCTAAACCCGGATCAAGCATTTCCTCTTCAACATATCTAATACAGATCGAGTGATCTCCCATACGAGCTTGCTGGTATTGCCAGTCTATTATTTTTACATTTAGATGTTCATATAACCATTGATTTAATTTATAATCAGCTTGATTCGATTCAAGTCCAGGACGATAGTTACCGAAAAATATCTTAAAGTATTCCATCATTTCTCCTCATACATCTCAGGCTCCATCGTACCCTCACGGACATATACTTCCAGACATTCATTACAAGGATCTTTCGTTTCAACGAAGTCATGATACTTACAAGTTTTACAGTAAATATCAAAACGGACTTCTTTATAGTTGTCGGTCATTTAGGCTCCTCCTTCTTAACGACCATCTTATCAATACACTTATGAAAATGGCTAGTAGACCCGCACCACTTTTTCATAAATGCCTGAGCAACAGCAGAATAAATATCATCCGGATCATCTGGCTTTTTGCGTACTATCGTCTTCGTCTTATCCTTCCAGAAGACAATCACTACAGGACCATTCTGGATGATCTTAACAGGCTCGGAAGGAAAAGGATAAGTATAATCTGTTACTCCGAAAATATCAGCATAAATATTACGCTTTCCCCAATTGTCTCCCCACTCCAATACTGCCATTTTTACTCTCCTTTCAAAAATATAAATGACTGGTGCCCCGCCTTGGATTCGAACCAAAGACCTCCCGATTATAAGTCGGGTCCTCTAACCGCTGAGCATACCGGGGCGAAATATATCTGTAAATATCACGAAAAAAGAAGAAGACCCCGTTAAAGGGTCTTTTCTTTTACAAAATTTGTAATGTTAATAAGTTTTCTAAATTCTTCATCCGTAGATTCTGCACGTTTTTGAGCAAGTTCGGCCTTTACTAGCATCAAAGCCAGATCATTGTTAATCTGCTCAGCCTCTTTCAATTGATCCTCTGCTCGTATAATCAGAGAATTTAATTGCTTTCTCTTCTTTCTAATTTTAAATGCAGAAATACATGACCCAATAAATGCGCCAAGACCAAGTGCTCCAAGAATCTCGTTCAAAGTTTTAGAATTCATATTCAACACCTCCCAATAAAGAAGCTGTAAATATCACGAAATAGACCAAACAGTTTACTGGGCTTGCGCTTGTCACTATTCGTTTGGTAGCTACTCCAAACCTTATTCATGACTCTTGTCCGTCTATAGTCTAGTATCTAGAATCAACTATAGTTCCCGTTTTCCAAGGTTCACATCTATCATTTCAAAGGAACGAGCTGCTTGGTCTATTTCGCTTTCCCTCTCGGTTTTAGCCATGCAAGGAATGTCCGTTTCCGGTTTAAAGTACGTTCAGGAATTCGCACTATGGTAAGGGGATAGCTCACTCGAAGGGCACATTATTAAATTTTTAAAGATTTGTTGTAAAAAATATATGTCGAAAGACGCCGGCTAAGCTATCCCCTCTGGTACCGCCGATGGGAATCGAACCCACACGCTAAAGTAGCAACGGATTTTAAGTCCGCTATGTCTACCTATTCCATCACGGCGGCATGTTTACAGATTAAATTCTGTACGAACAAGATTTGAGACATCCATATCTCGTTCGGCAGCGATCCCTTTTAATTTTACTATTTCGGATTCGGTTAAATAGAGCATGGTAGCCATCTTTTCATGCTCGAAGGAAATATCAAGAACCTCGCCAGTGACAGCTTCATAAATTCGTTTCAATTCCTTCAAACCTTTAAGACCGATTAGCCTAATATTCCTAGGATCGTCTTCGTTCTTCTTTCCTTTATTGATAAGAACCGTTTTCACTTGCTCAAGTGTAAGAACATCCGCTCTATATAACGCGTTATAATACAGAGTTTGAAGACCATTGTCGCGAAGAATATCAATGAATGCAGTATCTCTCAGTTTCATTTTCAATCCTCCTTCTGAATTCTAATATGAATTGTTACATTTCCATCAGAGAACTTACTAACAATAGTATTAAGAGCCTCGTAATCGATTCCGCCATGAAAGGTGAACTCGGCATAGTCGATTCTAGCTGAAGATACTTTCGTCTTAGGAATATCAATGGTTTCCGGCATCTGCTCAATAGAAGCCTTAATGATCTCAGTAGACGGAATAAAAGGTTCTGGCTTATCTTCCTTTTCAAGATCGTTATAGTCTCTTACTGCCTGGATAGCTTCAGCAAATGCAATCGAATTCTTTCTGGCGCCCATACCAGTAGTACTACAATGATTACATTTCAGTTTATGATCCATTACATATTGATAAAGGGCATTATCCGATTTCCCAAACAGGCACCTAGAAATAGTGCCAACACTCACATTATACTTTTCGATCAAGCCATTAAGATACTGCTCCTGAATATCATGGGGCATAGATTTAAACTGATCATAAGTATAGAACTCATTCATGTTCCAGGATTTAACTTCACCGTTCAAAGCTTCTTTCTCCTTTTTTGTAAGATAATCGGACGGAAATCTGCACACTTTGGTCTTGGAGCCAGTATGCTTATGCTTAGCTCCATTAGCCATTTGCTTTCTTGCACGGTTGTCTTCAGTTAATACAAATTGCTCGTCAGTCATGAGAACCTCCTATTCTCCTCTCTTAGGAATGTTAGCTACCTGATTCATAACATACAAAGCATCTTCCGGAGTGACATAACCACAAACATTATCGAAATCACCCTGGAGATTCTCTGGAAGATACTTATTAAAAGTATCCTCATCAAGAAGCTCGCCAAAGGGATCCAGAATAGCGATTTCTGCATCCTTAGATGGATTACGGGTTCGATTACAAAAATCGTCATTATAATAATTCTCACAATAATTACCGGATTTCCACTGAATAGAAAGGGTATAACCGTTTTCAAAAGTGATATGGAAACCATTCAGCCAAGGAGTGTCAAAACCAGCAATCGCCATATTATTATCCATTCTCATTTTTTATTCTCCTTTCATTCTCCATCCAACGTCATGATTTTGATCTCATAGAACTGTGCAAAGGGGTTATCGTCATATGCGTAGCGGATAGAAGTAAGAGACAACCCGGAAGGCTGATGAATAAAACCGAGATCATCGGAAATATCAATCGCCATAGCCGAGTCGTAATAGCCGTTATCCAACATGTCACTACGGATCGCTTCAAGGGTCTTCCGAGGGCTGCTGAATGCTCCAATGGTCACGTCCCTCATCTTCTGAAACTCGTTATGCCTGCGAACGATGTAGATCATTTTGAGTACCTCCTTTTCTCAATCCAATGGCCAATGATAGGAAATAGATAATCTGCTATAATACAACCAAGAGAAAGAACAATGCACGTCCAGAAAATACAATATGTTGCAGTGAACATTTAAGATCTCCTTAAAAGAAAATTTGTTATGAAGTCTTCATAGCATTCTGGGCAAAGTTCATGTTTATCATAAGCATACTTCCAGATATCACCTATATTTATATAAGGCTCAAGTGCATCAATCCCACTTCGTATCTCAATCCATCGTGCCATTTCTCGACCACAATGATCACACTTATGAACGACCATATTCACCACTCCAATTTACCAATGATGTTTTTCAGATTTCTAAAATTGACAGTAAATGAACCGTCTTCATTTGGACTATAATCGATAAAAATGCCATCATTCGCGTCATATCCATAGAACTGACCAAAAATCAGTCTGTTTGTTGAAAAGCGATCAAGTATATCATTTAGGAAAATATAACCTCGAGTCTGATTTAGTTCTCCGAAGAAATTGAACATGCACTTAAGAAAAAGAGCATCCTTTTCCGAGTCATTCGTAAAATTAATATTTTCTTTGTCAAAAACAAAAGTGTAATCTACCTTATTTCCTTCTACATTCTTCACCTTAGTTTTTGCCATGGCCTTTCTCTCCTTTCAAAAATAAAATAGAGAGGGGGACTGCCTTACAGGGGTTCATTTCATTAAAACCAATCTGTAAGGACTTATTGTCAAACCCTCTCCAATAAACACTCTGTAATTTTCGCGAAATATGAAGGAGCCCTTGTTAGAACTCCTTTGTGGCTTCTGCTACTTTCTCGAACCACTGATCAAGATCGATACCGAGATGATTGATGATCCACAGAAGAAAATCATTTCGTGGACACACGATAAACTCTTCTTCATTATGCTTCATCAAACAAATGCATGTACCGAGTAGTTTTTCTTTGAACGTGATCTTACTCATATACAGTCACCTCCATTAAAGAAAGCGTTTATTTCGCGGCTTCTCGTGTTTACCATTATATCGAATATGTTTCTTCCAATTTTGATATGCAGCGATCCCATCGATAAATATCCATGCAAATCCGAGCACAGCAAAACCGAATGCCATTAGTGCTATACAGACGTAAATATCAGTCATTTCATGTTCCACTCCTCCCGCACAGAAAGCCAAAGAAAAAACCTATCAGAAAAGTCACGGCGGCATAGATATATTCGCTCATTCTGCTTCCTCTAAATCCTGTCCAGTCTTGATCACAAATCCGGGTCCGCAGTTCTCACACTCGATGTCTTTGAGCCATGTCGTTTCTGGGTACACGCCGATCCATCGCTTACCGCAGCAAACGCAGATCAACTCCGCTACATAATGCGGCTTGTCCTCGTTGATATCTACGACGTTTTGCGGTGCGTCCTCATCTGGCACAAAACCGAGCTTATCATCGTAGATTCCGTATCGGCTCATTCTGTTTCCTCCACACCAACGCACGCGTTGCTCGCCCACATTATTTCATCGCAGACTGGGCAAGCGATGCGCATATTACAGGCTTCCGATTTTTTGTAGCGGAACACAGACCCGCACTCTGGACATTCGCTCTGATAGACTGGCACGGGTTTCTTTTCAACGATTGTCATTCTCTTTCCTCCTCCGATCGAATATAAATATGGAAAAAGTCACCAGATATAATTAATCGCTTTCCAGTAAATGATCTCATCGCATAATCAGGATTTGACGTAGCGATACATGGGCCATCATTCATGTGGCATGCTGTTTTCATACAATCTCTCGCTAACCACGGATTACACAAATACCAGGTCTCCATTTAGTCATACACCGTCCCCCTACAGAAATATGTGGTGGAGCTATAGTAATGCGACTCGTACCTAAATATCTTCCAGATCTCCTTACCCTGAGGAAATTCTGCCTGCCAATATAAATCCTCAGGCGCATCGTGATCGCCATCCATAGCCGCCTTAGCCGCTCGCCATACACGTGGCTGAATGGTTTCGAAGTTCGTCAAATATAAAGTGCTGTACTGACCAGGAGCGGCCACTACAGCTTCTACTGTATTTGGAAACAGAGGCGAATTAACTCTATTCATGATCACAGCTCCGACGTAGACCATCTGATCCCACTCGCAGCCGCCTGCTTCTCCCTCAATTACTTTTGCTACGATGCAGAAGTCACGGTATTCGTTCCACCAAGCTTCAGATAGAACTCTAATTACTTCCGAATCGTCAGAATATCCAGTTGCTCGAAGTGAGTTAGCGGCGTCATGCAGAGCGATCATCTTCTTAGTCCAAATACGATCATCTTCGTAATCTGCATGCGACATAGCCGAACAAATGATTGCCGTAGCAAACAATAATATAATGACTACAATTGTGATGATGAGATTAGGTCTGTTCATAAATATCATCCGCCTTTCTGATAGAATCTTTGTTCATTGAATTGCTTTTTATTCTCAAGAGCTTCGCCGATAGCAATATCAATTCCACTACGAGATTTGAAATGATAGTAATATAAATCGATGAATGGTGTATTAAGACGGTCAATACGTCCAGCCGCCTGTGCCATTTGACGATAAGAATATGTCTGAGAATAGAAAACAATCGTGTCAGTTTGAATACAATTCCAACCTTCACATCCTGCAATGTACTGCACAAGGTAGACCCATGAGCAGTCTTCTGGTAATTCGTCGTGCTTATGTCCGTTCCATTCGAGCACAGGCACGTCGACCCCGTAAGGTAAGTTACGTAAAATATCAAGCTCGTAATCGAAATTGTAAAAGACGATTACCCGCTTTTTCTCCTCAAAAATACGAAGGAGCTCCACCTGCCTACTTACATCGCTGTTAACGACTCTACGCAGGCAATGGCAGAACTCACTTGCATTTTCCATTGGTTTATCGGTCCAGGGATTCCATCGAGTACGGCACAGATTTTTATAAGCCGCTCGATCAAATCCAAGGTAAATTGTTTCATGGTGAGGCACCGTGGACTTATGAAAATCCATATCGACTAATATCTTTTTTCGTAAGCGTATAAGACGTCCTGTGCCTCGGTATTCAGCGATTTTATGGTATTTGGTTCGCCAATCGTAAATTACATGCTGGTCTACAAAATCAGTTTTATTACGGTAAAATCCGTTTGCCACAAAGACTGGCATATAATCTATCCATCGATCACCTGGAGTAGCCGAGAGTAATATCCATTCATTTTGTTTGGCTATCTTAAAAAATGCTTTGACCCAAGCCCCATAACCCACAAGTCGCTGCTCATCGAATATAAAGAATGCATCTTTCACATCTGAGTATTTATCTATATTATTCCACGAATCAATGATGATCGTGTGATGATACTTATCGTCATTAATATTCGTAGACATGAGAAATGGCACCAATTCGAAATCCCATTCTTTTTTATCTCGTTTTTGAGCAGTCGTGATAATATAAAGCGGCATGGGCATATCTTTTAACTCTGTATACTTCTCGCTTTTCGGATCTCCTCCGCATCGGAGGTAGTAGTAAGCGAGCGCAGTACGAGACTTTCCACTCCCGACACTTCCGCAAAGGATACAACCGTTATGCATATTATCGAGAGATTTTTCTTGATGAGAATATAAATGCAGCCAGCCCACTTACTACCACCTCCTAAATATCAATTAGAGTTCCTTCATGTAATTGATAATTTTATGGCCCGCAGCCTTAATGCCCTTGATTGACTCAATCTCATCTTCGGGAATCTTATAAAGGAATTTCTGAGTGATTGTCATTTCGCGAGCCTTGATCTTTCCAGCCATGTAAAGCTCATGAGCATACTCCTGAAGCGCAGAATATAAATTAACACCAATCATCTTCGAGAATCCGCATTCCTTAGCGGCCTCGATGAACTTTTCTTCTGACAACGCTTTACCATCAGGGATCTTAATTCCAAGAATTTTCTTCATTTTGAACAGTCTCCTTTCAAGTATTAAACGGCGCTTCGCCGGGATACTCCTCACGTGCGTACTTATCCGCATAAGCGTCTTCCTCGATAACGACATACATCGTCTTGAGATAGGCTTTGACGCCAGTGGACTCCGTACCATCCTTATTCTTCATTTTCCAGTTATAAGGACGAATAGTCAGGTCAACGGTCTTAATATCGGCCTGGTCAAGCAGAGCAATGGTGTCCTCATTCAGAAGCGTATTAGCTCTCTTAGTGACCATAACAATCTTCGGGGGACGATAGTCAAATCCAACGCTCACAGGCAGACGATACTCAGGAAGATCGCCTTCCTCACGAGGCTCACGTACTTTCACATTCCATCCGTCTTCATTAAGCTTCTGTGCAAGTGTAGGATCAGAGATAATAACACTAAAGTTACGATCGCCCTCACGATTATACTGAGATTTCTTGCCAGCAAAGTTTCTGAAAATAATTCTTGCGCCCTCAATGTTAATTTCATTTTCTACGTAAGGCATTAGTTTGTTTCCTCCTTAAGAATGTAAATATAATTAGAAAGGTAACTCGTCAGGATCAGGCGGCCATTGACTAATCGGAATATCAACGAACATGTTAAAGTCTCCAAACTGAGAAATATGCGCTATTGCTTCCTGACAGAGATGCTCATAGTAAGAGAAGTCTACTTCATCTTCCTTACCCATGGCTTTAACCGCTTCTGCTTCTAGCCAACGATATCCAGTGGTGCCGGTGACTGCATAATACTTACCATCATTTTCTCGATAAAGCACACCTCCACCCGCTCCAGGACGCATAGGACAGAATAAGCCAACACGCCCAACAAAGCTGTACGCATGGCCCTTCGCTATCAGTTCTCTAAGTTCGTTTTCTTTTGTTGTAGCTGGTCCACCCATTTTGAGCAACTTAGTAAGTTCTTTCTCATATTCAGAAACATCACTAAGTTTCTCATTCATATCGAGATAGATACTACCCTTCTGGACCGACTTCGTTTCGCAAAGATCCTTAAACTCGATCTGCTCATGACTGAACAGCGCTTTAAAGACATATGGAACTTGGAATTCCGCTCCAGTAGCTGTCCATTCGTTTGCATGTTTTCCGCCTTTGTTACGAATTCCCTTATCGTCATACTTTGCAATATAAACGGCATTGTTAACTAGGCAAATGCGTTCATAAGTGCATTCATGCTCCATCTCATAACCATACTTTCTTGCAAAGTCCATAACAAAGTTAACAATATAATCCGTAGCATTGGCAATTTTGATCGAATCTGTTTTAATATGAATAACTTTAAAGCCCTGTTTATAGACCTCATCTTGCAAGGTCTTCATAAACAGAGCTCCACGAAGGGCTATAATGTTGTTTGTATCTCTCGGATCTTTTGCAGGGTTCTCAAATGTCGCTGCAGATATCCCATAAAATGAGTTCAGCGGTAATTTCAGAGCTTTAGAAAGCGCATCCGCCTCTTCGTCATTAGTCAAGTATTTTGCTAATCGACCACCGAAGAGTTTAGATGCTTTCTTATAATCTCTATGCTTGATACATACTCTGGCCTCTTTCAGATCTGCATATGCCTGCGTATACTTACCAAGCTTATTCATACAAATAAGCGATGTAGGATGCAGACTAGCAACATCTAACAAAGCCACATTGCGATACATACCAGGCTCTGCGTAAACATATCCACCAAAGCCTAAATCAACTCCACGGAACATGTTATGCATTTTATTATCCTCACCACGAATAAACTCATAACCCGGAAAGGAAATATCATCCTTGGTTCCATCTGTCCGTTCTCCTGTTGCGAGATCCGTATACACAAGCTGAGGATGCTTCTCGCTACCAAAGACCAGTTTGGTTGTAAGCGTGTTTGTAGTATCGTTCACACTGCCACCTGTCAGCTCTGCAAGAATTTGTCTCGCTTTCCAATCCTCAGTCAGATGATTAAAGACCGCCTCTGTTGCTAAAACATCATTATCACAATATTCAGCAACAAAATTCCACATCTCTTCCGGTACAGGCTGATCCCACGGCAATCCAAGCTCTTTATGACTTATACCGAGCTCGATCTCCCATTTTTTCAAACTCTGCTTTGTTGAGGCAAAGTCGTAAACGTCTGTGTAGGAGAAATTATAAGCTTCTCCAAAGAAGCCACGACCTTTAAGAATAATATCTTGCGAGAGTTGATAAAGCTGTTCGTTAGAATATCCAATGAGACGACCGTATAAAATATGATTATCGTATTTACGGCAGTTAAAACCGATCAAACGGTAATGAGTAAGAGACTCAATATCAGAGGGAGATGGATTTATCATTCGGACAACTGTTGCTTTTTCTCCTGCATATTTCCAATTCACAAGAAACAGATTTGGAAATACCTCACAATCGAAAAACACAATTTCTCCATTGTTTTCAGTCCATTCGCCCTGCTCTTCAGATTGAAATTTCATTTGCGCTACAGTTTTTAAGCATGTATCTGCCTGATTTGTACTGCCGGCTGCAAATATCATTACTGCCTGTCGCATATCCGATACGTCATACTTCATACCACTTGCATAGGCGTCGTCTAATATCTTTTTGATAAAGTCGATACTCGGCTTTGTTGCGGGATGAATTTCTTTGTTCAAGTTCTTTTTGATCATCTCACGTAAAGCCTTTTCTGACTTTATCGTTGTTTGGTTTATCACTTTTGCCTCCTTAAGCGGGAGGCCGGAGCTTATGGTTGCAATCGGTAATCCATTACACTTACTCAGCCTCCTACGTAACGCACTGTTACCACTTCGAGTTTTAATTTCGATATGAGGTTCGTAAATAGATTGAAGTTCTTTAGGATCTCCATTGTAAATATATTCAAGATGGATTCCTTCCCCACTCTTACTAAGCTCTGCATATGTCGGAAGCCATTTTGAAGCGGCCTCGAAGTTCTTAGCAAAACACTTCTTACCATTCTCATCCGGAATATCAAAGTCGATTGTGATAACGTTTTTCGGTGTTAAGACATAGTGCACTTGCGATGTATCGAGATCTGACAGTTTAGTCTTTACATCGCTCCATCTTTTTTCCGGAGTTCCGTCTTCTTTTGCATACTGCGCAAAACAATCAGCGAATTCAGAATCAAATATAGATTTCATCTTTCTGAATGTAAGCCACGTATCAGGTGTATACTTGCGCTTACTTGCTGTTGTTAGCTCCTGCTCGAAACGTTCCTTCCGGAACCCAGAATAATAACTTCTTGGACGTGAGCCATCTTCCAACAAAGCCCGTTCTTCGTAATCTCTAAAATATGATCGAAGCTCTTCTTTAAATATTCGTTGAGGAAACGGATAAGATACGCGAGCGTCCTCGCAATAAGTCTTATACATCTCCCATGCGGCCTTCATTGTCGTCCCATCTTGACGAGAGAATATCAAGTAGGAATCGAGCATGAAGTTGTAGAAATCGTTTGTTGCCGACATCATTTTGAGAGGCACATAACCGTTATAGTAATTTGGATTGGCTTCATATACCTCTTTACAATGCCAAGCGATCGCACCTAGCTCAAAGTCAAGCTGTTTGAACAAAATATCATACTCACCTTGTGGGATTCGATTTCCACTAGGCTCTACATCGATAAGTCGTCTCAACAGACCTGATTTTGAGTCGGTGATCTTAACAGGATTATTGGAAGCAATAATGAGAAATGATTTGAACCGGTTCGAGTAAGTGGATTTAAATTTCTCATTCACAGTCATCACTTCATGAGATATCAATGAGTTCAGACGAGTATTATCTTCGATCTTGGAAAGGTTACTGTCATGCTCAATAGCCACAAGCGGATTTGACTTGAATGCCTCAAGTGCAAAAACGTTACTCGTTGAGCCTAATGCCTTTGCATCAAATGCCGCTGTATAACCTTCAAAGAGTTTTTCAATAAGGTTAATGACAGTTCCCTTTCCGCTCCCGGGTTGACCATATAAGACAATAAATTTCTGAATCTTTTTGCTATCTCCAGTGACGATCGCTCCAATAGCCCATTCCAGCTTATGACGCTCTTCTGGAGTGTAAAGCACATCCATCATTTTGTCGTAAGCTTCTGTCTTACCCTTTTCCAGAGGATAACTTAAGTGCTTACTACCGTAATCTTTTTTGGTTGGCTTTGTGTTGGAAAATATCAGTTTCTCATCGAGCATATGATAGGAATCACGCATCTGTCTTTGACAATACTTATGCCAGGTATCGATCATTCCAGATTCTGCATCCCACATATGCAGGACCTTAATCGGATCATCGAACGCATCTTTGTGCTTATCTGCAAAAATATCAAGCTCGCGATCAATGAGCATAAGAGCATCCTGTTCGGCAGTCGACCAAAGACCACGTTCTTCGACCCATACAGCATAAAAATCTCCACCCCGTATCATCAAATCAGAACTAGGATTTTTGATGATGAATTTAGGATAGACTTCGACAATCCCACGCTTTTTGCGTGTAGACACCATGAGAAAGTCGATCATTTTGAGCACTTTTCTCCTTTCTCATGCTTAATTAAATTGTTCGTCGACCCACCACATTGCTTGGGTCCAGATATCTGTATAACGCATATCTCCGGGAGGATTTTGCAAATAGAATAAACCTCCGGCACCATTCCATGAATAGTCTCCGTTCATGAACATCTCTAAATGCATGTTTGTATAATACAGATTAAACGTAGCATCATTTTGATCAAGAAGGCCAAGAGACTTAATCATGTTCTTGAACCATTTGTAAGTCTGATCACCAATATCGAAATCTCTCAGAATATTCTCTTCACATCTAAGTGCTAATGCGACCATCATCTCTAATACGCTACATTGAGTATTGTCAAGTTCGCATGTGATAGCTGCAGGAGAAATATCAAAGAGATAACCAAATCGATAACGAAGATCTATTCCATCTGATTCCCTATTTGCGTCAATTGGGTAACGGTAACGATATTTTTTCTCGTATAAAAAACGGAGGAGGCGTTGATAATTCTCAGCCTCCCCATTCAATGCAATGTGGCAGATCCATTGGAAATATCTTTCGGTTATATCATCCATATGGACCTCCCTTCAAATATCACAGATCTCCCATGTCTAATTCTGAGTAATTTCGCAGATCTCTCTGAATCTCGTAGTCACATTTCTTAGCATCATTTCGAACGTATACTGTATCGTCTTCATACTCTCCAAAATGTCCAAGACATTCGTAGCCACATGATTCTTCAATTTCAGTATTTGTCAGAATATCATACTCGTTATCTGACAAAGCTCCATCCGCGAAATATATAATGTTTACTTTTCGATAGTCATACAGCTCACCATATTCGTCGGGACTAATGACATATGGCTTATCATGCTTCGGGATCTCCGGAACTTTAGGAACATACTTCTGTTCGGTAATCTTCTGAGCATAAGAAACGAGATCCTGCGTTGTCTTTAATTCCTCTGCAATAGGTTT
>Ga0310690_10004082_pt1 | contig 21175 bp, 13 predicted proteins | sample AusTroGonzalo_MG_2_FD_207661 | JGI IMG/M metagenome (GOLD analysis project Ga0310690, IMG submission 207661) | Bovine rumen microbial communities from tropical cattle in Woodstock, Queensland, Australia - Gonzalo_04 (v2) (version 2) | ecosystem: Host-associated > Mammals > Digestive system >... | reverse complement strand
CATCGGTATAGTGTTGCTTATATGCTTCATCTTCCTGTCCGCATTTGTGTATAATATGTTCCGCAGTCACGGACTGAGGAACATGAAGATGTACACCAAGGTGCAGTATCTCGTGGTCGGTCTGGCGTTGGCGGTTTTCGTCTATCTGTTCTTTATGTCCACCTCCTATGTGCGGACGCGCTACGAGCAGAGGCAGCAGTCCAAGCAGCAGGCCAAGGCGCGATACATACAGGCGGCACTGGAGGACCTGTACTACTGGGATATGCAGATATCCGCGCTCAACACACGCGGTCTGAATACCGATCTGCGGGACCTCAGTTATACCTACGAGACGGATATCCTCGTCTATGACATGCACGGCAGGCTGGTCGGCTCGTCAGTGCCGCAACTGTTGGAGTCGGGACTTATATCGCCGGTTATCGCGCCCGAGCCGTTCTTCACCGATAGTGTGGAGCGTATATGCTACGAGCAGATCGGCCGCGTGCCATACCTAACCGTCTATACGCCGTTCTACAACGGCAATCAGCTGATTATAGGCTATATAGCTGTGCCGTGTTATGTATCATCGGCGCAGGTCGAACAAGAACTGACCGAGTATATAGGACGCTTCCTTCCCCCGTTTGCCCTCCTGCTCATCATGGCGTTCGTGCTGGCGGTGATCGTCATACGGCGCTTCTCGCGAAGCATGCGCAGCGTTGCGGACACGATGCACCGGTTCCAGCTTGGCAAGGACAACTATATCCATTACGAGAGTAATGACGAGTTGGGGGAGCTCATCCGCCAGTATAATGCCATGGTCAAGCAGCTCGAGCAGTCCACCATACGTCTGGCGCAGTCCGAACGCGAATCGGCCTGGCGTACCATGGCACGGCAGATTGCCCATGAGATCAATAACTCCCTCACCCCGATGAAGCTCTCCGTACAGCAGCTGCAGCGTATCAAGGGTACGGAGTATTTCGACGAACGGTTCGACCATGCGTCACGCCTCCTGCTCGAGCAGTTCGACGACCTGGGGCGCATCGCCACCACCTTCTCCGATTTTGCCAAGATGCCCGAAGTCCATCCGTCCGAAACGGACATCGCCGCCAAGCTCTTCGGCGCGGTCACGCTCATGCGCATGAGCGACCCGTCAATACCTATCCGTTACGTCGGTCCGGAGAGTGGAGTACAAGCCTATGCCGACCCCGAGCAGGTATCGCATGTATTTACGAATATTCTGAAGAACGCCCTCCAGGCGCTTCAAGGCCGCCCGGACTCCGATATCATCGTTATCCTGAAAGTGGCGGATAGAGTAGAGATATCGATCTCGGATAACGGTCCCGGCATACCTGAGGCTGTGCAAAGTAAGATCTTTATGCCGAACTTCACCACCAAATCCACCGGCATGGGTCTTGGCCTGGCTATCACCAAGAACATTGTCGATGGCTGCGAAGGCTCTATCACCTTCGACACCTCCGACAAGGGCACCACCTTCTACATCTACTTCAAGAAACTGTAGGTGTCTTATAAATTTCCCAGAAGATTTAGTTATGAATAATCGCCGAAATGAATGGAAATTTCATGAGGCGAAAGTTTGGCACGGTTTTTGTTGCTATATTTTATATATGAATCAGCATAATCCTGCTGATAATCTTTCGCTTATCTTGCGAAAAAGGTTCAGGAATCTCCCAGAAGCCACACAGTAATCACCCAGAAACCACCCTGTAATCACCCGGTATTTAGTCGGTGCTCGGCCGGGAAAGGACCCGTGAGCGACGCATGTACATCCGATTGAATACTGAAGCAATCTTACGGATGTTTTTGTTTGTGGTGGAAAGACTAAAAAAAGAGTGGCTATGTGATATGCTGAAGTGTGCGTGATATAAGCAAAGGGTGCGGCAATGATGTCGCACCCTTTGCTATTCTATAATACTAATCGTGAGGGAGTATTATATTGTTAGTGTATATTATCTTGTGAGGGAGTATTATCGCAGATACTCGCGGTCAAACGTCAGCGTGGTAGCACCGTTGTCGGATTTCTGGATGAAGAACGCCTCAAAGGGCTGGAGGATATATTCGTCGATACCCGGCGTGTAGGTGCTGTAGGCCGTTCCGTTCCATACGGTAATAGGCGATTCGATACCTGCTGCAGCCAAGCCTGCGATGTCGAAGCCTTGGGCGTAGGGGTTGCCGAGGAAGTTCCAATTGGCATTCTCGGGGTGCGGTGCGCTATATTCGGCAATGGTGGCATAAATGCCGTTGTCGGCACTTTCAGCCTGACGTATCTCGTCCTGATAGGCGTTGATACGCAAGGTGCCTGCGATGGTGCTGTAGATAATGTAGCCTTGCAGGGCATTGAAGGCTTCGGGCGTCACCCAGCCTGACTTGCCTTCCGCGCGAATGGCGCCATCGTATGTGCCCCACTTGACCTCGGCAAGGCCGTCATAGGTAAACATGTCTTGAGTGTACTGCGTGTCACCAAGCGGCGGCAGGCAGATGAACGTCCATTGGTTGGCGGCAACGGCAATTTCTATCATCGAACGGTTGTAATAGGCGATGAGGGTGTCTGATTTCTCAATAACGATTGTACGTGTCTTGTCTGTCACTGAGTCGCTCCATTGTACGAACTGATAGCCCGGTATGTCACGCGCAGTAATCGAGACAGATGTCCCAGCCGGATAGCCTCCAGCGCCTTCAGGTGCTTGCCCCGCAATCGAATCCCCGTCAATGACTGCCGCGATGAGTTCCAACTTATAGGTCATTGTTCCCGGGTCATCGGGGAAGGCAGGAGTAGTGCCCTGTTCGGATGAACCAATCGCACGAATTTTGGTAAAATTCTTCCAGCCTTCAGCCGATTTATAGGTATTCACGCTCTCCGATGGAACATAGAGAGGGATAGAATAATCGCTAACAAAAGTGCCGCCTAATGTTGGAGGCGTAACTGCTTCGCATGTGATTGAAGTTAAATTTTCATTGCCACATAATGCATTACTACCTATGTTATTTACGCTATTTGGAATAGTAACTGTAGTAAGATTACAACTATTGAAAGCACCGGCATTAATGTTTGTCACGCTATTTGGGATAACTACAGATTCCAGATTGCGGCTGGCATAGCATATGTCAACAGGAATGCTTGTCACACTATTAGGGATGACTATTGATTTTAAAGTATTACAAGAAGAGAATGCCTTTGTACCAATGGCATGTATTTTATCACCCATGTGTACTTCGGATAAATTTGTACAATAATAAAAAGCAGATTCTGCAATACTATCCAAACCGTCACCCAAATATAAAGATATTAATTGGGAAAATGCAAATGCAGCACAACCGATACTTATAATATTATCGGGAATAGTTATATTGGTCAAATTTGAGGATCCGTTAAAAGCGTAAGCTCCGATATGTTGTACGCTATTGGGGAAAGTTGTACTTGAGCATCCAACAATCATTGTATTTGTGGCTGTTTCGATAATAGCATTGCAATTATCTCTGCTATCATAAACGGTATTCCCTGCATTAACAACTATAAAAGAAGCATAGGCTCCCGTAAGAGCACACTCACCAAGTTCTGTAACTGTGCTGGGAAGCGTTATTGAACCTAATTTGCATCCTCCGGCAAACGCATATTTACCGATGCTTATCAATCCCTCTGCCAGATTTATAGATGACAAACTTGAACATGAATGAAATGCATATTCTCCTATGGATGTGACGCTGTTGGGGATATCTATAGACGTCAGAGTGCTGCAATACTTGAAAGCAGCATCTCCAATGCTTGTGACGCTGAATGTGTTGTCATTATAAGTGACCGAAGACGGAATGTTGACAGATGTCAAACCGCTATAGTTGTTTTCTGAATTTTGCTCTTGATATGTTACCTCTGCCGTCAGGTTGTCGGCATCGAGGTTGTAATACAAGTCGCCGATTTGAACAGGATTGACAATCTCTGGCTGCGGTGCGTCTGGTATAGCTTGGATGTTCGTGAACTCACTCCAGCCGGTAGCGGCCTGATATGCTGCAATGCTGCCGGACGGAACGTAGAGGGGGATGGATTTATCAACGTTATTGAACGCATTAGTTCCTAATGCCGGTGCGCTTTCAGCCTCGCATGTGATAGAGGTCAGACCGCCGCAATAAGAGAAAGCCTCATCTCCAATGTATGCCACACTGTTGGGGATGGTGATAGAGGTCAGCCCGCTGCAATCAAGGAAAGCACCATATTCAATGCTTGTGACGCTGTTGGGGATGGTGATCGAGGTCAGACTGCTGCAATCAGCGAAAGCATACATTCCAATGTTTGTGACGCTGTTGGGGATGGTGAGCGTCAGACCGCTGTAAAGATAGAAAGCAGCATGTCCAATGCTTGTGACGCTGAACGTGTTGTCATTATAAGTGACCGAATACGGAATATTGACAGAAGTCAAACCGATGTAATTATATGTTGACTGGAATTCCTGGTACGTAACCTCTGCCGTCAGGTTGTCGGCATCGAGGTTGTAATACAAGTCACCGATTTGAACCTGCTCATAATCCCATGCGAAGGCTTTTCCTGCGCATAACACGGTGATAAGTAATAGAGAAAAAAGTTTTGTTTTCATATTCTTGTATTTTATATTCAGTTACTTGTACAATAAAAAGCGTGCGCTTTCGCGGCTTCATTTGATACTTTGAGGTCCTAGACTTACCTTTACATTTCAAATTACGCACAGAAAACTCACGCTAAACACGTGAGCGTGCATAAACCTAACTTGAAATGTAAATGATTCTTTGTAACTTGTCTAGGGTTTCAAAGTATCAAGTGGCTTATAACGCTTTATTGTGGCGCTCGCTTGCGCCTGTATGTCGGTTGTCACCGATTTGTTAACGCTGGCGGTGGCAGCGTGCTTGGTATCAAAAACCTTTGCGACTGCAAAGGTACGAAAAAAATATGAATAATGCAAATGGAAATGCGAAAAATGTGTGTGAAAGTGCAATATTTAACGGAAATGGGGAGATGAGGCGGCTCCGGGAGCCGTGTCGGCATCAAATGCCGACGCAATGGACGGAGTGTGGGGCTGAATACTCGCATGGTATGCGAGGGTAATAGACGCTATCGTTACGGGCGGCGATGACATCGCCGGAAACTGCCAAGAAGGGGCGGCTCCGGGAGCCGTGTCGGATAATATCCGACGAAATGAACGAAGTACGGGCAGAGCCCGTGTCGGCATTAGATGCCGACGCAATGGACGGAGTGTGGGGCGGGCAGAGCCCGTGTCGGATAATATCCGACGCAAGGAACAAACGCTCATGTCGGCATTTGATGCCGACGCAATGGACGAAGTGTGGGGCTGAATACTCGCATGGTATGCGAGGGTAATAGACGCTATCGCTACGGGCGGCGATGACATCGCCGGAAACTGCCAAGAAGGGGCGGCTCGGGGGAGCCGTGTCGGATAGTATCCGACGAAATGAACGAAGTACGGGCAGAGCCCGTGTCGGCATTAGATGCCGACGCAATGGACGGAGTGTGGGGCGGGCAGAGCCCGTGTCGGATAATATCCGACGCAAGGAACAAACGCTCATGTCGGCATTTGATGCCGACGCAATGGACGGAGTGAGGGGCTGAATACTCGCATGGTATGCGAGGGTAATAGACGCTATCGCTACGGGCGGCGATGACATCGCCGGAAACTGCCAAGAAGGGGCAGCTCCGGGAGCCGTGTCGGATAATATCCGACGAAATGAACGAAGAACGGGCTAAGCCCGTGTCGGCATTAAATGCCGACGCAATGGACGGAGTGTGGGGCAGAATACTCGCATGGCATGCGAGGGTAATAGACGCTATCGCTACGGGCGGCGATGACATCGCCGGAAACTGCCAAAAAGGGGCGGCTCGGGGGAGCCGTGTCGGATAGTATCCGACGAAATGAACGAAGTACGGGCAGAGCCCGTGTCGGCATTAGATGCCGACGCAATGGACGGAGTGTGGGGCTGAATACTCGCATGGTATGCGAGGGGAATAGACGCTATCGCTACGGGCGGCATAAAATGCCGGGGAAATACCGCCATAACAGAGCAGGCGCGGGTGGAGGCAGTAAGGACAGATTTATCGATTTCGGACCAAAAGATGCAACAAAAAACGGATATACGCAAATAAATTGCAGAAAAATTTGCAAATGTCAGAAAAAAACCGTACCTTTGTATTCGATTTAGCGGTAGAGTAGCGCGAACAACGCAAACACCGCAGAACAATACAGAACCAAACAACAATCTTAAAAACTGACATATGAAAACCCAAGAAATCATGCAGCGACTCGCTGCCAAGCACCCGGGTGAAGCCGAGTACTTACAGGCTGTACAGGAGGTCCTCGAGTCCATCGAAGAGACCTACAACCAACATCCTGAGTTCGAACGCGCACAAATCATCGAGCGCATGGTCGAGCCTGACCGTATATTCACGTTCCGCGTGACGTGGGTGGACGACGAAGGTAACGTGCAGACCAACCTCGGCTACCGCGTGCAGTTCAATGCCGCTATCGGCCCTTACAAAGGCGGACTGCGTTTCCACAAGGCGGTTACACCCTCGATGCTGAAGTTCTTAGGATTCGAGCAGACCTTCAAGAACGCCCTGACCACACTGCCCATGGGCGGCGCAAAGGGCGGTTCGGACTTTGACCCCGTAGGCAAGTCCGACGACGAGATCATGCGTTTCTGCCAAGCGTTCATGCTCGAGCTCTGGCGCTGCATCGGTCCGGACCAGGATATACCTGCCGGTGACGTAGGCGTAGGCGGCCGTGAGATAGGATTCCTGAACGGCATGTATCAAAAGCTCGCACGCGAGTACCACACCGGCGTGCTGACGGGCAAGGGCATGACCTGGGGCGGCTCTATCCTCCGTCCGGAGGCTACAGGTTTCGGCGCACTCTATTTCACCCAGCACCTGCTGCACACCGCCGGCAAGAGCATCGAGGGCAAGAAGATTGCCATCTCGGGCTTCGGTAACGTAGCATGGGGCGCAGCCACCAAGGCCAAGCAACTGGGCGCAAAGGTGGTAGCAATCTCCGGCCCGGACGGCGTAGTGGAGATACCTGAAGGCATTACCGACGAGATGATTGACTACATGCTCGTAATGCGCGCCTCGAACCGCAACCGCGTAGAGGACATGGCAACCAAGTTCCCCGGCAAGGTACACTTCACCGAGGGCAAGAAAGCCTGGTCGATCAAGTGCGACATAGCACTGCCGTGCGCGTTCCAGAACGAGCTGAGCGAGGAGGATGCCAAGGAACTGAAAGCCAACGGCTGCTGGTGCTGCTGCGAGGTAAGTAACATGGGCTGCCAGCCCGGTGCCATCCACTTCTTCCAGCACAACGGCGTGCTGTTCGCTCCGGGTAAGGCTGTCAACGCCGGCGGCGTGGCTACCTCGGGACTCGAGATGACCCAGAACGCCGAGCACCTGAGCTGGAAAGCCGAAGAGGTGGACGAGCGTCTGCACCACATCATGCAGTCCATCCACGAGCAGTGCGTGAAGTTCGGCACACAGAAAGACGGCACGATTGACTATGTCAAGGGCGCGAACATCGCAGGCTTCATGAAAGTGGCTACTGCCATGTTGGAGCAGGGAATTATCTAATTCAGCTGCTTAAAGAAAAAATCCTCCGCCTACCGTCTGAGTAGTAGCGGAGGATTTTTTGTTTGCCGTAATGGTGGTCTGTTATTGTGAAAATATGGCAGTAACAATGCGTCCGTTTCGGCAGAATGTGATGCATCCATAAAAAAATCCTGCAAAAATTTGCATATTCGGTATTTTTTTTGTAACTTTGCGTCGGCAAATCCCGGACGGTCGGTTCGACCGGCTGAAGCGATGACAGTTATGAAAAGTATCAAACATACTCTTTGTCTATTGATTGTGGCACTATTGTGCTGCACAGCCGTGCATGCGGCTTATACTCCGAAGACCGTACCGCACCCGCGTACTTCTTCCGCCGACGCATTCGTATCCAACCCCGACGGTATTCTTACAGCCGAGCAGCAAAGCGAGATCCAGCAGGTTGCCAAGCAGTTGTACGACATATCCGGCGTGGAACTGGTTACCGTCGTGCTGGATGATATAGGTCACGCTGATGCGTTTGATTTCTCGGTCGAGCTGTTCAACCATTGGGGCATCGGCCGCCGCGAGCAGAACACAGGCGTGCTCATCTTGTTCGCCAAACGCTCGCGCGACATCCGAATCACCACAGGCGGTGGAGTAGAGGGTCTGCTGCCGGATGCCGTATGTGAGCAGATACTTGACGAGACAATGATTCCCGCACTCAAGCGCGGGAAATATGCCCAAGGACTGTTAGCCGGCAACCGTGCCATTGCCGAACGACTGACCAGCCAGCAGGCTAAAGAGGAACTGCTGCTCGGCTACAAACGCGAGCCCGTAAGAGAAACCCCTTGGCTCTGGTTCAGCATCATCTCGTGGCTCGTCGCGCTGATAGCGCTCTTCCTGTATTGGATCGAGCCGCCTTGCCCCAAATGCGGAAAGAAAGGTTCGAAGAGCGAACTGTCGCGTATTGACGTCAAGCCCACTTACTATTCCTCGGGGCAGGGCACGCGGTTCTACACCTGTCCGTATTGCGGACATGAGTGGAAACAGACATATTCTATCCCGAAGAAGGAACGTCCTGTTTCCACCACCTCCTCCGGCAGCGGTGGCGTGTTCGGCGGCAGCAGCGGAGGATTCTTTGGCGGCGGATCGACCTTCGGCGGCGGCGCAGGAGGGAAGTTCTGATGAATAAAAAATACGAATTATAAATTAAAAATTTGCAATAAGACTTATGAAAAAGACTACTACAATCATCGTGATTATTGCCGTGCTGGCTGCATTGGCATTCTGGTTCATTGGCAAGTACAATGCTATGGTTATTGCCGATGAGAACGTGAAAACAGCATGGGCGCAGGTCGAGAACCAGTACCAGCGTCGTAGTGACCTCATCCCCAACCTCGTAGCTACCGTCAAGGGCTATGCCGCCCACGAAAGCCAGGTGCTGGAGTCGGTAGTGGAGGCGCGTGCCAAGGCTACGCAGGTAACCGTTGACCCGTCGAAGACATCGCCTGAGCAACTGGCCGCTTTCCAGGCAGCACAGGGTGAACTCTCACAAGCATTGGGACGACTGCTGGCCGTTACGGAGAACTATCCTGACCTCAAGGCCAACCAGAACTTCCTGGAACTGCAGGCGCAGCTGGAGGGCACGGAGAACAGAATAGCTGTTGCCCGCAACGCATTCAACGAGGTAGCCAAGCAGTTCAACGTGCTTATCCGCCGTTTCCCGAACAATATAGTGGCTTCCGTCATGGGCTTCGAGCAGAAGGCCTACTTTGAGGCTGAGGCCGGTGCCGAGAAAGCACCTGTGGTGGAGTTCTAAGTAGCCAGGACGATGGAACTGAAGATCATTAACAAGAGCAACAACCCGCTGCCCCGCTACGAGAGTGCTCAGGCGGCCGGCATGGACATACGCTGCAATATAGCGGAACCGGTCACCCTTCTCCCGATGGAGCGCCGGTTGATTCCAACAGGTCTGTTCATCGAACTGCCTGCCGGCTACGAGGCACAGATCCGTCCGCGCAGCGGGATGGCACTCAAGCGCGGCCTGACCGTGCTGAACACCCCGGGCACAATTGATGCCGACTACCGCGGTGAGGTTGGGGTTATACTCATCAACCTCAGTGGCGAAGCACAGACCATAGAGCCCGGCGAGCGCATCTGCCAGATGGTGATCGCGCGCCATGAGCAGCCTGAGATAGCGGAGGTAACCGAACTGACCGACACCGAGCGCGGCGCCGGAGGGTTCGGGCATTCAGGACGGAAATAGCAGGTCATTAAAGATAGAAGATTAATAGTTGTGGATATGAAAACAGGAGCACGCAATAAATGGTTGGGACTGATAATCCTGCTGGTTGTCAGTTTCCGCGTATCCGTTCTGTTGGCGTGTGCACATGCGCGCATAAACGAGCATGTACTATATTATCCTTCTACTGACCAGCACGGCGACAGTATAACATTGTCCGGCAAGATAATCGTACCCGACAAGCCGAAAGGTATCATTCTTCTGCCTCATTACACTATCGCCTCCAACAACGAGGTGCCGTCCACTTCCGACAAAGGGGAAATGCAGTTCCTGCGTGACGAATACATCCTTATCCTGCCGGATTATCTCGGTTATGGCGTGACGCAGGAGCGTGTACACCCGTACTTGCATGGCGAACTTACAGCACGCAATTGTGTAGATATGCTGTTCGCCTCGTATCCGGTGTTGGATAGTATGGGCGTTACCATGCCTAAAGATACCATCAGTGTCGTGGGTTTCTCGCAAGGCGCTGCTTCTGCCCTCTGGACACTCAAACTGCTGGAGGAGGAGTATAGCGACCGGGTGTATGTCAAAGATTGCTATGCCGGTAGCGGACCGTATGACGTGGCGGCAACGTATGACATAGCTATAGCTCAGAACAAGGTAGGCCTGCCTATGGTTATACCCATGCTGGTTTCCGGAACAAGTGCAGCGTATGACCTCGGTCTGAAGCGCGAAATGTTCTATACGCCCGAATTGGATAAAATATTTGACGAGTATGTCACGGCCAAGAAACATTCATTCATAACCCTGTATTTCAAAATGCCCAACCACAGGGTGGACTACTGGCTGACATCATACGGAATGGACAAGACCCAGCCCGATACGCGGCGATTGTATGAGGGCATGATGCGCTCGAGCCTGGTGCACTATCCGTTGGACAGTTGTGAGGTGGGGCAGGAGATCATCTGCCCCGAGTGGCGCCCCAAGGCCCAGGTATATATATTCCACTCATACGATGATCCAATTGTCACGTTCAAGTGTGCCGAGCATCTCCAACGGTGCTGGCAGGATTTGCCGAACGTGACGTATGACTTCGGGAACTATGGCGGGCATATGCGCTCTATCAAATTGTTCTTCCCGAGAGTGAAAAAAAGACTGAAAGGCGAAAAGTAAGAGCTGATAATTGATAATAAAACCTAATAATACTATGCGTAGATTATTTCTGACATTCAGTTTTGTAATGGTGGCAGCCGGTATGATGGCTGCGTACTATGTGTCCGGCAACGGAACAGCCGGCAATCCCTGGTGTAACGGCAAATCGTGGGGCGCAACGGCCTGTCCGATGACCGACCAAGGGAACGGTATCTGGTCAATCACATTCGCCAATGTGCCGATTGGCAGTTATGAGTTCAAGGTTACCAACGGCTCGTCGTGGTACGGTATCAGCAAGTTCTCACAATCCTGCTCAAATATATCGTGTTCAGGTACGGATAATATCCAGTTCCAATTGGATGACGCTCAGGACCTGACAGTCACCTACAACGGTTCGCAGATCTGCTTGCAAGGATCGATCGGCAGTACTGAACCTGACCCGGACCAGATTGGCGTAACAGGTGTGCCCTCGGAATACGAAGGCGTGATGCTACAGGCTTTCTATTGGGAGTCACAGAAGGACAATTCGGAGTTCAGCCGCACGAGGTACATTGACCTGATTAACAACTATGTGGATAAGATTGGTCAGAACTTCGATGTAGTATGGATGCCGCCTTCGGGACAAGGTGCCGGTGTAGGTTACTACTGCAAGTGTTACTCCAATCTGGATGGCAGTTCATGGGGAACGAAAAACAAACTACAAGAGCTGCTCACTAAACTGCATAACCATGGCACGAAGGTCTTGGCAGATGTAGTCATCAACCACCATGACAGCAGCAACGGTTGGGCAAAAGGTTTTGCCTCGAATAACTTCGGCACGTACGGCACATACCAGATATCATCCAAGTATATCTGCTCCGGCGACGAGGCTTTTACCAATACGTCGTCGGATAGCCGGAATCTTGAGAAAGGCGGGGCTGACACGGGCACGAATGATGCCGGTTGCCGCGACCTTGACCATACCAGCGAGTATGTGCAGAATATGTGCAAAGCCTACACCCAGTGGCTGAGGAACACCATCGGCTTCGACGGTTTCCGCTACGATATGACTCTCGGTTATTCAGGCAAGTTCCTGTCGATGTACAACATCGCATCACAGCCGTTCTTCTCCGTATCGGAGTGCTGGGAGAGCTTGAGCATTATCCAAAACCATTTGAAGGCTTCCAACTATAACACCTTGGAGTTCGATTTCCCGCTCAAGTACAAGTTCAATAGCTGGGGTGGCGGTTCTACATACTCCAACCTCAAGAACCCCAGTCTCCGTGGCAAGGGGTTGTCAAAATATGCTGTTACGTTCATTGATAACCATGACACCTTCCGCCGATCGAACGGGCAGGAATTCTTGGGAGATAACACAAATATTTCAAGCAAGAAACGCCAAATCATCGAGGCGAACGCCTACCTGCTGATGATGCCGGGCGTGCCCTGTGTGTTCTGGCCGCACTGGTACACCTTCCCCGACGATATCAACCAACTCATAGCCATCCGCAAACAGGTGGGGATCCATTCCGAGTCTGTTGTATCAGGGGAGACTGCAGCGTCAAACAAGTACTCGGCTGTCATTACAGGCCATCGCGGACGCGTGTTCCTGCGCATGGGCAGCAAACGTGCCGAGTACGAGGTGCCCGACGGCTTTACGCTCACGCTGGCAGGCGATAACTTCGATATCTATACCTCCGATGTAACGCCAGTGGAGAACATAACGATAAAAACAACCGCCACCAAACTGATTGATGACGGTACATTGTACATCCTGCGTGACGGCAACCGCTACAGCATTGACGGACGGTTGGTAAAGTAGAGAAACAGAACAGGGAAACAGGTGAGAATGAACCTGTATGACAAAAAACAAGACCTCAAACCGAGGTCTTGTTTTTATTGTGCGTTGTACGTCTCCAGCGCCTTGCGTAGCACAACCATTGCTTTGCCCAGATCCTCCTTGTTGAGCACATAAGCCATGCGTACCTGCTTTCGGCCGTCTTCCGGATTGGTGTAGAAACCTGTGCCCGGCGCCATCATTACGGTTGCGCCCTCAAACGAGAAGTCGGTCAGACACCACTTGCAGAACTTCTCAACATCGTCCACCGGCAGCTGTACCATCACATAGAAGGCACCTGTCGGGGCCGGAGCGAACACGCCGGGAATCTGATTCAGTTGGTCAATGAGGAAGTTACGGCGGCTCAGATACTCATCATATACCTCCTGCATGTATTCTTCCGGTGTCGATAGCGAGGCCTCGGCTACAATCTGTCCGAACAGCGGCGGTGACAGACGAGCTTGACAGAACTTCATCACAGCATCGCGCACCTCCTTGTTCTTGGTGATGAGCGCACCGATACGTATGCCGCACTCCGAGTAGCGTTTCGACACACTGTCAACCAGTATAACGTTCTGCTCGATGCCTTCCAGATGGCAGGCGCTGATGTACGGCGATTTGGTATAGATGAACTCGCGATACACCTCGTCGGAGATCAGGTAGAGATTGTACTTCTTCACCAGGTCGCGTATCTGGCGCATCTCCTGCTTGGTGTATAGGTAACCTGTCGGGTTGTTGGGGTTGCAGATGAGTATGGCACGCGTCTTGGGCGTAATCTGTTTCTCAAACTCCTCCACCGGCGGCAGCTTGAAACCGTTCTCGATGTGGGTCTTCACGGATTTGACCACTGCACCGCAGGAGATGGCGAATGCCATATAGTTGGCGTAGCTCGGGTCGGTGACGATAATCTCGTCGCCCGGGTTCAGACACGACATGTAGGCGAACATGATTGCCTCTGAACCGCCCGAGGTGATGATGATCTCGTCCGGCGACAGGTCAATGCCATAGTCGGCGTAGTAACTCACCATCTTCGTGCGCAAGGATTTCAGTCCTTGCGAAGGGGAGTAGGATAGTATCTCCTGCTTGAAGTTCTTCACCGCCTCCAGCGCCTGCGGGGGAGTGGCTATGTCAGGTTGGCCGATATTCAGGTGATAGACATGCACACCGGCGCGCTTGGCGTCGTCGGCATACTTCGCCAGTTTGCGGATTGGCGACTCCGGCATGGATTGAGCTCGTACACTGATTTCCATAATAGTCTGCATTTTCGCACACAAAGGTAGTAAATATTTCTGACATTTGCAAATTTATCGTGTATTTTGCTTCAATATTTGCAAAAATCACTTGTTTTTATTATCTTTGTAGGCGTAATATACAAAATGTAATCATTGATTTGACAGACAATAATATGAAAAAAGGCCTGATTGCATTGAGTCCCATCCTGGCGATGGTTGTGTTGCTTGTGGTGCTGTCCATCTATTCCGGCGGGGTGAGTAATGCTCCGTTGCTTATTATTTTCGTATTGACAGCCATTGTTGCTATCGTTTCGGTACATGATTTGCCGTTCGCGGAACGCGTGGCGCTTTTTTCGGCCGGTGCCGGTAGCCGTAATCTGTTGCTCATGGTGTGGATATTCCTCTTTGCCGGAGCTTTTGCCGCCAGCGCGAAAGATATGGGTGCAGTCGGGGCGATGGTGGACTTGACCCTGGATATTCTGCCGGCACGGTTTGCCCTGGCGGGCTTGTTTATCGCCGCATGCCTCACCTCGCTGTGCATGGGAACGAGTGTCGGTACGATTGTAGCTCTGATGCCTATTGCCTCAGGTATGGCCGAGCGCACGGAGATGACTATCCCTATGGTGGCCGCGGCTGTCGTGGGAGGAGCGTTTTTCGGTGACAACCTTTCGTTCATCAGCGATACGACCATCGTGGCAACACAATCGCAGGGCTGCCGCCTGAGTGACAAGTTCCGCTTCAACCTGAAAATAGCACTGCCTGTAGCCATCATAGCGTGCGTGTTGTACATCGTAATCGGCAGTTCGGCCGCTACGGTTGTGGAGCATGCAGTGGTGTGGTGGAAGGTTATTCCGTATCTGGCGGTACTTGTGTGTGCCGCATGCGGAATGAATGTGCTGATTGTACTGGCTATAGGTAATGCGCTGACATGTGCGATAGGCATTCTGGACGGCAGCTATAACCTCATGGGCTGGATACAGAGCACCCTGGTGGGCGTAATGGACATGAGCGAACTGATCCTGATATCCATGATGGCGGGCGGCATATTCGCCATTATTAGTCACAACGGGGGAATGGAGTTTATTATCAATCGCCTGACCAAACGCGTCAAGACGAGCGTGGGAGCCGAACTGAGTATCTGCGGCCTGGTGGCTTTCGCCAATGTGTGCACGGCCAATAATACGGTTGCCATCCTCGCCGTAGGAGAAATGGCTAAACGTGTGGCGGAGCGGTTTGATATCGATCCGCGTCGTAGTGCCAGTCTGCTGGATACGACCAGTTGCTGTGTGCAGGGATTGTTGCCGTACGGTGCACAACTGCTCATGGCAAGCGGTCTGGTGGGGATAAGTGCCATGAGTATCATGCCGTATTTGTTCTATCCGTTGCTGCTCGGTATAGCGGTAATTGTAACAATCTTGTTCAAAAATATGCGCAAAAATTGATAAAAATGAATATTTTTATCGGGATTGTGCTTGGATGTGCATTTTTTATTTGCAAAAGTCAAAAATATTTTGTATCTTTGTTGCATCAAACCAACTATAGCTAATACAACCTTTCGTAATCGTCCGCTATCATGAATCATTCCGTATCACGTTTATTGTTATTTGTGCTGCTTTTCATCTCTCCAGTAATCGCCATGGGGGAGGATAGTGCCGCATTACACAGGCTGCTGTTCCGCTCGGGTAGAGTGATGGTGGGGGAGATAGTGTTGCGAAACGAGGAGGTCGTTGTCGTGAAGGATACATATGGTTCACGCTTCCAGTTCCCCATGTCGGATATTGTGGAGATAGCAGAACTCAAAGACGATGAGCCGCAGTTGAAGCAAGATGATAAATCGTCCCGTTCCGTATCGAATATCAAGCGTACAGCCTTGGGCATCCGTGCAGCCGGAGGTGTGGCCGCATTGGACGGCTCGGTTGGCGGGGCTTTTGCTGTGGACCTGCGTATGGGAGTGAACAGTCTTGCCGGAAAGCGTATCTTTTTAGGCGGGCAAGTGGGGTATAGGGCCTTGATGGCTGAGGGAAAGACGTTGTCCGTTATCCCGATAGACATAGCAATGGAACTGCCGCTCATTCAGGGTGACCACGTGCCGATGCTGGGAGCGAATATAGGTTACGGTATAGGTGTCGGCGGTATTCGCGGCGGAGTGAATGCAGGGCTTTCGCTTGCATACAGGTATCATTTCTCGCGTACCGGAGCGTTTCATATAGGTGTGGAAGCAGAGGTGCAACAGTTGTCCTCTGCAACCCATACGGTGACCGTGGAACCGGATCAGACCTTCTTGTCCACGGGCGGACGGACGGCAGTAATGGGATTGATAACGCTCGGTGTGTTATTCTAAGTAGAAGATTTGAAGATTTGAAGCAGAAGAATTCATCCAACGGTAAATTCAAGCGGCAACCGCGCAATCATGCGGTTACGGTGCTGCTTAATGATAGTGAGATGCGGACCATCACTCGCTACTGCGAGCGGTACAAGTTCCGCAATCGTTCCGATATGGTGCGCCAGACACTGATGCGTACCATTTTGAAAAAGTTTGATGCAGACAGTCCGACACTGTTCGATTGATGATTACGAACTCTCTTGCCATATTATCGCTTGTGCTGGCTATTATTTGGCTGGTGCCTATGGCGTGTAGAAAGATACATGTTCCTGCCATCGTGGGGTTCATTCTGGTGGGTATAGCAATCGGGGAACATGGTTTCGGGCTGATCGGTCATAACGTCACGATTGACGTGATAGGCAAGATGGGTATGCTCTATATCATGCTTCAGGCCGGTATAGAGATTGATCTGAACGACTTCCGTCAGTACCGTCTTGGTGCTGTAACGTTCGGGCTATATACATTCCTTTTTCCGTTCATATCAGGCCTTCTTGTCGCGCGCGTGCTGGGCATGACGTGGGAGACGAGTGCTTTGCTCGGGGCTATGTTCGGCAGCCATACGCTGATGACGTATCCCATAGTCAACCGCTACGGTGTACAGCAGTCGGCTGCGGTGAATATGACCGTAGGCGCAACGATGCTGTCCATTACTTTGTCACTACTCGTTCTGGCAGTACTCAAGAGCAGACTGCTGGCGGCGGATGATTGGTCGTACTGGTGGATACTGGCTGGCAAAACGACACTGCTTGGCGTAGTTACATTCGGAGTGTTCCCGAAGATAGCCCAGTGGTTCTTCCGCCATAGGCAGGACAATGCAGCAGGCTTTGCTATGGTAATGCTGATGCTGGTCGTATCTGCCGGATTGGCTGACTGGGCGGGGCTGGAAGGAATCCTGGGTGCGTTCATCTGCGGCGTAGCACTCAATCGCTGGGTGCCGAACCTCTCACCGCTGATGGGCAGGATCAATTTCGTGGGAAACAATATATTCGTTCCGCTGTTCCTTCTGGGCGTGGGAATGATGATTGATGTGCGCCTGGTGGTGGCAGGCTGGGGAACAGCCATCGTGGCTGCGGTAATGATTCTGACGAAGCTTGCCAGCAAATGGCTGGCCGCATGGACTACGCAACACACGTTCAGCCTATCTGCACTGGAGCGAGAATTGATGTTCGGCCTGACCCATGCTACGGCTGCAGGTACACTCGCCATAGTCACAATAGGTTACCAAATCGACCTGTTCGACGAGACAATCCTTAACGGCACGATTGTCATGATTCTCGTGCTGTGCACGACAGCCTCATTCGTTACCGAGCACGCAGCCAAGAAGTTGGCGCTGCAGGAGGAGGCGCGCCTGGAGAGTGAACGAACGGAGGACCGCTGGCTCGTTATGCAAGTGGCCGAGCAGAAAGACGAAGCACTGCTTACTATTTCCAACCTCAGCCAATTACCCGAGCCGGAGTTTGTAACGGCACAGGATTGGCAGGCTGCCGAGCAGTTTGTGGAGCGGTCAGGCAAATCAGTGGTTATCTACCATGAGCAACAACCGTTGAACACGATTAACCGTCTGCTGGTGGCTGTGCCTCGTTATGCAGAGAAAGAGCGCGACTTCATCTCCTGCTTCGGACAGATACGCCGCTTGAGCAGCCAGACTGGGGCGAAAGTAGTCTTTTACTGCAACAACGACACCAAGCTCCCGCTGCAGGCGCTATGTGCACGTCCGGGGAAGTTCCTTCGTGCCTCATATCGGGAATTGAGTGACTGGGAGGATGTGCTGCAGATAGCCAAGCATATTCGTCCGGATGACATGCTTGTGCTGATACAGGCGCGCCATGCCACACCGAGTTATAATCCGTTGTTCGCGCAAGTGCCACGCATGCTGAAGGAGTTCTTCGGCGAATACAGCACCCTGCTGCTTTATCCTGAACAGCGTACGCATGCCGAGGGGCAGGACTTGCTGTTGACTGACATTCCGCAGCCGTCAGCTATATGGCGCCTCGTCAGCGGCTTCAAGGAGTGGCTGCTTGCCGTCTGGCGCAAACCGCAACACCGCAAATGAGACCTCCCGGCCACGCATGGCTGATAAAATGATATGAAATTATAAAATGTACAAGATATGAAACGTTCTATCTTTTTACTTGTTAGTTTCCTGATTATTAGTGTAACTTGTTACGGACAGTCAATCCTTAACAATGGAACGCTATACAGCGGAATGATTAGTTGGACTGTATATGATGACGGAAGGTTTCTTTTGGAAGGTAGTGGGAATATATCCGGCTTTAGTGCATCGGATGAAGTGCCATGGTATGCTCAGCGTGACCAAATAAGTATACTTGAAATATCAGGTGATATTCGCAGTATAGGTCAGTACACCTTCTATAGTTGCACGAAAATCACAAAGATTTATTGTGATATGACTGAGCCTCCATCTGTTGTTACATATGCGTTTCAGGATAGATACTTGAGTTCTATAACCGTGTTGGTTCCGATAGGTTCAGAAAGTGCTTATCTCAATGATAGTTTTTGGAGCCAGATGGGCTCCATTGAGGCCAACCCTGAGACTACAGGCGGCAATCCGGATCCGGAACATATGGGTGACAGCTATACGGTCTATTGGTCGGTAAACGGCTCTATCCTGCACACCACTTCGGTGGAGGCGAACAACTACCTGAGCGAGATACCCGATACGCCTACAGCATGTGACGGTTACGGCTATATGTTTGCCGGCTGGACGACTACTCCTATCAGCGGCTCGCAAACTTGGCCACCTTCCATCTTCTACTATGATGTCAACCAGTTTCCAAGTGTTTCGCAGGATATCACCTACTATGCTGTATTTAATTCAATAGGCACAGGCGGCGGGACATACGAACATACAGACGTGCTGACGCGCGAATTGACGAATGTATCAAGCGGGTCATCAACGTATTCCGACTGGACCTATTTTTCGGAAACTTCCAACGCAAAATATGCCGGTAATTCCGCCGGCGGAAATAATGCAATCCAGTTGCGTTCAAGCAACAATAATTCGGGTATAGTTACAACTGTTACAGGTGGTATAGCCACAATGATAACCATCGAATGGCAGACTAGTGGTACATCTAACAGCAGTACTATCAATGTGTACGGAAAGAATTCTGCCTATTCGTCGCCAACAGACTTGTATGGTAGTGAACTTGGGACAATTATCGGAACGATGGCGTATGATGGTAGTTCCACCAGTGTATTGAATTTGAACGACGGGAATGAGTATGAGTATATAGGTCTGCGTTCGGCAAGCGGAGCGGTGTATCTGACAAGTGTTTCTATCGTATGGAGAACCTCCGGAGCCGGTGATGTGTCGGAATATATCACTTCGTGTGGCAGCAGTGGAGGCAATACAGGCGATCCGTGGGGCAACCCCGATGATGATCCCAATGGCGATCCAATCGGCAGAATTGAGCCGAGCGGCGAGCTCCCCGGCGGTCAGACATGGACGCTACGTAATGGAAACGAACTATATATAGAAGGTGGTGGAACAATCACGGGATATAACTCATTGGACGAAGTGCCGTGGGTAGAATACAGTGCCGCAATAACATCCATATACCTGAACGCGGACTTCATAAGCATTGGCAGTTACGTGTTCATGGGGTTGACGAACCTGACATCCATTACCTGTACGTCCGCCTACGTGCCAACGCTGCAGAGCAACACGTTCTCGGAGACCACGTTGTCAAGTATTACTGCCTATGTGCGCGAGAGCATGAAGCCTGAGTACCAACAAGCCTCCTATTGGAATCAGATGACTTTGGATTCTATGCCGGAAAGCGGAGGAATGGATGACAGTAATCCTATTAGCGGTTATCTGGGGGATAACAGTGAGATATTATGGACCCTGATGCCAAACTCCGGGGTCCTGACCATCAGCGGTACGGGCGAAATGCCTGATTATGAGAGCGAATGGGATGTGCCGTGGTATGAGTATGCCGGACAGGTGAATTCGGTTATCGTAAGTGAGGGCGTTACGTATATAGGTAACAACGCGTTTATGGCTTGTACCAACCTGACTCAGGCTACCTTCCCCCGCACAACGGACAGCATAGGTGTGAACATCTTCTACAACCCCAACCAGTCGTTCCGATTGAACCTGGGTGCATTCTTCCCTCCCGCAATAACGCAGGAGACGTTTGGCAATGTGTCGGGACAGTTGTATATCTACGTATGGCAAAGTTTGTGGGGACTGTATTTGAATACCCCTATCTGGATGAATCTGATGATCAACTCCAACAGCAATCCCACGGACATAGATGCTATGGACGTAATCGATAACGAGATAGTGTGGTATGTAAGCGAGGAAGTGTTACACTTCCGCGGTAGAGGCTCTATACCCGACTATAGCGAAGCACCCGAACAGCCGTGGTACGAATACCGCTCGGGCATCTATAAGATATACATGAACTCATCCTCCATCACTCAGATAGGTTCGTACGCATTTGAGGGATGCAGTGCTGTAAATGAGGTTGTACTTCCGGGAACGCTTACCTATGCAGGTTACAGGGCATTCGGTGACTGTACAGGTCTGGTTGAACTGAATACGTGCGCCATTCAGAGCGATTATGGCATTGCCTGCGATGCCGACGCCTTTGTAGGCGTATCGATGTCGGGCGTCACCGTGCGTGTGCCAAGCAGCACGCAGCAAGAAGCATACAGCGGTACGGAGATCTTCTCCGACTGCATGTTTGAACTGTGCGAAAGTAGTGGTGATGTCGAGGACAAGATTTTGGACAGTGGTGAATGTGGTCCCGAAGTCTATTGGGAA
>Ga0310690_10004081_pt1 | contig 21182 bp, 17 predicted proteins | sample AusTroGonzalo_MG_2_FD_207661 | JGI IMG/M metagenome (GOLD analysis project Ga0310690, IMG submission 207661) | Bovine rumen microbial communities from tropical cattle in Woodstock, Queensland, Australia - Gonzalo_04 (v2) (version 2) | ecosystem: Host-associated > Mammals > Digestive system >... | reverse complement strand
TGTTCTCGCGAATTGTGTTGTCCTCAGGATCGACACCGGCACGATAAGCGCGCGCCTGGTTGGACTGGTCGGTAATGTTATGCTCCTGACGGCTCATCTGATAACGGATAGCAGCCAGAGCGGTGAACTCCAGACCGCGGACGGGCTTGTAGTTCAGCTCACCTTGGAACTTGAGATCAGTAACCTTGATATCAATATTGTTGCGCTCCAACTCGTCCAAGATGTTGAAGTCGCAGTAGTTACGACGATAGGTAGCCTTCGGGTCCATCGCACGCGACGTGTTCGTTGCGTATGAGAACGGGTTGATATCGAACTCACGGCTCACAGCACCCGAGATAGGGTCGGTTTGCGAAGATATCGTTCCCGGCGCTTTCTGCTTACGGTAGCTGCCCATGAAGTTGATGCCCGCAGTAAGTTTCTGCTTACTGCTGCCGGGCAGCAGGTCGAAGTTAGCGTTAGCCGTACCCGTGAAACGCGAGATAGCACTGGCCTTGTACCAGCCCGGATCCTGCATAGCGGACAACGATGCATACACACGTGCACGGTCGGTACCGGCAGCATATGAGAGCGAGTGGTTGTGCATAACCGTCTGGTTGAAGAGCTCCTTGAACCAGTCGGTGTTGCGGAACTCCGCCTGACGCAGGTAGGCATTCTTGGCAACTGTGGTGTTCTCAAGACCTACACCACCGGCCTCAGCCCTGTCAATCAGGTCGTACATCAAGCCATATACACCGCTGTTCTTCGCACTGCTCAGGGCACTATACTCCAACCAGCCCTTGCGCTCCAACTCCTGATAGATACCCATCTGCTCCTGCGAGTTACAGATATCGAAATCCACGTATGACGGGATCATACGGTAGGTAATCTCGCTGGTGTACTGGAGGCGCGACTTGCCAGCCTGGCCTTTCTTGGTGGTAACGACAATCACACCCGCCATAGCGCGTGCACCATAGATAGAGGTTGCCGAACCGTCCTTCAGAATCTGGAAGTTCTCGATATCCTCGGCGTTGATACCGGCGATAGCGCTGGCAATCAGCGTCTTGGCGTCACCTGACGAAAGGTCGTCGGCACTCATCTCCACAGCATCTTCCAGTACGACGCCGTCCACCACCCACAGCGGCTTTGACGCACCATAGATAGAAGTTGCACCACGCACACGGATCTTGGGTGCTGTACCAAACGTACCACTCACGTTCTGCACACTCACACCGGCAGCCTTGCCTTCAAGCGAGCGGCTGATATCCGCCACACCAGAAAGCATGGTTTCGTCAGCTTCCAGTTTGGTAGTGGCACCGGTAAACAGACGCTTGTCCTGCTTAACCATACCTTGCACAACCACCTCCTGAATCTGCTGGCTTTCCGTCTCCAGCTGGACTTTCATTGCAGGTTTGGCAGGAAGAGTCAGTGTCTTGTAGCCCGTGTAGGAGAAGACCAGCATCTTCTTGCCTGCAGGCACAGTAAGCTCAAACTGTCCATCGAGGTCTGTGATGGTTCCGATAGTCGTACCTTCGACAACAACGTTCGTACCGATAGCCGGTTCGCCGAGTTCGTCAAGCACGGTACCCTTGACATCCATCTGTGCCCACAAACTAACGGGGAGCAGAGCCATGCAGACCATAAATACGTAAAATCGCTTCATTATGTAGTTATGTTTGTTAAAATTACAAATGTAACAGGTTACACCTAGCACATATGACACATTGTCCGTACGCAAGCGCACAGACACGAAAAATCGTGCAAAAGTACTATTTTTTTTACAACTTGACAACTTTTTGCACCAAAAAAGTGCTTTTTGACATGCATTTACTGCATTTTAGCACCTTTTTGTGACAAAAGCGCCACTTTATTCGTACTTTAGTATCACAAGGTTTTCGGGATTGAGTATTTCGTCTGCCACTGTTTGCAGTTGCGCGGCAGATATCCGTGCAATCCGCTCGTAGGTTTCCTGCCATGTGGGTGCATAGCCCCGATAGAGGACGGATTTTGCCATAGCGAGAGCGTTGTTCTCGTTGTTCTGCGCAGCTATGGCCATCTGTCCGCGCAACTGCCGGAGCGCCGAGCGGAGCTCTCGCGCAGAAAGAGGCACTGTTATCAGACGGCGCAACTCGCTGTAAATAACATCCATACATGTGTCGAGTTGCTCGGGTTCACAGGCAAAATACGTGCACCAGTAACCGGTGTCGGACAAAGGGGTATAGGTAGACTCCACAGTATAGACCAGTCCGCGCGCCTCGCGCAGAGCGATATTCAGACGGGAGTTCAGGCTGCCTCCGCCCAATATATTGTTGAGCAGATACAACGGCAATTGACGCTCATGACTAATAGGGTACGCACGCGCGCCTAACATGACGTGCGTCTGATGCGTATGCTTGGAATAGGAAGCAGACTGCGGCCGACGGTCCTCCTCCTGTGCAAAAGTGAGCGTCCGGTCAGCAGGGAGCGTGCAGATGTAACTGCCGAAAAGCTTCTCCACCAGACGCACAAAACGCAAAGCAGGTATATCACCCTGGCAGAACACCACCATCCTCTCAGGACGGTAGTGCTGCGCCATCCATGCGCGAGGACGATCGGAGGACCTGGAGATGGTACGCAAGGTCTTCTTCGTACCCAATATAGGCTGCGCCAGCGAGTGACCGGCAAACAGCATATTCTCGAAATCGTCGTAGATAAGTTCGCTGGGGGAGTCGTTGTAGCTCTCGATCTCATCGTAGATTACCATACGTTCCTTGTCCGTTTCGCTCTTAGGAAATGTGGGGCAGAGCACCATCTCCGAGATAAGCTTCATCGTCTGCGGCACATGCTCGTTGAGCGTCGCCGCGTAGAATGTCGTTTCTTCCTTGGTGGTATAGGCGTTGATCTCACCGCCCACGCCTTCAATTTGGGAAATAATCTGGCGTGCCGAGTGGAACACCGTGCCCTTGAAGACGCAATGTTCGATGTAATGCGCCATGCCGTTCTCCTCAGGACGCTCGTCGCGAGTGCCCGCACCAATCATCACACCCACATATGCCACAGCCGATTGCGTACGGCAGTGAACAATTTTGATATTATTCGGCAGCTTATGGTAAAAAAATTGCGTATTTTCTTGCATTTCTCAAAAAATAGTAGTACCTTTGCACCCGCTTTGGCTTTTTACTCAGTGCAAATTGCTCATCCTGTAATTTGTCATCGTGTAAGTTGTTCATCGCAACCTCGAAAAAGAACCTACCAAAGTTGTTTTTCGAAGAGCCGAGGCAATGTTGCGCTCTACGCCGCCAAGCGGCATCTGTAAGCAACATTTGCCGAAAGCGCCGGCAAGCGGCATTGGCGGAATTGGTAGACGCGCCAGACTTAGGATCTGGTTCCTCACGGAGTGAAAGTTCGAGTCTTTTATGCCGCACCAAACGGACTTCGGTCCGTTTTTTTATTGACGATACGGGATGATTTGCGATTTAACGCAGGCAATCGTCAATTTTCAAATGTCTTTGCTTCGTTCCAGAGCGCATCCATTTCGCCGAGCGTCATGTCTTTCAGTTCCCTGCCTTGCTCTTTCGCCTTGGCTTCTATGTAGTTGAACCGCCGGATGAATTTCAGGTTCGTCTGCTCCAGCGCATTGTCGGGCTTGAGCTTGTACAGACGCGCCGCGTTGATCAGGGCGAACAGCACATCTCCCAGTTCGGCTTCCGACGGGTCTTGTTCGAACTCGGCTATTTCCTCTTTCACTTTCGCCCACACATCCTCTTTCTTTTCCCAGTCAAATCCCACACCGGCGGCCTTGTCCTGAATCCTGTACGCCTTAACAAGCGAAGGCAGGGCGTCGGGTATGCCGCCCAGAACGGTCTTGTTGCCCCCCTTCTCCTTGAGTTTCACCTGTTCCCAGAGCTTGCTCACCTCTTCGGCATTGGCGGCTGCCGCTTCGCCGTACACGTGCGGATGGCGGAAGATCAGTTTATCGCAGATGCGGTTGCACACATCGGCCATGTCAAAATCGCCGCTCTCGCTACCCATCTTGGCGTAGAACACCACATGCAGCAGCACATCGCCCAGCTCTTTGCTTATCTCCTGCATGTCTTTGCGCGAGATGGCATTCGCCAGCTCGAAGGTCTCCTCTATCGTGTTCTGACGCAGGCTTTCGAATGTCTGCTTCCTATCCCACGGGCATCGCTCCCGTAACTCGTCCATGATGGTCAGCAACCGGTCGAAGGCCGCTAACTGTTCTGCTCTTGTATGCATACTTACATTATAACGTTTCGCACAACGAAACAGGTTTAACTATCCTAGGTTTCAGCCAGTGACATCAAACTGACATGACCGTCTTCGGTCATCATTGCATATGTCCACTGACTGATGCAATCACCGAGAATGATTACACGTGCGCCCGTGGCAAGCTCCAGATCCAGTTCGATGTGACGGTGACCGAAGATGTAATAATCCAAATGCCCTGTCTGCTCCAGCTCTTTGGCGTAGAGGACAAGCTCCTCTCTGTTCTCCCCTTTGTAGCCACATGGACGGGCAAGCTCCTTGAGCCGGGACTGTTTCGCCCACTCATATCCGAAATAATTGCCCCATGCCGGCGGCAGCAGACGGAAGAAGAACTGCGCCACAGGGTTATGAAAGAACCGTCTGGCACGCATGAACGAACGGATCTTCTTCTGCGCTTCAGGCGGAAGCTGCCTGACATAACCGCTTGGCACGAGTCCGTCGCCATGTGCAAGCATACACCGCTTGCCGGCAATGGTCAGCACCTGAGGCTTACGATGGACAATGACACCAGTACGTTTGGCCAGCTTGCCATACGTCCAGATATCATGATTGCCGATGAAGAAATGCACAGGGATGCCGCGGTCAGTGAGCGAGCGCAGGCAGTCAAGCACGGGCGCGAAGCGCTCCTTAGAACGGTCAGGCCATACATACTCGCTCCAGAAGTCAAAAATATCACCGAGCAGGTAGAACGCCGTGGCGTCCCGGGCCAGCACGTCAAGCATTTCCACAAAACGCTGCTGATGCCGCGGGTCATCCATAGCACGGCTGCCTATATGTGCGTCACTCAGGAAATAAATCATAGAAAGCCCAATTCCAACTTCGCCTCTTCGGACATCATATCCTTCGTCCACTCGGGCTCAAACACAAGCTTGACATCTACACGCGTTATGCCCTCAACAGTACCCACTTTCTGACGGATATCCTCCATCAGAAAATCCGATGCAGGGCAGCTCGGAGCTGTAAGGGTCATATCGATCGAACATACACCGTCATCGGCAATGTCGATACGGTATATCAGTCCGAGATCGTAAATATTGACAGGTATCTCGGGGTCAAAAACCGTCTTGAGCATCTTGAGCACCTGCTCTTCTTTTTCCAAAAACTCATTCATCCTACGTGGTGGAATACTTCGTTTAAGAGCATCAATACATGATCCCCTCGATCCAGTTGACAAAACGTGTGGGGAGCAGGCGGTTCAGGAAACAAAAGATGCGATAGGTCAGCCCCCCGACATAATACGGTGACGGATTACGGCGGGTGGCCATCTTGTAGAACAGCCTGGCCATCTGCTCAGGCCGCATCCCGTTGCGCTCGTCCTTCTCCATAGCGGCGACCGCTTTGGTCACATTGGTATATACCTCCGCTCCGCGTTCTGATTTGTCGCGCGCTGCTGTAAACCCCGTAGCCACATCGCCGGGCATCAGGTAACCCACGCGTATGCCGAACTCCCTCACCTCATTCGCCAGAGCGAGTGCCAGAGCGTTGATGGCCGCCTTGGATGCGGAATAGAAGGCCTGATAGGGCACCGGAAGAACGGCAGCTACGGACGAGGTGAACAGGATGCGTCCCTCACGGCGTTCACGCATATGCGGCAACACAGCCTGTACGATATTCAGCGCGCCGAAGAAGTTGACATCCATCTGCCTGCGCGCATCCTCGGGATCCGTGAACTCCACCGCACCGGATATACCGAAACCCGCATTGGAGATAAGCACATCGATGACAGCAGTCTGCGCGAGCACCTCTTTCACCGCCTGGCGGACCGATTCGGGCGAGGTTACATCGCAGTCCACATGCACGATGCCGTCGTGGCTCACACCATGCCGACTGAGCTCGAACACGCGCCAACCTTTTGATTGAAACAGCACAGCGGTAGCCAAGCCTATGCCTGAACTACCGCCTGTTATGAGTAGAGACTTTTCCATTAAGGGATACTATAGGATAGAATCGGACGCTACAGAACGCTACCGGATTAAATCTTCACTCCCTGCTTGAGCACCCTGGCGATAATCTCCGTAGCCTCATCAATAAGCGGCTCGGTGTGAGTCGCCATGAGCGTAGTACGGAGCAGACATTCGCCCTCGACACAAGCAGGCGCGATTACCGGATTGAGATATACACCGGCATCGAACATCGCATGACCGAAGTACAGCGTGTCCAAGGTGTTATATGTGAATATAGGAACGATAGGCGTGGGCGCCTCGATAATCTTCACGCCGTTGGCTATGAGCTGCTTGCGGAAATAGGCGGCTATATTGTTCAGACGTTCGGGGCGCTTGTTGTCCTCGATGAGCCTGTGCAGTGCGGTAAGGGCCGTGGCAGCCGATGCCGGCGTCATACTGGCCGAGAAAATGAACGGCCTGGACACATGACGCACATAATCCGCCACACGGTGCGACGTCAGCATACATCCGCCGATAGATGCCAGCGACTTTGAGAACGTGAGCATTGTTATATCCACCTTGTCGGTCAGGCCGAAGTGTGCAGCCGTTCCGCGGCCGCCTTCACCCAGCACGCCAAAACCGTGTGCGTCGTCCACCATCACACGCGCACCGTACTTCTCAGCCAGCTTGCATATCTCCGGCAACTTGCATATATCACCACGCATGCTGAACACGCCGTCGGTAATGATTAACTTGCCCGCATTTTCAGGGACAGACTGGAGCTTGGCCTCCAAATCGGCCATGTCAGAGTGCTTGTAACGGAGTACTGTGGAATAGGTCAGACGGCAGGCGTCATAGATGGATGCATGGTTCTCACGGTCATTCAGTATATAATCCGACTTGCCGCAGATAGCGGAGATGATGGCCAGATTGGTCTGGAATCCGGTAGAGCAGGTCATGGCCTCCTCGTAGCCGGTGAACTCGGCAAGCTCTTTTTCCAACTGAAGATGCAGGTCCAGCGTTCCGTTCAGGAACCGGCTGCCCGAGCATCCTGTACCGTATTTTTCCAACGCTTTCACACCCGCCTCAATCACTTCGGGGTCTTCGGTAAAACCGAGGTAGTTGTTGCTACCAAGCATTATCATGCGTTTCCCTTCCATCGTCACCACCGGAGCCTGGCGTGACTCCAAACAATGAAAATACGGGTAAATACCCAAATCACGAACTTTGTTCAACAAATCAAAGTTACATTTGTCAAATAGATCCATAGGCTAATGTCTTATTCTTTTGTCGGCATTGGCATTATTGGTTATGCCGCACATTTACGCAATTTACAATCTGCATGCAAATGTACGAAAAAAAAATGATATATGCAACAGTTTTTTGTATTTTTATGCGATTTTGTTCATTTTTTGTCCGTCTGGCACTTTTTTTGTGGTATTTGGATGTATATTTTTGAACTTTTTTTACTGTACTATGATATATCGTATTGCATTTTCTTGCGACGAAGTGAACCGTTTCCGTCGCATATTCGAGGCGGACAGCGACGCCACGTTTCTTGACCTTCACAAGGCTATACTGGAATCCGTGGAATACCCGGATGACCAGATGACCTCGTTCTTCACCTGCAATGACCGTTGGGAGAAGGAGCAGGAGGTTACTCTGGTGGAGATGGGTGACAGTTTTGACAGCGAGACATTGGTCATGGAGCAGACGCACCTGAGTGACCTGCTGACCGACCGCGGACAGCGGCTGATATACATTTTCGACCCGATGTTCGAACGGTGCTTTTTCGGCAACCTTAAGGAGATCAAGCCCGGACATATGACCGGTGTGGAGTGCGTTGAGACTATCGGCAAAGCACCGCGCCAACTGGAGACAGAGGACAATATTGACGCCATCCTCGGCAAAGACGGCAAAGGAGACCTTGATCTGGACGAAGATTTCTACGGTTCCGGCTATGACGCCGGCGACATCGACGCTGAAGGATTCCAGGACCTTTCCTTTGAAGACGGCACAATGTTCTAACGCGGTCGGCAACGCGGTCGCACCAGATGCGCTTTGCGGCAAAAAGGCGACGCGTGCCTTAGCGTCCCCACCGCAAACATTCGTTTACGTCAGGGGCCCCATAAAAGAACAGAACCATCCCATGCACAAACTGCTTGTGATATGCGGACCGACAGCCGCCGGCAAGACGGAGTATGCACTTCGTCTGGCGGAGCAATGGAGTGTACCCATACTGAACGCGGACTCAAGGCAGATATACCGTGACCTGCCTATCGGAACCGCGGCTCCCACTGCCGAAGAGCAAAGGCGTGCCAAGCACTACTTTGTAGGCACGCACAGCCTGAACGAGAGCTACAACGCCGGTATGTTCGAGCGCGATGTCCTGAAGGTCATCCAGGATATAATCGAAAAGCAGAACAGTATATCCGACGCAAAGCAGGACGGGATGTGCGACACGAGCCGCCCGATTGCCATTCTATCCGGAGGCAGTATGCTGTACATCGAAGCCGTGTGCAACGGACTGGACAATATTCCCGCAGTACCTGCCAACGTGCGCCACGAAGTGCAGCAGTTCTATGCTCGGCAAGGTTTGTCCGCGCTGCAACAAGCCGTACAGGAGGCCGACCCGGCCTATTGGCAGGAGGTGGACCAAAGCAATCCGCAACGGCTGATGCACTGCCTGGAGGTGTGCCGCACCACAGGAAGCTCCTACTCCGCCCTGAGACAACGGCAGGCCAAACACAGACCGTTCACCATCGAGCGACAACTGATAACACGGCCACGGGAAGAATTGTACGAACGCATCAACGCGCGCGTTGAGAAAATGATAGAACTCGGCTTGCCGGAGGAAGCTGACCGCGCATTCAAAATGACCCTTGGCGACAACTACCGCAGCCTGCCTCTGGCGGAAGCCATGCAGCGCATGCCCAACTCACTGCGAACCGTCGGCTACCAGGAAATGCTGCCGTACATGCTCCGCTGCTGTACGCTTGGCGAAGCTGTGACACAGATCCAGACCAACACCCGCCACTACGCCAAACGGCAAATGACCTGGTGGCGCAACAGATGAGACCATGACACTTGAGGATTATATCGAACAGACTATTCTGCCACAGTACGATGCGTTTGACGGCGGGCATCGGCGTGACCACGCGCTAACCGTCATCCGCGAAAGCCTGAAACTGGCACAGGCATACCACGCCGACGAGCGCATGGCATACGTGATTGCCGCATACCATGACCTCGGTCTGCGTTTTGACCGCGAAAAGCACCACATACATTCCGGAGAGATACTCATGGCCGACCATACGCTCCGCCAGTGGTTTAACCACGAACAACTGCTAACGATGCGCGACGCAATAGAGGACCATCGCGCCAGCGGCAAGCACCCTCCACGAACCATTTACGGCGCCATAGTCGCCGAAGCCGACCGGCAGATCGAGCCGCTGACCGTGGTTCAACGAACAATGGCCTATAGTGCCAAGCTGTTCCCCGACGGCGATTTTGAAACTCTTTACCAACGCAGTCTGGAACATCTTAAAGATAAGTATGCCGAAGGAGGCTACCTGCGTCTGTGGCTGAACAGCGAACGCAACGTGCAGGGGCTGGCCGAACTGCGGGACATCATACGCAATGAGGACCAATTGCGGGCGCTGTGCCTCGATTGGTATAACCATCAAACACGACAATAAACTATGGAAAAGATTACTTTTATCCTGAGTTTCAGCCTGCTGCTTGCAAGCTGCTGCAAACAACCTGCCAACCAACGTAGCGAACGGGCACGAGGTGCCGACCTGAGCTGGTTGAGCGAGATGGAACACGACAACATCCCGTTCTACAAGCCTGCACCGGAAACGGACAGCAAGGAGCAAGCCGACTGCATAACCCTGCTTCGGGACATGGGCATGAATGCCGTGCGCTTGCGCGTATGGGTAAACCATTCAACAGGATGGAGCAACCTGCCGGACATGCTCGGATTAGCGCGACGGGTCTCGGATGCCGGACTAAGGCTGATGGTAGATATACATTACTCGGACTTTTTCGCCGACCCGCATCAGCAGACTATTCCAGCTGCATGGCAGGCATACAATTATGACGAACTGCTTCAAGCCGTGCGCAACCACACTACAGAAGTGCTGAGTGCACTTCGAGACGAAGGCATCGAGCCCGAATGGGTGCAGATAGGCAACGAGACCCCCAATGGCATGCTCTGGCCCATTGGACAGCTGACAGACAAGGATGACAATAGCAACGGCTGCTGGGATCGCTATGCAGGGCTCACGACTGCCGGATACTACGCCGCCAAACAGGTGTTTCCTGAGATAACGGTAATCGTGCATGTTGACAACGCTTACGAGCGGAGGGACTGGTTCTGGCAAGCGATGCACGAGCATGGCGGCAAATGGGACATGATAGGCCTGTCGCACTACCCGATGATGAGCGCCTGGAACGGAGGAAAGAGCTGGCAGGAAATGAACGAACTGGCGGAAGAGAACATCCGTCACCTGATCAGCGAATGGAATAGTCCGGTTATGGTGGCTGAAATAGGCATGTTCAGCCGCACGGCTCTGTCGGACACGGTGATGGAGGATTTTGTGCGTCGTGCAGCTGCCATCGATTCATGCGCCGGCATCTTCTATTGGGAGCCGGAGTGCTACGGCGGCTGGCGCCCTTCAGAGTACATCCCTTTGGGATGGGGAAGCTACGAAATGGGGGCGTTCAACGACGACGGGCTGCCGTCAAACACACTGAAGATATTACTTAATTCACAACCATGAGAAAATTTTTGACAGCAATCGCTTTTTGCGCCCTGCCACTATACCTGACAGCGGGCATTACCACGTACACGTTTACCTCCGCCAACTGGTCAAGCAGGGTGGATGCCACCGTCTGCGACGGACTGACCGACGGATGGGTGTGCGACAAACAGGCTACCGAGTACTGTAGCGGACGCACAGATGCACAAGGGCGGCTGTACTCACAGGGAGTAGGAGTTAAGACCGGCACCAGCGGAGCCGGAGCGACCTCTGTCATCGAGTTTGAGGACGTGCGGCGTATCACTGTGAACTTCTGCCAGAACAGCAGCAAGGGAAAAGGTGTCATTTACATGCAGATAGGTGACAACGAGCCGCTATCCATCACCGTCAACAAACCTGCATCCAGCGGTGAGGGGGTGTACAACCGCGACTCGGTAATACAGCTTGCCACGCCACAAACGGGAAAGATCAGGTTCTGGGTAACCTGTTCCGAGAACGCAATATACATCAACACCCTAACCATACGTTCGGCAGCAGGAGGCAGTTCGGTTTTCACGACGGACACCTATCAGCTGGTGACAGACACATGCCAGCTGCAGGATTCCGATCAGGTGGTCATAGGCGTGTTCAAAGAAGGGGTGAACTACGTCATGGGCTACTTCGACGAGTACGAGAGCGTGAACAACATACATGCCATCAAGGCGCGCTACTCGGCCGACCGCTCGCAGGTTGATGCCGACGAGAGGTCGATATACACGTTGCGCATCACCAGGCTGGACGGAAAAACAGCATATATCTTCCAGGACGAGTTGCGCTACGAGCAAGCGTTCCTCGTTGCATCCGGCGGACAGACCAAGAACCGTCTGGCTGTCTGGAGCAACATCGTGGACGAAGGGACGTACGGCAACTACGGTCTGTGGGACATACTGATCAGCAACGGCGGAGAAGCGGTCATCACCAACCTGGGCAACAGTCTGGCCAAGATTATCCAGTACAATGCATCCAACAACCCTACCCTGTTCGCCTGCTACCAGAACCGTTCGCAGACACCCGTATGCCTGTACCGCCGTGTGGAGGCAATGGGAGACATACCCGCCATTGTCGCGCCATTCGTCAATTTCGGCACCACAACCCAGCCTGAGGGCGAACGTACCATACAGGTAAACGCCAACCGGCTGACAGAAGATATCAGCGCATCGCTATTGTCAGGTGAGGTGTTCGCACTGTCGGCAGGAACACTCGACCGCGACGGCGACCGGCTCACGATCACCTACCACGCGGAGAACGCGGGGCACTACACCGACACGCTTGTCCTGCGCTCAGGCAGCACGGAGACACGCGTAGCCTTGGTCCTGAACCGAACAAACCCGATGACTGTCAGCGAAGCTGTAAGGCAGGAGGACTACACCACCCTGTTCCTGAACGACGTAGTGGTAACAAAAAAGTACAACAACTACATATATATCCGCGATGAGACGGGCTCGATGCTGCTGTTTGACCGCGGCGACGGCGAGACGGGCAAACGCTACGGAGCAGATGTCAAGGCCGGAGACCGGCTGTCAGATGTGACGGGGCGGTTCATCAACTATTTCGGCGTGCCCGAAATTACGCCGACGGAGGCGTTCGGCATAGGAGCAAACACCGATGTGGAGCCCGAACCCGCGGGCGCAACAATCGACTCCGTTGATGTATGCCGCTACATGGTTATGGATTCTGTTGTCGTGACAGGAAACACCACGCTGAACTATCGGGGCAACTCGTATGCGTACGACAACATGTTCAACATCTCCCCCCTGGCCGAACAGACCTATACGCGCCTGGCGGTGATTGTCAGTTACGACTGGAACGCCGTAACACTGTATCCGGTTTGGCAGGAGACCTATCCGGAGACGGGTGTTGACTGCACGTCCGTTACGCGCAAGCCACGCGTAGTGATGACCGGGGGGCGCATACAGGTGACGACCGAACATGGAACGTATGATGTAACAGGCGCAAGGGAATAAGCGGAAAGTGAGGGATTCGAAAATTGCGATAGCAATAATCGACAGAGCAAAGCGGCGGAGAACCCCCGACCGAAAGGGTGAGAAGGCTCTGGCTTCTCACTAAAAGAAACAGGAGCGTCCACACGGATGCCCCTGTTTCTTTTAAGCGGAAAGTGAGGGATTCGAACCCCCGGTACGACGTAATGCGTACACCACATTTCGAGTGTGGCTCTTTCGACCACTCAGACAACTTTCCTCGCGTTCGGCAAATCGCGCTATCGGATACCGCCGGGGGGTATAATACGCGCTATTGGGTCAAAAGCGGATGCAAAGATAGTATATTTTTGTGATATATGCAAATCTTTTCGAAAAAAAATGTCCGCGCCCCTGCATTTTTTGCAAAAGATGCCACCTGATGCTGCTAAAATTTACCGTATTGCGACAAATACAAAAATTTTTCGCTCTTTATGAAGAATTTTTGCATCAGGCTCTTGCAAATATAAAATATTTGTTGTAATTTTGTGCTTCAGTTATACCCCTAAACACTCCGTAAGATGAAAAGCGCATATTCCTTGGCTATCCTGTTCGCTTGTGTCGTTCTGACGGCCAACGCCTCCGTTATCACATACCAGCCTGACAATTCGACTGTCTTCAAGAACCCCGAACGCGGTTTCACCGAGGAACTGAGTTACAAGGTTTCCGCATCACACCCCAATGTTGTCAAGAACCACCTGGGCAGCAGTTGGGGAGCGAATGAGAAGATGACTCTGGCGGTCGTGCTGTACAACTTCAACAAGTTCAAGGCCGAGGACCTGCCCGATGAGGTACTCAGCGGATTTGACGAAGACATGCAGGAGTTACGCAAATACGGCCTGAAGTGCGTGTTAAGGTTCGCATATACCGAATCGGAGAGCGACAAGGTGGACGCCACACCGGAATGGGTCCGGCGGCATCTGCAGCAACTCAAGCCCCATCTGGCAGATAACGCAGATGTCATCTACGTGCTTGAGGCGGGGTTTGTAGGCGTATGGGGCGAGTGGTACTACACGACGAACTATGGCAACGAAAGCCAGCACATGAACGCCAATCGACGGCTGGTGGTCGATTACCTGTTCGACAATGCGCCCGAAGACCGGTTCGTCCTCTTCCGTTACCCGATGATCAAAACCGAGTATCTGGGCGACGACAAGCCACTCACGGCTGAAGAGGCTTTCACCGGCACCATACGTGCCCGAATGGGATGCCACAACGACGCTTTCCTGAACAACTGGGGTAACGACGGCACCTATGCCAGCGACGACAAGAGCGACGACCCCGAGGTAAGGCAGTATATCGCTGCGGAGACGCTGTTCGTGCCCAACGGCGGAGAAACGAATGTCGAGGGCAACTCGCTGGCCGAGAAGGTCTACACGAAGGCTCCGGACGAGATGAGCAGGTATCACTGGTCCTTCTGCGGCAAATCGTATGCAACGGCCGTCACGAGCAGATGGCGGAGCAGCGGACTGTTCGACACGCTGAACATACACATGGGCTACCGACTCAACCTGATTGACGGGCTGTTCAGCGACCAAGCCGCACCGAACGGCAAGGCGAACATCACCCTGCGCATCCGGAACAGCGGGTTTGCGCCTCTGTACAACGAACGGCAGGCGTACATCGTCCTGGACAACGGCACGCACACACGGTCGCTGCTACTGAAGTCCGACCCTCGGAGATGGCTGCCCAACGGCGCAGTGAGCATCATCAACGAGCAGGTGGACATACCCGTGGATATGCCCGAAGGAACGTACCGCATGTATCTGCACCTGCCCGACAAGTACCGGTCCGTCGCCGCCGATCCGAGATACGCCGTCAGACTGGCGAACACCGGCGTGTGGGATGAGAACACCGGCATGAATGACCTTGGGGCTGATATCATCATCTCCGGCAATGCGCCGCTTGACCCGGGTGAACTGCCGGATATCGATGACGCTATTCACGATGTGCAGGCCGGACTGACGGCCCGGCCTGAAAAGATTGTCGAGAACGGGCTGGTGTACATCCTCATGCCGGACGGCAAAAGGCATACCATGCTTGGCCAATAAGCAGCACACCTATGAAAAGAACGATTCTTATACCGGTCCTACTGACCTGTGCCTACGCGCTATCCGCGCAAAACCTGTCGCAACACATGCAGCAGTTCGCTGACCTGTGCCTGAGCCAACGGGATGCTATACGCACACCACTACCTGACTATGACCAGCAGTTCGAACAGTTGTACAACTGCCTGAAGACATATACCACACTGCCGCTTGAGCAGGGAGCATCCATACTGCATCCGGACCATACGTTCAGCCAGGAGGAGCTTGCCGGGCATATCCTGTTCTCGCCGGACTATCTGGCCGACTATCTTACGCACAACATTCCCGACCCTTACACCGAGAGCGTTCAGTACGTCACCGTCCCCGAACACAAGCGCGCCACCGATGAGGATAAGGTGATCTACCATAACTCGCTGCTTCTGCCACTATCTGAGGTGAACTTCCGTTACAGGGTCAGTCAGGGCGAACAGCAGCTCTTCGTCCTCGCCGAAGACGACACGCAACTGGATGTGACCGTGACCACCGGCACACAAGAAACGACAGTCAGCACCTCACCGGGCAACCGACCGGCTCAATGCATCTGGATGGAGGACAAGCCCTATGCCATGGTCAAGGTAAACGTCAAAAACACTTCCGACAAACACGTTTCTTTCGTCATTGCTGTCTATTGACCATTCACGTGAACAGGATATTTCTCATCATAGCACTGACGCTCAGTCTTGCTGCGAACGCAAAGGATTATGAGCAGACCATCCGGCTAATCAAGGCGGAGACGAATCCTCTGCTCATGCAGGTCGCACAAAAAGGGGTCATGCACGCCTATTCGGCGTGGGCACGTACATACATCGACCAAGGAGAATACATCCGGGCTTCCGAGATTTACCGGATGGGTGTGCTGGACACTTTCCTGCACAACGACAACCGGACCGTACTCGCCATGGAACTTACCGCCTTGTACAACGACCATCTGCTCATGCACCGGTCGGCACTGCAGATGCTCAACAGCCACCACTTCAGCAACACATACCCGCAGGCTTGGATATGGACACTCCGACACGCACAGACACTCATCTACCTGAGGCAGTACGACCAGGCACTCGCGGCCATCGACAGCATCATAAGCACCATGCCGAAACCGGCGGGCGACCTATATGCCACACGCGGATACATACACATAGCCATGCAGCATTATAGCGAAGCCGGTAACGACCTCACACGGGCACTCACGCTCACGCATGACTCCACCGCATACCACAGGCTGCTAAGCAACCTGGCTGTCACGCAGGCCGAAACGAACCGGTGCACGCAGGCAATAACGGCACTCACACGATGCATAACCTACGCTCGCAACACGCACAACCGTATCGACGAAGCCGTCTACTTGCGCAAACGGGCAAACATCGCCCTGCTATGCCAGGACACTGCTGCTGCAGCTGACGACTATACTGCGTACTGGAAACACGAAAAACAGTACATCCTCGACAACTTCTGCCAAATGACACAACAGCAGCGGCTCGACTACTGGGCAAACCGCAAGCCACTCATATCAGGCATCTTCCGGCTGGGAGACAACTATCCCGAACTAACCGCGGACATCGCACTGTTCAGGCACCAGGTGGCTATGCTCGGAGTGCACGACACCACCCCCAACGCCCTACGGCAACAACTACAAATCTCAGCCAAGGAGGTACAACGATGCCTAAAGCACAACGAAGCCGCTGTGGAGATAGTCAAGTACTACGACCGCAACGAATGGCTGTACGCAGCGGTTGTGCTGACAGCAAAACAGACGAAGTTCGTCGAACTGTATTCGGAAGCACAACTGCACACGCTACCCGTCGGACAACATACACTGCTTGATGCTGTGTGCTCTACAAGCCGGCAGGACAAGAACAACATCTACAACTCTGCCGACATAGCAGGGACAGTATGGTTGCCAATGCTCGATGCCATAAGCGGAAAAACAACAGTATGGTTCGCGCCAGACGGACTGATGAACATGCTCGCCATCGAGTATCTCCCCTTCCCCGCACCATACAAACCCGATATAAGACGACTCACCTCCACCGCACTGCTCACCCGCAGAACAACCGCACACAAACAACCAACCAATGCACTGCTCGTAGGAGGACTCGACTACAACAGCATCGATACCACCGCCACAACCGATGCCACTGTCAACCACAACGGATGGAGACAATGGCAGGCTACACTCGACTGCCCCGTACACTTCACCTACCTCCCGGGATCACGCAGGGAGATTGACTCCATCACCGACCTGCTGCCATACTACCACAAGACCTACTGTGCACCCGAGGAACAACTCAAGAACGAACTTTCACGCTATAACCTTGTCCACCTATCCACACACGGGTACAGCATGCACGTCAGCGTCACTCCGCCCGACAACATCCTATGCGACACACTGACCACTGACAACTCACTGCTCTGCTGCGGATTTGCACTCTCTGGAGCAAACTACGCTCACCGATACCCGCTACGTGACGACGGACTGCTCACCGCACGTGAACTATGCGAATTAGACCTGAAAGGCGTGGAAATGATGGTCGCCTCCGCATGCCAGTCCGCACAAGGAACAGTAAGCGACGAAGGCCCTGCGGGCATGCTGCGGGCAATGAAACTTGCAGGCGTACACTCGGTCATAGCCACCCTATGGCCCGTTGATGATGCAGCAACGACACTTTTCATGAAACTCTTTTACCAGGCATGGCACAACGGAATGGGGACGGACGGAAAAGGATGCACCAAACAACAGGCACTACGCATCGCGCAACAGCAACTGCGCCAGTATGGCTCCGACACGCCACGCACTATCAGAAAATTCAATGTCGCCAGAATGCGCGGAGAGTACATACAAAAGACCGGACCGCTCTACGACGCACCCTACTATTGGGCACCGTTCATCCTCGTGGACGATACGGAGCAATAATCATATGCCAAACAAAACATGAACACATGGTAAATATCAAACCACTTCTGATTCTCGCACTGCTGCTCACCCACGCAGGATTGCTCCCTGCACAGGAGATCAAGCAGACCAACTACGAGTACGACATCATTGTATATGAACATCCCTCTACCCAGCCTCTCGATATAGAGCCCGACATCAGTGCTGGTCAGAAAGGCATATTCGCCACACTCATTGACGTATATCGCTCCACCTTCACCGGGAAGATCGCTGACCTCTCGGCACATCTCCTGCAAGCCGGCATCAACCTCATCGTCAAAGCCGTCGGGCTTGAAAAGGAAAACTACAGGCACTGGCAGCAAACAACACAAAAAGAACTGTCCTTCCATAAAAAGCTGCCCATGCAGACGGAGATAACCGACTTCTACCAGTCACCCTCCACTGTAGGCGCATTAGACCCTACAGGCATCATCTTCAAGGGCTTTGGCTGCAGACAGTACGTAGCCTGGCAGAATAACGACCGGATAGTCAAGATACCCGTTATCATCGTAGCATGCAGCATGGACACAAGCATGCAAGGCAAGCAACGAATCAACCACCACAGCAAGTTTCAGATTGCCGTGGACTCAATCATCTTCAACCCCTTCCTCTGCAACCTGCCAAACGACTCATTAGGCGTCAGGCAGATTGCAAGCGACATGCGCATCCCCTTTGATTTCCAGCGCAGACAGAACCTGCAGTTCCGATTGCATGCCGACCTCTACTCTTCGTGGATCAACGAGGCAATCATGATTACCCATGACCAGTTCCTCGGCAGTTTTGATGTATCATTCAATGTCCTTGACTCAACAGTGCTGGACACCATCGGACAGTGGAAAGGATACTACACATGGTACCCGGCGCGTGATGCCGACAATCCCAAGAAACGCGTACGGGTCAAAGGTGAGAGTTTCATCGTGCCACGATCGTTCATCAGCACCACCCAACAAGGCAGCGAACAGATATCCACATGGGGAACAGGGCAGTACCGCATCAACATGTCGTTCACCGAATCCTGCGACATAAACAAAGACTACTACTATAACCCCGACGGCAAACCCAACAAGAACTGGAAGAAAGAGTGGAAACAGATGCAGAAACGCAGCGGCTATCCTACATTCTGGCAGAGCGTCACTGCTGAGTTCACACGGACATTTGACCTGAGAAACAACCAATGGGTGCATACCCTGCTCGACCCCGTGCAGACCGCTATAGTCATCAATGAGAAACAATGGTTGGACGCAATCATCCAATCTCCGTCACCCGCCACAGCCGAACCGCAATCCGCACAATAGTCATGAACAGAATAAGCCATATTACCCTGTCCCTACTGTGCCTGCTGCTGTTGGCATGCACACCCGATGAGCCAGCAAAGAAGGAAGGGATTGCTTTCCACGCCTCCGTCTCGGAGGTGGAAGCCTATTCCGTCAAGGTGACCATCACCCACAACGCCACAAACCGTGACGCATACTACAGTTTCACGGTGGAGGGGGAGGTGAGCGATATACAGCAGGCGATAAGGCAGTATGTATCATCCGCCACCGAGGCACAACTAACCCAAGAGGCGCGCTACCAGCGCAAGAACGTATTCAGCCTGAGCAAGCTCATGCCGGGCAAAACGTACACGCTGATCGTGTTCGGAATGAACGAGGGCGAGGCATATTACGGAGAGCCGGACAGCGTAGTGTTCACCACCCAGCAGAGCAAGATTACAGCCACCATGAATCCCAACTGGACAGTGGAGCACCGCGGACACTGCGTGCACAAGGGGTACGACTACTCGCTAATAAACGTCAACGTGGAAGGCGAAGCAACGGAGCGGTTTTTCCTGGCCACCTATACGCCCGACGAGGAGCAGGCATTCGACACGACCGACGACCTGATCACGGATGCCACGTTCAACATCCTGCAAGAACTCGAACAACGCGCACAAGGCGAAGAATGGCTGGATGACAATCTGGTACAGGCGGGCAGCACAAACTTCTGCTACTACCTAACACCGGGCGATTATGTGGCATACGTCATAGGAATCGATGCCGATGGCTATCCTACGGGGCATTACGCCAAGTCAGATATCTTCCACGTGGACGAATATCCGATGGAGGTTACCTACGCCAACCTGCTGGGCGAATGGTGCATCACGGATGGACAAAAAACGTTCAATGTCACCTTCGCCGAGGATTTCCGCAACCAATACCTGTGGATGCGAGGCTGGGGAAACAACTCTTACTATATATCCGTCCGTTACAATCGTGAAGATGCATCATTAACAATAGCAAGGCAACTTCTGACTGATGATACAACGATTCATTGGACTGACGGAACGAGTTCGAGAGGCAAACTGTATATCAACGGCGTCTATCACGACGAGAGCGGAACATTGCGTGTTGCCAAGAACTCGGACTACACGATTACTCAAGCCACACTGGACGCTCAGGGCAACTACACCTTTGTAACAAGATTCAGGATAACAGAGGATGGTGAGACGTACTATACGGGCAGCGGAATGACCTATTATCTGTCCACAGCTGCCGGGCAGACCAATCACTACTTCAGCACTATGCTCTTCCCGTTCACCATGTACAAGATCCAATAAGCGATGATGAGACGACTACTACTGATATTGCTGCCGATTATGCCCCTGCTTGCGTTCAGCCAGGCGCATAACAATCAGGCACAAGCGTTGCGTGACAAGCGCTACAGCATGATCCACGTGCACCACGTGGGAATCGGTGCGGGCGCAGATATACTGACTAACCTGCGCGTCTCGGCACGTGTGTACTATGGTTTCGGCTCGTTCAGGAACCTGGCTAACGTTGATGCCGGCATCAAGTACACGTACACTTACCCCGTTCTGCACACGCCAGATGACAAGGTGGCAGGGCACTACATATCCCCCTTCGTGGGGGCTACGCTCAACTGCGTACGATGGAGCGAGGGCAGCCTGTACATCGGAGCTGAGGCGGCATACAACTTCGGCGTGGCCGGCGACCACTTCATTGTCGCCACATCGATGGTGGAACATGACCGGCAGGCTGTCAGCCAACACTGCTCGGCGCAAGGCAAGATTGGCGTACGGCTGGAGAACTGGGATATAGGCGTGCACTTCGAGTATGACCTCGCACCTGCATATAACCAAAAGTACATATTCGAGACTCCCGCATACGACTACTACAGCATGCATTCCAGCCTGTTCGAACGCTATCGCGTAGGACTGACGGCCGCGTACCTTATTCCATTATAAGCCATGAAAAACATCCGAA